>WBZN01000139.1_pt1 | contig 104859 bp, 93 predicted proteins | sample 5204281 | NCBI WGS metagenome assembly WBZN01 (sample SAMN12344347, study PRJNA552823) | activated sludge metagenome | biome: Activated sludge suspended growth; feature: Nitrification reactor; material: Wastewater; isolation source: activated sludge from nitrification reactor of wastewater... | reverse complement strand
GTGCCTGTGAAGATTGAACCCTTCCACCTGGGCACTTTGATGCCGTCGGCCCGGTAGGGTCCACTTCCTTCACAACTCACCTCGTCACTTCACTCCTGAAGTGGGAGGCGTCCATACCATTTCTCCTGGTCTGGAAGGACATTCTAGGGGCGCGGAGCGGGAAATCCATGGGTTGCATCAGGCGCACCTCGCGGGCCGCAACCCGCAATGCACCATGGACGGCGCACGCGCCCGGCGGTGCCTGCGGTGCCCTTGAGCGGTTAACATTGCAGGCCTTACGCCAACCGCGCCAGGAGCCGCCATGTCGCACGTCACCGTCATCAGCGAGCACCACTTCACCCAGCAGGTCGTCTCCGGCCATCACCGTCTGACCTCCGACGAGCCGGCTTCGCGCGGCGGCGGGGACAGCGGCATGGCGCCCTACGAGCTGCTGCTGTCGAGCCTCGGCTCCTGCACGTCGATCACCTTGCGGATGTACGCCGGACGCAAGGGATGGGAGCTGGGCAAGATCACCGTGGGGTTGCGTTACACGGCGAACGAGGGAACGCGCGGCCACATCGACCGCCGCCTGTCCTTCTCGAAGCCGCTCGATGCCGGCCAGGCGGAGAAGCTCCTGGAGATCGCCGGCAAGACCCCGGTGACGCGCACCCTGCTCGGCGGGCTCGACATCGAGACGGTCATCGCGGGTTGACGGCGGGCATCAGCGTGGCGAGGTGCGGCAACGCGGCCTTGCGCACCCAGGCAAATGCCACGATGTGCTCGAGCACGCGCTGCACGTAGCCGCGCGTCTCGGCGTACGGGATGTTCTCCACCCAGATATCCGCGTCCATCGGCTGTGATGGCCGCCAGCGCGACACCGGCACCGCGCCTGCGTTGTAGGCCGCCAGCGCCAGCGGCAGGTCATCCTGGTACTTGTCCAGCACCTCTCGCAGGTGCGCGGCACCGAGCAGGATCGCCGTCGAGGGCTCGAACAGCGCATCGCGCGACTCATACGGGATCTTCCAGCGCCGGGCCAGGGCCGCGGCCGTGGCCGGCATCACCTGCAGCAGGCCGCGCGCACCGGCAGCCGACACCGCGTCCGTGCGGAACAGGCTCTCCTGGCGCATCAGCGCGTCGATCCAGTCCGGAGGCACCCGCGTCCGGTGGCTGGCCGCGGCGATCTCGGGCGCGAAGGGCCTGGGATATCGCAGCTTCACATCGTCCCAGGCGCCGAGCTGCGCGAGCAGGGCGATGGACTGCGAATACCAGCCCCAGCGCGAGGCGAGGATCGCTGCCTGCGTACGCGTGGGGACATCGGCATCCGCGATCGCCACCGCCCATTCCACGCCGGCCTCATCGGTCAGGCCACACTCGAACAGGGCACGTGCGCGCGCCAGGCCCGGCTCCGCGGACAGTTGCTTCAGGCGCTTCGCATCCGGCTCGAGCGGAACGGGATCGAGCCTGTAGTGCCGGTGGGCGCGATCGGCGGCGAGATATCCGTAGTAGTCGCGCAGCGAGGCGAGCTCGGCGTACAGCGGCTGCGCCGCGTCCTCACCTTCGTTGCGCTCCAGCGCCCGCGCCCGCCAGTAGCGCCAGCGCGGCTGTGCCGCGAGCTCCGGCGGCATCTGCGTGATCCAGTCCTGCGCCCTGCGGAAATTGCCGGCCCACAGCGCCGAGCGGACGCGCCACTCCTGCACCATCGCATCGACGGTCGCCGCCGGCACCTCGTCGAAGGCGCTCACCGCATCGAGGTTGCGCGACCAGGCCGCACCGAGCGCCGCAGCGCGCCTGAGCTGTCCCTTGGTGGCCTCAGGCAGGTCCGTCCGCTGCAGCAGGGCGGGCAGGAGGGCCGCGGCCGCGACGAAGTCCGCCACCGCGAATTTCGAGAATCCGGCGACCAGCGCGGCGGGTTCCACGCCGCGCGCCGGATCGCGCATCAGCGCTTCCAGTTCGGCCCTCGGCGTCTGCAACAGCAGGATCCATTGCAGCAACGGCTCGTTGCGCGGCGCCGGCACATCCTCCACCGCCTCGCGCGCGAGGCGCAGGTTGCCGGCCTCCAGCGCCGCCCGGGTGCGGTCCTCGGCCAGTGCCGCCGTGAACAGTCCCTGGCTGCGGGCCCAGGCGAACGCCGCCCCGCACTCGGGTGGCGCAGGCTGCGGCAGACGCCAGCGTGCGAGCACCTCCGCGCCGAGACCGGCGGTTTCCGCGGTTGCCAGCCGGCCGGCGAATCGCTGGCACTGGAGCTGCGCATCGGCGCTGCCGGCGGTGAGGGGCAGGAACAGGTCCCAGCGCGCGCGGGCGCCCAGGCTCAGCAGCCACTCGCGCCGCAGTGGCCGGACCACCGGCAGGTCCGCCCGCGATTCCACGAAGCCGGCGATGCGCGCATCCAGCGCATCATCGGGCGCGCGCTGCAGGTCGCGGCGCAGCCGCGCGGCGAGCAGGTAGTCGTAAAGCAGGTGATGCTGCAGCGCCGGCGGGTCCGGCTCATCCGGCGCGCCCGACTGCACACGCTGCCAGGCCTCGAGGAATTCGCGATGCGCGGGCGGTGGCGGTCGCGCGGGTGCCGACGACACGGGTGCCAGGGTCACGACCAGCAACACACCGAGCAGGCATCTGCATGCCGCCGGAATCACCGGTAGAGGACCCCGGCCACCTTCAGCCACCCGGCCGGGTGCCGGCCGGCGGGGTCGTGATGCGTCCAGTGGACCAGTCCACCCTTCTCGTTCCACTCGTACTCGCCCGAGAACTCCACCCGCATTCCGGGCGACAGACCCGGCACGCGCTGCGCCAGCTCGACGTTGTGCGCGATCAGCACGCTGGGACCGGCATCGACCTTCAGCAGGAAGCGCTGGTGAGGTGAGCCTCGCGTATCGTCGGCCAACACCCTCGACACCGCGCCGCTCCCGTGCACCTGCACGCCCGACTCATGGTTCTCGAAGGCGCGCGCCACCTCGCCGCGATCGGGCGCGACCAGCGTGACCGTGGGAATCCCGCTGCCGCTAGCGGCATCGGCGGAGGAGGCGGCCGGGGCCGGGGCCGGGGCGGGCGCCGACAGCGGCGCAATCCAGCCGAAATGCACGCCGGCGCGGTAGCCCACGGCCAGCACCAGCATGCCGATCAGGATGACGCGGCGGATGGAGCCCAGCCCGAAGGCGCGCCTGGGCGGCGGACCCTCGGGGCCCGGCCCGCCGCCACCTGCATTCCGGCGCCTGCGGTCCGGATCGAGGATCAATCGTCGCCCAGCTGCTTGAAATCGACGCCCAGCGCGCGCAGCTTCCTGTACAGGTGGGTGCGCTCCATGCCCACCCGCTTGGCGAGCTGTCCCACCTTGCCGTTGCAGAGCTGGAGCTGCTGCTGCAGGTAGGCGCGCTCGAAATGCTCGCGCGCCTCGCGCAGTGGCATGGCCAGCAGGTCCTGCTTCACCAGCGGCTCGTCGGCCGGGGTCTGCACCGACAGCTCGCGCTCGATGTCCTCGAGCCGGATCTCCTCGTCGCCGCCCAGCACCAGCAGCCGCTGCACCAGGCTCTTGAGTTCGCCCACGTTGCCGGGCCAAGGGTAGTTGCGCAGCCGGTTCTGCGCGGCGACGCTGAAGCGCCGCAGCGGCAGATGCTGATCATCGACCAGCCGGTCGATGTAGTAGCGCAGCAGGTCGGGCACGTCCTCGGCGAATTCGCGCAACGGCGGCACGCGCAGCGTGATGACGTTCAGGTGAGCGATGAGGTCGCGTCGCACCGGTGTCGCACCATTTTGCTGGTCGAAGCCAGGCTGCGCCGAGGCGATCCAGCGCACGTTCAGCGGCACGCGGCTGCGGCCGCCGATGCGCAGGAAGCCGCCCTGCTCGATGGCGCCGACGATGAGCTTCTGCGCCTCGGCGCTCAGGTCCTCGAGCGTGTTCACGTAGACCGAGCCGCCGGCGGCCTGCTCCAGCAGGCCAGCGTCCACCCGGCCGTCGCGCTCGCCGCCGAACAGTGCGGTGGCGGGGTCGGTGGCAAGACTTGCGGGGATGATGGGCACGAAGGGCTTGAGCGAGCGCGGGCTCAACGAGTGCAGGTAGCGTGCATACGCCTCGCGTCCGGAACCCAGCTCGCCCACCAGCAGCACCGGGGAATGGCTGGGCGCCGCCTGCTGGATCTGCTCGCGCAGCATGATGGTGGCCTTGCTCTTGCCGATGGGCGCGATCAGCGGGGTGTTCTGTCCACGGCTGGACAGGCGCTTGCGGCGGCCGGAGTCCAGCGCCCGCTCCACGGTGCGCAGCAGCTTGGTCAGCGACAGCGGCTTCTCGACGAAATCGAAGGCGCCCAGGCGCGTGGCCTCCACCGCCGTCTCCACGGTGCCGTGGCCGGACATCATCACCACGGGGCATTCCTCGGTCTCGCGCGCCGACCACTCGCGCAGCAGCGTGATGCCGTCGGTGTCGGGCATCCAGATGTCGAGCAGCACGAGGTCGGGGGTGCGCGCGGCGCGACGGGTTCGGGCCTCGCCGCCGTTGGCGGCCACCTCCACCTCGTAGCCCTCCTCGGAGAGGATTTCCTTCAGCAGGCCGCGGATGTCGGCCTCGTCATCGACGACCAGGATTCTTCCAGCGCTCATGCCCGTTCTCTCCTCAATTCGCCCTTGCGCATCTCCCGTGCCAGGAGGCTTCGCGAGCTCTCGCCCAGCGGCAGCAGGATGCGGATGCGGGCGCCGCCGGTGCGCGGATTGTCCGCTTCGATCCGTCCGCCATGTTCCTCGACGATCTTCTTGACGATGGCCAGCCCCAGGCCGGTTCCCTTCGGCTTGCTGGTGACGTAGGGGTCGAACACCGCGCCGATGAGATCCCGCTGGAACCCGGGTCCGTTGTCGGCGACCACGATGGCGGCCTGCAGCGAGCCCGACTCCTCCGCGAGGTGGGTCTGGATGTCGATACGCGCCCCCTGCCGGCCTTCCAGCGCTTCCAGCGAATTGGTCAGCAGGTTGTTGAGGATCTGGCGGATGCGCACGCGATCCGCGGCCACTTCGGGCAGCTGGGAATCGAGATTGAGCTTCAGTTCCACACCGCTGGCCTGCACCCGATACAGATCGACCACTTCGGTGACGAGTTGGTTCAAATCGAAGCGCGAGACGTGCATGTCCGGCGCCCGCGCGTACTCGCTGAAGGCGTTCACCATCTGCTTCATGGCATCCACCTGGGCCACGATGGTGTGGGTGGCCCGCTCCAGCACCTGCGCGTCCTGCTCGTTCATGCTGCCCAGGAACTTGCGGCGCATGCGCTCGGCGGAGAGCTGGATGGGGGTGAGCGGATTCTTGATCTCATGGGCCAGACGCCGCGCCACCTCACCCCAGGCGGCATCACGCTGCGCCTGCAGGAGCGTGGTGATGTCGTCGAACACCAGCACCACGCCCGGGGCGCCGCCGGTATCGCTGGGCAGGGTCGTGCACGCACACATCAGCACCCGCCTGCCCGCATCGCCCATGAGCTCGATCTGCTCGCGCCAGTCGAGATCCCCGCCCTGCAGGCGCGCCTGGATGGCGGCGAGGAACTGGCCATACAGGGGGCTCTCGCCGCCCGCCTGGTCCAGCCCCCTGCCCATGGCGGCGTCGAGATCGACGCCGAGGATGGCCCCGGCCGCCTGGTTGGCGATGCGCAGCGTGTGGTCCGGCTGCAGGGCGATGACCCCGGTGGACAGGCGCGCGAGGATGACCGCGAGACTCCCGCGCTCGGCCTCCACGGCCTGCTGGCTGCGGCGCGTCTCCTCGCGTGCGCGCGCCAGGCGCTTGGTCATGTCATTGAACGAAATGACCAGGTGGCCGAGCTCATCGCGCGAGGACAGCGGCAGGCGCGTGTCGAAGTCGCCCTTGGCCACGGCGCGCGTGCCGGCGATCAGGTCCTGCACCGGCTTGACCAGCCGCTGCGCGGTGAAGAAGGCGCCGTACACCGCCGCGATCAGCGACATCAGCACCACAAAGGTGAGGATCAGCGCGAGCGTGGATTTCAGCGGCTGGCGCAGGGTGACGAGGTTGGCGTACTGGATGTAGGAGCGCTGCACCGTGTCGGCGAGCTGCGAGAGCGGTTGCGGCACGGGATACAGCGCGATCAGCACGCGCGAGGCCGGGTTGTTCTCCGCATCCAGGAGCGCCGCCGCGCGGATGACGTAGCCGCCGCCGCTGTCGGTGTCCAGGCTCACGTAGGGACGGCCGCGGCGTACCTGCGCGAGCATCTCCTCCGGCGCCGGCAGCGGGATCACATCCATGGGGCGATCCGAACTGGTCGCCAGGATCCGCATCTGCGGACCGATCACCGAGAACTCGAGTGCGCCGGTGCCGCGGCGCTCGCGGTCGAGCGTGCCGATGAGGTCGAAGTCCGGCAGGCTCGACAGCTCGCGAGCCACCCCTTGCGTGCGCTGCAGGAACTCGCGCACGCGCAGGTCGAGCGCAGCCTTCGACAGCTCGCGCGTGTCGGACAGGCCCTGGCTGACCTCGAGCTCGAACCAGCTGTCGATGCCGCGGTTCAGGAACTGCAGGGCGAAGTAGTAGACGACGATGATGGGTCCCACCGCCAGCACGCTGAACACCGCGACCGTGCGCGCCGTCAGGCGCGAGCCCGGCACGTGCCGGCGGTATTCGCGCACCAGCCGGAACAGCTTGCCCGTGAGCAGCACGAACAGCGTGATGAGCCCGCTGATGTTGATCAGCAGGATCCAGGGGAGCCACTTGTCGAAATCAGCCGAGTTCTGCGCCGCGCGGGCGAGCAGCAGCAGCGCACCCAGCCACAGCGCGATGGCCGCGGAGGCCAGCGCGGTCGAGCCGTACCGCCGTATCATGATGGCGGAACGGCTGCCTATTCTTGCAGTGTCCACGTGTACCACTCGGTCTCGCGGTGCCAGTCGTTCACCCAGAACATGAGGATTCGCACGGTCAGGGGCACGGCGCCATAGTCCATCTTGGCGCGCACGTTCGCCTCGTAGCGCGGCCCGGACTGCACGAAGCTCTTGTCCAGCACCGGCACGTCGCGGATCTGCGCCAGACGGTTGAGCGCCTCGTCCACCGTGGCGAAGCTCTCCTGTTCGCCGCTGTTGACGTTGCGCAGCACGTAACGCGCGCTCACCGCGTTGTATTGCAGATGGTAGCGCTGCACCAGCTCGGCGACGTTGGCATCCGGCAGCAGCCGGCGCCGCCGTTCCACCAACAGCTCGACCTGCAGAGAGAGCGGCACGCCATCGGCCAGGCCCTGCCGGACGGCGGGCGTGATCGGCATCTCGAGCCGGGCATTCAGGTGATACACGCCTTCCCTCAACGAGAAGTCGGCGGAGCGCACCTCGAAGCGTCCGTCCAGTCCGTCGGCCCACGCCAGTGCGGCGCACAGCAGTGCGCAGATGCACAGCAGTGCCCGGCTCGGGCGGCGGATGGAGGGCAGTGGCTTCATCGTCGTGTCAGGGCAGCATAATAGAAGCCATCGGCCCCCGCCTCTCCGGGCAGGATCTGGACGCCATGGCCGTCCGGCTCGCCCCAGCCGGGCCAGCCGGGCCACTGCTCCACCGGCACGGTCGCGGCTGCCGGCGTTTCCCGCAGGAACGAGGCGATGACCTCGCGATTCTCGCGCCGCGTGATGGTGCAGGTCGCATAGACCAGCCGGCCGCCGGGCGCCAGCAGCGCGAACAGGGCGCGCAGCAGGCGCAACTGCGCTTGCGCGAACTTGCCGATGTCGCCGGCGCGCCGCCGCAGGCGGATGTCCGGGTGGCGGCGAATCACCCCCAGCGCCGAGCATGGCGCATCCAGCAGGATACGATCGAAGGGCTCACCGTCCCACCAGCCATCCGGCTGCGCCGCGTCCGCGCAGACCACGCGGGCGGCGATGCGGGTTCGCGCGAGGTTGTCCTCGATGCGCCGCACCCGCGCCGCATCCACCTCCACCGCCCAGAGCGATGCGAGTCCCGGCTCGCGTTCGCCGATCAGCGCCGTCTTGCCGCCGGGCGCCGCGCAGGCATCCAGCACGCGCTGGCCAGGCGCCAGCGCCAGTGGTGCGGCGACGCACTGCGCGCCGAGGTCCTGCACCGAGACGAAGCCCTCGCCGAAGCCCGGCAGCTCGCCCACATCGCAGGGCTTCTCCATCACCAGCGCGTGCGGCACCGCGGGCTGCAGGTGCGCCGCGAAGCCGGCGGCGCGCAGGCGTTCGAGGTAGCGGGCATCCGGGTCACGCTGCGCGTGGATCCGCAACCACATCGGCGCCTGCCGATCCGAGGCAGCGAGGATCTGGGTCCAGCGCACGGGCCAGTCGGCGCGCACCAGCTGCGCCATCCATTCGCAGAACGCGTGGCGCACGATCGGGCTGCGCGAGAGATCCGCATCCAGGGCCGCACGTTCGCGCAGGTAGCGGCGAAGCACTGCATTGACCAGTCCCGCGAGCTTGTGCAGGTGCAGGGTGCGACAGGTCTCCACCGCCGCATCCACCACTGCATAGTCGGGCGTACGCGCATCCTCGATCTCGAACAACGCCACCGAGAACAGCGCCCGCGCGAGGGTCGCGCGTCCCTGCAGCGGCTGCGACAGGAGCCTGCCGAGGATGGCCTCGTGCCGGAAGAATCCGCGCACGGCACCGTACGCCAGCGAGTGCACCGCCGGGCGCATCGCCGCGGGCGCGGTGCCGAGCACCGCCTCCAGCGCCGCATCCAGGGATAAATCCTTCTCCAGGATCGCGGCGAGCGCCTGGGCAGCCAGCGAGCGTGGGGATCCGGGGCGGCTCATGGGCGGCTCATGGGCGGCCCAGGCGCTCGCCGGCCAGGCTGCGCGCGTGCAGTACCTCACCGGCGGCGCTGCGCTTGCGGCCCGGCCATTGCACCTGGGTCAGTCGCAGGCTCCCCTGCCCACAGGCCACATCGATGCCCTCGGCCGTGTGCGCGATCACCCGCCCCGGCTCCGCCACCTGGGCCGTGGGGTCGAGCACCCGGCCCTCCCACAGGCGCAGCGTTTCCCCGCGGCACCCGGTCTGGGCCACGGGCCAGGGATCGAAGGCGCGGATCTGGCGGTCGATGTGCGCCGCCGGCAAAGACCAGTCGACCTCCGCCTCAGCCTTGGTGATCTTGGCGGCATGGGTCACACCCTGTGCGGGCTGCGGCGACTCGATGGCGGCGCCACGCGCCAGCAGCTCCAGCGTCTCGAGCATGAGTCGCGCCCCGAGGGCTGCGAGCCTGGCCTGCAGGCTCGCCGAGGTGTCGTGGGCGCCGATGGGGATTTCCTGGGCGAGGATCATGGGTCCTGTATCCAGGCCCTTCTCCATGCGCATGATGGTGACGCCGGTGACCTCGTCACCGGCCAGCAGCGCACGCTGGATCGGGGCGGCACCGCGCCAGCGCGGCAGGAGCGAGGCATGGATGTTGAAGCAGCCCAGCCGCGGCACGCCCAGCAGGGCTTCGGGCAGGATCAGGCCGTAGGCCACCACCACCAGCGCATCGACATTCAGTGAGCCGAGCTGCTCGCGCGCGGACAGCTCGCGCAGCTGCTCCGGCTGGAACACGGGCAATCGAAGCTCCAGCGCACGGCGCTTGACAGGACTGGGGGTCAATTCGCGTCCGCGGCCAGCGCGCCGGTCCGGCTGGGTGTAGACCCCGGCGACACGATGCCGTGAAGCGGCCAGCGCATCGAGCGCCGGCACCGCGAACTCAGGCGTTCCCGCAAACGCGAGCGTGAAGGTCTGCACGATGGATCAGCCCCAGTTCACCCACGACAGGGCCCCTCACGGGGACCTATCCGACGGGCACGGGCGCGCGCCGCTCATCGGCCGGCGCCCGCTGCTTTCTTTCTTTTTGCAGTCGCCGGCGAATGAGCTGGCGCTTCAATTCCGACAGGTAATCGACGAACAGCTTGCCATCCAGGTGGTCGATCTCGTGCTGGATGCAGACCGCGAGCAGCCCTTCGGCCGCCAGCTCGAAGGACTTGCCGTCCCGGCCGAGCGCCCGGACCACCACGGACTCCGCGCGCTGCACCTTCTCATAGATGCCGGGGACCGACAGGCACCCCTCCTCGCGGGGCTGCCGGCCCGAGGACTTGAGGATCTCGGGATTGGCGAAGTACAGGGGCTGGTCATGGGTCTCGCTGATGTCCATGACGATGACCCGCTGAGGCACGTTCACCTGCGTCGCCGCGAGGCCGATGCCCTTGGAGACATACATGGTCTCCAGCATGTCGTCCATGAGCTTTCGCACTGCAGCATCCACCCGGGCAACCGGCAGCGCGGTGTTGCGGAGACGGGGGTCTGGATACTCCAGAATGGTGAGTCGCGTCATGGAGGTTATGAGAGCAATTTCGTGTTTTCGGCTGTCAATTGTTGCTAAAGTTCCGCCGCTGCTTAACTTAATGCGCGTGGGGAAAGCTCGACGCGGCAGCAGCTTGGGACGAACGAACCTAACAAACCTTTGGACTGCATCCTGGTATCGGGCGGCTGATAAACAGTATACAGCCATCCTGAATGCGGCTGCAGAGGATCGGGCAGGTTATGAGCAAGTACAAGACTTTGATTCCCCTGTGTTTTGGACTCGCCTTCAGCGCGGGCTGCCAATCCTCCTGGAATCCCTTCCACAAGAAGGACCAGTCCTCCGCCCCCGTGCCTGTCGCGGGCGCCGAAACCGACGTGCAAGGCACGGTGGTGGGCGATGAACGGACCGCCATGGAAGCCGCTGCCGACGGCGGGGCCCGGGTTTCGACCCAGAGCGCCGAAGCGCCTGCCGCCGGCCCGGTGCTCGCCCCCGGCGCTCCGGAATCCTACGTGGTGAAGCGTGGCGACACCCTGTGGGGCATCTCGAAGATGTTCCTGCGCGACCCCTGGTACTGGCCGGAGATCTGGCACGCCAACCCGCAGATCCAGAACCCCCACCTCATCTACCCCGGCGACACCCTGCGACTGGTGTACATCGACGGCCAGCCGCACGTGACCCTGGAGCGCGGCGATGCCGCCCGGGTGCAGCCGCGGGTGCGCAGCCAGCCGCTCGAGGACGCGATCCGCGCCATTCCCTACGAGATCATCGCCGCCTTCATGTCCAAGCCCTCGGTGATCACCAAGGAGGACATCAAGAAGGCCCCCTACGTGCTGGCCTCGCGTGACAGGCACGTGGTCATGGCCGAGGGCAACACGGTCTATGCGCGGGGCTTCGATGCGCCGGCCGAGGTGGGCTCGCACTACAACATCGTGCGCGTGGGCGAGAAGCTCCGCGACCCCGATGGCGGGGATGTGATCGGCTACGATGGCATCTTCACCGCAGCGGGCAAGGTGACCCGCGGCGGCGACCCCACCACGCTCCTGCTGACGGAATCGGGCCGCGAGACGCTGGCGGGAGACAAGCTGTTCTCCGGCAGCGTGGATGTGCCGCTGGACTTCGTGCCGAGCGCGCCCAAGATCAAGGTCGACGGCCAGATCATCTCGGTCCACGACGGGGTGGAGATGATCGGCCAGTACCAGGTGGTGGTGATCAACCGCGGCGCGCGCCATGGCCTCGTGCCGGGCAACGTGCTCGGCATCTACCGCCTGGGCGAGGTGGTGCCGGACCGCGAGAAGAACCGCTTGGTGCACAATCTCACCGTGTTCGCGAAGAACGTGCGGCTGCCCGAGGAGCGCACCGGCACGTTCATGGTGTTCAAGACCTTCGATCGCATCAGCTACGGCCTGGTGATGGAGGCGAAGAACACCATCAAGGTGCTCGACAAGATCAAGAACCCGTAAGGGTTCGCGGCAGCGCAAATCTCGAGCATCACGCCGGCTTCACGCCGGCGTGATGCTTTCGGGGGCGCGTATCCTGTGCGCGCATGGAGATCACGGAAGATCTTGCCGCCTGGGTGTCGCTGTCGCGTGCTGCGGGGTTCGGCGGCGCGTTGCTGCAGCGGATGCTGGAGGCCAGCGGCTCGGCGGCGGCGCTGCTCGGACTCGCGCCGCGCGAGCTCCTCGCCCTCGGCGCGAGCGACTCGGCCGCCCGCTCCCTCGCCCGCGCCGCCCGCCTCAGCCGCAACGAGCAGCGCTGGCTGGAGGCGCCGGGGCATCTCTTGCTGCCGTTCACCGACCCGGGCTTCCCGCCCCTGCTTCGTGCCGTGCCGGGCTGCCCCATCGTGCTGTACGTGAGCGGCGATGCGTCGCGTCTGCTCGATCCCCAGCTCGCCATCGTGGGCAGCCGCAATCCCACCGCGGCCGGCAGCGAGAATGCGCACGACTTCGCAGCCCACCTCGCGCTGCAGGGCCTCACCATCACCAGCGGCCTCGCCGAAGGCATCGACTCCGCCGCCCATCGCGGCGCCCTCGATGCCGGCGGCGGCACCATCGCGGTGCTGGGCACGGGCATCGACCTCGTGTATCCGCGCTGGCACGCGGAACTCGCCGCGCGCATCAGCGCACAGGGCGCGCTGGTGAGCGAGTTCGCGCTGGGCACGCCCGGCCGCGCCGCGAATTTTCCGCAGCGCAACCGCATCATCGCGGGCCTCTCGCTCGGCACGCTCGTGGTCGAGGCCGCGCGACGCTCGGGCTCGCTCATCACCGCGCGGCTCGCCGGTGAAGCGGGCCGCGAAGTGTTCGCGCTGCCGGGCTCCATCCACAACCCGCTGGCACGCGGTTGCCATCAGCTCATCCGGGACGGCGCGAAGCTCACGCAGGACGCTGCTGACATATTGAGCGAATTGAACTTTTCACATCTGCCGGAGGGCCCGGCGCGCGCGCCGCCGGACGCGGACACGGCGGCTCCCGCCAAACCAGCCATGGACAAGGCACACGAAATCTTGTTAGATGCGCTCGGTTTTGAGCCCTCGGACCTGGATGTCCTGGTGCTCCGCACGGGGTTCAGGCCGGAAGAGGTGTCCTCGATGATGCTGAACTTGGAGCTGGAAGGCCTCGTGCGGAGCGTTCACGGGGGCCGGTACACGCGCATCTCCAGGAGCCGATGAGGTGAAAGACAACGTTCTCGACCTGCTGATCCACCTGTTCGAGAATTACCTGCAGATCGACGAAGAACCCCGCCCCGACCGCGCGGCGCTCAAGTGCGAGCTCGACAAGGCGGGCTTCGCGGAGGCCGACGTCGAGCGGGCGCTCGAATGGCTGGACAACCTCTCGCGCGAGCAGGTGGGCAAGGTCTCGCAGGCGACCAGCCGCGCCGTGCGCATCTTCAACAGCCAGGAAGCCTGGCGCCTCGACACCGATGTGCGCGGTTACCTCGTGCATCTACAGAACGTCGGCATCCTCTCCGCCGGACAGCGCGAGGTGGTCATCGACCGGCTCATGGCCCTCGAGGCCGACGAGATCGACATCCAGCAGGTGAAGTGGGTCGTGCTGATGGTCCTGTTCAGCCAGCCTGGGCAGGAATCCGCCTACGCGCAGATGGAAGACCTGGTCTTCGACGAACACACCGGCGCATTGCACTGATCCCTTGAGCACGAACCTCGTCATCGTGGAATCGCCTGCCAAGGCGAAGACCATCAAGAAGTATTTGGGCAAGGACTTCGAGGTGCTGGCCTCCTATGGCCACGTGCGCGACCTCGTGCCCAAGGGCGGCGCGGTTGACCCCGAGCGCCACTTCGCCATGAACTACCAGGTCATCGAGCGCAACCAGAAGCACGTCGATGCCATCTCCCGCGCCTTGAAGAAGGCGGACGCGCTGTTCCTCGCAACCGACCCCGACCGCGAGGGCGAGGCCATCTCCTGGCACCTGCGCGAGATCCTGAAGGAACGCGGCGAGCTCAAGGGCAAGAGCGTGCAACGCGTGGTGTTCTACGAGATCACCAGGAACGCGGTGCGGCAGGCCATGGCCGAGCCGCGCGACCTGTCGGGCGATCTCATCAACGCCCAGCAGGCGCGCCGTGCGCTCGACTACCTCGTCGGCTTCAACCTCTCACCGCTCCTGTGGAAGAAGATCCGCCCCGGCCTGTCGGCGGGCCGCGTGCAGAGCCCGGCACTGCGCATGATCGTCGAGCGCGAGGAGGCCATCGCCGCCTTCGTGCCACAGGAATACTGGACCATCGACGCCGAGGCCGAGTTCGCCGGGCAGAAGTTCCCCGCGCGGCTCACCGAATTCGACGGCCGCAAGGTCGAGCAGTTCAGCTTCACCAGCGAATCCCAGGCGCAGGCAGTGGACCGGGCCCTTCGTCAGGCGGCTTCCGGGAAGCTGCGTGTCGCGGCGGTCGAGCGCAAGCAGCGCCGCCGCAATCCCGCCCCGCCGTTCACCACCTCGACCCTGCAGCAGGAGGCCGCGCGCAAGCTGGGCTTCTCGGCACAGAAGACCATGCGCGTGGCGCAGCAGCTCTACGAGGGCGTGGACATCGGCGATGGCGCGGTCGGCCTCATCACCTACATGCGCACCGACTCGCTGAACCTCGCGCAGGAGGCCGTGTCCGAGATCCGCGAGACCATCGTGCGGCTGTACGGCAAGCAAGCGCTGGCCGACGAAGTGCGCGTCTACCGGGCGAAGTCGAAGAACGCCCAGGAGGCGCACGAGGCCATCCGCCCGACCTCCGTGGCCATCGTGCCCGGCGACATCGAACGGAGCCTGGATTCCGACCAGTTCCGCCTCTATTCGCTCATCTGGAAACGCACCATGGCCTGCCAGATGGCGCCGGCGGTGTTCGACACCGTCGCGGTGGACATGCTCGCCGGCGAGGACGGTCCCAAGCGCCACATGCTGCGCGCCACGGGCTCCACCCTGGTCACGCCGGGCTACATCGCCGTCTACCAGGAAGGGGTGGACGATGCCGTGCAGGACGACAGCGACCACGTACTGCCGCCGATGAAGGAAGGCGATGATCCGCTGCTGGTGGGCATCGTGCCGGCGCAGCACTTCACCGAACCGCCGCCGCGCTTCACCGAGGCTTCGCTCGTCAAGGCGCTGGAGGAATACGGCATCGGCCGGCCCTCCACCTACGCCTCCATCATCTCCACGCTCCGCGACCGCGGCTACGTCGAGATCGAGAACCGCCGCTTCACCGCCACCGACATCGGCAAGATCGTCAGCCGGTTCCTGACCGTCTACTTCACCACCTACGTCGACTACGACTTCACGGCCCGGATGGAGGATGACCTCGACTCGGTGTCGAACGGCGAGGCCGAGTGGATCCCGCTGCTGGAGCGGTTCTGGAAACCGTTCATCGACCTGGTGAAGAACACCGAGGCGAATGTCAGCCGCGACGAGGTGGCGCAGGCGCGTGAGCTCGGCACCGACCCGGTGTCCGGCAAGCCCATGAGCGTGCGCATGGGCCGGTTCGGTCCCTTCGTGCAGATCGGCACCAAGGACGACGAGGAGAAGCCGAAGTTCGCGGGCCTGCGGCCCGGGCAGAAGATGGACACCATCACCTTCGAGCAGGCCATCGAGCTGTTCAAGCTGCCGCGCAAGCTCGGCACCACCGACAAGGGCGAGGAGATCATCGCCAACGTCGGCCGCTTCGGGCCCTACCTCAAGTACGGCGCCAAGTACGCCTCGCTCAAGATCGACGATCCCTACACCATCGAGCCCGCGCGCGCCCTCGAGGTCATCCGCGAGAAGGAGATCGCCGATGCCAACCGGCTGATCCTCGACTTCCCCGACGCCGGCATCCAGGTGCTCAACGGCCGCTACGGTCCTTACATCACCGACAAGGCACGCAACGCCAAGATACCCAAGGACCGGGATCCCAAGACCCTGACGCTGGCGGACGTGCAGCAGCTCCTGGCCGAAGCGCCGGCGCGCACCTTCGGCCGCTGGGGCCGCAAGGGAGCGAAGGGCAAGGCGGCGAAGGGGGCGCCGGCGACCGGTGCGGCCGAGGCTTCCCCGGCGGCGGGTTCGCGAAAGCCGGCGGGCCGCAAGTCCCCGCCGAGCCGTCCGACCCACGAGACTCCGCTGGCGGCGGCCGCCAAGACCACTCCTCGAGTGGCCGCGGCCAGCAAGCCGGCCGGCCGGGCAGCAGCCTCGAAGACGCCAGCCTCGAAGCCAGCGACCAACGGCGCGACCGCGAAGAAGAAATCTGCGGCGAAGCCTGCAGCGAAATCCACGGCAAAGTCGCCGGCGACGTCCGGTGCGAAGCCTGTGGCAAAGCCTGTGGCGAAACCTGTGGCGAAACCTGTGGCAAAGCCTGTGGCAAAGCCTGCGGCGAAGCCCGCCGCGAGCAAGCGCAGCGCCGCTCGCTGAAAGCCCCGCCGCGTGGATCAACCCGCGCGGCTTCACTAGAATCCCGCAAGACCCTTCCGCCGGAGCAGCACCATGGCAGCCTCCCGCAGGTCCCCTGACGGCGCCGCACCCGACCACGCGGCGGTGCGCACCTACCTGCGTGGCCTGCTCGATCGCATCGTGGATGGCATCGAGCGCGCCGATGGCCGCGCGCGCTTTCGTCGTGACCCCTGGACCCGCGAGGAAGGCGGTGGCGGCGAGAGCTGCGTGCTCGCCGACGGCGCAGTGTTCGAGAAGGCCGGCATCGGCTTCTCGCACATCAGAGGGTCCGGGCTCCCCGCCTCGGCCTCCAGCCATCGTGCCGGCATCGCCGGTGCGCCCTTCGAGGCCATGGGTGTCTCGCTCATCATGCACCCGCGCAACCCGTACGTGCCCACCTCGCATGCCAATGTGCGCTTTCTCATCGCACGTCCTGCGGATGCGCCAACCGTGTGGTGGTTCGGCGGCGGATTCGACCTCACGCCCTGCTACCCCTACCACGAGGACGTGCTTCACTGGCACCGGACGGCAAGGTCAGCCTGCGAGCCGTTCGGCGCGGAGGTGTATCCGAAGTACAAGGACTGGTGCGACCGATACTTCTTCCTCAAGCATCGCAACGAGACCCGCGGCGTGGGCGGGCTTTTCTATGATGATTTGAGCGAGGGCGGCTTCCAGCGCTGCTTCGATTTCACCCGCAGCGTGGGGGACCACTACCTGCCCGCCTACCTGCCGCTGGTGCAAGCGCGAAAGGACACGCCGTACGGCGAGCGTGAACGGCAGTTCCAGCTCTACCGGCGCGGACGCTACGTCGAGTTCAACCTGGTGTACGACCGGGGCACGCTGTTCGGGCTGCAGTCTCAAGGGCGCACCGAGTCCATCCTCATGTCCATGCCGCCGCTGGTGCGCTGGGAATACGAGTGGCATCCGAAAGCAGGCTCGCCCGAGGCCGAGCTGTACGATCACTACCTGCGACCGCGCGATTACCTCGCCGAGCTGTAGCCTCAGGCGCCAGGCGATGAACTACCGCCACCTCTTCCACGCCGGCAACTTCGCCGACGTCGCCAAGCACATCGCGCTGCTCGATTGCCTGGATGCGTTGAAACGAAAACAGACGCCGTTCATGGTGCTGGACACGCATGCCGGCCGCGGCTGGTACGACCTGCGTTCGGCCGAGAGCCGCAAGTCACGCGAGGCGGATGCCGGCGTGCAGGCGCTGATCGCCGGCGGGTTCGATGAGCCGGCGCTGGCCTCCTATCTGAAGGCCGTCGGCGCCGCGCGCGGCGCGAAGCTCGCGCGATACCCCGGCTCGCCCGCGCTGATCGGTGAGGCGCTGCGGCCTGGTGACCGCGCCGTGTTCGTCGAGCTCGTGGCGGCGGAAGCTCGCGCCATCGAACGCGAGGTGCAGACACCCGGGCGCATGCGCACCGTGATCGGCGACGGCTATGCACAGCTCAAGGCCCTGCTGCCGCCAGCGGAACGGCGTGGCCTGGTGCTGATCGACCCGCCCTACGAGGACGCCGACGAACTGCGCCAGGTGCTGCCCGCGCTCGCGCTGGGATACGAGCGCTGGCCCACCGGCGTGTACCTGCTCTGGTATCCGATCATCAGTGCCAGGGCACGCGAGTCCCTGCACGCACGCGCCACGGCGCTGCGCATCCCGAAGATGCTGTACGCGGATATCGCGGTGCGCGCCGATGATGCCGGCGTGGGCCTGGCCGGGAGCGGCATGCTGCTGATCAACCCGCCGTTCGGCGTCGAGGAACGGCTTCGCGAGCAGTACGATGCCGTGCATCGCCACCTCGCCGCCGCCGGTGGCTATGTCGACATCGGGTGGCTGACGCCGGAGAGGTACTGAAAGACGAGTACCACCAGGGGACCCGAGGAGCGCAATATCGCGGCAAGGATGTGGACGTGACGCCGTTGGCCTTTGCCCGTGCCACCAATCGGCGGGTGCTGGGACCGCTCAACGAGTTGGCCTTCCATGCCGCCACGCGATGGGCGCACGGGGAGAATCTCGCGACCATCTCCCAACACCTGGCGAAGATCCCGATGTCGGCGCTGGGTGAGAAGCTCGGCCATTATGGCTATCCCTGCGAAATCGCCTACGATCTGCTGACCTCGGACATGAATTGATGATCGATTTGGGCCCACGCTGAAGGCTGCCACTCAGAATGAATGTCGACAGAACCGCTGCCATTGAGCTGCTGCGAACCGGCGCAATCGTGGATTTTCGTGTGGCCAGCACCCAGGTCCACGAAGGACCCGATGCCGCGGAGTTCACGGTCGAGATCAACCTCGAATTTCCTCCCGATCCGGAAACAGAGGAAAGCGACCTCAGCTGGGGTGCGTTTGGCTTTGTGTTCGTCATCGGTGTTCTCTCCTTCGCCGACGCACGTCCTCGCGAGGCTTCCGTCTTGGAATATGCGGAAGAGGACGATTTTCATGTGGGCGACCTGATCAGCAGTCTCCGATGGGAGGACGGGGCCCTGAAATTCGAGGCTGACTACATCCGCGGACGGCGCATGAAAACCTCGCTGGTATTGAGACCCGACGATTCCGGTCGCCTGACGACCACGGGTCGAGGCAAAGCAGCCCTTCACTGGCTTGATCGATTGAAGGGTCAGAAGCCGCTGCAACTCGTCTCCTAACGAGGACATGAATTTGGGTACGCGAACGCGATGGGACCTGTCCAGCCCGAGGTGGCCGCGCTCGTTTGCTACCGCCGACAGTGACCCCTGCGAAGTGAAAGCCCCGCTTGTGATGGGGCTTTGGCGCTCGATAGCCGTCAACCCGCCAACAGTCGGTAGATCTTTTCGGGATCCTTGGCGATTACCCTCAAGAAAGCTTTCGCGGGCTGATCGGGCTCCGTTCTCCCCTGCTCCCAGTCACGCAATGTGCCAAGAGGAATGTGGTATCGAGAGGCAAACTCTTCTTGAGTCAAGCCAAGTGCACGCCGCAACGTTTTGACGCGCGGCACTTTCCTGGAGCGCCGCAACTCATCGGGCGTCATAGGCTTTTCGGAACGATCGCAAGCAGCTCGGCGTTCCGCCGGCGGTGCCGCGAGGTGCGCTGGAAATTCCACCTCACCTGCTGCGGTGACCTTCACGACCTTGCCGTCAGGTCGAATTCTCGCGATAGTAGTCGTCTTGCTCATACCATTCTGCTCGTCTCGCTGAAATGATGCGCAGTCGATCGCCACGTTCCGTGTAGGTCACATGAACGAGCTGTCCGTCGCACATGCCAACCAGGTTGATACGCTCTTCGCCATAGTCCTCTCGATCGTCGAACCGTTCCACCGCAAACGGATCGCGAAATGCCTTGATCGCCTCCTGAAACGCGATGCCATGATCGAGCCAGTTAGCCTCAGCCTTTTCATCATCCCATTCAAATTCAAGGTTGATCATACTACGGGTTATCAGTAGTTCAAATTCTCACAGCCAGCCGATATTGCAGCCAGCCGATATTGTGGCGAGAAGCGCTTGCAATGAGCGATTCCCTTCATCTTTGACATATTGAAATTCAGGTCATCATCTACCCCGGCATCGGCCAGGTACCACTGTTCAACTCGGGCCTCAAGCCGAATCCGCCGGCACCCGCGAAGGAACTGCAGGATGCGGTTCGCCAGGCCGATGCCCTGCTGGTCGCCAGCCCCGAGTACGGTCACGGCATCTCCGCCGTCAAGAAGAATGTGCTCGAGTAGCTGGTCAGCCACGAAGACGTGGTTTCAAAGCCGATCGCAGTGATCAACACCTTGCCGCGCGCGCACCATGCCCGTGATGCGTTGCCCGACTGAGACAGTCTTGCATCGGTCCATCATCGCCATCTCGTTCATTGTCCTGTTCTGCGGGACCGGCCACCGGAACGAGGTCGCCTGGCAGCAACATCGCCTGCGCCAGCTCGCACACGTTGTGGACCGCCATACAGGAAATGATGGTGGCGGCGGCCGCCCCGACCGGAGGGCTTTGAGGTCGCATATTGCGACCTCAAAGCGGCTGCTTCCTCGGCGGTGAGCTGGAACATGAAATCCTCCGGAAACCGCTCGCGGTTGCGGCGGATCTGTTCGTTGAATCGCTTGGTGATGACGCCGTAGAGAGCAGCCAGATCCGTATCGAGGAGGACCTTGTGGCCGCGCAATACAGCGATGGCACGGCTGATTTCGGCGACCGGCGCCAGGGTCTTGGAGCGCGCCACGGAGCTTACCGTACGTCCTCGGGTCGAGAATTGAGGCTCCATTGTTCATGGCTTCTCACGATTCTGCGCGGGGAAAAACTGATCAATATCTGCAGTAACTGCAGTTGGCGGCGCACGTTTGCGCTGACCAGGCGCTAAGGACCGAACTGCACCTCGCGCATCACCACATCGGTGGCGCGCTGCACGTCCCGCTCGCCCTTGCCCTTCAGGATCACCGCCAGGCTCCCGTGCCCCGGCACCGGCACCAGCATGCCCTGGTAACCGCCCTCATCGAACCGCTGCGCCCGCGGCACATTCTCGTGCGCCAGCACCATCACGGTCACGGGACCGCCCGGGAGTTGCACGACCAGGTGCGGCACCTGGTGAAAACGGAACTGGCAGCTCTGCGCGTAGCTTACGCGGGAGGCGCCACTGGCGAGCCTGACGTGCGCATCGCGCAGCACCGCCGCGAGCGAGGCCGGCTCGACGCGCTGGTCGGTGGACTGCCAGGCCGCCGGCTCGTGCGCCATGTGCGCCACCACGGCGGCGGCGAGGCTCTGCCGCGCACTGCCGATCCACAGGAAGGTGCCAATGCCCACCGCACCCACGAGGCTCGCCGCCAGCGCCAGCCAGCGGGGCGCGCGCTTCGGGGTGCGCCCGCGCGGCCGCAGGGGCACGACCTGGGCCTCCGGCTTCGCGGCGACATCCACCGCCAGCGCCCTGCGCAACCTGTCCTCGAAGGAGCCCAGGTCGCGGGAAAAGGCGGCACAGGCTTCGCAGGTGCGCCGGTGTTCGCGCAGCAACGGCGAGGCGCTCTGCGGCTCGGCCAGCATCTGGCGCCGGTATTCCTCGCAGGAAATCATGTGTCGCCTTCCGGCTGGGCGGTTTCCCCCAGCAGCGTGCGCAACTGGTTGCGCGCCCGGAACAGGCGCGTGAGCACGGCCGGCTGGCTGAGCTTGAGCTCGGCGGCGATCTCCGCGGTGCTGTAACCCATCAGGACCTGCAGCAACAAGGGCTCCCGGTAGTCGTCCGGCAAGTGGAACATGGCGCGCCGGACATCCGCCAGCTCCGGCTCCTCGGGCGAGGCCAGCAGGGGCTCCTCGCGCGCCACCAGCTCGTCGATGTCCACCGTGGGCAACCGCTTGCGCTCGAACAGCCGGGCATATTCCCGCCGTACGATGGTGAGCAGCCAGGGCTTGGCCGACTTCTCATCGAGCAGCGAATCCTGCGCCCGCCAGGCCCGCAACAGGCTTTCCTGGACGACGTCCTCGGCCAGGGAGCGGTCGCGGGAGAGCCAGAATGCGAACCGCAACAAATCCGGCCGCAGGGCATTGCACAGCGCCTGGAAGCGCGCCTGCCGGCTGTTTCCGCCGGATTGCGCGTTCATGTATAACACTGGCCGTGGAAGCGCCGCAGAGGCTTCATGACCCGGGAGGGCTCCGAATGATCCGGAGCGGGAATGATAATCCGTCCGGGAGGATAATGCTGCGAGCGCGCCCGATGAACGACCAGGAGTCATGCAGCAGATGACCGGACGAGCCAGCCCCGTATTTCCCCGCACCCGCCTGCGCCGCATGCGCCGCGATGACTTCTCCCGCCGCCTGATGCGCGAGACGCGGCTCACGGTGGACAGCCTGATCTTCCCGGTGTTCGTCATCGAGGGGCGGGCGCGGCGCCAGGCGGTGGACTCCATGCCCGGCATCGAGCGTTTCAGCGTGGACGAACTGGTGCGCGAGTGCGCGGAGCTCGTGGCCTTGGGCGTTCCGGCCATCGCGCTGTTCCCGGTCACCCCGACCGAGAAGAAGTCCCTCGATGCACGCGAGGCCTGGAATCCGCAGGGCATCGCGCAGCAGGCGGTGCGCGCCGTGAAGCAGGAATTCCCTGACCTGGGCGTCATCACCGACGTCGCTCTCGATCCGTTCACCACCCATGGGCAGGACGGCATCATCGACGACACGGGCTATGTGCTGAACGATGTGACCCTGGAGGTGCTGGTGAGGCAGGCCCGCTCGCATGCGGATGCGGGCGCGGACGTGGTCGCGCCCTCCGACATGATGGACGGGCGGATCGGCGCGATCCGCTCGGCCTTCGAGGAAGCGAAGCTCCACGACACGCGCATCCTCGCCTACGCCGCCAAGTACGCCTCGAGCTTCTACGGCCCGTTCCGCGACGCGGTGGGCTCGGCCGGGCAGCTCGGCAAGGGCAGCAAGCACACCTACCAGATGGACCCGGGCAACTCGGACGAGGCGCTGCGCGAGGTGCGCATGGACATCGAGGAAGGGGCCGACATGGTGATGGTGAAGCCGGGGCTGCCGTACCTGGACATCGTGCGCCGGGTGAAGGAAACCTTCGGCATGCCCACCTTCGTCTACCAGGTCAGCGGCGAGTACTCGATGATCATGGCCGCCGCCCGCAATGGCTGGATCGACGAGCGCGCGGTCGCGCTCGAGACGCTCCTGTCGATGCGCCGCGCCGGCGCCGATGGCGTGCTGACCTATTTCGCCAAGCGAGCGGCCGGCTGGCTGCGCGACTGAGCATGCCCACCGCCGCCAAGCCGCCGGATCAGTACGGGGTCGTGGGTCATCCCGTCGCGCACAGCTGGTCGCCCTTCATCCACGGCATGTTCGCCAAGGCCTGCCGCCAGGATCTCGTCTACCGGCTGTACGACGTCGAACCCGCGCGCTTCCGCCGCGAGATCCTCGGGCTCATGACCAGCGGGGTGCGGGGGCTGAACGTCACCGTTCCGCACAAGGAAGCCGCCGCCGAACTGGTCAACACGCTCACGCCGCGCGCGACGCGCGCGCAGGCGGTCAACACCATCGCCTTGCAGCCGGACAACTCCCTGCTCGGCGACAACACCGACGGCGTCGGGCTGATCCGCGACCTCACCCAGAACCTTGGCTTGGGACTCGCGGACAAGCGCATCCTGATCCTCGGCGCCGGTGGCGCGACCCGCGGCATCCTCGCACCGCTGATCGAGCAGAAGCCCGCCGCGCTGATCATCGCCAACCGCACACTGTCGCGCGCGCAAGTCCTTGCCCGCGCCTTCCAGGACCTGTATGCCATCGACACCTGCGAGTTCCGCAGCGTCCAGGGACCCCCGTACGATCTCATCATCAACGCCACCTCCGCGAGCCTCCAGGGCCAGATGCCCGAGCTCGCCCCGGGGCTGGTCAGCGAGGACAGCGTCTGTTATGACCTCGCCTACGGCAAGGGCCACACGCCCTTCACGCTGTGGGCGAAGTCCTTGTACGCGGCGCGCGTCTGCAAGGGCTGGGGCATGCTGGTCGAGCAGGCCGCGGAGTCCTTCCTGCTGTGGCGCGGGGTGCGCCCGCAGACTCAAGGAGTGCTCGAGGCCTTGATGCGCAAGAGCTGATCGGCGCGGTGCCGCTCCTTCAACTCGATGTAGTGGGCGGCGCTGTAGACCATGAGATCGACGTCCCGGTCGGTCAGGTCCCGCAACCGCTTCGCCGGGTTGCCGACGTACAGGCCGCGTGATTCCAGCCGCTTGCCGGGCGGCACCACGCTGCCCGCGGCGACGATCACCTCGTCCTCGATCACCGCGCCATCGAGCAGCACGCTCGCCATGCCGATGAGGCAGCGGTTGCCCACGCTCACCGCGTGCAGCATGGCCTTGTGGCCCACCGTCACGTCATCGCCGATGAGCAGCGGGATGCCCCCCTCCACCGGCCCGTCGTGCACCACGTGCAGGACGCTGCCATCCTGGATGTTGGTGCGCGCGCCGATGCGGATCTCGTGGACATCGCCCCTGGCCACGACGAAGGGCCAGATCGAAGCGTCCTCGCCGAGGAACACCCGGCCGATCACCAGCGCGCACTCATCGACGAACACGCGCGCTCCCAGCACGGGCGCGATGCCCTGGTAGGTTCTGATGTTGTTCATCGCATGGTCACCAGTTCCTCCGAGCTGGTCGGATGGATGGCGATGGTGTCATCGAAGTCCCGCTTGGTCGCCCCCATGCGCACCGCCACCGCGAAGCCCTGCAGCATCTCGTCGGCCCCGAGGCCGATGATGTGGCAGCCGACGATCTTCTCCTCCTCGCCGACGCACACCAGCTTCATCAGGGTGCGCGGCTTGCGGGTGGTGAGCGCATGGTACATGGACACGAAGTCCGCGCCGTACACCTTGACGCGATCGCCGTGCATGGCGCGCGCCTGTTCCTCCGACAGTCCCACGGTGCCGATCGGCGGGTGCGTGAAGATCACCGTGGGGATGACCTCGTAGTCCAGCTTGCGGTCCTTCATGCCGCCGAACAGGCGGTCCGCCAGCCGCCGGCCGGCCGCGATGGCCACGGGCGTGAGCGCGGCGCGGCCGGTGACATCGCCCACCGCGTAGATGCCCGGCACGTTGGTGGCCTGGAAGGCATCGGTGGCGATGTAGTCGCGCGCATCCAGGTGCACGCAGGCGCGCTCGAGGTGCAGTCCGTCGTGCCGCGGGCAGCGGCCGATGGCCCAGAGCACGCAGTCGAAGCCGGCGAAGCGGCGATCGTCCGCGCTCTCTAGCGTCAAGGTCGCGCCCTCCCGGTGCAAGGCATGCGGGATCACCTGCTCCTCGATGCCGATGCCGGACTCGCGCATCTCGCGCATCAGCGCCGTGCCCAGCATGGCGTCGAAGTCGCGCAGCACGCGGGTGCGGCGGATGAATTGCCGGACCTCGCTGCCCAGGGCGTGCAGCATGCCCGCCAGCTCGCAGGCGATGTAGCCGCTGCCCACCACGGCGATGCGGCGCGGCCGGTGCGCCAGCTCGAAGAAGCCGTCCGAGCTGATGCCGGCATCGGCACCCGGGATCATCGGCAGTTCGGGGCGCCCGCCGGTGGCGATCAGGATGTTCGGTGCGCTGAAGCGCCGGCCATCGGCCTGCACCGTGTTCGCATCGATGAAGCTCGCGCGTCCGCGCACGTACTCGACCTTGCGGCTGGCGAGGTTATTCTCGTAGATGCCGTTGAGGCGCTGCACATAGGCGTCGCGCCGCTGCTTCAGCAGCGGCCAGTCGACCTCGCACGCCTGCACCTCGAAGCCGTACCCCGGCGCATCGCGCAGCGCGTCCGCGATGCCCGCGGCGTTGAACATCACCTTCTTCGGCACGCAGCCGACGTTCACGCAGGTGCCGCCCAGCCGGCCGGACTCGATGAGCGCCACCCGCGCGCCGTATCCGGCGGCGCGCTGGGCGCTCGCGATGCCGCCGCTTCCGCCGCCGATCACCAGGTAATCGACCATCTGCGTGCTCATTCGTGAACTCCGTCTCGCCCGGGGTGCGCAGAGTCAATGATATACTTTTTGGCGCATCGATCCGCTGCGCGACCACGGATGGGATCATGGTCGGTTTCATCGTCATTCTTGCACTGCTGGTCATCGTCGGCATCTACGCCGTCGGTATCTACAATGGCCTGGTCCGCCTGCGCGAGTCGGTGAAGGTGGCCTGGTCGAACATCGACGTGCTGCTCAAGCAACGGCATGACGAACTGCCCAAGCTGGTGGATGCCTGCAAGCGCTACATGCAGTACGAGCAGGAGACCCTGGAGAAGGTGATGCGTGCCCGGGGCGCACTCATCCAGGCTGCCGGGTCAGGCAATGTCGCAGCGGTCGGCGCGGCGGAGCAACAGCTTCACGCGGGCCTCGACCGTCTGTTCGCGGTGGCGGAGAACTACCCGCAACTCAAGGCCGACGAGACCTTCCGGCACCTGCAGGGGCGCATCTCCTCGCTGGAGGAATCCCTCGCCGACCGGCGCGAGTTCTACAACGACCAGGTCAACCTGAACAACATCCGCATCAAGGTGTTCCCCGACGTCATCCTCGCCAATGCCTTCGGCTTCGGTCCCGCGCAGTTGCTGGAGTTCGCCGCCGAGGAGAAGCGGGACGTGAACGTCGGCGAGCTGTTCAACACCTGAAGGCCGCGCGCACATGCGTGGGTCCGGCGCATTCGACGGCCTCGTCCTCGACCTGCTGCTCGGCGGCGGTGCGCTCGCGGGCCTGTGGTACGTCATCAGCTCGCTGCGCCAGGGACGCGCGGTCGAGGACACACCCACCTCGCGCGTGCGCTCCGCGGCGCAAGGCTACGTCGAGCTCGAAGGGCGCGGTCTCTTGCCCGAGGGCGTGCAGTCGCTCGCCCCGCTCACCGGCCTGCCCTGCACCTGGTGGTCGTTCCGCATCGAGGAATCAGAGGGCAGTCGTCGCCGCTGGTCGGTGGTGGAGTCGGGCAAGAGCCAGCTACCCTTCCTGCTCGACGATGGCACCGGCCAGTGCCTCATCGATCCGCGCGGCGCGCAGGTGTTCGGCGCATCGCGCACCGTGTGGTACGGCGCGACCCGGCGGCCGCTCGCGAAGCTGGGGCAGCCGGATTCCCTGCTCGGCCAGATGGCCGGGTTGATGCTGCGTGGCGACTACCGCTACACCGAACACAGGCTGTCGGTGGGCGGACCGCTGTACGCCATCGGATCCTTCCGCAGCGTGGGCGGCGCATCGGGGCCGGTCAACGATGAGGCGGTGGCCGCGCTGCTGCGCCAATGGAAACAGGACCAGCCCGCGCTGCTCGGACGCTTCGACCGTGATGGCGATGGCGTGCTGGATGCAGGCGAATGGGAAGAGGCGCGCCGGCAGGCGCGCGCGCAGGTGGAGCGCGAACAGCACGCTCGCGAGGACGCGCCGACCACAGCGGTACTGGCCGATCCGCGCGATGGACGCGCGTTCCTGCTCGCGCAGGACGATGCCGCGGCGCTCGCCCGCCGCTTCCGCTGGCGCTTCCTGGGCGGTGCTGCGGGCTTCGTGATCTGCCTCGCCTTGCTGACCTGGCACCTGCTGCATCCGTAAGACACGCCGGGACCGTCCGGACCTTCTGCTAAGCTCTTGCGCCCATGACCAATCCGCTTCTCGACCTCACCTCACTGCCCGCCTTCGATCGCATCCAGCCGGCCGATGCGCTGCCGGCGCTCACCCAGGTGGTGGCGGAGAACCGCGCCGCGCTCGCCAGGCTCACCTCGCAGGCGGATCCGACGTTCGAGTCACTGATCGTGCCGGTGGAGGAGCTCGGCCATCGCCTCGCGCGGGTGTGGAGCCCGGTCGGTCATCTCAACGCGGTGGCGAATTCCGATGCGATGCGCGAGGCGTACAACGCCTGCATCCCGCTGCTGACCGAGTACTCGAGCGAGCTCGGCCAGAACGCGGCGCTGTGTGCCGGCTACCGGCAGGTGCTGGATCGCGAGGGCGCCGCGCTCGAACCCGCGCAGCGCAAGCTGCTGGAGAACGCGCTGCGCGACTTCCGGCTGGCCGGTGTCGACCTGCCGCAGGACAGGAAAGCCCGCTTCCGCGCCGTGATGCAGGAACTGGCGCGCCTGTCGAGCAAGTTCTCCGAGAACGTGCTCGATGCGGCCCGCGCCTACACCCGCGCGGTGACGGAGGAATCCGAGCTCGAGGGCCTGCCGGTGAACGCCGTCGAGCGCGCCGCAGAGGATGCGCGCGAGGCCGGCCGCAAGGGCTGGCTGCTCAAGCTCGACCAGCCCACCTACATGACGGTGATGACCAGCGCGCGCAGCGAGCCGCTGCGCCGCGACATCTACGAAGCCTGGGTCACGCGCGCCTCGGATGCGGGTCCTTCGGCCGGCCGCTTCGACAACGGTCCGCTGATCGAGCAGATCCTGCCGTTGCGGCACGAGCTCGCGCAGCTCGCCGGCTTTGCCACCTTCGCCGACTTCGCGCTGGCCACGCGCATGGCCAGGAGCAGCCGGCAGGTGCTCGATTTCCTCGGCGACCTGGCGCAGCGCTGCCGCGCCGCCGCACTGCGCGACTTCGAGGAGCTGGAGGACTTCGCCGGCCGGCGGCTCGCCGCCTGGGATGTCGCCTACTACACCGAAAGCCTCAAGGAGAGCCGGTTCAAGGTGTCGCAGGAGGCGTTGCGCCCCTACTTCCCGCTGCCGAAGGTGACCGCTGGCCTGTTCAGCCTGGTGGAGCGCCTGTACGGCATCCGCGTGCGCGAGCGCACCGGCGTGAGCGTGTGGCATCCGAGCGTGCGCTTCTTCGACCTGCTGGACGGCGGCGGCCAGCCCTTTGCCGGTTTCTACCTGGACCCATATTCGCGCCAGGAGAAGCGCAGTGGCGCCTGGATGGACGAGTGCATCGTGCGCAAGGCGTTGCCCGGCGGGAATGCCGCCCCCGTCGCGCAGCTGGTGTGCAACTTCACCGCGCCGGTGAACGGCAAGCCCTCGCTCCTCACGCACGATGAGGTCACCACGCTGTTCCACGAGTTCGGCCACGGGCTGCACCACATGCTCACGCGGGTGGGTTACCCGAGCATCGCCGGCATCAACGGGGTTCCCTGGGACGCGGTCGAGCTGCCCAGCCAGTTCATGGAGAACTTCGCCTGGGCGCCCGAGGTGCTGCCGCTGATCTCCGCGCACGTGGAGGACGGCTCACCCCTGCCCGGCGCCATGCTCAAGCGCCTGCTGGGCACGCGCACCTTCGGCGCCGCGCTGGACACGGTGCGCCAGCTCGAGCTCGCCACCTTCGACTTCGAGCTGCACGCCGGCTTCGATCCGGTCAAGGGAGCGCGGGTGCAGCAGGTCCTCGACGACGTGCGCCATCGGGTCGCGGTCGTGCCCGCGGCGCCGTTCAACCGGCTGCCCTCGAGCTTCGCTCACATCTTCGCGGGCGGCTATGCGGCAGGCTACTACAGCTACAAGTGGGCCGAGGTGCTGGCGGCGGATGCCTTCGAGGCTTTCGAGGAGGCCGGCATCCTCAACGGCGAGGTGGCCCGGCGCTTCGTCGACTCCATCCTCTCGCGTGGCGGAAGCCGCGATGCCATGGAGGCCTTCGTGGAATTCCGCGGCCGCCCGCCGGACGTACGGCCGCTGTTGCGACAGACGGGGATTGCAGCATGAAACACGGGATTGCGATGTTGATGGGCCTGCTGGCGATGGCGGCACATGCCGAGACCGCCTACGTGAGCGATGACCTCATCCTCGGCGTGTACGCCGAGAAGAACCAGCAGGGTGCGCGTCTCACGACGCTGCATTCGGGCGCCGCCGTGGAGATCATGGCCAGGGAGGCAGACCAAACCCAGATCAAACTGGCCAACGGCACGCAAGGGTGGGTGAAGAGCTCCTTCCTGACCTCGCACGAGACGGCCGGCGTGCGCGTCAAGGCACTGGAGGAAGAACTCGCCCGCATGAAGTCGACCACACCGGCCATGGCCGAGGCCGCGGCACGTTCGGAGCTCGAGGGCCTGAGGCAGCAGCTGGCGGCCCGGCAGGGCGAACTCGACGCGTTGAAGTCCAAAGCGCCCGCCGCGCCGGCGGCGGCGGGTGCTCAACGTGGCTGGGGGGCGGTGATCGTCGCGTCCCTGCTGTGCCTGGCGGCCGGGTTCGCCTGGGGCTACTGGACGCTCGCGCGCCGCATCCGCGAGAAATTCGGCGGCGTGAAGGTGTTCTGAGCCTCTCCTCGCAGGCGGCGGAGACTACAGCGCGAGGCTCCCGACGCTCGTGCCACCACAGACGTAGAGCACCTGCCCGGTGACGAAGCCGTTGGCCTTGTCGAGGAAGAATCCCACGGCCCGCGCCACGTCCGCAGGTTCACCCAGGCGCCTGACGGGCACGGCCGAGGCGAGCTGGTGCTCCTTCTCGCTGCCCTTGTCGATGATGTCGTAGAACATGTCGGTGCGGATGGGACCCGGCGCCACCACGTTGACCGTGACGCCCGCGGGCCCTAGCTCCAGCGCCCAGGTGCGCGCCATGCCGAGCATGCCGGCCTTGGTGGCCGAGTACGCCGTCCGCGTGGCGAGACCCAGTGCGGCGCGCGAGGACAGCAGCACGATGCGTCCGAACGCGGCGGCCCGCATGGCCGGCAGGAATGCCTGCGCGAGCTGCACGGCCGCGCCCAGGTGCAGTTCGAGCAGCGCGTCGAGATCCTCGAGCTGGACATCGGGCAGCAGCGCCGGCTTGATCACCCCGGCGTTGTGCACGAAGCTGGTGATGGCGTGGCGCGCGGCGAGTTCGCGCGCCACCGCCGCCGTCGCCGCGCGATCCGCAAGATCCACCTCCACGCCCGACAGCCGGGCGTGGCGCAGCGGCGGTGGGCCGAGGGCCAGGGAGATCACCTGGTAGCCCCGCTCGAGCAGGTGCTCGCAGATGGCAAGACCGATGCCGGCGCTGCCGCCGGTGACCACGGCGATGTCGGGTGCTGGGCTCATGTGGTGCGCTTCTTCAGCTTGCGTGTGTCGACACAGTTTGCCTGCGACGGCAGGCTCGATGCCATTTCCTTGAGCGCGCCACGCTGGATCTTCTGCGAGGAGGTCAGCGGCAGCGCATCCACGAAGGCCACCCAGCCCGGCGCCTTGTAATAGGCGAGGCGGGCGAGTGCATGCGCGACGATATCCGCCGCCAGCGAGGCCCGCGCATCCGGAGCCACCGGCTCATGGGTGACGATGCAGGCGAGCACCTCATCGCCCCGCACCGCGTCGGGCGTCGCCGCCACGGCGCTGGCGCGCACCGCCGGGTGCAGGTTCAGGACGCTCTCCACTTCCACCGCCGCGATGTTCTCGCCGCTGCGGCGGATGACGTTCTTGCGGCGATCGACGAAGTACAGGTAGCCCTGCCCGTCCTGGCGCACGACATCGCCGGTGTGGAACCAGCCGCCCTCCCAGGCGCTGGCCGTGGCCGCGGGGTCCTTCAGGTACCCCGAGAAGAAGTGCCGGCGCGGTTCCGCGCCCGCGCTTCGCACCAGCAGTTCGCCGGGCTGGCCCTGCGCGACCGGCGCGCCGGCCTCGTCCACCAGGCTGATCTGCACGAAGTCCTCGGGCCGGCCGAAGCACTTGGCGCCGACATGGCGGGGCTCGCGGTTGGCGATCACCGTGGCGGCCGAGCCGGTCTCGGTCATGGCCCAGGCCTCGAGCAGCGGAAAGCCGAAGCGCTGCTCGAAGACCTCGTGGTTCGCCGGGTCCACGCCCGCCCCGAATCCGAAGCGCAGCTGGTGCTCGCGGTCCTGCGGCGAGGCAGGCGCCGCCAGCAGCATCGCCGGCATCACGCCCAGGTAATGCGCGATGGTCGCACCGCTCTCCCTGACGCTCTGCCACCAGCTGGCCGGGTGGAAGCGATCGAGTTGCACGATGCAGCCGCCGCTCCTCACCGCCATCATCGCCGACACCGCCATGGCATTCATGTGGCTCAACGGGAGCGGCGTGATGACACGCTCGCGCCCGGTGCGCACCTCGCACAGCCCGCCCACGCCCGTGTACCAGTCGCCGCATCGCAGGAAGTAGTCATTGCTGAGCTGGCAGCCCTTCGGCCTGCCGGTGGTGCCCGAGGTATAGAGCAGCGCGCATTCGCGCGCGCGCGACACGGCAGCCTCGCCGGCAGCATCGAGGCCCGCGGTGAGCCCAGCCAGCCCGTTGGCCTGCGTGTCCGGCGCCGCCGGCAGGATGCCGGGGCCGCGGGCCGCCGGCTCGGCGATGGCGACGAACCGGGAAGCGGCGGCGCCATGCTCGCGCGCGCCCTCGCGGGCGGCCGCCTCGAGCTCGGCCTCCCGGCCCGGCAGGCAGATGGCGAGGCACATCTCGCTGTGGCCGATGAGATAGCTCCACTCGGCGCTGCGCATCTCCGTGCTGATGGGCACGACGCTCGCACCCAGCGCATTGAGCGCGAACCAGTGGCAGAAGAACGCCGGGCGGTTGGCGAGCATGAGCCCCACCCGGTGCCCGGGTCCGTAGCCGGCGGCCGCGTAGCGCGAGCGGAGCGATTCGATCTGCGCGGCCGCATCGCCATAGCTGAGGGTGCCGGCGGGAATGCCATAGCCGGCCGCGGTCACCGATTCCACGAACAGGAAGGGTGCCTGCGGTTGCGCCGCCGCGCTGCGCTGGAAGGCTGCGTGGACGGTATCTGGCTTCACGGCATCCCCGGATGATCAGCCTAGATGAACAACTGCACGGCAGGCAGCGCTGCGTCGCTGTTGAGCAGGTTCACCCGCTTCAACTGCATGCGCAGCGCGCCATCGTGCACGCCCAGGTGGTGGAAGAACGTGCCGACGAAGCTGTTCTGTTCCTCGAGCCGCACCTCGGTGTAGTGGAACTGGGTGCGCAGCACGTAGCGATTGGCCGCCGGGTCATAGGTTTCCACCACCGGCACCTGCAGGAGGTGGTGGCCGCGGCTGGGGGGCTGCTGGGAAAAGGCGCGGGGACTGCCCAGCCGCTCGATGCGCAAGGTGCGCAGCAGCTTGTCCTCGTACATGTGCGAGGTCTCATTCACGCCGTCGGTCTGATCCTGGGCCAGCGGCACCCAGTAGAAGGCATCCTCCGTGAACAGCGCATTCCATTCCTCGTAGCGGCGCTGGTCGAGCAGGAAGGATTCGTTGATCACGAAGTCGATGAGGTCCTGGCGGGAAGGTGCGGCGGTCATGATGCCCTCACATGGTCGAGGTCATGTACCGCGCCCAGGCTCGGTACTGGCTGCGGATGGGCAACTCGTTGGTGCCATTGGTCACCTGGTCCGCGGGCAGCGTCTCCTTCGGATCGTGGTTGCGATGCAGGCTGACCCAGTCGTTGCCCTCCCCGTGCAGCCCTTCCTGGATGGCGCGATAGGCGTACAGGTCGTCATGCCCCACCACCGAGAAGGGTGAGTTGATCAGCCGGTTGTACATCGCCGTGCGCTGCAGGAGCACCTCCGGGGCTCCCTTGAGCCGGAATATCCAGCTCTCCACCACCGTCTTGTCCACCGCCAGGGGCTTGGCGACGCGGATCGACTGGATGGCCCCCTTGATCGTGAGGTTCGGGTAGTACACGGTGTTGTGCCGCGCCTGCGCGATGATGGCGCTGGCCCGCTCCTCGCCGTATGCGGCATTCATCGCCGACTCGTACTCCGGGATGCCGCTGTACTTGCTGTGGATGCTGAAGTTCACGCCGGTGTAGCTGTGGCCGTTGTCGAACACCCGGACGCCCATCTCGTCGAAGAACTTGTAGTCCGACATGAACGGCACGAACTGCTCGACCGCCATGGGCTTGGGTTGATCCTCCGGCTGGCCCGCCCACATCGATTTGGCGGTGCCGGCCGAGGACTCGTGCGCCACCATCGGGTGCATGGTGTCGTTGAGGTTCTCGACGAACATCTTCCAGTTGCAGTTGTGCGTGAAGCGCAGCGGCGCACCCACCACCTCGAGCTCGCCCACCGGCGAACGGTCGGCCATGTTGTCGATGGAGGACAGCGAGTCCCCGAAGTAGCTGCTGAAGTCAGGCCCGCCCGGGTTCAGCCGCGCGAAGATGAAGCCGCGATAGACCGCGACGTCCTTCACCACCGACAGTCCCTTCGCCGCGTCGGACTGCCCGAGCTGCGTGCCCTCGTATCCCTTCTTCAGCGGGATGGACTGGACCCTGCCGTCGATGTGGAACACCCAGGCATGGTAGGGGCAGCGGAAGTACTTGCCCGCACTGCCGCAGGACGCCATGGTCAGGCGCGCTCCCTTGTGGGCGCAGCGGTTCATCAGCACTCGCACCGAGCCGTCGGCCTGGCGCACCACCAGCAGCGGCCGGCCCGCGAGTTCCGTGGTGAAGAAGTCCCCGGACTTCGGCACCTGGCTGTCGTGCCCCAGGTAATTCCAGGTGTTGGCGAAGAAATGCTCCTGCTCGAGCTGGAAGATCTCCTCGCTGATATACAGGTCGCGATGCACCTGGTCCGGCTTCACCAGTGCGCGGACCGCTTGCGGATTGTCCCGGTAGCCTGCCTTCATGGATGCACCTCGATGATATCGGCGAGGGGACTGCCCCCTCCCCCGGCCAAGAGTACAGGGTCCGGCTTGAACTGACATATCCCGGGATTTTTGACAGAAGTCTCCCACAGTCCACTGGGGCGAACACCTCATGCCCGCTCCGCGTGACAGCGGCCGGAAGTTGCGCATACACTGGCTGGCGCGTCATGCATGATTTCCGCCGCAACGATTACGATGTCACCAACTCCGTGCAGGTGAGCTCCACCAGCGCGGTGACGGCGGCGGTTCGCAAGCTGTTCACTTCGGTCTGGCCGCGCGAGCCCTTCGACACCATCGAGCGCGCCTTCCAGGACTTCGACAGCTTGTTCGGCGGTCGCATGCCGGGCTACCGCGGCGTCGACACGGTGTACCACGACCGCCAGCACACCCTCGACATGACCCTCGCCATGATGCGCCTGCTCGCCGGCTACGAGCGCACGGCCGAGGAGTCAGCGCGCTTCGGTGGCGAACGCGGCGCCGTCGCGCTCGTCACCTCGCTGTTCCACGACGCCGGCTACATCCGCGAGGTGAGCGACACGCGCCACCGCAACGGCGCGGAGTTCACCCTGTATCACGTCACGCGCAGCGCCAACTTCCTCGCGAAGTACCTGCCGCTGGTGGGCCTCGCCTCCTGGGTGCCCGTGGCCACGCGCGTGGTGCATTTCACCGGCTACGAGATCCAGCTCGACCAGATCCACCTGGACGACCGGCGTGATCGCAAGATGGGACACCTGCTCGGCACCGCCGATCTCATGGCGCAGATGGCCGATCGCTGCTACCTGGAGAAGTGCCGCGACCGGCTCTATCCCGAGTTCGTGCTGGGCGGGATCGCAACCGCCGCCAGGGCCGGCGCCAATGGAGGAGTGGTGGTGCGCTACGGCTCCGGGCTCGACCTGCTGCGCCAGACGCCCGCCTTCGTGCGCGTCGCGCGGGCGCAGCGCCTGGAAGCCGCCTTCGAGCACGCCTACCGCTGCATCGAGCCGCTGTTCGGCGGCCGCAACCCCTATCTCGAGGCCATCGACCGGAACCTGCATTTCCTCGAACGGGTGCTGCGCGCCGAGCGCTGGCCCCTGCTGCGGCGGCGGCCGCCACTGTTCACCGTGAACCAGGACGAACTCTCCACCGTCCGCGGCCTGATGGTGGACCACCTGCGAACCGTCTGGGCCTGACCGGCTTTCAGGCCAGCGCCGGCGGCGGGTCGATGTTGCGCACGTAGGCGGCGTGCAGCTCGCCCAGCTTCCCGCGCAGCACGGCGAGCCCCAGGACGGGTGAGCTCTCCAGTGCTTCCAGCAGGATCTCCGGTGTGAGCTGCGCGCGGGCGCGCTCGGCGATCTGCGCGTGGCTCCAGTGCCAGGGTTCGGATGCGACTGCGGAGAGCACGCCACGATAGGGCTTGAAGAATCCGAACTCCTCGGCATGGCGCAGCAGCCAGTCATGCAGGCGCTCGAAGATGCCGCCGCGGCCGAATTCCGCGCCGATGAGCTGCACACGGTAGCCTTCCGGCAGCGCCGCACGGTCGATCAGGTCCAGATCGGTACCCCAATGATGGCGGCTGGCGCCGGGCAACGCGGACCAGAGCAGGATGGCGCGGACGCGCGCCTCCTCGTCCAGCGCACCGACATCCACCGGTTCACCATCCGCTCCCAGCACCGGACGGATGCCGTCGAATTTCTCGTTCCAGATGGTGAGCTGGCGTTCGAAGCTGCGGAAGCTGCTGGCCGGAGTGAGCTCGATGCCGGCACGCCGCGCGGCACGGTGCATCTCGAGGAAGCCGGATTCGATGCCCGCATGCAGCAGGCAACGCGGCTGGGACAGCTCCACGATATGTTCGGCGCTGCGGCCCGTCAGCTGTTCTGGGGTCATTGTCGCCGGATTCTACCCGTGGAGGAGCATAATCAGGCAAATCCCCCCTTCCGCCGCTTCGGCGGGCCAACGTATGATCGGGAGCGGGACGGGTGCACCGGCAGGTGAGCCGTCCGATTCTTGCACAGGAAAACCGGGGGGTGGCATGGCGCGCAGCTTGCGGTCGCAGTACCTGACCTTTGCCCTCGGGCTGGGGGCGCTGCTGTGCGCGCTGATCGGCACCCTGCTGCTGTACGACCATCGCATCGACACCCGCGAGATCAATACCGCCACCTACGGCGCGGTCAAGCAGAAGCTCGGGGCCGACCTCGAGCATCGCGCCCATGAGCTGAGCGAGCAGGCCAAGCCGCAGCTCGCGGCTGCGCTCGGCGCGGACGATCAACCCTCGCTGCGCCTGATCGCAACGCGCCTGCTGGACGATCATGACGTGAACCGCGTGGAGATCCGCGCGCCGGACGGCAAGCTGTTGTTCGCCAAGGATGCCGCGCGCACGCACTCCGCGATCCCGCCCCCCCTGCGCCTGGACACCCCGCTCACCTACATGGCGCCGCACGTGGGTGAGCTGCAGAACGCGACGCTCTCGGTATGGATGAGCCGCGACTCCATGGAGAGCGCGCTGCGCAGCCTGAGCGATCAGATGAACGGACAGCAGGCCGACCGGCTTCGCCAGCGCCTGTCGGTGTTCGCCGGCATCATCATCCCGCTGCTGACCCTCGCCGCCATCGGCGCCTGGCTGATCGCGCGCAGCCTCTCCCGCCCCATCCACGCGCTGGTGCGCACGGCCAACAGCATCGGCGAGGGCGACCTGTCCCGGCCTCTCGATGTCAAGCGGCGCGACGAGATCGGCCAGCTCCAGGATGCCATCGAGCGCATGCGCCTGAACCTGCGCGAGACCACCATCACCAAGAACTACCTCACCACGGTGCTCAACAGCCTGGGCGATGCGGTGCTGGTGACCTCGCCCGACGGCATCATCAAGAGCAGCAACCAGGCGGCGCAGCAGTTGCTCGGCTACCAGGAGCAGGAGCTGTCGGGCCAGCCGCTCGTTGCGATCATCGCCGAGTCGCATCGCGCCTCCTTCAACCCCGCCGAGATCGCCGGCGAGAACCGCGAGACCGTGGTGCGCACCGCCGCGGGGCAGACCATCCCCGTGTCCATGGCCGGCGCGCCGATCACCACCGAGGACCCGCAGTTCCAGGGCCACATTTACATCGCGCGCAACATCACCGAGCGCAAGCGCGCCGAGCGGCGCATCCGCTATCTCGCGCGCTACGACACGCTCACGAAAATGCCCAACCGCATGCAGTTCCAGCACCTGCTGCAACAGGCCATCGCACGGGCACGGCGCAACCAGCGCCTCGTGGCGCTGCTGTACCTCGACCTCGACCGCTTCAAGGAGGTCAACGACACCTTCGGGCATGCCGCCGGCGACCGGACTCTCGAGGTGCTGAGCGAGCGCCTGACCCGCACGCTGAGCAAGGACATGGTCATCGGCCGGCTCGCGGGCGATGAGTTCGCGATGTTCATCGACGGCCTGCCGGCGGACGTGGACAACCGCGCCTCGCTGGGGACGCTCGCGCGCTCGCTGCTCGATGAGATCGGCCGCGCGTTCTACGTCAACCAGGAGGAGGTATACCTCACCGCCAGCATCGGCATCGCCATCTGCCCGCACGATGCCGAGAACGTCATCGACCTGATCCGCAACGCCGATGCCGCCATGTACCACTCCAAGCAGAACGGCGGCAATTCCCACGCCTTCTACGTGCCGGACATGAATGCTGCCGCGGTCGAGCGCCTGATGCTCAAGAGCAAGCTGCGCCGCGCGCTCGAGCGCGACGAGCTGATCATCCTGTACCAGCCGAAGGTCGACCTGCGCGACGGGCGGGTGATCGGCGCCGAGGCGCTGCTGCGCTGGCGCCTGCCCGGCTACGGCGACATCTCTCCCTCGCAGTTCATCCCGCTGGCCGAGGAGACGAGCCTGATCCTGGACATCGGCGAATGGGTGATGAACCGCGCCTGCAGCGACTACCGGGCCTGGCAGAAGCAGGTGCCCCAACCGGGGCGCGTGTCCATCAACCTGAGCCTGCGGCAGCTCAAGCAGACGGGCTTCATCTCCCGGTTCCGCGCGGTGTTCCGCAAGCACGACGTCTCTCCCACCTGCTTCGAGCTGGAGGTCACCGAGACCACCCTGATGACCGACCCGAAGCGCACCGTGCGGCTGCTCAACGAGCTGTATTCGATGGGGCTGCACCTGGCCATCGACGACTTCGGCACCGGCTACTCCTCGCTGTCCGCCCTGCAGCAGTTCCCCATCAGCACCTTGAAGATCGACCAGTCCTTCGTTCGCGACGTGGCCGTGGACTCGGACGATGCCGCCATCGTCCGCACCATCATCGACATGGGCAAGAGCCTGGAGATGGAGGTGGTCGCCGAAGGCGTGGAGGCCCGCGAGCAGCTCGAGTTCCTGCGCAAGCATGGCTGCTTCCTCGCGCAGGGCCGGCTGTTCGGCGAGGTGCTCGAGGCCGACCGGCTGCTGGAGATCATGCTCGCGCAGCGCTCCGGAGCGGGACATTTCGCGGCGCTCTGCGCCACCCCTCGTACCGCGCTCGGCGCGGGTTGATCTCACACTGAATCTGAATTGGCTGTTGGCTGGAGCCAACCACGGTGGAGCATCCGCTTTGAAAGTGAGCGAATCATCCAGATTTGGCGCGAGACAGCCGCACGTACCCCTGCTAGACTAAACGTAGTGACGTTTAATAGACGACGCAAGGGTATTCGACATGGATGTCGAGTTCGACGCAGCGAAGGACGAAACCAATCGTTCGAAACACGGCGTGTCACTGGAAATGGCCGCGCGGCTCGATTGGGAATCGATGATCACCATGCCCGATACGCGCCGTAACTACGGCGAGCCCCGGATGATTGGATTCGGCACCACGGACAAACGACTTCACTGTGTCGACTTTGTTCATCGCGAAGATCGGGTCAGGGTCATCAGCTTGCGCAAGGCGAACCAACGTGAGATCAGGTGGTATGAAAAAACGAAGCAAGATCACTAGGCGCGCCAGACGTATGAGTCCTGGAGGCCTGATACTGCCGACAGCAGCGGAAGAGCGGGCGATTGCTCGCGGTATCGCGGCCGATGAGGATACATACGAACCGACTGACGAGGAATTCAAGAGCATGAAGCCGTTCCGCGGTCGCCCGGCGGGTAGCGGCAGTCGCGTCAGCATCACCCTGCGACTGGACAAGAACGTCATCAGCCGATTCCGTGCAACGGGTCCCGGATGGCAGACGCGCTTGAACGAGTTGCTGGTGCGGGCGACGCAACGCGCGCGAATTTAGAGACGGCAAACTGGTTGACGAGCAAGGGATGGCGTTGCGATGGACAAAGCTGAACTGCTCCAACTGCTGGCACGCGGTGAAGATAGCCGTCATCAGTTCAAGCGCGACGCCAGTAATGTCGACGGCCTGGCTGCCGAGTTGGCTGCCTTTGCCAACAGCGGAGGCGGCCGGTTGTTTCTTGGCGTGACCGATGACGGTTCAATCACGGGACTGGATGCTGCAGCGGTACGCCGGCTGAACCAGTTGCTGGGCAACGCTGCTTCTCAGCATGTACGCCCGCCCGTGCATCCGCTGACCGAGAACGTACACACGGCCGACGGCATTGTGATGGTGGTCGCCGTCCCCGATGGTCTCGCCAAACCTTACGTGGATCATCAGGGGCGCATCTGGGTCAAGCAAGGAGCGGACAAGCGGCATGTAACAGCTCGTGAAGAAATGCAGCGTATGTTCCAGCGCGCCGGGCTGGTTTATGCCGACGTGGTGCCGGTTGCCGGCAACTCGGCGGCGGATATCGACGACAAGGGCTTCCAGGCCTATTTCGACCGCCGTTACAGTCAAAGCAGCGAGTTCGCCGGCAAGCCTCTGGAGCAAGTGTTGCAGAACCTGGGCTTGGGTGACGGGCGCGAGTTGAATCTTACCGGGCTGATGCTGTTCGGCCGGAAACCGCAGCGCTGGCGACCGTCCTTCGAGATCAAAGCCGTGGCCTTTCCCGCTACGGAGTTGCACGCCGCCCGCTATCTGGACAGCGAGGACATCGGCGGCACGCTGTCCGAACAATTCAGAGACAGCTTCTCCTTTCTCCGCCGCAATTTGCGACATGTGCAAGGCGAGCGAGGCTTCAACACGCTGGGGCAACTGGAGATTCCGGAACAGGCGCTGGAAGAGCTGCTGGTCAATGCGCTGATCCACCGCGATTACTTCACCAGCGCGTCGATCCGACTCATGGTGTTTACCGATCGAGTGGAGCTCATCAGCCCCGGGCATTTGCCTGACAGTCTGAACGTCGAGGCCATTCGCAACGGCGCTACGAACCGGCGCAACCCGACGCTGACCGAGCATGCGGTACACATCCTGCCCTATCGCGGCCTGGGCACCGGCATTCCTCGCGCCTTGCGGGACTGGCCCGCCATCGAACTGATCAACGATGTGGCCGCCAACCAGTTCCGCGTCATCATCCCGCGGCTGCGAGCAGGGAGGGCTACCGGGGAAGTCACCGGGGAAGTCACCGGGGAAGTCACCGGGGAAGTACTGCAGCTACTGTCCGTGATGCACGGTGAGATGAGACGGGTGGACCTCCAGTCGGCACTCGGGCTGAAACACGAAGATCATTTCCGCGATGCCTACCTACGGCCGGCACTGAAAGGTGGATTGATTGAAATGACCATTCCGGATAAGCCCAGAAGCAGCCGACAAAAATACCGGCTGACGCCGGCAGGCAAAGCTCGCCAGATAAAACCGGATTCCGGAAATTAAGTGACGTCAGACTTCTCCTGGTCCCGTAGAATTCAGTCATGCTTTCGGCTCGGGATCTCACCCTGCGGCGCGGTCCCGAACCGCTGTTCGAGCAGGTCAACTTCATCATCTTCCGCGGCGACCGTGTCGGGCTGACCGGCGCCAACGGCGTGGGCAAGTCCAGCCTGTTCGCCGCCATCCGCGGTGAACTCGCGCCCGACCGCGGCGAGATCGAGGTCCCCGCCAACCTCAGCATGGCGGTGGTGGAGCAGGAAATCACCGCCGTCGACCGTCCGGCCATCGAGTTCGTGCTCGACGGGGACACGGAGCTCCGGCAGGTGATGGGCCGCATCGCGGAAGCCGAGGCCGACGAGAGCCGCGCCATGGAGCTGGCCGAGCTGTACGCCGAGCTCCTGGCCATCGACGGCTACCGCGCCAAGGCGCGCGCCGCGGCCATCATGCATGGCCTGGGATTCAAGACCAGCGACCACGAGCGCCTGGTCGAGGAATTCTCCGGCGGCTGGCGGGTGCGCCTGGCCATGGCACGGGCGCTGAATTCGCGCGCCGACCTCTTGCTCCTGGACGAGCCCACCAACCACCTCGACCTGGATGCCATCGTGTGGCTGGAGGATTGGCTGCGCGGCTTTCCCGGCACGCTGCTGATGATCTCGCATGACCGGGACTTCCTCGATGCGGTGATCGGCCGGGTGCTGCACATCGAGAACCACGCCATCCGCGCCTACTCGGGCAATTACTCGCAGTTCGAGGTCAAGCGCGCCGAGGAGCTGGCGCAGCAGAAGAGCCTGCTGGCCCGCCAGCAGCGGCAGGTCGCACACATCACCTCCTACATCAACCGCTTTCGCGCCTCGGCCACCAAGGCCCGCCAGGCGCAGAGCCGCATCAAGATGCTCGAGCGCATGGAGCGCATCGTGCCCGCGCATGTCGACAGCCCGTTCGAGTTCGAGTTCAGGCGGCCGGCCAAGACCCCGCGCCCGCTGCTGACCCTGGACGAAGCGGCCTGCGGCTACGGCGATCGCGTCATCGTGGGTGACATCAACCTGTCCATCGGGCCGCAGGACCGCATCGCGTTGCTGGGCATCAACGGCGCCGGCAAGTCCACCTTCACCAAGTTCCTCGCCGGCGAGACCGCGCCGCTGTCGGGCCAGCGCATCGCATCGCCCGACCTCGCGGTGGGCTACTTCGCGCAGCAACAGCTGGAGCAATTGAACGCGGCGGAGAGCGCGTTCTGGCATGTGCGCAATCTCGGCGGCCTCGACTACGCGCGCTGCGAGGAGCAAGCCGTGCGCGACCATCTCGGCAGCTTCGGCTTTGCCGGCGATCGCGTGTTCGAGCCCATCGGGGTGTTCTCCGGCGGCGAGAAGGCGCGCCTCACGCTGGCGCTGATCGTGGCGCGCCGACCCAACCTCTTGCTGCTGGATGAGCCCACCAATCACCTCGACATCGAGATGCGCCATGCGCTGACCGTGGCGCTGCAGAGTTTCGAGGGCGGCATGGTGGTGGTGTCGCACGACCGTCACCTGATCAAGATGGTGGCGGACTCGCTGTACCTCGTGGCCGATGGCAAGGTGCAGCCCTTCGAGGGCGACCTGGACGACTACCAGCGCTGGCTCAAGGATCGGGGCAAGCAGTCCCGGCCGCCGGAGCCTGCTTCGGCGCCGCCAAAGCCCAAGCTCACGGCCGAAGGTAATGCAGCCCCGCCGAACCCTCAGCGCCAGAAAGCGACACTGCAACGCGAACTGATCAAGCTCGAGGAAAAGCTTGCCCGGCTGCAGGCGGACCTTACGCGCCTCGATGCCTCGCTGGCCGGTCCCGGCATGCACGAGCGCTCACGCGCGGCGGAGGCGAAACAGCTCGGCGCGAAGCGGGCGGAGCTCGCCGCGCTGCTGGAACGGACCGAGGCGAAGTGGATGGAAGTCGGGACGGAGCTGGACTCGGCTCGAGATTAGCCGACGATCTCCAGCGACAGATGCCGGTGGCCGCGGCGTACACGGTAGGTTTCGAAATCACGGCGATCGATCGTGAAGACCTTGTTCGTCTCGAGCATTTCGGCGGCGACGGCCAATGAGGCGTCGGCAAGATCCATGGGGTGATCTCGATAGGCTTCCATGAGCTCAAAGGCTCGTGGCAGAGATGAACCATCCAGATCCCGGACGGATAAGGCACCTCGGGCGATGAATTCGCGCAGCCGGTCCGAGCCGATGCTGCTGGGTTCCAGGATATGGAAAGCCTCCGTCAAGACCGGGATGGTGGTGCTGAGTGGTTCCTTGATGCCTTTGAGTACTTTTCGACATCGTGCATGATGCTCGTCCTTTGGATCGAACAGCGCCACCAGCGGCCCCGTGTCGATCAGAATCATCGGCCGAGCTTTCTCTTCAATGCCGCCTTCACGCCTTCTCTGGAATTGGCGGAGGATGCGCTCGCATATCCCCCCGGGCCAAGATCCAGCTCGTCGTATATATCGTACGGCGACCGTACAGCTTCCTGCGTCAATGCGCCCTTTCGTAGGACGACGCCGACCCAAGACCACCGCCAGCCTCCACTGGGTCGACGGACCGCAAGCTCCTACCGTCCAATCATGAAAGACACTGGCACACAGCGATCGGTGGATGAGTCCCTCGAGGAAACCTTCCCGGCGAGCGATGCGCCCACGAGCCACGTGCCGGATGTGCCGCCAGCCAACGCAGCGGCGAAATGGCGCGCCGCGAAGCTCGCGGCGAATGATCCGGCCGCGGACTTCGATGGCGGGGAGATCCGCGATGCCCTGGAAAACCGCGACCTCGTCGGGGACGAGCGCTGCGACAGCGCGGACGACCCTTCAGGGTGAGGCAGCGCCCGGGCGCTGCCCGAGATCTGCGCTCGAGGCCGCGATGATCTGCCCGATCGCATCGTTGGCGGCCAGCTCGAAGGCCTCGACGATCGAGCCGAGCCGATCGGCGCCGGCCGCCTGCTCGGCCTGCACCTCGTAGTGCCCGAGGCCCGTGTGGTCGGCGGCGCTGCCCAGCCGTGCAGCGATGCGCACGTGGATGGTGGGTGGGGCGCCAGCGGTGCGGTACTCGGCCTGGAAGTCCTCGACGTTCAGTTCCAGCCAGTGCGTGTTGTAGAACCGCGTGGACTCCCCGCTGACGCTGCGCAGATCGCCGCGGCGGGCGAAGGACTGCACGGTGAGCGTCTGCAGCACATCATCCAGCGTCCCGCTCCAGTTCGCGCCGGCATAGAACTCGAGCCGGCGGTCCGGATACAGCGCCGCGATGCGCTCGGTCTCGAGACCGGGCGCCATGCGCGGCTTGAGCACCGCCAGGTCCACCGGCAGGGGCGCAACGGCCGCGGCCCCCGCCGCTGCGGGCCCGCCAGCGCGCGCCGCGAGCACGTAGGTCGCCGTCGCCGGCAGCTTGCTCTGGAACAACGAGCCCGAGCAGCCGCACAGCAGCGCGGCCAGTGCGATCGATATCCCCAGGGAACGGCTCATCGCGGCACCTCGACACCCCGGTAGTTCGGCTCGTAGATGAGCTGGGAGGGATTCTGTTTCAGGCTCCGCGACAGCTCGCGGATGTCCTTGGCCGCCTCGCGCCCTTCGCGAAGCAGGCGTTCGAACTCAGGCAATCCGCGATCGGTGAAGCGGGCCACGCCCTTCTGGTTCTGCGCGACGAACTCGTCGAGCTGCTTGGAAGTCAGCGCCAGGTGGTCGGTGACTTCGCTGATGCGGCTCAGGATCTGGCCCACCTGCGGCGCGGCCTGGTCGCTGATGGCACGGATGCTGGAGGACATGCGATCCACCTCATCCGCAGCCTCGCGCATCTGCGTGGCCATCTGGTCCACTCCCTCGAGCGTGTGCACCATCTTTTCGCTGGCGAGCTGCGCATTGTGCAGGGTCTCGGAGAAAGCCTTCAGGTTCTGCTCGTTGAGCGCGAGGTTCACCTTGCCGATCATCTCGTCCGCATGCCCGGCGAGCACCGGCAGCGCGGAGAGCAGCTTGTCGAAGTCGGAGGACTTGGAGCGGATCACCGGGTAGCGCTGACCCTGCTTCAGTTCGCGCGGCGCATCAACGGCATGGTCCTGCTCCAGGTCGATGAACAAGAGGCCCGTCACCCCCTGCAGGCTCAGCGAGGCGAGCGTGCGGCCATCGATGGGCGCGGAGGAGTCGATGTCGGCGACCACCTGCACGCGGTTGCGTTCCTGCGGATCCACCGCCACCTTCATGACGCGGCCGACGTTGACGCCGAGGAAGCGCACGGGGCTGCCCTCGTTCAGGCCGCTGACCGAGCCCTGGAAGTAGACCTCGTAATGGTTGTACTGGCGCTTGTCCTGGTGCTCGGTGTACCAGAGCACGAAGACGACGCCCATGGCGATCACCAGCAGCACGAAGGCGCCGACGGCCAGGTAGTTCGCGTCCCTATCCATGTGCGTCCGCCTGCGGCTCGTGCGCCGCCACCGCCGCGCGTGCCCGCGGGCCGTGGAAGTACTCGTGGATCCAGGGCTGCTGGCTCTTCAGCAGTCCGTCGAGGGTGTCCGTGACCATGCGCTTCTCGACGATGACGCCGATCCGGTCGCAGGTGCGGAACAGGGTATCGAGATCGTGCGTGATCATCACCACCGTCAGCTTCAGGTGCGAACGAAGATACACCAGTAGTGTATCGAAGGCGGCGGCGGAAATGGGATCCAGACCCGCGGTGGGTTCGTCCAGGAACAGGAGCTTGGGCTCCAGCGCGAGGGAGCGCGCCAGCGCGGCCCGCTTGATCATGCCGCCCGAGAGCTGCGAGGGGAACTTGTCCGCGGCCTCCATGGGCAGGCCCACGAGCCGCAGGTTCAGCTCCACGAGGTCATCGAGCTCCGCGGTGGTGAGCTGCAGGTATTCGCGCAGCGGCAACTGGATGTTCTCGGCCACCGTGAGCGAGCTGATCAGCGCGCCGTGCTGGAAGGTGACACCGTAGTTCTTCATCAGCTCCACCCTTTCCCTGCGGTTCAGCCGATGGATGTCGCGCCCGTACAGCTCCACGCTCCCGGCGGCGGGGATCTGCAGGCCCAACAGCGTTCGCAGCAGCACCGACTTGCCCGTGCCCGAGCCGCCGACCACGCCGAAGATCTCGTGCTCGCGCACCTCCATGTCCAGGCCCTGGTGGACCACCTGCGGGCCGAAGCGGTTGATCAGGCCGTGCACGCGGATGATGGGCTCCCCCGCCGTCGCCTCCCCCGCCGTCCCCTCACCCGTGGTCCCCTCACCCCTTGTCGCCTCGCCAGCCATCAGATGTCCAGCTCCACGAACAGGATGGCGAACAGGGCATCGGCCAGGATCACGAGGAAGATGGACTGCACCACCGCCACCGTCGTCAGGCGCCCGAGCTCGCGCGCCGAGTCGCGCACCTGCATGCCCCGGTACGTGCCCACCATGGCGATGAGGAAGGCGAACACCGGCGCCTTCAGCACGCCCACCCAGAAGGTGGTGGGCGCGATGGACTCCTTCATGCGCTGGGTGAACTGCGGCCAGGGGATGTCGAGCTGCAGCAGCGAGAGCAGGCCGCCACCGGCGAGGCCCATGGCATCGGCGATGATGGTGAGCAGCGGCAGCGCGATCATCAGCCCCAGGATGCGGGGCACGGTGAGCAGCTCGATGGGGTTCATGCCCATGGCGCGCAGCGCATCGGTTTCCTCGTTGATCTGCATGACGCCGATCTCGGCGGCGAAGGCCGAGCCCGAGCGGCCGGCGACGATGATGGCCGTGAGCAGCACCCCCAGTTCGCGCAGCACCGCCACGGTGACGAGGTCGACGACGAAGATCTCGGCGCCGAACTTGGTGAGCTGCTGGGCGCCGAGATAGGCGACGATCACGCTGATCAGGAAGGCGATCAGCGAGACGATGGGGATGGCCGTGATGCCGGTCTCGTAGACGAAGCGCGTCACCGAATTCAGCCGCAGGGCGCGGGGACGCCGAAAGGCATCGCCGAACACGGCGAAGATGCGGCCGAAGAACTCCACGGCCTCCCGCGCCATGCCCACCTGCAGCACCGACCAGCGACCGAGGCTCACCACCCGCTCGATCGCCCAGCTCGTCTCCTCGGCCGGGTACCCCGGCGCATCGCGCTGCTCGCGCAGGCTGTCGAGCAGGCCCAGGAGTTCCGGCGGGCGGCCGGTATGGGAAATGCGCGTGGCGCCGCGCTCACGCAGCCGCTGCAGCACCACCCAGGCCGCCCCGAGGTCCACCTCGGTCGCCGCCGACCAGTCGCACTCCACCTCGGCGAGCGGCCGCGGGAGCTGCTCCAGGCAGGACTCGAGTATCTCGAGCGCCGGCAGGCGCCAGGGACCGGCGATGGACAGCCGGTGTCCCCGGTCCGCGCTGCTGATGGTGATCGACGCGGCGGCCGCTTGCATCGGCCTGCATGCTAGCAGTGATTGCCTGGAAGGTCCCGAGCGTCTACCGTCGAAGGCCAGCCATGCACCAACACGATGCCCTGCTGCAGATCCTGATCCTGCTCGCCGCCGCGGTGAGCGTGGTGGCGCTGGTCCGCAAGCTCCACCTGCCGGGCATCATCGGCTACCTGCTGGTGGGCATGCTGCTCGGGCCGCACGCGCTGGGACTCGCCGAGAACAACGATACGACCCAGCTCCTCGCCGGCATCGGCATCGTGTTCCTGGTGTTCACGCTCGGGCTGGAATTCTCCCTGCCACGGCTGGTGGCGATGCGCTGGGAGGTGTTCGGGGTGGGCGGCGCCCAGGTGCTCGTCACGCTGGCGGTGGTGGCGGGCTTCATGGTGCTGGCGCTGGGCATCGACCCATTCGTCGCGGCGGTGGCGGGCGGCGCGGTGGCCATGTCCTCCACGGCCATCATCGTCGCGCAGCTCACCGAGCAATCCGAGAACAATCGCACCCATGGACGGCTGGCCGTGGCCATCTGCCTGTTCCAGGACCTGGCCTTCACCCTGCTGCTCGCACTGGTGTCGGCGCTGGGCGCCGGCGGCACGTTCGGAACCCCCGGACGTCTGCTGGGCGCGGTGGCGGGCGCCGCGGTCGCGCTGCTCATCGTGCTGGCGGCGGGCCGCTGGCTGTTGAGGCCCCTGTTCATGGCCATCGCGGCCGCCAACTCCACCGAACTGTTCGCCCTCGCCGTGCTGCTGGTAGCGCTGGCCTCCGCCTGGGCGACGCAGGCGGTGGGGCTGTCGCTGGCGCTGGGCGCCTTCATGGCCGGCATGATGCTGGCCGAGACCGAGTTCCGCCACCAGGTCGAGGCGACCATCCGCTCCTATCGCGACGTGCTGATAGGCCTGTTCTTCGTCACCATCGGCATGCTGCTCGACATCGACCTGCTGCTGCGGCAGTTGCCGCTGGTCACGCTGATCCTGATCGCCATGATCCTGGTCAAGACCGCGGTCGTGGCCCTGGTGGCGAAGCCCGTCACCGGAAGCTGGTTCAAGTCGACGCGCACGGGCGTGGTGATCTCGCAGGGCGGGGAGTTCGGCTTCGCGCTGCTGACGCTGATGTTGCAACGGAGCCTGCTCGACCCGCAGATCGTGCAACCGCTGCTCGCCGCAACGGTCGTGAGCATGGTGATCTCGCCGCTGATCATCCGTCACAACCGCCGCATCACCCGGCTGGTGCTGCGCGAGCACGGGCCGCGGCACGACATGGGCCGGGAGGCCGAGGCGACGCGCGCGCTCGCCGGGCGCGACCACGTGGTGCTGTGCGGCTTCGGCCGCGTCGGCCAGAACATCGCCCGCGTGCTCGAGCAGACGGGCTTCGAGTACATCGCACTGGACCTCGACCCGGTGCGGATCCGCGCCGGCCGCCAGGCCGGGGAGCCGGTGATCTATGGCGATGCCAAGCAGGCCGAGGTGCTCGAGAACGTGGGCCTGGCGCAGGCAAGCTGCGTGGTGATCACCTTCGCGAGCCCCGCGGTGTCGCTGCAGATCCTCGCCGCGGCGCGCAAGCTGCGCAAGGACGTGCCGGTGCTGGTGCGCACGCAGGACGATGCGCGGCTCGCGGACCTGCAGAAGGCAGGCGCCACCGAGGTGGTGCCCGAAACCTTCGAGGCGAGCCTGATGCTGCTCTCCCACCTGCTCGTGCTGCTGAAGGTGCCGGTCTCGCGGGTGATCAGGACGGTGGACAACATCAGGAGCCAGCGTTACCGGCTGCTGCACCACACCTTCCGGGGCGAGGATCCGGGGTTCCGGGACGCCCCTGACGCGTTCCGCGAGGAGCTCTCCAGCGTCATCCTGCCGCCCGATGCCTGGGCCGTGGGCCGCACGCTGGCCGATGTGCGGGCGCGCGGCGCCAAGGCCTCGGTGAACGCCGTGCGCCGGGAAGGCATCGTCGGCCGCGATCCCTCCCCGCAGATGGTGTTCAAGGAAGGCGATGTGGTGGTGCTGTACGGCACTCCGGCGGCGCTGGAGCAGACCGAGGCTGTCCTGCTGATGGGCTAGCCGACCCCATGGCAGCGGCGGACTGTGACGCAGGTCTCGACTCGCACGTCGGGCGAGGCAATGCGGCCGCCCGCCCCTTTACAGGGGCGCGCGCCTGCCCGCATATTGACGCCGCTGTTCCAAGGGCAAACCCGCCGAAAGGCGGGGACGCAAAGCCACCGGTCTACAGGGCTTCCGCAAGGGGTCCCACGATAGCGGGGTTGCCAGTCGATTCGCACGAGTCTTGCCCCCCGACAGCGAAGTTTTCCTGACCAACCCATTACTTCCGGGGGGAAGCGCATGGTTTCGAAGGTCGATCGTCCGTCACGCGCGGACACATCGGGCGTCTTTCGTCGTCCACGCATGATCCTGCGCGCCAAGCGCGCCGAGGACATCCCGGCCATCCTGCAGAACCGGAAGTCCTATCCCTCGCCCCTGCGCCCGATGGGCGCGGACTACTCGCAGACGCGCTGCGTGGGCGGGGACGGCGGCACCACGCTCGACACGCAGAACCTCAATCGCATCATCGAGATCGAGGGCAACCTGGTGCGCGCGCAGGCCGGCGTGCGGGTAGGCGATTTGGTGCGGACCCTGGCCGAGCGCGGGCTGGAGCTGCCGCTGACGCCGGAGATCGCCAACATCTCCCTGGGCGCCATCGCCACGACCACGCTGCCGCAGGCTTCCCTCGCGGACGGCATGGCACAGATGTCCTCCTGCGTCTCGGCGATCAGCCTGGTCTCACCGCAAGGCAAGGTGATGACGGTCACCGAGCGTGAGCCTGACATGATGCGCGTGCTGCGCTCGAGCTTCGGCCTGCTGGGGGTGGCCTGCGAGGTCGTGCTGAAGCTGCGCGACATGGTGCCGGTGAAGATCGCCTACCAGAGCCACAGCGTGCGGGAATTCGCCGCGCGATTCTCCTCCATCGTGTCGGAGCCAGGCGCGATCCGGCTGCAGCTCTTCCCCTTCAGCGACCGGATCACCGTGGAGCGCCGCGTCCCCGACGAGGAGGCGAGCATCAGCCGCTCGGGAATCTGGCAGATCCGCAATTCGGTGATGAAGAACGTGCTGCCCGCCTTTGGCTCGAGCGTCGGCGGCGTGCTGGCGGTGCCGGGCCTGAAACACCTGGTGCTCTCGGGCATGCAGCGCGCGGCCACCGCGACGCTGGACCGCGCCGCACGCGGGGTCGTCATGTACGCGCACGAGTGGATGCGCGAGCTGCCGCGCGAGTCCTGGAAGGCGCGGCACACCTACAGCCTGTGGTCCTTCCCGCAGCAGGATTACCCACGGCTGCTCGCCGAATACTTCGCCTTCTGCAACGCCTATTACCGGCAGCATCGTTACCGCAGCAACCTGGTGCACAACGGCTCGCGGCTGCACCGCGACCGCGGCTCGCTGTTCTCGCTGAGCTACGACGGTCCGTCCTTCACGCTCGAGCCCTCCTCCACGGGGGATGCGGGCTGGGACGACTTCCTGATCGACTTCAACGAGTTCGCCTCCGCCGCCGGCGGATCACCTTCGTTCAACCAGACGCGGGCCCTGCAACCACAGCACGTGGCCAAGGCCTTCGGTGACCGGCTGAAGCTGTTCCGTTCGCTGCGCAAGCGTACCGACCCGATCAACCGGCTGCAGCACAGCTACTTCGCCAACCTCATCGGCTGAACTCTCAGGCGTGTTCGACGCGCGCGTGACGCCACGCGCGAGCAGTTCCGCCTCCGGCAGTTGGTACAGATGCGAAAATCTGCGCCGTCGATGCCGCTGATCCGGCAAGCCACGATCCTCTCCTGTCGCTGATCCGACACGCATGCTGCGGGCGACAGCGCGCGTCCGCACTTGCGTTGCTTGCGGTGTGATTCGCACTGGAATTTCCGGGTTCGCACGCACGTGCGCATGCGCCGCAGCGCGAAGCGCCAGCTCGGCGCCAGCAGGGCCGGATCGTCCCCGATCACCGACAGGGGTCTTTACCCGACGACAGGTTGCGCGCGTCTCGCTCCGGTCGCCTACTGCGCGGCGTCGATTGTCGACCTCATGAACAGGAGAAACGAAATGAAGAAACTGATCGCTTCATGCGCACTGCTCGGCGCGGGATTCGCGCACGCGCAAAGCGCCACCTACACGCTGACCGACGTGCAGGCCCATGCCACCGCCAAGGACTGCTGGATGATCCTCAACACCAGCAAGGTGTACGATTTCACCAACTTCATCAGCAGCCATCCCGGTGGAAACTCGATGGTTGCCTACTGCGGCAAGGATGGCACCACCGCGTTCGCGAACATCGGGCACTCCGGCAGTGCGGCGGCGATGGAAGCGCAGTACCTCATCGGCACGCTGACCAGCACCACGGCGGCCATCAGCGTCACGCTGTCGCCGGCGAATACCTCGCTGGCGGTGGGCGGCACGGCGCAGTTCACGCCGACCGTGAAGAACTCCACCGCGGGGGTCGCCTGGACGGTGACGCCGGCGACGTTGGGCAGCATCAGCGCCAATGGTCTGTTCACGGCGCTGGCGGCAGGCCAGGGCACCGTGTCGGCGGCCTCGGTCGAGGATGGCACCAAGTCGGCGAGCGCCGTGGTGACGGTGAACGCGACCCCGCCCGGCGGCGGCGGCGGTTCCGGCGCCATCACGGTGAGCGTGAACCCTTCAGCGGTCACGCTGAGCGCCGGATCGCACGCGCGCTTCCGTGCGCACGTGGGCAACTCGAGCCAGGGCGTCACTTGGAGCGTGAGCGGCGCGATCGGCAGCATCGACAAGCGCGGTGTGCTGACCGCGGCCACGACACCGGCCACGGGCACGGTGACGGCCACCTCGGTGGAGGATCCCACCAAGACGGCCACCGTGCAGGTGACTCTCACCGCGGCGAGCTGCACCCCGGGGCGTGTCACGCACGATGAGCATGATGGGCACGATGGGCACGATGGCCATGATGGACACGACGGCTCGGAGGACTGAAGGCGCGGGAAGTGGCCGGGCGGGCATGAGCCCGCCCGGCCTCACTCTCTGGTATCAACCCCCGGGTATCACAACCCCGCGACGATCTTCGCCTTGATGGCTTCGAACTCGGAATCGGAGATGAGTCTCGCCTCCAGCATCTCGCGCGCCTGCCGCAGGCGCCGCGTCGCTTCCGACTCCGCGCCCGCCTCGGTACCCGTGCCGTTTCCCGGCGCGGCGCCAGCCCCGGAGAAGGCCTGCGGCGCGAATTGCACGCCACCGGATTTTGCGCGCAACTCCTCGAGCTCGCGGATGCGCCGCTTCTCGCGCCAGGCCTGGTCATGCTGCTGGCAGATCCGGTACAGCGACTGCGCCTGGTCCTTGCGCAGGCCGGTGTAGGTCCACACGCGGTTCACCTCGGAGGTGATGTTGAGGTCGGCGCTGGACTGCGCGATGACGGTGAGATCGGCGCCGAAGATGCCGGCGCGGATGCGGGTTTCCTTCAGGTCCTGCCAGCGGATGTCGGCGGTGTCGTAGCCGCCGATGAGCTTGCGGGTGAGGGCGATGAAACGCCCGGTGGTCGCCACCAGCACCACGCGCCGGTGCTTCATCGCGAACAGCCGGCGCTGCGTGGCCCAGGCCTCGACGCTCTCCCCGGTGGTCAGCAGGCCATTGATCGTGTCCAGGGCGCGCTGCAGGCGCGCATCATCGGCGGGGGTCTGGCTCATGGCGTGAAGAGTGCGCCCGCCATGGGGGGCGGTCAATGCACGGGCCGCGCCACGGCGCCGACCGCGTCCCGGCGCAATGACAGGAAGAAGCTCACGTCGGGTGCGGTGTTCACCGCAATGTCCTCGCTGAAGCCCAGCTGCACCACCCACCGGCGGGCGAGCCGGTGCGACAGTCCGAGGCTGCCGATCGCCGCGGGCCCCAGGAACCTGATCCCGGTGTCGTGCAACCGCGCCGACTGTGCCTCGAGCTGCGCCTGCAGCAGCCACCGGGGAGAGAGCGTCCATGCCACGGCGGTTCGGCCGAAGGCCGAGAGACGGCGGGCCTGCCCGCCGAACAGCTCATCGCCGAAAGGCCGCAGCAGGCCAGCCTCGGCGCCCAGGCGCAAACGCCCGGCACTCCAGTCGGCGTGCAGCCACAGGGCGGCATCCCAGGCCCCGTTTCCCGTCAACGCCCGGGCACTGCCGGTGGGCGCCTCGAGGCCTGCCCACAGGGCGACGCTGGATCGCGCATCCTGCCGCCAGTACCAGCCAACTTCGGCCGCCACGTCTCCAAGGCCCTCATGGGAGCTTGTCAGGCTGACCTGCCGGCGACCTTCGTAGCGGTACTCGAACTGGTCATGCGCCACGAAGGGTCTCTGTCCGCGAGGCAACCCGAACCATCCATGCCAGCGGTCGATGATCGAATCCAGGGACCCGCCGGCGTCACGCACCAGGGGCACGCTGATGCGGCCGCGCCAGCGCCCTCGAAATGGTGCATCCCAGGACAAGCGCAGCAGCAGGGCCTCTCCATCCACGTGCAGGCGCTCGCCGTGGCGCGATTCGATGTTCACGGTGTTTTCGGCGGCCAGGCTCGCCTGCCAGCGTGGGACTTCGTCCTGGCGGGCATCGGCGGGCATCGGGAGGTACAGGCCCCGAAGCAGCGGGTTTTCGTCCTTCACCGCCAGCCACAAGGGCAGCCCGGCCGTGCCTTCCGGCATCGACGGGCCGGCCCCCACGGGACTTGCGAGCAACAGGGCGGTGATCAGGCTCAGGGCGCGATGGCGGGGCATCGCGCCCTTATATCATTCCGGGATCAGCCTTCCGCATGGCGGTGGCGCATGTAGATGGCGCCCGCCACGAAAGCCGCGCCCATGATCACACCCGTCCACATCTCGGCGCTGCCGAAGAAGGCAGCCGGATCGATGAACTCTAAGATGGAGGACGGCGTCAGCAGGGTCTGGTTCTCGAAGGCGGTGTGACGCGTGAAGCCCGCCTCGCCGCGGAAGGCCACCGACATGTAGTTGGTGAGATGGTAGGTCAGCGCATCCCACAGCACGCGGGTGTTGAAGAGCTGCTTCTCCACGTAACAGGCAGCGAGCGGCAGCAGCAGCGCCCACAAGGTGACGGCGCGCTTCGCCCACGAGGAGACGAACAGGAACCAGCCGCTCACCGGCAGGAACCACAGCGCGCTGGTCAGGATGGCGTACACGCCGAGCATCTGCAGCTGCAGCCAGTCGCGCGGGTTCCACAGGGCGAAGGTCAGCGTCGAGCCGCCCCTCACCGACAGGATGAAGGTGGCGCCGAGCGCGGTGATGTCCGCGGCGAGAAGATAGATGGCCGGGATCACCAGCAGCGCCATCGCGAGCTTGGACAGCACCGTCTCGGTGTCGGACACCGGCAGGGACTTCCAGAACAGCACGCTGCGATCCTTGCGATCCGCGTACAGGCAGTCGAGCAGGTACCAGGAGGTGTACACGCTCATGATGACGAACAGGCCGGCGCCGATGCCGCCCATGAGCAGCGGCCCGAGCACCCGAAGCTGCTCGGAGGACAGGTGCCGCGGCAGCTCGTCGATGTCGATGTGGCCGAACAGGCAGATGAACAGCAGCACCCCGCCGGCGATGGCGGGCAGCAGCCAGATGGCGCGGTTTTCCCAGATCTCGCGGCGGAACAGCCACAGTAAGGTGTTGGTGTTCATGCGGCACCTCGCGACAGCTTGGCGACGAACAGGTCGGCGATGGTGGGGGTATGCACCTCGCCCAGCCCCGCAAGCGTCGGGTCCTGCGGGTTGTCGTAATACAGGATGTTCCTGCCCATCAGCGGCCGCACGTAGAAGGGGTGGGCGGCCTTCGCCGCCTCCAGCCGGTCGGCATTCACGGAGATGGCGACGTAGCGCGAGGCGATGTCCTCCACGGGCGTGTCGAGCACGATGCGTCCGCGGTCGATGAACATGACATGGGTGAGCAGGTTCTCCACCTCCTCCACCTGGTGCGTGGTCACGAGGATGGTGCGCGTCTCGTCCATGTAGTCGTTCACCAGCGCATCGTAGAACGCGCGCCGCGCCAGGATGTCGAGCCCGAGCGTGGGCTCATCGAGCACGAGAAGCCTCGCGTCCACTGCCATGGCGAGGGCCAGGTGCACCTGCGTCTTCATGCCCTTGGAGAGCTCGCGGATGCGCGAGTCGAACCTGATCTGCGTCTTCGACAGCAGTGCCATCGCGCGCTCGCGCCGGAACTTCGGATGGACTCCGCCGACGAAGTCCAGGCTCTGCGATACCTTCAGCCAGCCCGGCAGGACCGACACGTCGGCGATGAAGCAGGTGTCCTGCATGATCTTCGCGCGGGCCTCGAACGGGTCCTGGCCGAACACCCTCAACTCGCCGGTGTACGGGGTCAGTCCCAGGATGGCGCGCAGGGCCGTGGTCTTGCCGGCGCCGTTCGGTCCGATGAGCCCGACGATGCGGCCGGGCTCGATGCTGAAGTTCACATCTTCGAGCGCCGCGAACTTGCCGAAGCGCTTGCCAAGACCCTTGGCGGTGATCAGGGCGGTCATGGATTGCTCATTCACTCTTGTTGTCCGGGCCGCGGGGTGGTGAGGCGGGCGGTGTGACGGCAGGCTTGCGCGAAAACAGCTCATCGGCAGTGAAGCCCAGGCGGTTGATCACGGCGAGCACCTGCGGCCATTCATCGTTCAGGAAGCGCTCGCGCTCCCCGGCCATGAGCTGGCGGCGGGCGCCATCGCTCACGAACATGCCCAGGCCGCGGCGCTTCTCCACCAGGCCCTCATCGACGAGCTGCTGGTACCCCTTCAACACGGTCAGCGGGTTCAGCCGGTAGTCCGCGGCCACGTTGCGCACGGATGGGAGCGAATCGCCTTCCTTCAGTGCGCCCTCGAGAATGAGCGCCACCATTCGATCGCGCAGCTGGCGATAGATGGGTTGGTTGTCATTCCAGTTCGGGTCCATGCTATGACTCTTGCTGATCAATGATCGTGTCGGGGTTCGCTAGCACACCAATCTACCAGAACGCTCCGGGGCTCCCTTCGGTTACCCGGTGCGGGCCTTACGGACGGAACACGCTGGCCTGGAAATGTCCGCCACCCTGGTGCAGGGTGCGGGCCACCAGCGAGCCACCGCGGTCGGTGTGCATCTGGCCATCGAACAGGTAGGCGGCGCTGCCCATGATGAGGGCGTTGATCATCACGGCGAGGGTGAGGGCTTTGAGCTTGAGGCTGAGTTCGGTGTACATGGCAGGTCTCCTTGTCGTTGCTGTCACCAACGGTGTGTTGGTGACTTGGTGATATAGTAAACTACAACACTGATACATGCAAGCACCTACTCAAACTTTTTTTGAAATTCTTAACCCGCCGGCCAAGCGAGCCCCGTTTCACCACGTAAGACGCTGATTTCACTGGCTGTTTGACATAAGCCGAGGCTTTCGCATGCGACTCACAGCCACGCTCACCTTCCCGGCCCTGGGTAGCTACCCAGAGGCGCCCACCCGTATGCTGCAGACCATGGAGGCGCTCGACGAAGATGCGGCGCTGATGCTGCGCTACCAGGCAGGTGATGCGGCTGCGTTCGATGCGCTGTACGCGCATCATCGCGGACCGCTGTACCGCTACCTGCTGCGCCTCGTGCGCAACGCCGCCAACGCGAATGACCTGTTCCAGGAAGTGTGGATGCGAGTGATCGCGAATCGCCTGCGTTACACGCCGCGCGCGAAGTTCGCAACCTTCCTGTTCCACATCGCGCACAACTGCGCGGTCGATCACCATCGCCGCGTGCGCGCAGCCGCCATCGATCTGCAGGCCGGCGAGGAGGCGGTCGACTCGACGCAGGCGCCGGAATACGAGCGTCCCGACCGTCGCGCCGAGTACGATCAGCGCCTGGCGAGTTTCGAGCGCGCGCTCGATTCCCTGCCCGATGAACAGCGCGAAGCCTTCCTGCTGCACGAGGAGACCGGCCTCGACGTCGCACAGATCGCGCAGATCACGCACGTCGGCGTGGAGACCGCCAAGAGCCGGCTGCGCTATGCCATCGGCAAGCTGAAGAAGTCACTCGCGGCGGGCGAGCCGGTGGCGAAGGCGGTGTGATGGGCGAGACGCCAGACAAGGAGTTCGCAGCCTTCCTGCGCAGGTCCGGTGAGGTGTCGCGCGCCTATCGCCAACTGCCTCGCGCCGAAGCTCCAGCGCAGCTCGGCGAGCGCATCACCGGACACGCGCGCAACGTGCTGCCGCCGCGCCACAACCAGATGCGCGAGCTGGACCGGCCGGTGCCGATGAAGCCGAGCTGGCTCGCGCCCTTCGCGCTGGCCGCCTCCGTGCTGCTGTCCATCGCGGTGCTGCTCGGCATCGCCGTGTCGCCGCGTTCGCATCGCCCGGCCGATTCAGCGCTGCGGCTGGTGCGGGCAGTTTCCCACGATGAGGATCGCGCCCAGGCCCGTTACCCCAGGAGTCCCGGCACGAGGGCGGCGGCCAGCGCCGCGGAGAGCGGGCCCTACCTCACGCCACTGCTGCCGCGCCCGCGGCTCTACAGCACCGATCCGCCCGGTTCGCATCCGGTGCAGGCGGATCACTGGCTGCCGCCGGTGCCGGTGGAGGTCATCCGCCGTGATCCCCAGGCCTGGCGCGCGCGCATCGAGCAACTGCGCCACGACGGGCGCGAGGATGAGGCACGGGCCGAGGAAGCCGACTTCCACAAGGTTTTCCCCGACTATCGCTGAGGCGCCGTAACGGACTGAAGTGCCGACTGAGGCGCCGCGGCGGGCACGGCAACCGCCCTTCTGTCGCCGCTTTTACGCTAACATCACGGGCTGTCCGCGTAAGGAGTCCGTCTTGAAAAAGCCCGTCACCGTCACCATCACCGGCGCCGCCGGCAACATTGGCTATGCACTTGCGTTTCGTGTCGCCTCAGGGCAGATGCTCGGGGCCGACCAGCCCGTCAACCTTCGCCTGCTGGAGATCCCGGCGACGCTGGCCTCGCTCCAGGGCGTGGTGATGGAGCTCAACGACTGCGCCTTCCCCACGCTCAACAGCGTCTCGGCCTCCGATGATGCCAAGGTGGGCTTCATGGACTGCAACTTCGCCATGCTGGTGGGTGCGCGGCCGCGCGGCCCGGGCATGGAGCGCAAGGACCTGCTGCTCGCCAACGCGCAGATCTTCTCCGCACAGGGCAAGGCGCTCGATGCGGTGGCCAGCCGCGACGTGCGCGTGCTGGTGGTGGGCAACCCGGCCAACACCAACTCGCTCATCGCGCAGCGCAATGCGCCCTCGCTGAACCCCAGGCACTTCACCGCCATGACGCGGCTGGATCACAACCGCGCCATCGCGCAGCTCGCCGAGAAGACCGGCACCACCGTGCGCTCGGTGAAGAAGATGACCATCTGGGGCAATCACTCGGCCACGCAATACCCGGACATCAGCCAGGCGACGGTGGATGGCAAGTCCGCCAAGGGCCTCGTCGATGCGGGCTGGTACAAGGACACCTTCATCCCCACGGTGCAGCAGCGCGGCGCCGCCGTCATCAAGGCACGCGGCGCTTCTTCCGCCGCTTCGGCCGCCTCGGCCGCCATGGACCACATCCACACGTGGATGCTGGGCACGCCGGAAGGCGACTGGGTCAGCATGGCCGTGCCTTCCGATGGCAGCTACGGTATCGCCGAGGGCGTCATCTACTCCTATCCGGTGACCTGCAAGAACGGCGAATACAGCATCGTGCAGGGACTGCCCATCGATGAGTTCAGCCGGGGCAAGATGGACGCCACCGACAAGGAGCTGCGCGAAGAGCGCGACGGCGTCAAGGAACTGATCTGACCGCAACGCGCCGGCGAGGGCGTTGCGCACCTCGCCGGCGCGTTGCGCATTGACGAGCACGCGGGGGGTTCTATCGTGTCCATCATGACCGCGCTGTTGGGCGCGTTCTTCTGGTTCGTGCTGTTCCTGGTGCTGGCGATGGCGCTGTTGTACAAGCGGGCGCCCCTGTGGCTGTTCACCGCCTGCATGCTCGCCGAACTCGCCTCTTGCTGGCTGTTCGCGCCTTCCTCGCGGCTGATCACCGCCGTGCTGGCCATCCCGCTCGCGATCCTGGTGCTGCTCAACATCCGTCCGCTGCGCGTGGGCCTCATCACCCGGCCGTTCCTGAAGACCTACATCAAGCTTCTGCCCTCGATGTCCTCGACCGAGCGCGAGGCACTGGAGGCCGGCACGGTGTGGTGGGACGGCGAGCTGTTCACCGGCGGCCCCGACTGGCCGAAGCTCATGCAGGCGAAGGCGCCGGCGCTGAGCGCCGAGGAACGCGCCTTTCTCGACGGCCCGTGCGAGACGCTGTGCGGCATGATCGACGACTGGGATATCACGCACCAGCGCGGTGACCTGCCGCCTGAGGTGTGGCAGTACCTCAAGACCCAAGGCTTCTTCGCGATGATCATCCCGAAGCAGTACGGCGGCCTGGGCTTTTCCGCCTACGCGCACTCCTGCGTGCTGGTGAAGGTGGCCTCGCGCAGCACCACGGCTTCCTCCACCATCGCCGTGCCCAACTCGCTCGGGCCTGCCGAACTGCTGCTGCACTACGGGACACAGGAGCAGAAGGACCATTACCTGCCGCGCCTGGCGCGCGGCGAGGAAGTTCCCTGCTTCGCGCTCACCGGACCCCGCGCCGGGTCCGATGCCGCCTCACTGCCCGACACCGGGGTGATCTGCAAGGGCCAGTGGCAGGGACGCGAGGTCATCGGCATCCGCCTGAACTTCTCCAAGCGCTACATCACGCTCGCACCGGTGGCCACCGTCATCGGTCTCGCCTTCCGGCTGTTCGACCCCGAGCACCTGATGAGCGAGCGCGAGGATTTGGGGATCACCTGCGCGCTGATCCCGCGCGACACGCCCGGCATCAGCATCGGCCGGCGGCATTTCCCGATCAACATCCCCTTCCAGAACGGACCCATCGTGGGGCACGACGTGTTCGTGCCGGTGGACTTCATCATCGGCGGCTTCCGCATGGCCGGCCAGGGCTGGCGCATGCTGGTCGAGCAGCTCTCGGTGGGCCGCTGCATCTCGCTTCCCTCCAACGCCACCGGCGGCTCGAAGGCCGCGACCTATGCCTCGGGCGCGTACACGCGCATCCGGCGCCAGTTCAACGCGCCGGTGGGCCGCTTCGAGGGCGTCGAGCAGGTGCTCGCGCGCATGGCCGGACGCACCTACATCATGGACGCGGCCCGCTCGGTCACGGCCGGCGCCATCGATGGCGGTGAGAAGCCTTCCGTGCCATCGGCGATGCTCAAGTACCACATCACCGAGTTCGGCCGGATGGTGGCGAACGATGCCATGGACGTGCACGGCGGCAAGGGCATCTGCCTCGGGCCGAACAACTACCTGGCCCGCGGCTACCAGTCCATCCCGGTGGCGATCACGGTGGAAGGCGCCAACATCCTCACCCGGAGCCTGATCATCTTCGGCCAGGGAGCGGTGCGCTGCCACCCGTTCGTGCTCAAGGAAATGAATGCGGCGCGCGATGCCGACCGCGAGAAGGGCGTGCGCGAGTTCGACCGCGCGCTGTTCGGCCACATCGGCTTCACCCTGTCGAACGCGGTGCGCTCGATGGTGATGGCGATGACCTTCGCACGCTTCACCAGCGTCCCGGAGCAGGGACCCGCGAAGCGCTATTTCCAGCACATCAACCGCTACAGCGCCTCCTTCGCCTTCGCCACCGACGTCGCCATGCTCACCCTCGGCGGCTATCTCAAGAAGAAGGAGTCGCTCTCGGCGCGGCTAGGCGATGTGCTCTCCTCCATGTACCTCGCCTCGATGGTGCTCAAGCATCACCAGAACCAGGGCTCCCCGCCCGAAGACCTGCCGTTGGTGGAGTGGGCCTGCCGGAGCCTCATCTACCAGGCGCAGGAACAGCTGCATTCCTTCCTGCGCAACTTCCCCATCCGTCCCATGGCCGCGCTGATGCGGCTGTTCATCTTCCCGCGCGGGCTCACCTACTTCGCGCCCAGCGACCGGCTGGGGCGCGCCGTGGTCGATCTCATCATGACCCCGGGCGTGACCCGCGAACGGCTGTGCGAGTACATCTATCGCACCCGCGAGGCGCACAATCCGCTGGGGCTGCTCGAGGAAGCGTTGGAACTCTCCCTGCAGGCCGAGCCGCTGGAGAAGCGCGTGCGCGTCGAGGGCGTCAAGACCGGCAAGGTGACCGCGCTCGACTTCCCCGGCCAGATCGAGCAGGCGCTCGCCGCCGGCATCCTCGATGAGCGCGAGGCCGAGCAGTTGCGTGACTACGATGCAAAGGTCATGCACCTCGTCCAGGTCGATGACTTCGCCCAGCACGAGCTGGGGACGCGCGCTTGAGTGATGTTCCTGCGCCGCCCGCCCCTTCCGGCGGCGCGGCGTCGAACCCCGTATTGCCAGCGGTCACCACGGCGCTGCCGACGGCCCCGACTGCACTGCCGGCCGTGGCCGAGACTCCGTTCTGTCGCAACTGCGGCGCGCCGTTGGCCGGGACCTATTGCGCCGATTGCGGCCAGAAGGGCGATGTGCACGTGCCCACCACGCATGAGCTCATCCACGAGGCGCTGGAGGGTATCACCCACTCGGACTCCCGGCTGTGGACGACGATGAAGTACCTGCTGTTCGTGCCGGGCAGGCTCACCAACGAGTACATCGCCGGACGACGAGCGGCCTACCTGCCGCCCTTTCGCCTGTACCTGGTGATGAGCGTGCTGTTCTTCCTGCTGGTGCCCTTGTCCGGGAGCGGCGGCAAGGACGTGACGATCGGGAGCGCGGACGAACCTCAGGCGAATGGGAACTGCACCGACGTCCACAGCGACCTGGGGCCCGGCGTCGAGGCCTTCGCAAAGCGTGCCTGCAAGGGGATCGTGAAGGACCACGGCGAGAAGCTGATCCACGACATCGTGGCTCACCTGCCTAAGGCCATGTTCGTGTTCCTGCCGCTGATCGCCTTCCTCCACATGCTGATGTACTGGTGGCCGCGGCACCGCTACGCCGTGCACCTGCTGTTCTTCGTGCACGTGCATGCCTTCGCCTTCCTCACCTTCGTGCTGATGTGGATGCTGGACCAGGCGGCCACGGTACTGCCGCGGCTGGCAGGCACCGCCCGTGTCCTCGAGGCCGCCCTCGCGGTGTGGATCCCGGTGTACATCGTGCTGGCGATGCGTCGCGTGTTCCGGCGCAGCCGCTGGAACACCCTGGTGAAGGCGACGACCCTGTTCTTCGGCTACGTCTGCGTGCTCGCCATCACGCTGCTGGCCGTGGCGGCATACGCGGCGTGGCGGGTATAGACTTCGCACATCCCCCTTCACAGCGGAGAGCCCAGATGCGCACCCCCAACCCCTGGCTGACCACCCTGGCATTCACCGGCGCCCTGGCCTTCACCGCCGGCGCTTCGTCGCAGACGCCGGCCGCATCGCCCATCTCCGGCGCATCGCCCGTCGCGGCGCCCGCGGCCACTCCCATGCACGCCGAGGTCTACTTCATCTCGCCCCATTCCGGCGAGACGGTGAAGGGTCCCGTGACCGTGCGCTTCGGCCTCAAGGGCGCGGGCATCGCACCGGCCGGCGTGAAGCTCGACAACACCGGTCACCACCACCTGCTGGTGGATACGGACTTGTCCGCGCTGAAGCTGGATGCCCCCCTGCCGGCCACGGACAAGATCCTGCATTTCGGCAAGGGCCAGACCGAGACCATGCTCACGCTGCCGCCGGGCAGTCACACGCTGCAACTGGTGTTCGCCGACGCCGCGCACGTGCCCTTCGACCCCGTCATCGCCTCGAAGAAGATCACGATCACCGTGAAGTGACCGCTCGCGCCATCCTGCACGTCGACATGGATGCGTTCTACGCATCCGTGGAGACCCTCGATGATCCCAGCCTCGCCGGCAAGCCGGTCATCGTGGGCGGAACGTCGAGCCGGGGCGTGGTCGCGGCGGCGAGCTACGCCGTGCGCAAGTTCGGCGTGCACTCGGCCATGCCCATGCGCGAGGCACTGCGCCGCTGCCCGCAGGCCATCTGCATCAAGCCGCGCATGTCGCGATACGCGGAAGTCTCGCGCAGCGTGTTCGCCATCTTCCACGAGTTCACGCCGGAGGTGGAAGGGTTGTCGCTGGACGAGGCCTTCCTCGATGTGACCGCGAGCCAGCGGCTGCTCGGCCCGGCGGAGGAGCTCGCGCGCCGCATCAAGGCGAGGATCCGCGAGCGCACCGGGCTCACCGCCTCGGTGGGTCTCGCCATGAACAAGCTGCTGGCGAAAATCGCCTCCGACCTGAACAAGCCCGACGGGTTCTGCCGCATCGGCCCGGACAACCTGCGCGACGTGCTGGACCCGCTGCCCGTCGGCCGCCTGTTCGGCATCGGCCCCAAGACCCTGCCGCGCGTACAGGCAGCCGGCATCCACACCTTCGCGGACCTGCGGCAGGCGCCGGAGCCCGTGCTGCGGCGGCTGTTCGGCACGGAGGCCGCGCTGATCCGCGCCCGGGCCTCGGGGCTGGATGACCGCCCCGTCGTCGCGGATCGCGACGAGAAATCGATCAGCGCCGAGGAAACCTTCGACACCGACATCCACTCAGGGCCAGCGCTGCAGGCTCACCTGACACAGCTCGGCGACAAGACGGCGAGCCGCCTGCGGGCCGCGCAACTCACTGCCCACGTCATCATCCTCAAGGTGCGCCGCGCCGACTTCACCACCTACACCCGCCGCCAGAGCATCGAACCGGCCACGGCCGACACCGCCACGGTGATTTCCGTGGCCCGGGGGCTGCTCGACGGCTGGCGCGGGGAATACCCGGACTGGCCGGTGCGCCTGCTCGGGGTGGGGGTGGCGGGCCTCGCGCCGGCCGCCCAGCAGGAACTGTTCGGCGCCGGCGAGGTCCGACATTCGCGCCAGGACGCCGCCGTGGACGAGATCCGGCGGCGGTTCGGCAGCCAGATGATCACGCGCGGCGCCGTCCTGGCGACGCCCGGCGGTCCCAAGGCCCGCCGCGGCGGAGCTTGATATCATCCCCGATACATGTACACGAGCTTTTTCGGACTCAGCGAAAAGCCCTTCGCCATCACCCCGGATCCGCGTTACCTCTACCTGAGCGAACGCCATGCCGAGGCGCTGGCGCACCTGTTGTACGGCATCAACGAGTCGGGCGGCTTCATCCAGCTCACGGGCGAGGTGGGCACGGGCAAGACCACGGTTGTGCGCACGCTGCTCTCACGCGTGCCGCAGCATGCGGACGTCGCGGTCATCCTGAACCCGCGCGTGACGCCGGCCGAGTTCGTGCTCACGGTGTGCGAGGAACTGGGCGTGCCGCTCAAGGAAAGCGAGCGCGGCAGCGTCAAGGAGATGATCGACGCGCTGAACCGCCGCCTGCTCGCCACCCACGCCAGCGGCCGCCGCGTGATCCTCATCGTCGATGAGGCGCAGAACCTGGAGGCCGACGTGCTCGAACAGGTGCGCCTGCTCACCAACCTCGAGACCGCGACGCAGAAGCTGCTGCAGATCATCCTCATCGGCCAGCCGGAGCTGCGCGAGCTGCTCGAGCGCAACGACCTGCGCCAGCTCGCCCAGCGCATCACCGGCCGCTATCACCTGAATCCGCTGACCCGCGAGGAGACCCAGGGCTACATCCGGCACCGCCTGCGGGTGGCCGGCGCCAGTGGCGAGATCTTCACGCCCGCGGCGCTCGATGAGGTCTTCCGGATCTCCGGCGGCATTCCGCGCGTCATCAATGTCACCTGCGATCGCGCCCTGCTCGGCGCCTTCACCACCGACACGCGTCGCATCAACGCAGCGCTCGTCCGCCGGGCCGCCGGCGAGGTCTACGGCCGGCGGTTCGTCGCGCCCTGGATGCTGGCAGCCGCCGGCGCCGCCGCCGTGCTGCTGGCGATCATCGCGGGCTACTTCCTGCTGCGCAGCGGTGGCCCGCTTCGAAACCAGGCAGCGCCGGCCAGCGCCAACGTCCCGCGCAACGGGGCCGGCGGCACATCGCAAGTGGTTGGACCGGGTGCGGCCCAGGTTCCTGCACCGGTCGTCGCAACTCCCCACGACACGCCAGCGGGATCATCAACCGGCGCAGCGCCAGCCGCAGCGGCGGCGCCGGCGGCGGACGCGACGACGGCTCCGGGCGGATCGGCAGATGCGAACGCCTCCAGCGGCGTCATCTCCCGCGGTGCACCGCTGGGCCGGATGGCCTCGTTGCTCACCGACAGCCCGGCCGACATGACCACGCCAGCCGCGTTCCGCCGCCTGCTGTCGCTGTGGGGCACGGCACTGACTTCGGACAAGAACCCATGCGCGCAGGCGGCGAGCGACGGTCTTGCGTGCCTGAGCGACCGCGGCTCCTGGGGTCAGCTTCGCGCGCTGAACCGGCCGGCCATCCTCGATGTCTCCGATGGTCGCGGCGGCATCGCGCACGTGGTGCTGACGGCGCTGGATGATGACTACGCCACTCTTGCGCTGGGGGAGAAGGGCGCCAGGGTTCCGCTCGCCGACATCTCGCGCTACTGGATGGGGAGCTTCACGCTGGTCTGGAAGCCGCGCAACGGCCAGCCGCGGGAACTCGCGCCCGGCATGCATGGGGAACAGGTGCGATGGCTGCGCCGCAGCCTGGCCGCCGCCCGGGGCGCAGCGGAAGGCGTCGATCCCCCGGATGTGTACGATCAAGCCCTGGTCATCGCCGTCCAGAATTTCCAGCGCGAACATCGCCTCACGGCGGACGGCATCGCCGGACTGACCACGCAGGTGGTCCTGGACACAGCGCTGGCCGAGCCTGGTTCACCGTTGCTGCTGCCGCCGCCACGGCGCGGCGGTTGAGGTCATCGCATGTCGTTCATACTCGATGCGCTGAAGAAGTCCGAAGCCGAGCGGCAACGCCAGAGCGTGCCCGGACTGCTGGACGTGCCGGCACCGCTCCCGCGTCCCCGCTTTCCCACCTGGGGCATCTGGATCGGCGCGTTGCTGGGCGTGAACCTGCTCGTGTTGATCGTCCTGCTGCTGCGCGGCTCACTGGGACAGGCACCGGCGCAGTCGCGCGCCGCGGCGAACCCGGCAGCCGCCAACGCGCCAGCCACGACAGCGCCGGTCGCGGCGCCAGCGGCGGCGCCCGCGGTAACGGCCAGCGCCGCGGGTACAGCGGCCGCGCCAGCCTATTCCGCGGGCGCCGTCGCGGCAGGCCCTTCCCGCGCCTTCAGTCCCATGGATGGCGCGCCGGTCTATGCGCCGGAGATCCCGCTCTCCGGCCCCGGCGCCGCCGCGGCCCCATCGCCTGCCCAGGCCATCGCACCGCCACCCCAGCAGGCTGCGGCACGTCCCGCCCTGCCGCCCGAAGCGCAGCTTCCCGAGGATCCCGAGGAAGTGGTGCCCACGCTGCAGGAGGTGAACCTCGCAGGCAATCGCGGCATTCCCGAGCTGCACCTGGACATCCACGTGTACGCGAAGCGCCCGGCGGACCGGTTCGTGTTCATCAACAACCGCAAGTACAAGGAAGGTGCGACGCTGCAGGAAGGCCCGACCGTGGAGCGAATCACCCGCGATGGTGTCCTGCTGCGCTACCAGAACCTGCGCTTCTCGATCCCGCGCCAGTAGGCGCAGGCCCGCGGCCCTTGGATCGCGCGCCCGCCCTCACGGCCGCCAACACTGGCGGCGGCAGGGGTCGGAGGCGCATAGTCGGATTCATGCTCGATCGACCTGCCGCGCGGGCGGCCCTCCTGCTGCTGCTGTTCCTTGCCGCCTGCGGCGCACGGCATCCCCAGGGCACGAAGCCCGCGCGCGTCGTCGCGGATTTTTCCGGTGGATCGGTGACGCTGCGAGGCTCGCTGCCCGATGCACGCTCCCATGACCGGCTGCTGGAGCGGGCGCGCAACTTGTATGGGCAGGGCCATGTGCAGGATCACCTCGAGGTGGACAGCCAGGTCATCGACGCGCCCTGGATCGCCGGCGAGGCGCTGATGCTGCCACTGGTGGACAGTGGCATCAGCGACGGCCAGGCCATCTTCGATGGCCACCGGCTGCAGCTCACCGGCGAGGTCCCGACCGACACCATCCGCGCGCAGCTCTCGCAGCGGGCAGCCCGCGCCGCGGGCGAGGCCTACCCCGTCGACAACCATCTCCAGGTCATGCGTTGAGGAATCCCATCATGCGCTCCATCAGCCTTCTCGCCGCTTGCCTCCTCGTGTTCGCCTCGGCCGCGAATGCCCTCGACCTCTCCTCCCTCACCAACGCCGATGCATCGGCAGGCCTGAAGAAGGCACTGGACCAGGGGATCAACCAGGCGGTGTCGAAGCTCGGCAAGACCGGCGGCTTCCTCGACAACCCGAGCGTGAAGATCCCGCTGCCGCCCAAGCTCGCCAAGGCCGAGAGCATGATGCGCATGGTCGGGCTCGGCGACCAGGCCGACCAGCTCATCGCCTCGATGAACCATGCCGCCGAGGCTGCCGTCCCCGAAAGCAAGGTATTGCTGAAGCAGGCGTTGAAGCAGATGAGCGTGGCGGATGCCAAGCAGATCCTCACCGGCGGTGATGATGCCGCCACCCAGTACTTCCGCCGCACCACCTCCGGCGCGCTGGAGTCGAAGTTCCGGCCCATCGTCGAGCGCACCACCCGGCAGGTGAAGCTCGCGCAGCAGTACAACGGCATCGCCGGCAAGGGCGTGGCCCTCGGCCTGCTCAAGCCCGAGGATGCCTCGATCGAATCCTATGTGACGCAGAAGACGCTCGACGGCCTGTTCCAGATGATGGCCGACGAGGAACGTGCCATCCGCAAGGACCCGCTCGGCCAGGCCAGCAAGCTCCTCAAGAAGGTTTTCGGCGCGATTCGATAGCCCGCAAGAATGAAGCGACGGCTCGCGAGGTTCGCAGTGCTTACCTCGTGAATATCTAGTCATAATTCGACGTTCTCTAGAATTAACTAACTGATATATAAAGAATTTCAAAAAATAATCTAGTCAATAAACTAGTCTATAATATAGCCATGGCACGCGCTGACCTCAACTCCGCCGTGGCGGCGCAACTCTCGGCCGCGGATAGCTCGGCTCGGGCGCTCATGCAGTCACTGGGACTGTCGCAGTCTACGATCGCCCGGTCTTTGCGCGATCTCGAACGCCAGGGGCTCATCGTACGAATGGGCACCACGCGCGGCGCCCGTTATGCGCTAGCGCGACCCATCACCGACATCGGTTTCAAATGGCCGCTCTATCGGATCGATGCGGGAGCGGCGATTCACGAGCTGGGAACCATCGTTGCCCTGCGGGGGCATCGCTTCTTTTGTTCGTCAGACTCCGAACGCCTTCGCGGTCACTTCACTGAAGCTCCTTACTACCTTCAGGATGCGTGGCCAGCGGGTTTCATGGGCAGAGCGATTCCCGGTCAATTCCCCGAGCTGGGGTTGCCAGCGCGAGTCGCCGACTGGACCGAAGAACAGTTCTTCATCTACCTGGTCCGGCGCGGGACGTACTCCGTCGGCGATCTGGTGCTGGGAACGGAATCCCTCGACCGCTATCTGGCGTCCGTCGATGCGCCTCCGATCATAGCGGAAACCGAGCGCGCTCGAGCTTACCCAGAGCTTGCCGACCAGGCCATGCAGGGAAGGGCACCGGGATCTTCAGCACTCGGTGAGCATCCGAAGTTCGCGGTGTGTATATCGCGTGCAGATGTCTTCACACAAATGATCGTGAAGTTTTCGCCGCCGCGCTCGAGCACGACCGGGCAGCGCTGGGCGGACTTGCTGAGGGCGGAGTTTCACGCTCATCGGATTCTCGAAGCCCATGGAATCGCAGCCTGTCGCTCACGGCTACTCGAGGCTGGCGACCGGGTATTTCTCGAGTGTGAGCGTTTCGACCGCGTTGGCCGCCAAGGGCGGCGTGGGGTGGTTTCGCTGCTGGCGCTGGATACCGCACGCTATGGGCAGCTCGATAGCTGGACCGCCTGTGCCGACAGGCTTCTGCGCGATTCGCTCCTGTCGTCCGAGGCAGCGCGACATATCCGATTCCTGGATGTCTTCGGAGCATTCATTGCCAACACCGACCGACACTTCGGAAACATCACGCTGTTCGACGAATACGAGGGACCCTTCAAGCTGGCTCCAGCATACGACATGCTTCCAATGCTGTTCGCGCCGTTGAATGATCAGAATGTGCAGCGCCGCTTTGAACCGCCGACCTCACGCGCGGCGTGGCTTTCAGTGTGGGCCGAAGCACGGGCGCTCGCGGAACAGTATTGGGATCTCCTGCATACCGAGCACTCGCTCAGCGATGAGTTTCGTCATCTGTGCCGCGAATCTCTCACCGCAATGAGGACTGCAAGTGAACCAGGCTCGGCGTAGCCTCGACTCGGGAAACTGGGAGTGGAGTCGAGAAGTGGCGCGGTAGATTTAGGAGGCGGGCTTGTCTGTTGCCGGGCCTTTCGGTGGCCGGTGCCCAAGTAGCCCTTCCATGTCCCCGTTTCCACTTCCCGCTCATCGAACCGGACGGGCGCGGCTAGCGCATCCGGCTCTCGGACAAGACATCAGGCGGTCGCCCACGGGAAAGTTGCCGTGCGTTTGTAAAGTCGAATGAGTCCCAACCGTTCATGGAGGTACTCGTTGGAAAATCGAAATTTCCCCGTATTGCCGACTTTATGCTTGGCACGTAACCACCGACGCAGCCGATGCTGGGTGTACTCGTCAATCGCGTGATACGCCAGACTGACCGGGCCCAACGAGAAATAGTTGGACCAGCCCACCAGCTTGCGATTGATCTGTGACACCACGCTCTCGGCCTCCAGCCACGTCGTCCGCCGGTCGGTGCATTCACGGATGACCCCGATGACTTTTGAGAGGCTCTTCTTCGACGGTCGCGTGCCCAGATAGGCCCGTCCCGCCTTCCATGAATAACATCGCCCGAACGTGTAGCCCAAGAAGTCGAACCGGTCCTTCGGCAGTTGACACACGCGTGTCTTTGCTTCGTTGATCGTCAACTTCAGCCGTTGCATCATCCACCGCATCTCGGCGAGTGCCTCATCGACATTGCCTTTGCAGCAGATGACATAGTCGTCGGCGTAGGAAACGATCTTCGCTTGCAGCCTGCTCTCCGTCCCGCGCTGCTTCCAGCCCAACACAAACCGGCGCATGTACAGATTACCGAGGAGCGGGGAAATCGGGGACCCCTGTGGGACCCCGCGCCCGCTATCCTTGTTCGGCGTCGTTCGCTTCGTGCCACCCTTGCCGTCGTCCTCTTCGACGGGTGCGTCGAGCCACATCTTGATCAGATGTAGCAAGTGCCGGTCAGAGACCCGGCGTGCCACCGATTTGAGAAGCTCGGCATGCGGTAACGAATCGAAGTAGCCGGCAAGGTCGCCTTCGATTATCTTTGTATGACCGGTGTTCATCAGGCTGTGCACCGAGCGCACTGCCGTGTGAGCACTGAAATTGGCACGGTAGGCATGCTGCTCGGCCGGCATGTCAACTTCAAAGATGGGCGTGAGCACCACCACTGCCGCCGTCATCACCGTCCGATCTGCTATGCAAGGGATACCGAGCGGGCGCTTTCGACCGTCCGACTTCGGTATCCACACACGCCGTACTGCCTCGGCCCGATACGCCTTCTTCTGGAGTTTGTCCGCCAGTTCGCCAAGCCAGCGCTCCTCCCCGTACGCCTCGATGTCCGCAAAGTCTTGGCTGTCCACCCCCGGTGAGCCCTTATTGGCTCTACAGCACCGGTAGGCATACTCCAACACATCCTTGCGATACAGCTTGTCGTACAGCAGATAGAAACGATAGCCAGGCGATCCCTTCGCTTTGGCCTGTAACGCCACCTGCAGTTTCTGAACTCTATCCGGAGGTTCGAGGATCACAATCCAATCTCCTGCCGTCCTTCACCGCTTCTTGCGTTCGCCTTGAACTCAGGTCCCTTTCCTCCACCGGCATTACCCGGCTTCGACGGTCGTACGGACCTGTCCGCCATCCCCGGCAGCCCGGCCCTACCCTCGCGGGTCTCCGGTTTGGGCATCATCGCCCGCCGCTGAGGACTTCCCGTGTTGCGTCGATCTCCCTTCACACGCGTGCCGCCGTCATTACCCCGGCGGACTGACCGGCTGCGTTCATCGCTCGCTTCACCGGCCATACCAGCCTTCCCCCGAGTTCTTACAGGGTCGGCATCCGCAGCTTCGTTTTCGGGGCCTGCTCAACGTTCACTACTCGTTGCAGCCCGCGTGTTCGCAGAATCACCTATGTGACCCTTACCTTGAAGGCTTCGGTCGTCTTGTTACCTCCACGACCGCTCCAATGGCTACCGGCTGGAGCGATAGTTACCGGGTGGGTTTAAACTCCCACTGAGAGATCGCGCCTTTCCACGGCGCACGGAACTCCAGGTTAACGCCTACCTTTAATTTCCTTCCTCCTAAGTCAGTATCCCGGCAGAACGACGTGGTTCAACTATGCTCTGGCTGTCTGAGCCGTGCAGGGGATAATCAGATGCACTTCTATCAGCTCTTGTCTTCAACTCTTCTGGCCTGGGGGATCATCGGTGGCGGCATCGCGGTCGCGGCTCCCGACGCCAGGGAATCAGCGTTCACCATCGAGCAACTCGGCGCAATCACGCAGCTTTCATCACCGGCATTGAGCCCGGATGGCAAGCAGGCAGTCGTGATCGTTTCACACAGCGACCCGGTCGAGAATCGCACGACCACGGCGCTCGCGGTGATCGACGTTCACACCCGCACGGAGCGCCTGTTGATTTCGAGCCCGGGCGCCACCGGTGCCGCATGGTCTCCCGAAGGCGACCGGATCGCCTGGTTGGCGCCGGACACCGGCGGCACGATGCAGATCAACGCCATTTCCCTCGACCCGAATGCGTTGGCGCCCCAAATCGTGACGCACGCGTCCGTTGGCGCGGGCATACGCGCCTTTGCCTGGAGCCCCGACGGGCGGCAACTTGCCTATCTCGCGCCGAAGCCACGCGGGGCGCCCGCCGGTGACGCACGATTCGACCGGACATTTGAAATAGCCGACGAGGACTATCTTGGCACCAGCTCGATTGCACGCACCCGCGGTGATGACCCATCGAGCCTGTGGCTGGTTCCTGCGGGAGGGGGCGACGCGCGGCTGCTCAAGAGCGGCTCCGGCAACATCGCCGATCTCGCCTGGCAGGCGAGCGGCAAGGCGATCACGATCAATACGCATCCGGGCCGCAGCGAAATTTCGCAACAGTACGGAACGATCAGCTCCATCGAGGTCGACCATGCGGGCGAGACCATCGTGGTGCCGAAGCCCGCCAACATGGCGAACGAGGCCAGGATGAGAGTCTCCTCGCGAGGAACTCTGGCGTATCAGCATTATCGCGGGCGCGAACCCTGGACATATGGAAACAATGTCGCGATCGTCGCCGACCATCAGGCTCGCGACGTCACTGCAGTGCTGGATCGGGACATCACCGATTTCGACTGGATGGGAGATGCCGACACGCTGGTGGTGCTCGCGATGGACCATTTGCGCACTGCGCTGTGGACGGTTGCGGATGCCGGCACGCCGAGGCGGCTCGATCTGGGTGAGGTGATCCCGCGATCGGGCCTGGTATCGAGCCGCAGTGGCGCAATTGCCTTCATCGGCACGGAGGCCGCGGCCGGGCCGGAGCTGTACGTCATGTCCTCGGCGGGGTCGAAGCCGCTCAGAATGACGAACGTCAACAGCTTCCTGGTGCGCACCCGCATCGGCAGGACCGAAGGTGTCATCTGGAAGAACGAGGGCTTCGAGCACGACGGTGTGCTCACCTATCCACCGGATTTCGTCTCCGGCAGGCAATATCCGCTGCTCGTCAACATCCACGGTGGTCCGCACACCAGCTCGCAGCTTGGTTTCAACGGCGAGAACCAATTTTATGCGGCGCAAGGCTGGCTGGTGTTCGAACCCAACTATCGGGGCAGCAGCGGCCAGGGCAACCGTTATCAGACCTCGATCATAGGAGACGCCACGGCCGGTCCCGGCCGCGACATCATCGCCGGTGTCGCGTCCTTGAAGGCGCGCGGCATCGTCGACGGTAAGCGCGTGGCGCTGACCGGCTGGTCCTACGGCGGAGTCATGACGAGTTGGCTCATCGGACAGGACCAGAGCTGGTGCGCGGCAATTCCCGGCGTACTGGTGGTCGACTTTGCGAGCTACTATGACCAAAGCAACACAGGGATCTGGATGGAGACCATCCTGGGCTCGCCGCACCTGCCGCAGAACCAGCAGAAATATCGCGAGCAGTCACCGGTTTCCTATCTCGATCGCATCGTGACGCCAACCCTGATGATGCAGAACGTGGGTGACCCGAACGCCACTGTCGGGCAGGCCTATACCCTGTATCACGCCCTGAAGGACCGGGGTGTGAAATCGAAGCTCGTGATCTTCGGCATCGATGGCCACGGCCCAGGCGATCCCTTCCATGAGCGGCAGGCATTCGTACGTACGCTCGCGTGGATGAATGAGAACTGCCGGGGCCGAACGCCGCCATGACACCCACCGGGCGCGGACCGCGATCACGAGGACTGGCAACGGTCCTCGCCTGCGCCTGCTGCTTCGGCAATCCCTTCGCGGCCGACCGGCCTTCCGTGGCCGTCAAGGTCGATCCGTTGCGCCAGGCCTATTTCGGTGATCTGCACCTGCACACCAGCAACTCCTTCGATGCCTTCATCGACTACGGCACCATCATCGATCCCGATGCGGCCTACCGTTTCGCCCGCGGGGAAGCTGTCACCTATATCGGCAAGTCCGTGCGCCGCCGCCAGCCCCTGGATTTCGTTGCGGTCACCGATCACGGGGAAAGTATCGGGATCTTCAATCAACTGCAGGATCCCGACAGCAAGGTCTCGCGCAGCCAGACCGGCATGACGCTTCGATCACTTCTCCAACACATGACCCGGCCCGACGGTCGCAGCGACTGGCGCCTTGCCCTGAAGTCCTCTCCGGAGGTGGTCGGGCAATTCTGGAGTTTCCGCAAGTATTTTCGGGGCCGGCCCGAGGAGCAGCCGGCCGAACTCGAGGACGAGTATGCGCCGGCGTGGCAGCGCTACGTCGATGCGGCCAATCGCAACTACCGGCCCGGAAGCTTCACGACGTTCATCGGATACGAGTGGGCTTGCTTCGGCGATGAAAAGCCCAAGGTCAATCTGCATCGCAATGTCATCTTCAGGGGGTCTGCGCCACCCTATCCTTTCACCGTCCGGGACTCCAAACAGCCCGAAGACCTGTGGAACTGGCTCGAGAAGATTCGCCAGCAAGGCTACGAGGCCTTTGCAATTCCACACAACGGCAACGCCTCCAATGGACTGATGTACGACGGGCTCGACGGGGAAGGACGACCCATGGATCGGGAATATGCGGCGCGGCGTGCCGCCAACGAGCCGCTGAGCGAGATTGCACAACTCAAAGGCATTTCAGAAACGCATCCCCTGCTCTCTCCCGACGACAGCCTGGCCGATTTCGGGATACTCGATTTTTTGCGCGGTCCTTCGGGCCGGCTTCCTGGATCGTATCTGCGGGACGCGCTGGGACGGGGTCTTGTACTGCAACGCAAACTGGGGATCAACCCGTACAAGTATGGATTCGTGGGTGGATCCGATGTACACAGCGGACTTTCGACCAGCGCCGCGGCGGATTTTCCGGGCGGAGATGATGGCACCAACCTCGGTGGCGGCATTCCGACTCGCGAGCAGGCCGCCATCACCCTCAGCGGCAAGAATCCGGATGATCCCGGTGACTATTCATTGAAGATGTCGCCGGGAGGCCTTACGGGTGTCTGGGCCGAGAGCAACACCCGCGAGTCGATCTTTGATGCATTTCGGCGGCGCGAGACGTTCGTGACGTCCGGCACCGAAATCAAGATCCGGTTCTTCGGCGGATGGCATTTCGCCGACAAGTCGCTCCGTGACCGCAACTGGCTGAAAGAAGCCTATTCGGCCGGTGTCCCCATGGGCGGAGATCTTCCGGCACGTCCCGCCGCTGCCGGCGCGCCGGTCTTCTTGATCTGGGCCGTCAAGGACCCGGATGCAGCAAGCCTCGACCGTGTGCAGATCATCAAGGTCTGGGAAGACCAGGGCGCGCAGCGGGAAAAGATATTCGATGTCGCGTGGTCGGGAAAGCGAAAGCCGGATCCGCGAACCGGACGGATCCCGGCAGTGGAGAACACCGTGGACTTGCGAAGCGGCCACTACACCAATGCAGTGGGTGCGACTGAGCTGAAGGCATTCTGGCGCGACCCCTCGTTCGATCCCGGTCAACTCGCGGCTTATTACGTACGGGTACTCGAAATCCCTACGCCGCGGTGGTCGACATTGCTGGCGATCAGCAAGGGGTTGCCGCTGCCGTCGAGCGTCCCTCCCACCCTTCAGCAGCGGGGATGGTCCTCACCCATCTGGTATGAAGGGGCGGCCAGGCAATGACATGCCGCAGCTAAAACTCCTTCGCCACCGACAGGCCGAAGGTGCGCGGCTGGATGTAGACGGCGGTGGGCTGAAGGTTCGCGGACCCCGCATCGCCTCTGCCGACGAAGCCGCGCTTGTCACCCAGGTTGTTGATGAAAGCGCTTAGATTCCAAGCCTCCCGGCGGGCGCCCAGGCGAAAATCAACCTGCGTGTAGGCGGGTAGTATCACGCGGCTGGCCGTCGGGCTGTTGATGAAATCACCCTGCCGCTCGCCCACATACCGCACCGATCCGCCGATGGTTCCCATCCAGTTGGCGCCCAGCGCGAATTCCTGGTCGGCCGACAAACTCCCGGCGAAGCGGCTGCTGAAGGGAAGGCGCTCGCCCGCGCGACCGATGGCGGTGGAGATCGCCGGCAGGTCATCCTTCAGCTTGGCATCGCCCAAGGTCGCCGAGGCGGCAAGCGTCAGCCCTTCTGCGGGCCGTGCCTGCACGGTCAGTTCCAGGCCCTGGCTCTTGGCGTCACCACCGTTCGTATGCAGCAGGAATTGCGTTGCTTGATCGATCACCAGCACCTGCACGTTCTTCCAATCGATGCGATAGACCGCGGCATCGAAGCTCAGGCGGTGATCCCACACCTCCCCCTTGATGCCCAGATCGAAGCTGTTGTCCTTGTCGGGTTGGTAACTGGTGGGAAGGCCGATGCCGCCGGGCACGTTGGCGTTGGGGCCACCGGCACGGTAGCCGGATGCGAAGCGCGCGTACACCATCAGGTCCGGCGAGATCTTGAACTGCGGCGACACCAGGAACGTGCTCGCATGCGCCTTCGTGTGAGTGGTGGGCGTGATGAACGTGCCACCGAACAGCGGTCCATCGTCGAGTTCGTCGTACTTCTGGCGATTGGTGCTGACCCGCCCGCCGACCTGGATATTGAAGCGATCGGTGAAATGCCAGGTCACATCGCCGAATGCGGCTTGTTCGGAGAACGAGGTCGGAAAATCGATCTCCACCTGCGAACCGGCCACCGCGCCGGTATTGAAGTCATTGGCCAGCAGGCTTTGATGCGCCGGCGTTTGCTCATGCATGTAGAACAGGCCCACCAGCCATTCCAGCCGTTGGCCCGCTGCCGAAGCCAGGCGCACCTCCTGGGTGAATTTCTTGGTCTCGATGCCTTCGAGCAATGAGGCTCCGCTCACGCCGAACAGATCCTGTGCATACCCGCCGTAGTAGGCCGTCTGATCGCTCAAATGCGAGTATCGATAGGTGCCATAGCCGCTGATGGAGGTCAGGTTGAGACCTGCAAAGCCGGCATTGAGCACCGCTGAATAGAGCGCGGTTTTCTGGCTGTAGACTTCCGTGCCGCGCATGCGCGCCTGCTGCAGATCGGCCAGCAGGGCATCGACCTCGGAGCTGCCGTCACCCTCGGTCTTCTGCAGCATGGCGGCGAGCTTCAGCGACAGGTTTTCGGAAGGCCGCCACAGGGCCGACACCCGCCCGCCCTTCACATTCACCTCGTTCACATCGTTCTGGCCGGTCAGGACATTGTCGACGTATCCGGGATCCCGGCGTGAAAAGCCGCTGACGCGGAACGCCAATTCGTCATTCACCGGCAGATTGACCGCGCCGCGCGCGCCGTAGCCCAGCGTGCCCTTGGTGCTGTTCAGCAGCAGCTGCGCGCGACCTTTGAAGGCAGCAGTGGAGGGGTCGGCGGTCACGAACTTGATCAGACCACCGATGCTGCTGGCGCCGTACAAGGTGCCCTGGGGTCCGCGCAGCACTTCGATGCGCTCCAGATCGCTGGGATCCAGGTCTTCGTACAAGGTGGAGCCGAATGCCGGCGCGGTATTGGTGCCGCGCGGTACATCGTCGATGGTCACGCCCACCGTGGCGCCACCACCACCCGCGCTGCCGGTGGTGAGGCCGCGAATCGACAGATTCATCTGGCCACTGCCCGTCGAGGTCAGGTTCAATCCCGGAACGTCCGAGAAGTAGTCCTGCAAACGGGTCTGGTTGTGCTCGGCCAGTGAGTCGGCATTCAGCGCGGTGACCGGCACCGGCACATCCTGCAGGCGCTCGGTGCGCTTCTGGGCCGTCACCACCACTTCTTCCAATTGAGCGGCTTTCGTATCGGCGGCCTGCTGGGCAACCGCCATCACGGGGATGGCGAGCGCGCACCCCAACGCCGACAACAGCATTCCACGCGTTCCGGCAAGCCCACGGGTGACCATGCCACCCGCTCGTTCATTGGTCGTTCGCATTGAAATCTCCGGCTGTTGCATTCCCGACACGACTGTATTCCCCCAGGATGGGAGCATAAGCGACCCCCCGCACCGGACGCCGCGCCGATGGTAGGAGAGCGGGAATTAAAGGTAGGCGTTCGCGCCAAACTCGGGCGCAGGAGCTAACCAGCCAATGGTTTGGCGATCTGTCCGTCCTTCATGACGAAGCACACCGATTTCAAGGCGCTGATGTCGCTCAGTGGATTGACGCGCGTGGCGATGATATCGGCCAACTTGCCCGCAGCGAGTGAACCCAGATCCCCGTCGAGCTTCATCATGACGGCCGCATGGATCGTCGCCGCCTGGATGGCCTCCAGGGCGGAAAAGCCGCACTTGTCCACCATGATCTCGAGCTCCTGCATGTTGTCGCCGCAATGGTTTCCCGGGGTTCCGGCATCGGTTCCCATGGCGATGCGCACGCCGATGCGGCGCGCCAGCGAGATGTTCTCCACATGCTGCGCGTGCAGCTCACCGTAACGTGCCCGGATGTGCGCGGGGACGGCATCGGCGAATGCCGCATCGTGAAACATGGCCGGCATGGCGCACACCGTGGGAACCAGGTAGATGCCGCGCTCCTGCATCAGCCGATAGGTGGACTCATCGCCATGGACCGTGTGTTCGACACTGCGGCAACCGGCTTCGATGGCATTGCGGATCCCGGCCGGCGTGTGTGCATGCGCCGCCACGTGGGTCAGGTTGTCCTCGGCAATTTCCACCGCCGCGCGGATCTCCTCCAGCCGGAACTGCACGGCATGCGGATTTTCGTAAACCGTCGAGGTGACCGCGCCGGTGGCCAGCAGTTTGATGAAATCCGCGCCCTTGGATAGCTGCAGGCGTGCCGCCCGGCGAACCGCGTCGGCGCCGTCGGCCTCCTCATACATGCCGCGATAGTAGGGAGTGGTGCTCGAGGTGATCGACAGGATCTTGCCGGCGCAATACAACCGCGGTCCTGGAATCCCTCCCGTCCGGATCGCTTCACGCACCGCGATCTCGTGATAGTCCCATCCGCCTACATCGCGCGCCGTCGTGATACCCGCCATCAACATGCGCCGTGCCGCCTGCGCGGCATACAGTGCGATGGTTCCCGGCAGCGCGTTTCCCCACCCTTCCGACACATGCGGGTTGTGCGAATTCGCGCAGATATGCACGTGACAATCGAAAAAGCCTGGCAGGACATAGGCGCCCGCCAGATCCACGATGCTCTCGCCGGGCGCGGGACGTTGCGTGGATATGCCAAGAATGCGTCCGTGATCGACCTGGATGTTACGCCGCTCGATGTTCCCGGATTGAACATCGATGACCTGACCGTCAACCAACCACATCATGCCGCTCCCCTCGCCATTCTCATCAGCCACACGCAACCGAGCGTGCTCAACGATACGCAACCGAATCCCCAGGCGAGAATCGCGCCAACTCCGCCTGTGTCCATGAAGATGCCGCCCAGGGCCGGGCCCACCGTGAATCCGGCGCCGGTAACGGCGGGCATGATCGCGGCCAGCGCACCGTCGCGATCGACATCGGCCAGCAACCCGAACTGAAACGGGAAATACACGGACCAGGAAAGCATGAAGATCACCCCGGCCGCCAGGTACACGCGCCAGTCGTTCCACAGAAAGGTAATACCGAGGCTGGCGGCGAACAAGGTGAAGGCCAGTGCGATGCCCTGCAACCCACGCAGGTGACGTGCGAATACGCCCACCAACAACGAGCCGGTCATGTTGGCGATCGCCGAGGCGGACAGCGCGAGCGAGAGATGGAGGGCATCGATTCCCTTGGCGTGACCGAGCCGTTCCAGGAAGGCCCAGATCGAGGACATGCCGACGAACTGCGCCAGCAGTACGAACACCGCCGCCCAGCCCAACCACGTCATGCTGCCGCCCCTGGGATTGGCGGTGGCCGGCACTGCCCGATCCTCCAGCGAGCCGATGATTCGTGCCAGCCAGAACGCGGGCAGCGCCAGAATCGAGACGAGCACGAACAGGGATTGCCAACCGGCATGCTGGATCACCATCGCCATGAATCCCATGCCGGCGGCGCCGACCAATCCCTGTCCAGCGACATAAAATGCCAGCGCACGCGCGGCTTGACCGCTGCGGCCCATCGCGGCGTAGCAGATACCCGCCACCAGGCCTTCACCCAGACCGGAGATGAACCGCATCGCGGCCACGCTGGCAAACGAAGAAACGGCCATGGTGAGCGCGTTGGCGAGGACCATGACGGACACACCGCTCACGATCACGGTGGCCCAGGTCCAGCGGCGCGCGAGCAATGCGCCGACGACGCTGCCGAGGGCGATGCCCGCCATGTTCATCGAGGCCACGTACCCGGCACGCGCCAGGCCAAAGTCCAACTGCTCCGACATGACCCCGACCATCACGGGCAGGACGGAGGGCAGCGTTGCGGCCGCAACGCCGACATAAATAGCGGCCCACAAGGGGCCTGGCACACCACCAAGGCCGCTGCGCGAGCTGCCGGGGACGGATACGACCGCCGGCGAAGTCATGTCCACACGGCCTGCTTGTTCAAACCTACCCTCTCATTCGCGCCCCGCGAGGATCGATGGGCGCCTGCGGCAATACTCTACAAGGGCGGCGCTCGCCCAGTATGGTCACCGACAACCCCCGATGGTCGGCCGGAATCCGCGACTGCAGGTAGCCCATCGCGAGGCTCATGCCGACGCAATGGCCATAGCCGCCGGAGGTTACGAACCCCACCATCTCTGATCCGTCCCAGACTGGCTCATAGCCCGTGGCATCGGCATCTTCGCTGTCCACGGACAGGCCAACCAGGCGATGCGCGGGCGCGGCATCACGCTCGCGCAAGGCCGCATCGCAGCCGATGAAGTCCTGCTTGCCGTAATCGACGAAGCGATCCAGGCCTGACATCCGCGCAGTATAGTCACGTGAGAATTCGCGCGACCAGATGCCGAAGCATTTCTCCAGGCGCAACGAATTCAGGGCGTACAGCCCGATGAGTCGCGCATCAAACGCCGGTGCGATCCCCCGTATTTTGTCGAACAGGCCGGGCAGTGCCTCGCGCGGCACGTAGATTTCGTAGCCCAGCTCACCGCTCACCGACACCCGGGCGATGATGGCAGGGCCAGATGACAGCTCCACGCGGGCCACACCCATGAACGGCAGCGCCTGATTCGACACATCCAGCCGCGCGACTTGCGCCAGCAGATCACGCGAACGCGGCCCCATCAATGCGATGCCACCGTACTCATCGCTGGTATTTGTGCAGGTTACCCCCGGCCGCACCAGGTGTTCGTCGAACCAGCGCATGTGCCAGGCTTGAAGATAGCCGGATCCACCGATCACATAGTGATCCTCGGCCAGTCGCATCGTGGTGAGATCCCCCATGAGACGGCCGGAGGGCGCCAGCATCGGCGTGAGTCGCATCCGGCCGATCGCCGGCAATCGTCCGGCCAACACGCGATCCAGCGCCTCGGAAGCGCTGGATCCGGTGACGGCGTACTTGGAGAACGAGGAGATATCGAGAATTCCGACGGCGTTGCGCGCGGCCAGGCATTCGTTGCGCACCTGCGCAAAGGCGTTGGAACGCCGCAGCGTCGGCGTTTCGGTGGCCGCTTCGCCCGCCGGCGCAAAATACAGTGGAATCTCCTGGCCGAAGCTCTGGCCGAACACCGCGTTTGCCGCGGCCAGCCGGTCATGGATGGCCGAGGTCTTGCAGGGGCGGCCGGCAGGCCAGTACTCGTTCGGATAGGCGATCTGGAAGCGCCGTGCGTAGAACTCGCGCGCCTTCGCGACCGCATAGTCCGGATTGGCGGCATAGCGCCCGAAGCGGGCCACGTCCATGGCCAGCACATCGCCATCCGGCTCGCCGTTGACAATCCATTGCGCAAGCGTCAGTCCCACGCCGCCGCCTTGTGAGAAGCCGGCCATGACACCACACGCGGCCCAATAGTTGCGCAGCCCGGGCACGGGACCCACCAGGGGATTGCCGTCCGGCGTGAAAGTGAAAGGTCCGTTGACGATGCGGCGGATGCCCGCGTCGGCCAGCAGCGGGAAGCGCTGAAAGCCCTTGTTCAGCGAGTCGACGAGCCGATCCAGATTCGGGGCCAGCAGTTCGGTTTCACCATGCTCCCAGGGAACGCCGCCCAGCGCCCACGGCGTCGCCTGCTTTTCATAAACGCCCAGCAGAATGCCGTTGCGCTCCTGCCGCAGATAGATCTCACCGTCGAGATCCAGTATTCCCGGCATCTCGCGGCCAGCCTGCGCCAGTTGCGGCAGATCCTGCGTGATCAGATAGTGATGCTCCATGGGGATGGCGGGAAGTTCGATGCCCACCATCCGGCCGACCTCACGCGCCCACAACCCAGCTGCATTCACCACATGCTCGCAGGCGATGTTTCCCTGGTCGGTGACGACCCGCCAGCCATTCGAGTCCATTGGCACGATTTCCAGGACGCGCGTATGCCGGTAGATTTCCGCCCCCTGCAATCGCGCTGCCTTGGCGTAGGCATGAGTGGCGCCGTAGGGGTCCAGGTGCCCTTCATCCGGCGCGTACAACGCGCCGCGCACGCGTGAGGTATCCATGATCGGACACAGATCCCGCAGTTGCGCCGGCGAAACCAGCTCGGTCGCAAGGCCCAACACCCGGTGACGGGCCCAGTCGGTGCGCAGAAAATCCCAGCGCTCCGATGTCTCGGCCACCAGCAACCCGCCAGTATGATGCAAGCCGATGCTCTGGCCGGAAATCTTCTCGAGCTCCGGATAGAGCGAAATGGTGTAGGCCTGCAGTCGCGCCACGCCCGGGTCGCTGTTGAAGGCGTGGAAGCCACCTGCTGCGTGCCAGCTCGAGCCCGCTGTCAGTTCCTTGCGCTCACACAGGACCGCGTCCTTGCAGCCGAGTCTGGTGAGGTGGTACAGGACACTGCAACCGACGACCCCGCCCCCGATGACGACCACTTGCGCATGTGATTTCATCACCGCAGTGTAGCCACGCATTGAGCGCCCGAGGTTTGTCTGGCGGTGTAATTGCTAGGAATCCTAGTCTTTGCTCCCGGCGCGGTAGGGCGATTTCACATGCCGCACGTCCACCGGCCGCATACCGAAATGACGGCGAAAGGCGGTCGCAAAGGAGGTGGGATGCGTATAGCCAGCCGCTTCACTGACCTTGGCAACCGACCAGCGCTCATCGCGCAGCAGCCCGAGCGCATGCTGCATCCGGCACCGCAGACTGAAATCGAACACCGTTTCGCCGAACACCGCCTTGAAATCGCGCGTGACCGCCGTATCGGCAATACCAACCGCCCGCGCCAGCTCGCGGATCGTCGGCGGCGGCGCGAACTGTCGCATGAGAATATCCCGCGCCGCGTGCAGGCAGCGCAATTGCCGATCGCTGTATTCCACGCTGGGTTCGCGGGACAGCGAATGAAAACTGCCGACCGCGGCGCATAACAATTCCATGGCCAACGCTTCCACATGGACGAGGCCGAGCACACCGGAAAAGGGGTTGTTGATCAATCGCGATGCCACGTCCACCATGTGCGCCGTCAACGGCAGCTGGCAATACTTGAGCTGCAACAGTTTGTCCGAGACGAATGCGCTCAACTGCTCCGGAATCTGTCCGGCATCCACGAGGAAGTTCCGCGCCAGGTATTGTGGATGCACGCTGATGGCGACGTTGCACTCGTGCGCGCCGGGCGCCGTCCATTCCTTGACGCTGACCCCCGCGGGCTGCGCCCACACCAGCAGCGAAGGCTGGTTGAAACGCAGCGGCTGCCGGCGGCTGATGGCCAGGGTCATGTCGCCGGATACCTTGAAGTTGAACTGGATGAGCCCGTCCCCCGGAACGATTTCGATGCGCGGATTCTTGTAGGCAAAGTTCTCGACGATGACGAAGACATCGCTGCGGATGCGCGTCAGTTCCCAGTGACCCTTGCCCTCCGCCGGCGACAGCGTGACACGCGCCCCAAGCAAGTCGCGCTTCAGATGGCGCGACATGCGCTCGACCTGCGGAGCGTGCTCGAGATTGGCAAACGCATCGGCCAGCGTATGCCCAGGGCCCGCCAGCACCGTACGGAACAGCCCTTCGTGATCGGCCGATCGGGTGGCCTGACTCGGGCGTCTTGCGGCCGCGTTGTCGCTACCCATGCCAACCGGGCGCGTTGCCGCGCCGGATCTCCTTGGGCCGGCTGCCGAAATGGCGCAGGAAGGCGGTGGCGAACGAGGTGTGGTGACGATAGCCGACCGCCTCCGCCACGTGCTTGACCGGCATGTGCTCATCCCGCAGCAATTTAAGCGCGTGCTGCATGCGGCAGCGGACGCTGAACTCGAACGGGGTCTCGCCGAAGATCGTCTTGAAGCCGTGCTTCAGCGTGGTCTCATTCAATCCGGCGGCGCGTGCCACTTGCCGGATGGTCGGCGCCGGCGAAAGCTGTCGCATCAAATGGTCACGCGCCATGTGCAGGCACTTCATTTCCCTCGGCGTGTATCTCTCCGATGGCACGCTGGAGAGCGATGCGAAGCCAGCCACGGCGCAACACAACAGTTCCATCGCAATGGCCTGCGTGTATAGAAGCCCCAGCGCATCGCTGAACGGGTTGTTCACGATCTTGGTTGCGAGTTCAAACATCTGCGCCGATAGTGGCAACTGACAGTGATTGATCTGGCGGCCGCCTCCACCCAGGAAGGCTTGCAACTGCTCCGGGACGGGCTCGCTGGGCGCGAGAAAGTTCTCCACCAGGAACTCCGCCGGCGTGCTGATGGAGACGGCACGCTCGCGTGCACTTGGTGCGGTCCATTCACTGACCTCGAACCCCGGCTGCTGGTTCCATACCAGAAGCGCGGGACGGTTGAATCGCAATGGATCACGGCGCTTCACCGCAATGCTGAGATCGCCGGATAATCGGAAGTTGAACTGGATGAGCCCATCTCCCGGAACCAGTTCCAGCCGGGGATCCCGATAGGCAAAATTCTGGGTGATGACGAAGATCTCATTGCGGATGCGCGTCAGTTCCCAATAGCCTTCGCCTTCGGTCGGCGCCAGGGAAACACGCGCACCCAGCAGATCCAGGCCGGGGTGCCGCCAGATTCTTTCCACGTGAGAGGCCCGCTCGAGATTCGCGAAGGCCTCGGCCAGCGTATGCCCGGGTCCCGCCAATGAAGCACGAAACAGACCCTTGGTCAGATCAATCGGCGCATCGACCTCCCCGACCGTGCGATTTCCGGAAACCATCATTCGGTGGCCTGCCTGCCTCAGCGGGCCGGGTGCGTGCCGGCGGCGAGCCGACCGAGCGCCTCGGCTGCCGGGTGGTCCCCGAACAGGGTCTGGCGCAGGCCTTCCTCGGTGGCCACCACCTCGCGTGACAGATGTCGGGCAGGGGCAATGACAAGGGGCTTGGATTGCATGAGGCGGGCTCGCTAGAATCAGTCGAAATCGAACGAAAACCCTGCCGAGTGTAGCCCCATTGAGCAATCCCGCGTGGACCTTGCTGGTGGCAGCCGCCGCTGCGATGGTCGCGCCTGCGCGGGCCAACCCGGTGGAGGGGTCGCTGCGTGCGCCCTGGAGTTTTCTGCCGGCGATGACGGTGTACGCGCGCGACGTCGACCGCGGTCATCTGCAGAGCATCACCACCAGCGAGGGGCAGCGGGTCTTCCGGCTGGAGCTCGCGCCGGGGCGCTACACCTTCTTTGCCGAGCCGAGCCAGGCGGGTGCTCCGCCGCTCTATGGCGCCTACACCGAGTCCGCTGTCTGCCGGGCCCGCGATGCCGGTGCGCCCTGTGAGGACCACGCGCTGGTCGTGGTCGGTATCGCCGCGAGCCCCGCGCGCGAAACACCGCACATCCTGATCGCCGACTGGGCGCTCCCGGACGAACTGTCCGAGGAGATCGATCACCTGCTGGGTCACCGCACCGCGCCGAGTGCACAGGAACTCGGCGCACCGCGCTTCTCGGAGTACCCGGTGGCCGCCAGCGGGGGGTCGGCCGCGGTGCGGCTGGACCTGTCGGGCGTGCACGTGGACCCCGCGGGCGAGACTCGGTTGAACGATGCGCTGGCGCGGCCGCCGAACTTCGCCGGTGAAGTTGCGGTGGTGGAGATCCCCTGCGGGCCTGACTGCGTGGACGTGATGCTGATCGAGCGCAACTCGGGCCGAGTGCAGGCGCCGCAGGCCCTCGCGCAGCTCTCGCGCGACCTGCCCTGCCGCGCTGATGAGTCGATACTCTACCGCCGTGACAGCCGTCTGCTGTCGGTGACGCACCGGCAGAACGCCGGCATCCTCACGCAGTACTTCCTCTGGAACCCGCGCACCGCGGCGCTGGTGCCCACGGCGGAGTACCAGCGCCCGATCGAACGGTTCTGCTCGCTGCCGGGGTCCTAGCCTTCGAATCGGGTGCGGCGGTGGCGCCAGCCCGTGCGCTCATTCGGCCACGTACCAGCGACCGTCGATCTTCACCAGCGTCAGCTTGTCGTACGGCAGGCCCTCGCCGGCGAGGTCGTAGACCTGCTTCAGGCCGCCGTTGTCGATGCGGGGGTCGCGTGCCTGTGACAGCTCCAGCCCCATCCGGAACTTCTCGCGCGTGCGATCGTTCAGCTCACAGCCGCGCACGATGGCATCGAAGGCCTTCTGGGACATCGTCTTGCTGAAGCCCGGCTCCATGACATCGAGGAAGTAGGTGAGGCAATTGCCCTTGTTGAGCAGCTCGATGCCGCGGGCGAGCAGGGCCGAGGCCGCCGGATCCTTCGCCGCCGGCGCCGGCGCGGGCACCGCGGCCGGTGCATCATCGGGCGCAGCCGCCAGCACCGAATCGACGTAGGACTCGATGCCCGAGGGGATGGCGGCGCGCCATTCCTTTCCGGAGGGCAGGAGCGTGACCACCTGCACGATGGTACGGCGCTTCAGGCGCTCCACCTTGGTGAGCGAGGCGCGCACCACGACGTGCAGCATCTCGCCTTCCTTGACGCTGCCCAGCGCCTTGAACTCATCGTACTTCGCGGTGCGCGCGGGGAGTTTCGCGAGGATGGCGAGCAGCAGGTTCTCCGGCGTCATGCGCTGCACGTCATCGAGCGAGGGGCCGGCGCCGAACAGCGCCGCGCGGATCTGCTTCCGGCCGCTCTCCGACTCCCGTTGCGCCGCCAGTAGCACCTTGTCCCGCAGGCGCTGCACCTCGGCCGGCTCGTACAGGATGACCGCGGCGCTAGGCCCCCCGGCCGTGGTGAGCTGAACGATGGCCTCGGCCGTCTTCTCGGGCGATTCCGCCCGCGCCAACGCCGTGACGCATGCCAGCACGAGCAACGCCCAGCGCATCCGTCCCACTCTTCCCGACCTTGCGATCATCGAATTTCCTCCGCGGCCCGACTCAGGCCGCGCCTCCAAGTGTGAGATGATTATCCCATGCGCAAGATACTGACGCTCACCATGCGGGGCCTGGTCACGGTGCTGCCGCTGGCGCTGACCCTGTACGTGATCTTCTGGCTGGTGCACTCGGTGGAATCGGTGCTGCGGAGCCTCCTGATCAACCTGCGCATCGTCTCGCCCGAGCATTACTGGCCGGGCCTGGGACTCGCCACGGCCTTCCTGCTGGCGCTGGCCGTCGGCTCGGTGGTGAACGCCTATGCCGGCAAGCTGGTGCTCAATTTCTGGGATGAGCTGCTGGGCCGCATCCCGGTGATCAAGACCCTCTACGGCAGCTTTCGCGACGTGGTCAGCATGCTGCCCTCGGGGACCGGCGAGAAGCGCGACCTGCAGCGCGTGGTACTGGTGCGCTTCGGCGAGGTGCGCGCCATCGGCTTCGTCACCCGGGAGGACGTGCCGCGGGCGCTGCTCGAGGTCGGCGGGCAGGAATGGGTGGCGGTATATTTTCCGCTGAGTTATGCCTTCGGCGGCTACACCGTTTACCTGCCACGCGAGGCGCTGCAGCCGCTGGACATCCCGGTGGAGGAGGCGATGCGCCTGGCCATCACCGCGGGGCTGTCGGCGGGTGGTCCGCGCCGCTAGGGAATCTCTGCACAGGTAGCGAGCGATGATCGATAATGTGTGCAGTGAACATTAACGATGGGCTTGATTGAACGATGCGGCAGACGACCTTTGCCTCGGTTGCTTGGGAAAAGAAGGGCAAGATCACCCGGCGGGAGAGATTTCTGGCCGAGATGGACGCGGTGATTCCGTGGTCTGGAGCTCCTGGCGCTGATCGAGCCGCACTATCCCAAAGCAGGTAACGGCACGCAGCCAAAGCCGATGGAACAGATGCTGCGCATCTATTTCATGCAGAACTGGTTCAACCTGTCGGACCCGCAGGCCGAGGACTCTCTATACGATATCGAGTCGATGCGCCGCTTTGCGGGAATTGAGCTGATGGGGCACGAGATTCCCGATGAGACGACGATCTTGCGCTTTCGCCACCTGCTGGAGCGGCATCAGCTGACCGAGGCGATCTTTGCTGAGATTCGATCCCTGCTGGAAGAGAAGCGGCTGCTGCTCAAGAGCGGCACCATTGTGGATGCGACGATCATCGCCGCCCCGCCGTCCACGATGAACCAGCAGAAGGCGCGCGACCCTGAGATGCATCAGACCAAGAAAGGCAAGGACTGGCACTTTGGCATGAAAGCGCATATCGGCGCCGACCGGCGCGGCACGGTGCACAGCCTGAGTACTACCGCGGCCAACGTCAGCGACATCACGCAGATGCACCAGTTGCTGCATGGGGATGAGGGCGAGGTGTTCGGGGATCAGGCGTATTGGAGTGAGACGCATCGGCAGAGCACCCTGGCCAAGGGGATCCGCTACCGGATCAACCAGCGCTCCACCAAGCTGACTGAACATCAGCGCTGGATCAACCGTCGCCGCTCGGCTGCTCGGGCTCGTGTTGAGCACGTATTTCATGTGGTGAAGAATCTGTGGGGCTTCAAGAAGGTTCGCTACCGTGGGCTGGCGAAGAACACCGCGCGCCTGTTCACCGCCTTTGCGTTGGCGAATCTGTATCTGCTCAGGCGCCGCTTGATGCCGCCACGGGCAAGGTGCGCCTGATGATCGCAGAACAGCGGCAATACGGTGAGAAAAGCGCCATAAACGGGCCACTATTGCCTCGCCCGAGCGCATTTCAATGATTTCAATCGGCAGTTTCATATCAACTTCGGCTCGCGTACTCACCTGCGCAGAGCTTCCCTAGGCGCGCCCGGCCAGGCGCGGACACCTAGGCGTTCAATTTCTTCGGCCCGCTGAGTCCCGCGTGACCGCGGAGGTAGAAGCGCAGCGGCCGTTCGGCAGCGAGACGGATGCCGATGCGCGTACTCACGCCGATTTCGGCGTCGCGCACGACACAGTCATCCTGCGCCAACCAAAGCTCCCGCCCGCGCAACAGGTCAATGCCGTCGAAGCGGCGGTCCACGCCCAGCGCCCGCGCCAAGCGCCCCGGCCCCCTGCACAGGTCGGCTCGCGCCACGTTCGGCGCGTTCCTCTGCAGCAGGTGTTCACCTGACACCGGCTCCGCTGCCCGCAGCAGCACCCCGCTCCCGACACCCGCCGGTTCACTCGAGACATTCAGCAGCCAGTGCGCGCCGTAGCAGAAATACACGTAGGCGTGCCCGGGCGCGAGGAACAGCGAGTCGTTGCGGGTGGTCCTGCCCGCGAAGGCATGGCAGGCCGGATCGTTCTGCACGTAGCCTTCGGTCTCCACCAGGCGCACGACCGCGCGAGACTCGCCGAAGCGCCGCACCACCAGCTTGCCGAGCAGCCAGCGCGCGAGCGTGGTGGTGTCTTGCGGGAACTGCCGCGGATCCAGGCGGCGCGGCCGGCGCACGAACTCTGGCGTCCTTACACTAGCGCATCGCGTAGACGGGCTGCCGCTCCAGCGGCGCCACGGGAATGAAGCGCAGGCGCGCCCGCACCGGCGCCTCGACCAGGATGCGGCGGCGGACCAGGTTCGCGTAGGAGCGGTGCTCGAGCATGGTGGGCTTCAGCGCATCGGCCAGCTCGCGCTCGCCGTTGAAGTCCGCGCGGCTGTACTGCGAGTAGATCTGGAAGTACTGCGAATAGAGCTGCTGGTACCGCTGCAGGAGCTTGAAGCCGTTGGCATCGTTCACCGCATCCACCAGCACCTCGGCACACAGCCCGCTGGAGGCCGACATGATGTACTGGCGGTGCTCGGTGATCACCGCCTCGCGGTAGTCCGTGCAGCCGTAGAACATGTGGAAGAGCTGCTCGCGGTGGGGCCCGGTGATCTGGTAGGTGCGCAGGTAATCGACGAGGCCGCGGCGGTGGATCAGCTTGATGGCCAGCTTGCGCAGCTCCATGGCCTGCTGGGTCGGCGCGTGCTGATGCGCCACCTCGCGCATCCGGCGCGCGTGGCTCGCTTCCCACAGGTGGTACTGGCGGCCATCATCGAGCAGGCGGGCCACCGGCACCCGGTAGTAGTCCGGGTGCGCCTCCGTACGCCACAGCGCACGTTCGGACTCGGTCATCAACTGCACGAAGGTGATCGGTGGAGCCCGGCGCATCTTGTCGCCCGTCGCAACTTCCGGTGAGCGGCATGTCCATGCCGACGATGCGCGGTAGTGTGCGCCGGCGCACGTCGCGAGTCGATAGCCCGATCGTCAATTTTTCGCAGGTGGCGGCACGTCGTGATTCCTGAACCACGCGAGGATGTAGGCGACCTTGGCGATGAGATGGCTCGGTCGCGCGGAGATATCATGCGACGCACCAGGAACGCGAACGAGTGCGGTGTCCACCTTGCGCAGCTTGAGCGCTTCGTAGAACTGCTCGGCCTCGCTGGGCGGGGTTCGATAGTCCACCTCGCCCGTCATCAGCATCGTCGGGGTCACCACCTTGTCGACGTAGGCCAGTGGTGAACGCCGCCAGTAGCTTTCCCGGTCCTCCCAGGGAAACGCGCCGAACCAGTAGCGATAGAAGAAGTTGCTGCCATCGGCGGTGAGCACGAAGCTGGTCCAGTTGATCACGGGCTTAGCCACCACGGCGGCGCGGAACCGGTCGGTGTGTCCGACGATCCAGGCCGTGAGCACGCCCCCACCGCTCCCACCGGTGACGAACAGGCGCGCGGGATCGACGAAGCCGCGGGCGAGGACGGTGTCCACCCCGGACATCAGATCCTCGTAGTCCTTGTCCGGGTAATCCCGGTGGATCAGGTCGCCGAAGGCCTCCCCGTAGGAATCGCTGCCGCGCGGGTTCATGTACAGCACGACGTAGCCCGCCGCCGCGTAGAGCTGCATCTCGGCCCCGAACCGCGGACCGTAGTTCGCCACCGGCCCGCCATGGATCTCGAGCAGCAGCGGGTACTTCTTCTTCGCATCGAAGCCCGGCGGGGTGACGAGCCAGCCCTGCATCTCCCGCTGGTCGAAGCGCGACGCGAACTTCAGCTCCTCCAGGCTTCCGAGACTGCGGTAGTTCAGCAGGTTGTCATTCAGCCGCGTCAGGGTACGGATGTCGGCCGGCCGATGGCCGGTGGCGAGGGCCGCCGGTGCCAGCGGCGAGGCGCGCGTATAGGCGAAGCGCCCATCCCGGGCGACGCTGAAGGCGCCGCCGCCGTAGGGGCGCGTGACATCGACGCCGCCGAGATCGTTCGCCAGCACCGTGAGGTGTCCGGCGAGATCCACGCTCGCGATGCGTCCACTGCCATGGTCCTCGTACTGGAAGTACAGCCGGCTGGAGTCCGCGCTCCACTGTGGCGAGCCGGCGTCCCGGTCGAGGCTGGCCGTGAGCGAGCGCACGTTGCGGCCATCCGGGTCCATGACGTAGAGCTGCGTCACCTGGTAGAAGTGCTGCCGGTCGTCGAACCCGAGATAGGCGATGTGGCGGCCATCGGGGGAGACGACGGCGTTCATGTCCGGCCCGCGCCGGTCGGTCAGCGCCTGCAGAGACCCATCGCTCAAGGAGAGGCTATAGACCTCGCTGTCGAGCGGCTCGTACTGCACATCGGTGCGGCGGTTCGCGGTGATCACCAGCCGCGTGCCGTCCGGCGTGAAGCTCAAGGGCCCTTTGTGGTCGAAGTCACCGCTGGTGAGCTGGCGCGCTGCACCGCCGGCGGCATCCACCACGAACACCTGGCTGAAGGCGTCAGGCAGGTAGCCGCCGCCATCGGCCCGGTACACCACGCGGTCGATGTACTTCGGCACCTCGGCCCACTTGGCATCCTTGGGCGGCTGAGGCAGCGTCACCTCCAGCGGCTTGCGGACCGCCGGCGCCGGCATGGTAAAGGCGATCTGGCGTCCATCCGGCGCCCACGCCAGCGCATCGGGTTCCTCTGCCAGGTGGGTGATGGCGGCGCTGGCACCGCCCGCCAGCCAGTAGACGAAGAGCTGCCGGCCTTCCTCCGCGCGTTGGGCGACATAGGCAATGCGCGAGCCATCGGGTGACCAGCGCGGGCTGACGGCACCGGCATCGGTCACGGCGATGGGTGTCTCGCGCCCGCTCGCCACGTCCACCAGCCACAGCGTGGGTCGCACCCGGTCGGTCTTCACGTCCATGCTCATGCGCACGTAGACGATCTGCCTGCCATCGGGGGAGATCTGCGGATCGGCGGCCCAGGCGAGTTCGAAGACATCCTGAGGCTTGAACACCGTGTCCGGCGCGGCCAGCGCCAGCGACGCGGTGAGCAGGCTCACCAGCATCAATCCCCCTCGCCACCCGCGCATGCCCTGAATGCTCATTTGTCCTTGCTCCCCGCCCAGCAATGGCGCTGGTGTTCGTCCAACATTCCCACCGCCTGCGCTTGCAGAGGCGGTGAGGCTCGTGTGAGATGCCTGCATGCGTCAACGAAGGACGATGAATGAGGCGACGGCCCGGGGCTGCTACAGGCGATTGACCTGCAATCGCACGGCATGCGCGTTCTTGTACGGCAGCTCGATGCGATCCACGCCCCGGGTGATGCGGGCCGCACGCCGGATCTCGTTCATCAGGCGCAGCAGCACGGGGTTTCCCAGTCCCGATTCCAGCTCGCCGCGCGGCTCGACCACGACGTGCAGCACGACGAAGCGGTCCTGTTCCAGCCGCACGAACACGGCAACGCCCACCGGCCGTCCCGTCTCATGCACCGCGTACAGGGTCTGCACATCACGCACGCTCCCCACGCGAACGCGCAGTGCGCCTTCATGTTCGTAGATCTCGGGAGCGCCATAGGTGCGGATGGACCGTTCGATACCAACGCGAACCCGATGCTGGTTCGCGTTGAAGAACACCAGCCGCTCGAGGGCGGCGCGTTGCGTGGGCGGGAGCTTGGAGGTGATCCAGATCGCGGAGCTCAATGGGAGTCCTTCTTCAGTGGGATTGGGCCTGGCGAAGTGAGCAACGGATCACAGAACTGTTTTGACGCAGCGCAACAAAGATTGTCTCGGGCGGGAGACTTCGTATCGTATAGCGTCTCGCGGGAAATATTACTAGCCTTTGATCCCATGCCCGACCTGACGATAGCGAGATGCAATACGCCGACGGGTTCGGGGCCCTCACGGAGAGTTTGAGGATCACACGGTGCTGCCAGCCGGTCACGAGCCAGGAACTTCCGGGTCCTCCACCCCGAGTTCGGCGCATGAGATCGTCGAGCTGGTGGTGCTCACGGCTGACGAGATGTTCCTCGCCGTCCTGCGGGAGGCCGTCGGCGGGGCCACCCGGCTCTGGCACGTGGCCTCGGCGGACAAGGTCAGCGACTTGCTCCTCGCCGGAGAGGTGGGCATCCTGGTCCTCGATGGCGCGGCCCTGCCCGGAAGCCACGCGGGATTCCTGGAGCAGCTCAAGCGGCAGTTCCCCGAACTGGTGATCCTCTACGCCGGCACTCGCGAGGACGAAGCCCGGCTCGCCAGCCTCATCAGCGACGGCGTGGTGTACCGCTTCATCCACAAGCCGATGTCCAGCGCCCGTGCCCGGCTGTTCGTGCAGGCCGCCATCCGCAAGCACGAGGATCCCCGCAACACCATGGTGCTGCCGGCGCTGGTGAAGCCCCGCGCGCGCGCCAACTACCGGGTCATCGGCGCGGCGGCCGCAGGTGTCGTGCTCGTGGCGGTGGCAGCGCTGGTCTGGAACCACTCGCGCGCGCCCATCGTACCGGCGACACCGCCGCCGCAGGAAGCCGGCGATACGACGCTGAAACGCGCCGGCGAGGCGCTCACCGCCAATCGCCTCATCGATCCACCCGGTGACAACGCCCTGGAGCTGTTCCTGGCGTGGCTGGCGCGTGCGCCGAACGATGCGGCGGCGCGTGCCGGTCTCGCCGAGGTGCACGAACGGCTCCTCGCCCGCGCGGAGAACGCGCTGCTCGAGGAGCGACTCGACGAAGCGGCGAAGGCCATCGAGGATGCCCGCCGCTCGGGCGTGGAAAGCGGCCGCATCGCCTTCCTCGGTGCGCAGCTCAACAAGGCCCGCGAACAGGCGAGGCAGACGCAGGCACGCCAGCGCACGCAGAGCGAACAGCGGGCCGATGCCGAAAAGCTGGGGCAGGCGCTGCGCGGCGCCTCGCAGCGCATGGACCAGGGCCGGCTCATCGAACCCGCCGGCGACAGCGCGCTGTCCTTCGTGCAGCAGGCCATCGCCCTCGCGCCCAACGACCTCGGCACCCAGCAGGCCCGGCGTGCGCTCGGCGCGCGGCTCCTGCTCGATGCGCGCACCGCCCTGCAGGCGAAGGATTTCGAGCGCAGCACCCGCCTGCTGCAGGCCGCCTCGGGCATCGCCTCGCAGGGGGACATCGATGCCGCGCGCAACGCCCTCGCCACGGCCCGCGGGGAGACCCAGGGCGACAGCCGCGAGCAGCTCCTGAAGGCCGCCAACGAACGCCTGCAGCAGGACCGCCTGGTCGACCCTCCCCGCGACAGCGCGCGCTCGCGCAACGCCATCGAGTCGGGCTCGAAGGAATCTGCCGCCGCTGCGCCCGCCGGCGCAACCGCGGCCACGGCGGCGCCCACCGCACCCCCGATCGTCGGCGCAGCGACGCTCAAGCGGCTCACCACCGTGGAACCCGACTACCCGGTGGAGGCGGCGCGACGCAGGCTCGAAGGCTGGGTGGAGATCGAGTTCACCGTCGCCGCCGACGGCTCGGTGCGCGATACACTGGTGCGCAACGCGCAGCCCGCCGGCGTGTTCGACCAGGCGGCCGCCAGCGCCGTGCAGCGCTGGCGCTTCGAGCCGGTGCTGCGCGATGGCCGGCCGGTGGAGCAGCGGTCGCGCATCCGCATACGCTTCTCCCTGAAGAACTAGCACCGCAGCTCCCTGCGGCACCCGCGGCCTCCCGCTGGCAATCCGCGCCGCGATCGGGCATAACGACGCCTTTTGCGAGCCAACCTTGCGCCCGCGGGAGTCCCAGCCGATGTCCGCCTTTCCGATCGATCGCGTGCGCGAGCAATTCCCCGCCCTCGAAGGCCCGGCCACCTTCCTCGACAATCCGGCCGGCACGCAGGTGCCGCGCATCGTCATCGACGCCGTGAGCCAGGCCATGGTGGGCGCTGCGAGCAACCTTGGCGGTGCATTTGCGCCCTCACGCGCGGCCGATACGATCTACCAGCATGCGCACGATGCGATGGCCGGGTTCCTCGGCGCGGGCTCGGGCGGCGAGATCACCATCGGCCAGTCGATGACCATGCTCACCTTCCACCTGTCGCGCTCACTCGGCCGGCGCATGCGCCCGGGCGATGAGATCATCGTCACCCGCATGGACCACGAGGGCAATGTCGCGCCCTGGGTGCACCTCGCCGAGGACCTGGGGCTGAAGCTGCGCTGGCTGCCCTTCAATCGCGACACCTGGCGCATCGAGCCTGCCGATCTCGCCGGACTGCTGGGTGATCGCACGCGGCTGCTGGCGCTCAACCACGCGAGCAACCTCACCGGCTCGATCAACCCGGTCGCGGAGCTCACGCGGCTGGCCCGCTCCGCCGGCGCGCTGGTGTACGTCGATGCCGTGCAGTTCGCACCGCATGGCCTGGTGGACGTGCAGGCGCTGGGCTGCGATTTCCTCGCCTGTTCCTCCTACAAGTTCTTCGGCCCGCACCTGGGCGTGCTGTGGGGCCGGGCGGAACTGCTGATGGAGCTACCGGCCTACGCGGCCCGCTGCGCAAGCCCCACCCTGCCGGGGCGCCACGAGCTGGGCACGCCGCAGACGGAGTTGTTCGCCGGGCTCGCGGCGGCGGCCGACTACTTCGCCTGGCTGGGCGGGATCACGGGAGCCGGCGGCACGAGGCGCGAACGCATCGCGGCCGCGTATGCCGCCTCCACCGCCCACGAGATGCCGCTCGCGCAACTGCTCATCGACGAGCTGCGGCGCATTCCGGGCCTCACCGTGCAGGGGATCACCGACTCCAATCGCCTGGACGTGCGCGTGCCGACGGTTTCGATCACGCACCCAGACTTCCGCAACAGCGAGCTGGCGCGCGCGCTCGGCGAGCAGGGCATCTGCGTGTGGTCAGGCCACAACTACGCCTGGGAAGTGGCGCGCTACCTGGGCCTCGACGAGAAGGAAGGCGTGCTGCGCATCGGTCTCGCACACTACAACACGCAGGCCGAGGTGGAGCGCATCGTCGTGGCGCTGCGCCGGCTGATGCGCTGATCAGGCTGCGCTGGACTGCGCAACGGCGGGGACCAGCCCCGCGGCGATGCTGGCGCTGACCGAGGGCGCCGCGCCCGCTGCCGCCGGTTCCTGCGCGAGCGCACCGATCTCGGCGCCCAGGCGCAGGTCATCCACCGGACCGAACGCATGCTTGCGGATGAAACCCTGCCGATCGATGAGCAGCAGGCTCGGCGTGCCGCGCATGCGGTAGCGGTCCATGGTCTGCGGGATCGGACCCTGCGGGGCGGGCACGTCGAGTCCCACCGGGAAGCGGATGCGGTACTCGTGCAGGTACGCATCGATGACCGCCGGCGTGATCGCCGCGTGATGCTCGAAGGTGGTGTGCAGGCCGACCACCGCCACATCGCTCGGCTCGAAGGTCGAGTGCACGCGCAATGCCTGCGGAATGCCGTGGGCGGTGGAGTCCTTGCACAGCACCTGGAACGCGCACAGCACCACCACGCGCCCGCGCAGTCCGGAGAGCAGGAGGGGTTTGTCGGTGTTGAACCAGGTCTGGGCCAGCCATTCCGGCGCGAGCTGCGGAGCGTTCGTCATGATGTGATCGGGAGCCGCGACATTGGCGCAGCCAGGGGAATCCTTCTTGTCGTTGATCGCAGGTCCTCGCCTGCTGGAATGGTCGCACACTCGGCGGCCCGCATCCAAGCGCGGGCAGCCCATATCCAAGCGCGCGGGACGCGATCACGCCGGCGAAGGCGATTTCGCGTCAGAAGCTTGACATCGGCGCAAAAAGTACGACGGTCGGGGCGCCGCCGGCAGCGCAAGCGTGATCAGCCTGCGAGGGCCGCCGGCATCGAATTGGCGTGGGCGTCGTCCTCGCCCGCCGCCTGCACGTCCTGCGCGGTGTGCGCCTCGAGCAGCGCGTTCGAGCCCGGTGCGATCCAGGTGTTCACCGTGGCTTCGAAGGCGGCCAGCTCGCGCAACGGCTGCGGCCGGCCCATGCAGTAGCCCTGGCCGTAGTCCACGCCGAGATCGGCCATGCGGATGCGCAGTGCATCGGTCTCCACGTACTCGGCGATGGTCTCCATCGACATCACCTTGGCGAGCTGCGCGATGGCCTTGATCATCGACTCGGAGCGCGGATTGTTGATCGCATCGCGCACGAAGCTGCCGTCGATCTTCAGGTAGCTCACGGCGAGGGCCTTGAGGTAGGCAAGCGAGCTCACGCCGGTGCCGAAATCATCCAGCGCGAACTGGCAGCCCAGCTCCTGGAGCTTCGACATGAAGCTCTGCGCCTTCTCCAGGTTGCCGATGGTGGCGGTCTCGGTGAGCTCGAAGCACAGCAGTTCCGGCGGCACCGCACAGGCGTGGATCTGCTCGATGACGAAGGGCAGGAACTCGGGATCCTGGATCGACTGGCCCGACAGGTTCACCGCGAAGCGCGCCGCATCGGGTCCGAGCGCCGCATTGTGCTGGCCCAGCAGCTCACAGGCATGCTTCACGACCCAGCGGTCGATGGCCGGCATGAGCTGGTAGCGCTCGGCGGCGGAGAGGAACTTGGCCGGCGGGATCACCTCGCCCTTCTCGCCGATCATGCGCAGCAGCAGCTCGAACCGCGGCCTTCCGTAGTTGCCGCGCAACGGCAGGATGGGCTGGGCGTCGAGCCGGAAGTTGTTGTTGTCCAGCGCCTCGCGCACGCCGCCCACCACGATGATGTCGGTATGGCGGCGGATGATGCTCTGGTCGGAATCCTGGAACACCTCGATGCGGTTGCGGCCCCGGTCCTTGGCAGCCTTGCAGGCGATCTCGGCCGTCGCCAGCGCATGCGCCAGCGGGTTGTTCGAGCCATGCACGGGCGAGACACCGATGCTCACCGACACCTCGAAGGAGCTGGTCCCGCGCTGCATCGAGCCGGCGGCGATCGCACTGCAGATCGCGGTGGCGACCTTGCCGGCCGCCTCGAGCGGGGTCTTGGGCAGGAGCGCGGCGAAGCGGTCACCGGAGATGCGCGAGGAGAGCGCTCCGGCCGGCAGCTCGCGAGCGAGCGTCTCGGCGACCTGCACGATCACCTCGTCACCCACGTGCATGCCGAAGGTCTCGTTGATGACGTGCAGGCGGTCGATGTCCAGGTACAGGATGGAATGCGCATCGTGCGGACTGCAGGCGGCGAAGGTCGCACCCGACTGCCGCTCGAAGGCATGCCGCGTCATGAGTCCCGTGCTCGAATCGTACTGCGCCTGGATGATGGCGGTGGTCTTCTTGGCCAGCAGCTCCGCGATGCGCTGCTGGTGCTCGTCGAAATCCTTCGCGCTCGGCGGGTTGAACATCACCAGCACGCCCATCACGCGCTCGGACGGGTGGCGCACCGGGCAGGCCAGGATCTTGTAGGGAGCGGCCGAGGCGGTCGCGGTGCGCGCCGTGCGATTCACCACGATGGTGCGCTGCTGGAGCAGCATCCAGGCCATCAGGTGCTTCTCCATCCGGCCGAGCACCTCGGCCGACATGGGCTGGCCGCTGCGGGTCATGCTCACCGACAGGCCCTTCTCCGGCACCCAGATGGCCGCGAGTGCGGCATCCAGGTGCTCGAGTCCGGTCTTGAGGATGGAGCTGAGTTCGTCGGAGTCGCTGGCGCCCACCGGCTTCTGCGTGGACATCTCCAGCATCAGCGACAGGTCGCGCTCGCGCGTGCCCAGGTCCTTTTCGCGCAGGCCCAGGTCCTGGCGCAGCGAGAGTTCCCGCGTCAGGCATTCGACCGCGGGCTGCACCAGCGAACGGACATAGCTGAGCGGGCGCGCGGTGCCGCGGCTGCCCACCATGCGGGCGATCAAGGTGATGACGCCGAGGAGCTCCGGACCCTGGCCGCGCACGGCGAAGCCGTAGGCGGTGTAGTCCGCATTCAACTCGCGCATGATGCCGGTGTGTTCGTCCTGCTCCAGGTGCGCCGCGGCGATGGTCTCGGTCACCGCCGTGTCCAGCTGGGAGACCGGCCAGTCATCGGAGGTCCAGAGGAAATTCCCCGATCCATCGTGCACGACGACGGCGCCGATGCTGGGCATCAGCAGCTTCATCAGTCGTCCGTACGGATCGAACGAGGTCGTCGGTGCGGCAACTTCCTGTTGATTCTCGGTCATGGGTCGGTCGATGGGTCTTTCGCCAGGTGACTTAATTTCGGCGAAAACGGCTACCGGCTCGTTGACCGGCGTCGCAATTCAGCCGATCGCAGCCCTCCTGGGTGGGGCTGTGACGCGCGTCACGCTCGGGCGCGGGCGCGCCGGGCGATGTACCTCAGCAGGGCGGATGCACCGGGAATTCGCACCAGCAGGAAGATGCGCCGCCAGAAGCGCCGCGTGCGCGCATCCAGCGTCGCGAGGGGCAGGTTGGCGTACAGTCCCGGCAGCGGTTCGTGCGCAAAGGCCGCGGCAGGATGCAGCTCGACGCGCGTGCCGGCGGCCACCAGGCCCACCCGCGGCGCCAGCGGCTCCCACCGCACCTCGGCCTCATCGATGCACGCCGTTCCGGACCGCACAGCGTCCCCGGGCGGGGTGAGGAGCGCGGCGGGGATCTCACCGCGCATGCCGCCCAGCCACAATTCCCGCCCGCCATCCTTCTCGCGCAGCACCCACTGGCCCGGTGTCCGCGGGCTGAGCGAGAAGGCTCCACGCCAAATGAGCTGGTTCATAACTGCGCGATGCTCGGCTATTCTGGCGCGCTTCATGCACGCACCTTCCACCCTGCTGCCCGGCCAGCGGCTCGGCGCCGACGGCCGCCATCACCTCGATTATGCCGCAGTCGGCCGGCTGGCGGTCCCGTTCATGCTCAACAGCGCGGTGCAGGCGGTGCTGAACGCGACCGACACCTGGTTCATCGGCCGGCTGTCCGCGAACGCGACCTCGGCCATCGGTGCGGTGTACTGGCCGGTGCTCGTCTTCCTGGTACTGTTCGGCGGCGTGGGCATCTCGGTGCAGACGCTGGTGGCGCAGAACTACGGCGCCCGCCGCTACACGCGCGCAGCGCAGGCGGCCTGGGTGTCGCTGTGGGCCTCGCTGTTCACCGTGCCGATCTTCGCCTGGCTCGCGTTCGCGGGCCGCCCGATGTTCACCCCCTTCGGCGTGCCGGAGGAATCGCTCTCGCTTGCGCTCGAATACTGGATGCCCCGCATGCTGGGCGCGCCGCTGGGCGTGGCGCTGTGGGGGCAGCTCGGCTTCTTCAACGGCATCGGACGGCCGCGCATCACGCTCGCGCTCACCGTGAGCGTGGGCGTGCTGAACGCACTGCTCAACCAGGTGTTCATCTTCAACCTGGGCCTGGGCATCGCCGGCTCCGCCTGGGCCACGGGTTGCGCACAGGGCGTTGGGCTCGTGCTGGCGCTGTGGATGTTCCTCACCCCGCCGATGCGCGCGCAGTATCGCTCGCACCTGACGCTGCGGCTCAAGCCCGGCGCGCTGCTCATGCAGTTCAAGCTGGGTTTTCCCATGGGACTGCTGTACGCCGCGGACATCCTCGGCTTCAGCCTGTTCCAGCTCATGCAGGTGCACCTGGGCACGGTCGATGGCGCGGCCACGCAGCTCGTGATGATGATGACCTCCTTCGCCTACATGCCCGCCTACGGCATCGCCATGGCGGGCACGACGCTGGTGGGGCAGTCGATCGGCTCGGGCCATCGCGACTGGGCCGCGCGCGTGGGCAACGGCATCATCCTGATGGCCATCCTCTACATGGGCATCACCGGCATCGTGCTCGCCGCACTCGGACCGTGGTTCCTGCCGTGGTTCCAGGCCAGCGCCGACCCGCGCGCCATCGAGGTGGTGACGCGTGCGGGGCTGCTGCTGTGGGTCGCCGCGGGCTACCAGCTCTTCGACGGGCTGAACCTCGCCAGCGGCGCCTGCCTGCGCGGTGCAGGGGACGCGCTGGTGCCCGCCTTCATGGTGATCGCGCTGTCCTGGCTCGTGTTCGTGCCGCTGGCGCACTCGCTCTCGTTCGCGCCGGGCCAGGGATGGACCGACCGGCTGCCGGCCCTGGGGTATGGCGCCGTCGGCGGCTGGTCCGCGGCAGTGGCCTACATCATGCTCCTGGGTATCATGCTGTGGCTGCGCTGGCGCTCAGGGGCCTGGCGCCGCATCGACCTGCAATTCAGCCATCCCTAGCTGTGAACATGCGCCGCCTGCCCGACCTCGACGTGCTGCCCGGCGTGGTACTCACCGCCGCGGCGCTGTTGGCGCTCATCACCGCCAACTCCGCCTGGCACGGCGCTTACCTCGGGTTGCTGGAACGGCCGCTGGGACCCGCGGCGCTGCATCTCGACAAGCCCCTGCTGCTGTGGGTGAACGATGGCCTCATGGCCGTCTTCTTCTTCCTCGTCGGGCTCGAGATCAAGCGCGAGATGCTCGTCGGGTCATTGTCATCCCCGCGGAGGCTAGCCCTGCCGCTGGTGGCCGCCGTGGGCGGCATGGCGCTGCCCGCGCTCATCTTCGTCGTCTTGAACCATGCCAACCCCTACGCGCTGCGCGGCTGGGCGATTCCTTCCGCAACCGACATCGCCTTCGCGCTCGGCGTGCTGTCCTTGCTGGGCTCGCGCGCTCCGGCCTCGCTCAAGGTGTTCCTCACCGCCGTGGCCATCATCGATGACCTCGGCGCCATCCTCATCATCGCCTTCTTCTATACGGAAAGTATTTCGCTGCCCATGCTGGCCGGCGCGGCGGCCTGCTGCGCGGCGCTGCTGGCGGCGAACCTGGCGGGCTTGCGCCACTGGGCCGGATTCGCCCTGCTGGGAGTGGTGCTGTGGTACTGCGTGCTGAAATCAGGCGTGCATCCAACCCTGGCGGGCGTCGCGACGGCGCTGGCGATTCCGCTACGCGGCGAGTGGCAGGGCGAGCCGCTGCTCGAGCGGCTCGAGCACGCCATCAAGCCCTGGGTGAATTTCATCGTGCTGCCGGTGTTCGCCTTCTGCAACGCCGGGCTCGAACTGGGCGGCCTCGATGCCGCCTCGCTCGTGCAACCGGTCACGCTGGGCATCGCGCTCGGCCTGGTGCTCGGCAAGGCGTTGGGCATCTTCCTCACCTGCGCCGTGCTACTGCGCCTGCGGTGGACACCCATGCCCGAAGGCAGCACCGCCCTGCAACTCTTCGGCGTCGCCTGCCTGTGCGGCATCGGCTTCACCATGAGCCTGTTCATCGGCGGGCTCGCCTTCGGCGATCTCAACACCTGGGCGAACCAGGTCAAGCTCGGGGTGATGGGCGGGTCGCTGGTCTCCGCGATCGCGGGGGCGGCCATCCTGCGACTGTCGGGGAACCGGCCGCGATGAGCCCGGCCACGACAAGCCTGGGCCGCCGCGCGGCGCGCATCCGCGCCGCGTCCCTGCTCGCAGTGTCCCTGCCCGTCGTGTGCGTGCCGGCCTCGCCCTCGCTCGCAGCGCCGGTGACGCCCTATGCGCCGCCGGCACTGCTGCAGAGCATCGCGGGTCAACGCCTGCCGGCCGCCGCAGTCAGCTTCCTGGTGGTGGACACCGAGACCGGCCGCACGGTCGCGGGCCTCAATCTCGACACGCCTCGAAGCCCCGCCTCCACCGTCAAGATACTCACCACCTACGCCAGCCTCGACATGCTGGGGCCAGCCTACACCTGGCGCACCCGGGCACTGCTGCGCGGCACGCTGGACAACGGCACGCTGAACGGCGATCTCATCCTGCAGGGCGGGGGCGACCCGTACATGACCATCGAGCGCTGGTGGAGCTTCGCCCGCGCCTTGCGCACCCAGGGGCTCACCAGCATCCACGGCAACATCCTCATCGACAACACGCAGTTCTCGGTGGAGCAGACCGACCGGGGCGCCTTCGACGGCCAGCCCAACCGCAACTACAACGTGCTGCCCGATGCGCTGATGGTGAACTTCCAGACCATCGAGTTCCGCCTGTTCGCCAATTCCGCCACGCGCAAGGTGGAGATCATCGCCGACCCGCAGCCGCAGAACCTCATCATCGACAACCGTGTGCGGTTCTCCACCGGGCGCTGCCGTGGTCCTTCACGTCGCGTGGATTTCGGGGTCGATGCGCATGATGCGAACCACGTGTCCTTCACCGGCGCACTGTCGCCGGACTGCGAGCCGCGCAGCTTCAACCGCGTGCTGATGACCCCGGCCGACTACGCCTTTGGCACCTTCGTCTCGCTCTGGCGCCAGCTCGGCGGAGAGTTCGACGGCCAGAAGGTGCTCGCGCCCGTGCCGGCGGAGGCGCGCCCGTTTCTCTCCTTCGACTCGCTGTCCCTGGCCGAGATCGTGCGGCTGACCAACAAGTACAGCAGCAACCTGATGGCGCGCCACCTCCTGCTGACACTGGGGATGGAGAAATTCGGCCCGCCGGCGACTGCGCGCAAGGGTGCGCAGGCCATCGAGGACTGGAGCCGCCAGCGCGGCCTGTCCCTCGCCGAGGTCGACATCGACAACGGCTCGGGCCTCTCGCGCAGCACCCGCGTCACGGTGACGGAGCTCGCCGATGTGCTCAATTCCGCCTATCACAGCCGCTACTCGGCCGAGTTCCTGAGTTCATTGCCGCTGGCCGGCATGGACGGCACGCTGCGCGCGCGGATGCGTGAGGCACCCGCCGGTGCCGTTCGCCTGAAGACCGGCCACCTGAACGCGGTCAGCGGCATCGCTGGGTTCGTCACCTCCAACAGCGGGCGCACCTACATCGTGGTGAGCCTGGTGAACCACCTGCGCGCCGACTTCGGCGCCGGCGAGCCGGTGCATGCGGCGCTGGTGGACTGGGTGCTGGAGAACCTCTGAGGGCCTTGCGACCGCGCGCCAGGGCGGCGCCGCTATCGACCGGCGCGCGCGCCCGAACGTCGCCGCAGCACGGCGCGCGGGTCCTCGAGCTCCCAGCGGATCACGCCCACGTCGCGCCGCACCCACACCCCGAAGCCCAGGAACTCGAAGTCGCGGCGCAGCCGCCGCACGTACCAGGCGCCGGCGCGGATGCGCACGTCGTGGGAGTCGGTGCGCGTGCGCTCGCAATTCTGCCGCCAGTCGGTGCGGGTCAGGGCCGAGAAGTACAGCGCGCAGCGGGTGAGGTTCGGCAGGTTGGCCATCGCGCGCCGCGCCTCGGCATCCCCGAGGTACTGCAGCACGTCGTAGCAGACGAGGAGGTCCGCCTGCTGCTCCGGCCGGTAATCCGCGAGGCTGCCCTGCTGCCAGCCGTAGCGCCGGCAGAGGTAGTCGCTCACCTCGAGCCCCGAATAGCGGGCGCCCGGCAGCGCCTTGGCGAAACCCTTGCGCAACAGGCCGATGCCACAGCCGGCATCCAGGATGCTGCGCACGGGAAGTTCCGAGTAGGTCAAGATAGCGGCGATCATCGCGGCACGCGCCTGCATCTCGGCCGCGTTGGTCACCCGTGTGCGCGGCGAGTAGTAGTAACGCTGGAAGTAGTCGCGATCGAAGCGACGCGCCGCGGGGCGCTGCGTCCTGGCCATTGGACCTTGATCCTATATCCCGTGACCACCAATTTGCAGCAAGCCGTGAACTCCCTTCATCGGGAAGGGAAGTAACGCTTCTTGATCCACAAGACAAGTTGATCCGGCGGTGGAAGAACGTTGGCCCATCAGGTCCCTGCCTGATCCGGGCCGCTCCCATCCTTCCGTTTCTTGTAGGTATGGAGAAACCGGCCGAATGCCCGATCCTTCTTGCGCCGATCAATGTAGGACAGTTCGTTGAAATCCGCTTCCTTCCGCAGCTTCAGGAAGTTCCGCAGATGTTCTTCGCTCAACTCGTGTCGCTCG
>WBZN01000138.1_pt1 | contig 105726 bp, 95 predicted proteins | sample 5204281 | NCBI WGS metagenome assembly WBZN01 (sample SAMN12344347, study PRJNA552823) | activated sludge metagenome | biome: Activated sludge suspended growth; feature: Nitrification reactor; material: Wastewater; isolation source: activated sludge from nitrification reactor of wastewater... | reverse complement strand
TTTAGTGGCATGTTCAAATACTTTGAGTTTGCGCGAGATATATCTCTTTGTGCTTGTAGATTCATTATCGACTCCTTGAAAACAGTTTAATTTATCAAAACTGTCAACCGAAGTCGTAATATTCATAGCTTCTGCTATCGTAAGTTCCTGATACAGTACCAGACTGATTGAAGCCAGTTTAAATTCTTTTGTATAGTGTTTCGATTCTATTTCTTCCCCCTAGTTAAGACTATTTTCTCTTAACTGGAGTGTCCGGGTCTATTGGACTAGTCAATTTGTACTTTCAGTGCTGACGGCGTATTCAGATCGTTTTTCCATTAACTGTTATAACACTGTAAACCCCATAATGCTTTGAATAATGTTATTTCTTGTGAAATACTCACTGCTTATTTAAGCAATCTTTCTGCGAATAAATCTGAATTTTCTTACAATGGTATTCAAAAAACAGGTTGTATGCCGCATTGCACCTTTTGGTGCTTATGTTTTTTTTATGTTGTTGGAAGATGCGTTATTCAAATGGGGATGGGATGCCAATGAGTTGCGCTTATTGTATGTTGCAAAAATAGCGGTTGTGGCGAGTTTGTTATGGTGGTTTCGCAAGGCTTATCACGAATTACAATGGCCTGTTGGGGTTGATTGGCGCACTTGGATTGCCGCCATTGTTGCTGGTGTTGTCGTGTTTATTGCTTGGATTAACCTTACAGCGAATTGGATGGTGATGGGTGAGTCAGTCGCTTTTGATCCGCGTGAGAATAATGAAATTGATTGGTTATTAGCGGGGAGTCGACTCATCGGCGCAACATTAATTGTGCCGGTGATGGAAGAACTTTTTTGGCGATCATTTTTAATGCGTTGGCTTTGTCACCCGGAATTTCTGACGATCAATCCTATGCATGTCGGTATCAAGGCCTTTTGCATCACGGCTATTCTTTTTGCTGTAGCGCATAGTTTATGGTTTGCCGGGTTACTAGCGGGGATGATCTATAGTTTTTTGTACATGCGCAGTGGTACTTTGTGGTCTGCGATTATTGCGCATGCTGTTACCAATGGCATGTTGGGTATTTGGATTATTTCAACGGGCAACTGGGGCTTTTGGTGATTGATGTGATAAAACGATGTATCTATCTCCGAAAAAATACTGTAAACAACCCTAGGAATTCTTACATTTTAGCGACAATAATATTCCAACAATAACTGTTGTGCGGAGCGAGGTTTATGTGTACCGGGTTTTAATTGTTTGTAAAAACCGTCATTTTGCAATACCCACGCTTGCGTATTATCCGAAAGATAATTCAGTAGTCCTAATTCAATAACGCTGTCACTGGTACGTTTTTCTTCAATCGGGAAGCAGACTTCTACGCGATGATGTAAATTGCGTGTCATCCAATCTGCACTGGAACAAAAGAGCAATTCTTCGCCATCATTATGAAAATAGAATACGCGCGTATGCTCGAGAAAACGACCGACGATAGAACGCACCGTGATGTTTTCCGATACGCCTTTGACTCCTGGTCGTAAGCAACAGACACCTCTTACGATCAAATCTATTTTTACGCCTGCTTGTGAGGCACGATACAGCGCCATGATAATTTCGGGATCAACTAACGCGTTCATTTTGGCAATGATCCAACCTTTTTTCCCTTCACCGACTAAGCTGATCTCTCTTTCAATATAAGCGAGAATGCCTTTATGTAGAGTGAAGGGGGATTGCAATAGTTTTCTGAGCCGACCGGCTCTGCCTAATCCAGTAAGTTGATGAAATAATTTATTAACGTCTTCGCCAATGGCTTTGTCACTCGTTAATAAGCCATAATCGGTATATAAGCGTGCGGTTCTGGCGTGATAGTTTCCGGTACCTAAATGTACATAGCGGCGAAGGGTTCGACCTTCTCTGCGTACCACCAAAATCATTTTGGCATGTGTTTTGTAATTAACCACACCATACACCACGTGCGCACCAGCTTGTTGTAATTCACTGGCTAATTCGATGTTGGCTTCTTCATCGAAACGAGCGCGTAATTCAATCACAACGGTCACTTCTTTACCTGCGCGAGCGGCAATTTTTAAAGCCTCGACTACAACTGATTCGGTGCCCGTACGATAAAGCGTTTGTTTGATCGACAAAACGTTGGGATCGGTTGCTGCTTGGCGAATAAAATCAATGACCGGGGCGAATGATTGAAAAGGATGGTGTAATAAAATGTCGCCATTGTGCAATGTTTCAAAAATACTCGTATTTTTAACTAGGCGGCGGGGAATCTCTGGGGTAAAACCCGGAAATTTTAGTTCCGGCCGATCAACCAAATCACAAATGGCCATCAGCCGACCAAGATTAACGGGGCCATTGACCTGATAAAGATCATCGGATTTTAATTCGAATTTTTGTAACAAGAATCGACTTAATTCATCTGGACAGTTATCGGCGACTTCAAGCCGTACTGCGTCACTGAATCTGCGAGATGGCAATTCTCCTTCCAAAGCGCGTAACAAATCATCCGTTTCTTCGTCATCGATAAACAAATCGCTATCCCGAGTTACCTTGAATTGATAGCAACCTGTTACATTCATGCCCGGAAATAAATCACTGACGTGCGCGTGAATGATGGAAGATAGCAAAATGAAATCATGGTTCCCGCCACTATATTTGGCAGGAATTTGGATAATGCGAGGAAGAGAGCGGGGCGCCTGTACGATAGCAAGCCCAGATTCACGGCCAAATGCATCTTTGCCATCTAACGAAATAATAAAATACAGGTTTTTATTAAGAACTCTTGGAAAAGGGTGTGCCGGATCTAGTCCGATTGGACTCAGAACCGGTAATACTTCATTTTTAAAATAGCGATGAATCCAGCGACTGGATAGAGGTTTCCATTGCGAACGACGAAGTAAACGGATTTTATCTTTCGTCAATGCGGGAATCATCATTTCATTCCACACGAGGTACTGCTCTTCGACAAATTGATGGGCAGTATCGCTGATACGCGTCAGTACTTCAGCCGGCAGTAAGTTATCAGGTCCAGTTTGGGTTGAACCATATTTCGCTTGTTGTTTCAGCCCGGCCACACGAATTTCAAAGAATTCGTCTAAATTAGTACTGGCAATACATAAAAAACGCAATCTTTCCAGCAACGGTAGGTTTTCATCTTTGGTTTGTTCAATGACCCGGCGATTGAACTCTAATAGACTTAACTCACGGTTAATATAGAGCGACGGGTTTTTTAGATCGGTGATATCCATCAATGTCAGAAATAATTGGAATTAAATGATAGTGAATGTAATGCGTACTTATCAGATGGTAGTGATTAATCTACCGCATTAGCTTAGCAAAACCGCTCATATTAAAGGATTACCGCTATCGACTGTGTGAACTTATTGTGACAACTCAATAATTATTGAGATTTTGTATTCGGCACGATTTTTAATAATTTGCCATTCGCTTCATCGGTCAGTAAATACAGTGTTCCATCAGGGCTTTGTTTGACGTTACGAAAGCGGGTGGTATTTGCAAGTAATTTTTCTTCTGATGTAATTTTATTGCTGTCAATGGTTAATCGCGCAACGTGCTTGCCAGCAAGCGCTCCGACAAACAAACTGCCACGCCAGTTAGGAAAATCATTGCCAGTATAAAACGCCATTCCAGATGGGGCGATGGATGGAGTCCAATAATGAATCGGTTCTTCAAAACCTTGTTCGGCATGCTCATCCTTTATCGGTGTTCCGTCATAGTGAGAGCCGTAACATGCTTTCGGCCAACCATAATTTTTACCGGCTTGAGGAATATTGATTTCATCGCCGCCTTTAGGACCATGTTCGTGAATCCATAATTCTCCAGTTTTAGGATGAATAGTGGCGCCTTGCACGCTACGGTGACCATAAGACCAAATTTCTGGTTTTGCATTGGAGTGTTTGACAAAAGGGTTATCAGACGGCACTGAACCGTCCGGACGAATTCGAATAATTTTGCCAAAATAGTTATCTAATTGCTGCGCATCTTCGGCGTGGGTGCCGCGATCGCCCAATGTAATGAAAAGATTGCCGTCACGCGCAAACGCTAGACGCGAGCCAAAATGAATTCCCCCCATAGTTTTGGGGAGCTGGCGAAAAATGACTTGCAAGTTTTTCAGCTGACCGTTCACCAATTCAGCTCGAGCGACAGCGGTGCTGGCTTTATTGCTTTCAGGTTCAGCGTAGGATAAATAAATCAAACGGTTTTTGGAAAATTCGGGATCTATCGCAACATCCAGTAGCCCACCTTGTTGTTCAAAAAACACTTCGGGAACTCCTTGGATCGGTTCGGATAGCTGACCGTTAGGCGAGACAATTCGTAATTGACCAAGCCGCTCCGTTACTAAAATATTTCCATCGGGTAGAAATGTCATGCCCCATGGAAATTTTAAACCTTGAGCAATTTGTTTGATGGCAAACTCGGTTTGCAATCGTTGTGCATGAGCAGAGGATAAGAAAAATCCTTGATGATTCCCGAAAAAAAACAATGACACTATTATGAATACAGCAGCATAGCGGAGCATTTTATTCCTACGATGGAAGAATAAGGAAATGTAAATGTATCATCCTTGTACAGGGATAACAAATCGTGCAAGTGATATTTTTAGAAAACGCGATAAAAAGATATTTTTTCTGCAACATCCCTATTTGACTGCCTTCCGGTAGGAGCGACAATTTGTCGCATTGTCGTTTTGTTTTTGTTGGGATACAGTTTGCACACAGAAAATTAACAATGACTCTGTTATATTTTTGTCACATATCTCTGCTATCTTAGAAAAATCCTTAACTTACCTGAGGAGGGGATTAAATGAAGCACCTACAATCGCAAGATGAACTGCAACCTGATACTGCCAATGTTTCATTATCTCGTAGAGGAAGTACTCGGCCTTTCTACGAATCCGGTCAAATGAGGCGTGCAAAAATGCATGCGGCGCGGCTAATTGACTCGATCGATGGTTACAGAACGTTGCCTTCTTCTTTACAACGCTTAGTAGAAGCGTGTTTCGTATTGGAAACGACTGATTCCAAAGTGCTCGCTGCTTATTTGAAACAAACACCGGCTATGGTTCGTATGGATTTTCAGAAAATTTGCATGTTATTAGGGCAAAAAATTGCCTTGCAAAAAACGCATCAATCTATTCCTGCGATGCGGGAATTTGCCTAGTTTTAAATTGCTTTACTGTTAATTAATCCACCGCTGGTTATTTCTTTTTTTGCTGTCATTGACTGACAGTATCATTACAAAAAACTGAAGATCGATTGGTACGTTATAAATCTGTGTCCAAGGTATCTTCGGTTTTTTGTTGGTTATATTTCTTGCGCGTTTTATAATCTGCTCATATAACCCCAAAACTTATTACTAAAAAAGTGTATCTTCGAGCGTGCGGTAATTATTATTTACCATTCAGCATTGATTGATATATTCGTTTTCTGTCATGAATCCAAAATTGAATGATTTACAGCCTTATCCCTTCCAGAAATTGCGGCAATTGCTTGAGGGGGTGAAAGGCAACAATGCCTTAAAAGCAATCAATCTACACATAGGTGAGCCGAAGCACGAAACACCCGATTTTATCCGTCAGGCAATAACGAAAAATTTGGATGGATTGTCCGCTTATCCGATGACACTGGGATCTATCTCGTTGCGGGAAGCGTTGGCAAATTGGATTCAGCAACGTTTTAATATTACTAAAATTGATCCGGATACTGAGGTGATACCGGTGATTGGCAGCCGAGAAGCATTGTTTTCATTTGCTCAAGCGGTTGTCGATACGACTCGGAACAACGCAACGGTGCTGTGTCCGAATCCTTTTTATCAAATTTATGAAGGCGCTGTATTATTGGCTGGGGCTAAGCCTTTTTTTCTTAATACTACTGCGAAAAATCACTTTAAATTTGATTTTTCACAAATCAGTGAAGAAGTTTGGTCTGATACGCAGCTGATGTATGTGTGTTCGCCTAACAATCCAACCGGTCGTGTCATGACTGTAGAAGAGTGGCGGCAACTTTTTGAATTGTCGGACCGCTATGGTTTTGTGATCGCATCGGACGAATGCTATTCAGAAATTTATTTTTCAGAAACAAATCCTCCACTGGGAGCCTTGGATGCCGCACAGCGTTTAGGGCGACATGGATTTCCTCGTTTGGTGGTATTCAATAGTTTATCCAAACGTTCAAATGTACCAGGATTGCGTTCAGGGTTTGCGGCTGGCGATGCTGCGATATTAGAAAAATTCATACTCTACCGAACTTATCATGGATGTGCTATGAGTCCGGTTGCTCAAGCTGCAAGTGCCGCGGCTTGGAATGACGAAACGCACGTTATCGAGAATCGACGTTTGTATACACAGAAATTTTCTGATGCCATGCAGATTTTATCGGATACGATTCCTATACAACTTCCCGATGCAGGTTTTTATTTTTGGCTAGAGACGCCAATCAGCGATACCGAATTCACGAAACTGCTCTATCGAGACTATAATGTAACCGTTTTGCCAGGCAGTTATTTAGGCCGGGAGGCGCATGGCATCAATCCTGGAGTCAATCATGTTCGCATTGCGCTGGTAGCTACCCTAGCCGAATGCACGGAAGCGATGCAGCGAATAAAAGAATGTATCAGTCATTTAAAGTAAGTCATATCAACATTTAAGGAACACTATGAGTGAATTGCAGAGCATTATCGAAGAAGCCTTTGAACGTCGAGCTGATATCACTCCGCGCAATGTGGAGGCGAGTCTAAAGGAGTCTATTAACCAGGTATTAACGCTGTTAGATACTGGCAAACTACGCGTTGCAGAAAAAATCAATAACGATTGGGTAACACACCAATGGATCAAGAAAGCCGTGCTGCTATCTTTTCGTATCGAAGACAATAATTTTATCAAAGGGGGATTTTCTAATTATTTTGATAAAGTGCCTTCAAAATTTGCGGATTATAGCTCTAGGGATTTTCGCGACGGTGGTTTTCGCGTAGTGCCGCCCGCAGCTGTGCGTAAAGGGTCTTTTATCGCTAGTAACGTGGTATTGATGCCTTCGTATGTCAATATTGGCGCATATGTTGATCAAGGCACGATGGTAGACACTTGGGCCACCGTCGGATCTTGCGCACAAATTGGTAAGAATGTGCACTTGTCGGGCGGTGTCGGTATTGGAGGTGTGTTGGAACCCGTTCAAGCCAATCCGACTATTATTGAAGACAATTGCTTTATTGGTGCACGTTCAGAAATTGTTGAAGGGGTGATTGTCGGCGAAAATTCTGTTATTTCGATGGGTGTTTATATTGGGCAAAGCACCAAAATTTATCACCGCGATACGGGTGAAGTGACTTACGGTCGTATTCCACCAGGATCGGTGGTCGTATCGGGAAATCTTCCAGCAGAAAATGGCAAATACAGTCTTTATTGTGCTGTGATAGTAAAGCAGGTGGATGCTAAAACTCGTTCTAAAACAGGCATCAATGAATTGCTGCGTGGTATTTAATAGGGTTTCTCAGGACGTGGTAAGCTAAGATACGTATATAACGCCATCATGACTCAATGAATTTTTTGGAGTCGGCTTATTCTATTCTAATCTCCCGTTTATAAAATAAATCTGTTAAACGGGAGATTGGCTCTAACTTTAAATTATCAATGTCTTACTGTTGTTGTTTGGCGGAAACTGCTGTGCCGGTATGGAGATTAGTTGCGGTTTTGCAGTGTACAGACACGTCATAACTATCAGTACCAGATCCAGTATGTGAAACATATAAATTGTACGACCCTGAAGCCTGACTGAGCTTAATCAGTGGACTATACCCTGTGTCGCTGTCAATCGTATCAATGCTGAATTGTGCGCATGCCTTAGTGCTGCAACCTGTTGTCCCTTTTTGTACAAGAATATTAACTTTGGCAGAATTCGCTGTCATATCCTTTACTTGGGCTTCCAGATAAGCAGGTGCTCCATTGCCATCATCAGAACAAGAAACCACATAGTAATCTACCGCAGATACTAAACCGGTGGTAAAACTCCCGCTTTGATTGTGTGCAAAACTTAAACCACAATAACCAAGCAGTAATCCATTTAATATCGTAATGAACACATTCTTTTTGAATAGCATTTTCATAGATTAATCCTTATAAAATAAAATGATAAATTATTGCTTGGAATTGTTGTTATTCTGAGCCGAGATTGTTGCCAGCTTGACTTGTGCTAGTTCTCTAATGGCTTGTTCTTCATCCTCAAGCGCGTGTTTAAGTAGATTGATTTCGTCTGTATTGCTACCTAAACTATCCAGAGCCATCATGCGCACGGAGAGATCGCCATCTTGTAATGCTTGCTGCAAAATCAGATCTGCATTATTGCAATTTTGCTTCGATAAAGCATAAATCGCTTGTGCTCTTACGCGCGCATCTTGATCTGTAAGACCTTGTTGCAGGATTTCTTGTACGAAACCAGAATCGATGGGGGAGTCAGTGGCTAATTGCGATAAAGCATGGATGCGATCTTCAGTGTTTTGAGAGGAAAGCATCTTTTTGAGATCTGTGGTATCGTTAGAATGATTGTTGCCACTATCTTCATTTAAACTGAAACACTGGATTTGAATCGACTTTAAACTGTCATACACAAAATTATTTTTGGTATTTAAGTTTTCATTGCCATCCGCCAAAGCGCAATACGAAGCTGTTAATAAAGACAGATACGCAAAGCGAGTAAAAATAATTTTTGTGTCAATTACTCTTTTTTTTAATTGAAACATAGCTAATCCCTATAAAGATAGAAAACGAGTGGGAGCTCTATTCCTCTCGTTTTCTATTGAATTTTTAAAAAGTTATTATTATGTTTACAGTTTTGGCCAGTATTGTTTAGTACCTTTAATAATCGGCATATCGCGATTCATTTGCGCTGCTGATGGGATGATTTCCACGGTATCTCCTTCTGGATTGCTACAAGAAGAAGGAATTGGGTTTTGAGCTAAGTCACGCATAACAATATAGGTTGCTGGTGAATTATATCCATGCATGCCAACACCATCATAATCGGATCCGACTGCAGGTGTCCACAAATTAACTGTTGCATCACTAAAGCCAGCTTTGTTTGTTACTTTACAAATATCTGCAATACCAAGAACAACTGTGACACTTTTTGCACAGGACTCTGGATTAATAACATGCGCGCTATGTCTAAAAGGTATGAACGCAGTAGAAGTAGCTGGAATTCTTCCATCTCTGGTCCAAAATCCAACGACGTTACCAAGTGAATCAAATTTCTCAGCTTCAACTTCGAATACAGCTTTACTAAGAATTTTTTGATTCAAGTTGCCGTAGTTTTCAATGTAATCTGTGACGGGATTGGCTACTTGCGTTCCATTGACTTTAATAATCGAGTCTTCCCCATCTGGAAATACAACGGAATGCGCAATTATACTCGTGCCGTCTCCGCACGCATGTCCAATTACTACATTATTAACAAGGCGTTTGCCACCATGCCCAGTGGCACCGACAGATTCATCAATCGTAGCGGTTTCAAGACGGGTATGTGCGACAGCGTTATAGGCTACTCCGGCAAATAAAGTAATGCTAAGTGCTGCTTTTACTGTATTCGTTAATATCTTTGAATGATTCATTGTAACGATTCCCCTTATTGACTTATAGATAAATTTTTCTTATTTAGATAGTTAAATAAGTAAAGCTATTAATACAAAAAAACAATGATGATTTTTCTTTAAAACTTTGATGATGAAATTTGCTGCGATTTACTACTTTTCTATTAAAGTAGTTTGTTATGCACACAAGCTTCAGGGCGGCAGGATATTGGCGTCAAAACAAAAAAGCAATGCGACAAAATGTCGCACCTTGGTAAAAATAATTTTCGAAGCATTCCTAAAGTCAGGTATAACTTTTTGAATATAAAAATTATCTATGAGTGTTGAATACATTAGATCAGATTTTAAAGGGGGGGTGCGACATTTTGTCGCATTGTGTGATTTTTCTTTTATCAAGATAATGAGGGAAATTTTTGGCTGAAATTACACCAAATTTTCTATTTACAAAGAGAAATTGAGGAATCTATGAACACTTTTTCGAACAAAAAATATTTACTCCAATTAACAATAACAACGATTTTTATTCTGAATGTATCAAGTATTCAAGCACATAACAGTTTCAGGTATCCGCTTCTTAAAGAAAACACACCAACTTCTTGGAATGCAATAGTTTATGGCCATGGTTGTGGTGAAAACACCATAATAGGAAGTTCTATGGTGTTTCCTAATTTTTCTGAAAATCCAGCCTTGACTATGCTCAATACCGCGACAGATAAATTTGAACCTACTGAGGAGACCATTGATTTAATATATGATTCTCCGGCAGCTCCATTCGGCTATACGATTGATAGATCTGTGTTTTCAGGTGGTGATGCTAAAGCAAATGATTCAGGGGAAGCTGTTGGTATGTGGGCTGGAGGAGGACCAGGTGTACCACACAGTCCAGCTGGAGCTGTCAGAGGATTTGTTTCCGTTAGATTTCAACCGGGGTCTTTTATTGCTGAATCATGTGCTGGAAAAATACAATTTGTTGTGCCGATGGTCGATGTTTGCAAAATAACCACTATTGATGGTTTTAAAGAGGGTGTCGTCAGTATTTGGATACCAGAAGATGCAGGATCGGATTACCGGATTCCTGGTTCTAATCATACTGGAGACGTGGTGCTAACAGTTGATCGTGACCTTAAAAAAAATCCACTGCCTGAAACTTGTGAAGGTGGGGCAAAAACCTATCGTGTCACGCCAACTTCAAGTCAAATTAATCGTGATATGCCAGTTACTGTCGGTGGTAAAAGACTATGGCCTAAACGATGATAGCTACTGTATAAAATTGCGATCCTGCAATGTTTGTTTGAGTATGCGAGAAAATAAGGTCTCGCATACCTTTTTATTTTTTACATGCTGAATCAAATCGGCTTGACGACGACCAATATCACTACAGCAAATAAAACCAGTACAGGAAATTCATTGAACCAGCGGTAAAAAACGTGACCATGCGTATTGTTGTCGTTTTTGAATGCGGCAACAAAGCGACCGCATGAATAGTGGTAAATAATCAACGTTAACACCAATCCCAGCTTGATGTGCAGCCAAGCGCCAGCAAATCCATAGCCTAACCATAGCCAAACGCCAAAAATAATAGTCAGAATTGCGCCTGGTGTCATGATGCCATAGTAGAGTTTGCGTTCCATGATTTTAAAGCGCTCTTTACCTGGCTGGTCTTCACACATCGCGTGATATACAAATAATCTGGGCAAATAGAAAAGTCCTGCGAACCAGGTCACCATAAAAATAATATGCAGAGATTTGATCCAAAGCATGTCAGCATCCGTAATCAATTGTGATGTTTTTAACAAAGTTGCTATGATACTCAGCTTAATAGCCTAGTGCTATCAGTTTGTATTCCGAAAATGAAATAGGGCAATGATGAAACAGCATTATCAGCATTTGGTGCAGAAACTAGAAGAAATTACTCATTTGAATGGCGTGATGAGCACTCTGAGTTGGGATCAAGAGGTCGTAATGCCTGTGGGGGCTGGTGAAGCCCGCGCGAAACAGCTTTCAGCTTTGGCGGGCGTGATTCATGAACGCATGACCGATCCAGCACTGGGTGAATGTTTACAGCAGTTAAATAATGGTTCATCGACATATTTCAGCAAGGCGGAGCAATGCAATATTCGCGAGGCGCAGCGAAATTATGATTTAGAAACCAAGGTTCCCAAACGTTTGGTGCAAGAGTTAGCGGAATTAGGGTCAAGAGGACATTCAATTTGGGTAAAAGCACAGCAAGATAATTGTTTTGCAGATTTTGCGCCAGTTTTGAAAAATTTTCTGTTGCTGAAAAAAGAGTGGGCGCAGTGCGTATCGCCAGAATTACAGGCTTATGATGCGAATATTGATTTATTCGAGCGTGGCACCACGATGGCCCAAATTACGCCGATTTTCGAACGTTTGAAGCAGGAATTGATTCCGCAAATTGGTCGTATTCAAAATAGCGCCAAACATCCGGATACTTCTTTTATGCAAGGGCAGTTTGCGTTGGATAAGCAGGAAGCCTTGGTGCGGAAAATCAGTCAGGATATCGGTTTTAGTTTTGACCACGGCCGCATGGATGTTTCTGTGCATCCCTTTTGTGGTGGTAGTCATCCCACCGATGTGAGAATTACGACACGTTACAAAACCAGTAATTTTGTCGAATCGTTATATTCTATCGTTCATGAAACTGGGCATGCGTTGTATGAGCAGGGAAGACCTTATGAATTAGGCGATCTGCCCGTTTCGGAATCGCTGACGATGGGCATTCATGAATCGCAATCGTTATTTTGGGAACGCATGATCGCGCAAGGAAAGCCATTCTGTTCGCATTATTTAACGTTATTTAGAGCTACTTTCCCCGAGAATTTTTCTGCGATAACTGTTGATCAGTTTTATCGTGCTTTAAATGTTTGCAAAACCGATTTCATTCGCGTCGAAGCCGATGAAGTGACTTATCCTCTTCATGTGATTTTACGCTATGAAATTGAAAAAGGATTATTTGATGGTTCTATGCAAGTCGATGATTTGCCAGATATTTGGAATGAATTAATGCGGAAATATTTAGGTATTACGCCGCCGAATGACACACTTGGTGTGTTGCAAGACTCGCATTGGAGCGGTGGCGCGTTTGGATATTTCCCTTCGTATACTTTAGGAGCTATGTATGCGTGTCAATTTTATCGCACGTTATTAAAAGAGGTTCCAGATATTGAACAACAGATTGCTTGCGGCAATTTTGCACCGATTCGGGAATGGCTGAATGACAAGATTCACCGTCAGGGCAGATTGTTTACGCCACAAGAGTTAGTCGTCAAAATTACCGGTGAGCCATTAAATCCTGATTATTTTATTGGTTATGTGAATAGTAAATACGCTGAAATTTATGACTTAGCAAGTTGATAAGCGGGTGTTTTCGGATGTGAGCTGGCTTTATATTGTTTGTTGCGAATAGGTTGGTTGGCTTCGACCCATTTTTTCACGCGATTGGCATCACCGATGCGTGTGTTTTTACCCAAGGAATTGAGTAATACGATAACCATTGAGTCGCCCGATATATCGGCTTTCATCACTAAACAACGTCCTGCTGCATTGATATAACCTGTTTTAGAAACATCGATATGCCAACCTTGATTGCGTACCAAACTATTGGAATTAACAAATTGCAATTGACCGCGATTATTTTTCCGCGCGACCCGGTGTTGTGCGGTCGTTGAGAAATCGCGAATGACTACATATTGATTTGAAGCGATCACCAGTTTCGCTAAATCGCGTGCGGTTGAAACATTGCCTTGATTTAATCCGGTCGGATCGGCAAAGCGACTATTTAGCATGCCTATTTTCTTGGCTTTAAGATTCATGGCATTGATAAATGCTTTCATTCCACCAGGATAAGTCCGCGCGAGCGCGGCCGTGGCTCGATTTTCTGAAGACATTAAGGATAAACGCAGGAGTTCATGACGAGCGTAAGTGCTGCCTACCGACAAGCGTGATGCAGTGCGCTTGGTGTTATGTACATCGGTACTGTCGATAGTGACTTTTCCATGCAAAGGTAAACGGGCATCTAGCGTTACCATGGCTGCCATCAATTTCGTGATGGAAGCGATAGGCATGACTCTGTCAGCGTTTTTATCGTATAAAATACGCTTACTTTGGGTATCGTAGATCAGCGCCGCTTGGGATTTAACATCAAGTTTATTGGGTAAGGCAAAAACGGTATTGATAAAAAAGCATAAAGCGAATAATAAAAAGATCCTCGAATTTATCATTTTTTATTTCCCCAAAAAAATGACCCGCTTGAATTTACCATTGATACGCTATGTTATTCTGAAATTAATTTATTCATTATAATACGTTACAATTTTTTTTCAAAGAATAACATTAACTAATAAATGTTAACACCTTGATGTATTAAATAAAAGTATTTTTATTATTTTCTTAATGAGAACGCTATTATTGGTGACATTTAAATCCACACTTTTACTATGCACAAAAAAACACCTTTGTTGTTACGCGCTATTAGACTGCTTGGTTTGAGTTGGTATTTGCTTTCCGGAATAATTCAATCGTTTGTTTATCCGCATGTTTCAGTGCACTACCAACGGCGGATGATGAAAAAATGGGCGAGCGGATTACTGAAAGTGCTGAATATTAAGTTGCGCTGTCATGGGAAAGCACCGGGAATAGAAATTCCACGCGCACTATTAGCTGCCAATCATGTTTCTTGGCTGGATGTTTGTGTGTTGATGGCGGTGTGTCCGACACGTTTTGTTGCAAAATCTGAAATAGCAACATGGCCATTATTAGGGTTGCTTTGCAAAAATACCGGCACATTATTTATCAAACGAACCAAACGCAATGACACCACGCGCATTAATCAAGAAATCGTTGATGTATTGGAGGTTGGCGAGCGTGTCGCGCTGTTTCCTGAGGGAACTACCGCAGACGGCACTTATTTGAATCATTTTCATGCGTCGTTATTGCAATCCGCAGTGATTGCCGATGCGTTGGTTTATCCAGTGTCGATTGGTTACAAAAATAGTAATGATGGAATTTGCTTGGAAGCTGCTTATATGGATCCTTCACTGGTGCTATCTTTACAACAAATTCTTACGCAAACGCAGATTAATGCCGATTTGTTTTTTGGGGATCCAATTCCAAGTGGTATGAAAAACCGTCGTGAGCTTGCGCGTATGATAGAAACCACTATTGCACAAACTTTATCACTGCCTATTCGCCACAAGCAACCTGAAACAACTTCCGGTCTTCCAATCTGACGGCAGACAATTGTTCTCCCCAAACGCATCCGCTATCCAAAGCAATTAGATTTTCTCGCTGGTATAGTCCGAGTGCTGACCAATGACCGCACACGATGGTGTGATGGTTACTAGCGCGATTAGGTACATCAAACCATGGCAAATAACCCAATGGAATCGAGCGCACATTTCCTTTGTAAGAAAAATTCATAACGCCATCTGGAGTGCAGACGCGCATCCGCGTCATGGCATTGACGATGACACGCAAACGTTTCGAACCAGTCCAGCTCTCTTGCCAATGATGAGGTTCATTGCCATAGAGTTCGGCGCAATGTCGTGCATAATCATCGCGCCGCAAAATAATTTCAACCTCCTGTGCGAGTTGCGTTGCTTGAGAAATAGACCAGGAAGGAAGCAAGCCAGCGTGAACCATAGCAAAATTATCTTGATGATAAAACAGGCGTTGATGGCGCAACCAGAACAATAAATCATCACAATCAGGCGCATGCAATATGGATTGCAAGGTATCGCGGGAATGCGAGGATGATATTCCTGCCTGCACCATTAATAGATGCAAATCATGATTGCCCAGTACGATAACAACACAATGATCTGTTTCATCCATTTGCTTAAGAAAACGTAGTAATTCTAATGAATGAGGACCGCGGTTTACGAGGTCTCCAACCAGCCAGAGCTTATCGTGAGTTGGATTGAAATCAATTTGGCCTAATAATCTCGAAAACGCTTTGAAGCAGCCTTGAAGATCTCCAATTGCATACGTGGCCATATTGTGTAAATCAATCGGTTACAGGATAGTTTGCAGGTCTTTCGTGTTTTTGAATACTAACGTAAGCCCAAGACATCTTGCATGTCGAACAATCCGCTGGATTTGTCAGTAAGAAAACGGACCGCGCGTAATGCGCCCAACGCAAAAGTCATGCGACTGCTTGCTTTATGGGAAATTTCAATACGTTCTCCAATGCCCGCGAATAAGGCTGTGTGATCGCCTACCACATCGCCGCCACGAATAGTGCAGAAGCCTATGGTTTCTGGGTTTCGTTCTCCCGTGACACCTTCGCGTCCATAAACGGCTACTTTGTTTAAATCCCTTCCAATAGCATCGGCGATAACTTCGCCCATACGTAATGCGGTGCCCGAAGGTGAATCGACTTTGTGTCGATGATGCGCTTCGATAATTTCAATATCGTAGCCTTGGTTGAGTACTTTTGCGGCAACCTCCAGCAGTTTGAACGTGACATTAACACCGACACTCATGTTAGGGGCAAATACAATGGCAATGTCTTTGGCGGCGTCTTTGAGCTGATTTTTTTCCTCTGCGGAAAAACCCGTTGTACCAATGACCATTTTTACGCCATTCTCTCGACATACTTTTAAATGTGCTAGCGTCCCTGCAGGACGTGTAAAATCAACCAAATGCGTGCAATCTTTTAAAGCGGTATTGAAATCACTGACAATCGGAATTCCACAGGGTAATCCGATTAATTCACCTGCATCTTTATTCAGAAAAGAGCTATCGGGTCTTTCCAGCGCGGCACAGAGCTTCATATCGGTTGCTTGGGCTACGGCTTCTAGTAAAGTGCGTCCCATGCGTCCGCTACTGCCTGCAATTGCTATTTTTTGCGTACTCATATCATTGGTAAATTTTAAAGAATGGTGCAACAGTTGATAATAACTTGTTTATTCATGCAAAGTATGCTCAGTTACTTTGGTTCAATGAGATCAGAATTTGGAATTTCAGGGTTAATCGTGATTTTTTCTGCTTGCTCAACCTTGATCGGGTCTTTTTTTGTTTTATCTTTAGGATAAACCTGATGGTTTTCCATGCTGGTCAAAATGTCGCCTTCAAAAAAAATCGTTAATCGTTTTTGTTCAGAAAGACTGCCTCTGTCGCGAAAAATATAGACATAATCCCAACGATTTTCACGGAATGCATCCACAATCAACGGTGATCCCATGACAAAGAGGACTTGAGATTTGGTCATGCCAGGCTTGAGTGTTTCTATCATTTCCTCGGTGACAACATTGCCTTGTTGCACATCAATCCGGTACGGAACAGGAGGTAGATAAGAGCATCCTATCGTAGATAGCAGAACAAATAGCAGAGTCGTTTTTGCAGTCATAGGGTTAAGATTGCTGTTTCCAAAGTGAGCATAGCACTATATGATACAACAAATAAATTTATCAACAGAGGTAATACGTATGGGCAATTCTGCTGATTTGAAATCTATTGGTTTAAAAAATACGGGTCTCAAGACGACGTTACCACGACTCAAAATTCTCAATTTGTTTGAACAAAGCAGCGTGCGCCATTTGTCTGCTGAAGATGTTTACAAAGAGCTTCTTACCGAAGGAGAAGATATCGGTTTAGCCACGGTTTATCGCGTTTTAACTCAGTTTGAACAAGCTGGATTACTCGAACGCCATCATTTTGAAAGCGGCAAAGCGGTATTTGAGCTCAAAAGTGATGGGCATCACGACCATTTAGTGTGCTTGCAATGCGGCCGTGTAGAAGAATTTTATGATGCCGAGATCGAAAAACGTCAAAAGGATATTGCCAAAGATCGTGGCTATAAACTTCAAGAACATTCTTTATCGCTGTATGCGGATTGTATAAAAACTAATTGTCCTGACCGTCGCAAATAATCTTACAGGTAGCTTTTCAATGCGATCATCATCAAAAAAATGAACAACAAAATTGGCTTATGGGTTAAGCGTATCGGTGAAAATGCTTGTAAGGCGTCCGTATTGTTTTCTTGCGGGATAATGGCGCAAGGTATCGAATTAGAAAACAATCCTGCTAAAGATTTTAATACTTGCGTGGTTCGGATAGCGGAGCGCGCTAAAAGCGAAGGAGTGTCGGATCAAGCGATTTCGCATGCTTTAGGTAAAGTGAAGCAAATTCCGCGAATCATTGAGTTAGATCGACGCCAACCCGAGTTTTCACAATCTTTTGCCAATTATTTCAATGCGCGGATCAGCGATGAGCGAGTTCATCGTGGCCGTCAATTATTGAATCGACATCGCGCGTTATTAAACCAGATACAAAAAGAAACGGGTATTCCAGGGCATTTTCTAATTTCTTTTTGGGGACTGGAAACGAGTTATGGTAGCCAATTCGGTGATTGGTTGATAACCGATTCGCTGGCGACGTTGGCTTGTGATTCACGACGCAGTACATTTTTTACCCAAGAATTGATTAATGCAATGCGCATTATTGATGCCGGAGATATTTCCGCCGAACGTATGATTGGTTCTTGGGCTGGCGCGATGGGACATATGCAATTCATGCCATCGACTTTCTTGCATTATGCGAAGGATGTGGATGGCGATGGACGCCGTGATTTATGGGGAAGTGTACCGGATGCATTTGGATCGGCCGCCAATTTTTTACGCCAGATGGGATGGACTCCCGGGTTAACTTGGGGACAGGAAGTCAGATTGCCCGGGTCTTTTGATTATACTTTGGCGGGAAGAGGGCAAATGTTGACTTATGCGGAATGGAATAAATTAGGCATACGAACCGCCTTGGGCGAAGAATTGCCTATCACCAGCGAACAAAAAACGGCACTTTTAATCCCGTCCGGCTATCAGGGGCCAGCATTTTTAATCACTAAGAATTTTCAAGTGATTATGCGTTGGAATCGATCAGAATACTATGCGCTTACCGTGGGGCATTTAGCTGATCGGATCGCAGGAGAGGGAGGCTTATCTCGTTTGCCGCCGCCCGATTCGATCAAAATAACACGTGAGCAAATAAGGCAGTTACAACGAGATTTATCAACACTGGGTATTGACGCTGGAGAAATCGATGGCGTTTTAGGTTCGGCAACTCGGCAAGCGATTAGCCGCTTCCAGCAAAATACTCAACGAATCGCCGATGGTTATTTGGATCATGGATTATTGATTGCAATCCGAGATGCCGCGAAAACAAAATCCACTGTTGAGCAATGATTTTTTGCTAAGTTGATTTGATAGCAGGCGGCACAGTGTTCGCTGCAACAGTACTGTCATCATCCTCATCATCGCTGATTTTTTTCTTCGGCGGATCATCAAACCAGTGATAAATCATCGGCATGACCACCATCGTCATTAATGTTGCAGTCGTTAATCCAAATATCACCACGACAGCCAGCGGTTTCTGAACTTCTGATCCCAAGCCTGAAGCAATTAGAAAAGGAGCTAAACCTAACACAGTCGTTGCCGCTGTCATCATCACAGGACGAAACCGCTGCTCACAAGCTTTGCGTACCGCTTCATCAATACTCAAGCCTTTTTCGCGTAGCTCGCGAATAAAAGAAATGAGTACTACACCATTCAAGATAGACGTGCCCCATACTGCAATAAATCCAACCGACGCAGGGACGGACAAGTACTGACCGGAAAAGAATAAACCTAAAATACCACCGACAGAAGCAAATGGCAGCGCCAAATAGATCAAAACCGCCATTTTGACCGAGCTAAACAACATAAATAATAAGAAGAAAATGGCGGCAAGTGTAATAGGAACAATTACGGATAAAGTAGCCATTGCGCGTTCCATATTCTCAAACTGCCCACCCCAAACAAAATAATAACCGGGTGGTAATTTGATTTCTTCTGCGGTGCGTTGTTTAAGTTCATCAACAAAACCGCCTAGATCACGGTCATGAACATTCGCGCCAACGACTACGCGACGACGAGCAAATTCACGCGAAACAATCGCGGGACCATCAACGACTTGAATATCCGCTACTGCGCTCAAAGGAACCAATCTTCCACCTAAACCGCCTTTTTCACCGGGTAGCGCATTGCTAGCTGGTCTTAATAACAGCTCTTTAATGGCTTCTACATCATAGCGAAACTCAGCAGGGAATCTCAAAAGCAAGGTAAATCTTCTTTCACCCTCAAAAACTTGGGAAACAGCTTTCCCCCCAATGGCCGTGGCAATCATTTCATTGACATCTGAAACGTTGATGCCGTGACGGGCAATGGCTCTGCGATCGATATTAATGGTTAATTCTTGTTGTCCCGATAGCCGTTCGATACGAATATCCCGTGCGCCGCGTGTTGATTTGACAATCCGTGCGACTTGTTCGGATAGTTTTCTTAATTCTTCAAGATCATCGCCAAAAATCTTGACAGCTATTTGCGAGCGAACGCCGGTCACCATTTCATCGACTCGTTGTGCGATCGGTTGCGATAAAACGATATTGACGCCCGGTAAAACAGTCAAAGCTTTGCGAATATCTTCTTCAATGTCAGCTTGTGCACGTCCGGAATTTTCTAAATCCAAATCGACAATCGGGTCTGATTCATTTTGCGAAGCTGGGTCTGCCGGAGTGTCTCCACGCCCAAGCTTTGAAACTACAGACTTCACTCCAGGTACCGCTGCAATCAATTGCATTGCCTCGGTTTCAATTTTTATTGCTTCATCTAGCGAGATCGAAGGAGCACGTATAATGACTGGCGTTATCGCGCCTTCTTTCATGATCGGAATGAACGACTTTCCGAGCAACGGAAATATTGCGAATGCGACCATTAGCGAACTGATTGCAATAATCATAGTTTTTTTCTGATTATTTAACGCTAAATTCAGAATTCGCAGATAACCGCTTTTTAAAAAAGCGACAATTTTGGTATCTTGCTCACTACCGCCTTGCAGTAAATAATCACTGAGCACCGGGGATAACAATATTGAAACAAATAGCGCAATCAATAATGAAATGGCGATGGTAATGGCCAATGGGCTAAAAGTTTTTCCTTCCATGCCTTCGAGGGTCATGAGTGGAAGAAATACTAAGATCGTCACAAAAACACCAAATATAACGGGTGTGCCGACTTCAGCGACAGCGTCAACAATGACTTTATATTTTGATTTTCCAGTTCCCTGTGATTCACCTAGACGCTGATAAATGTTTTCCACAACCACCACCGTGGGATCGACCATCATACCTAGCGCAATGGTAAGTCCACCTAGGGACATTAAATTCGCGGGCATCCCATAATAATTCATTACCATGAATGTAACGAGCGGTGTGATGATCAAGGTAAAACACACCACAACACTCGTTCGAATGGTGCCCAGAAAAATGGATAACACCACAATCACGAGAATTAAGGATTCTACGAGCGTAGTTTGTACGGTGGATAGTGCGCCATCGACCAAATCGGTACGATCATAGAATGGGACTATTTGTAATCCGTTGGGTAATAATCCACGCTCATTGATATCGGCGACTTTTTCTTTGATCCGTCCAACAATTTCTTTGGCATTGCCACCACGCAACATCATGACAACACCAGCTACAGATTCGGTGTAGCCGTTTTTGATGCTAGCGCCTTGACGCACCTCACCACCTAAAGTTACTTCCGCCACATCCCGTACGTATACGGGAACACCCTGTCTTTCGCGCAGGACGATGTTACGAATGTCATCCAAAGACGAAATTAAACCAACGCCGCGTATTAAGTATTGTTCATATTGCAATGCCAAAATATTGCCGCTTGCATTAGCATTATTACTAGCTAAGGCACGATCAACTTGGGTAAGCGTTAAGTCATAGTGACGCAACTTGTTTGGATCCACATACACTTGGTATTCTTTGACGTGCCCGCCAATCGAATTAACTTCGGCTATACCGCGAATTGATCGTAATAACGGTCGAACAACCCAATCTTGCGTGGTACGGCGTTCGGTCAGTTCTTCAACAGTTAAAGCACGTTTCCCGTCGTCAGGGTGCTCGATCGTATATTGATACACTTCCCCTAAACCTGTTGAAACAGGACCTAACACCGGTGTAATCCCAGGGATCAGTCGAGGAGTTACATCAATGATACGTTCCATCACCAGTTGACGCGCAAAAAATACATCCGTTTTATCGGTAAAAACGAGGGTAATGAGCGACAAACCACTTTTGTTCATGGAGCGCATTTCTACTAGGCCTGGTAGACCTGTCATGGCAATTTCTACAGGAACCGTGACTAAGCGTTCCATTTCTTCAGGGCTTCGTCCAATAGCAACTGTGGCTACTTGAACCTGAATATTGGTTACATCTGGGAACGCATCAACCGAAAGATTTTTGGCTGCAAAACCGCCTGCTATACAAAGTGCTATTCCAATAATCAGAACCAGTAGCCGTTGATTCAGCATTGCACGAACAATTGCTTTCATAAAGACTTACTCCAGTTCGGCAAGCTTACGCTCGCTATCGAGGTGAAAAGCGCCTTCCAAGACAATTTTCTGGTCTGCGGTTAATCCTTTCAACACCGGTCTAAAACCATCCGTTTCATCACCCAACTCGACAGGTACCCGCTGGAAGCGATTGTCGCCCAAGACGATAAAAATATAATCTTTGTTTAATTCCCGCACAATTGCGGATTCGGGCACTACGAGAGATTTATGTTGTGGATCGGTGATGTGCATGTTCGCTAGCATGTCGGGTTTTAATTTTCGCTCTGGATTTTTTACTAATACGCGCGTCATCACCGTTCGCGTTAAACGATTCACCGTATCCGATACGAAAATAATCACGCCATCCAATGGTGGCATACCCGCTAAGGCAGGCACAATAATTTCAACATGTTGCTTCAGTTGTACATCGCGAGCAATTTGTTCAGGTACATCACCCACGACCCAGACATGCGATAAATCGGCTACTTGAAATAATGGGTCGGCAGGTTGCACCACTTTACCAACCATGACATTACGTTCAATGATATATCCTTCTCGATTGGCCTTGATGTCTAGCCAAGGTAAAATTTTTCCCGTTTTATTAATCTGTTTGAGTTCGTTATCAGTCATGCCAAATAAAATCAATTGGTCTTTCGCAGCGCCAAACTCTGCTTTGGCAATTTCTAATTCGGATTGGCGTCGCTCGACTTCAGCGACCGGTATCGCATCTGCCGCGAGCAGGTGACGTGCGCGATCGGAGGCTTTCTGAGTAACGGTTACACGGGACGCGGCTCGTAAATAAGCGAGCTGAGACTGTGTTAAGTCAGGGCTGGTAATACGGGCTAACGCTTGACCAGGCTTAACGTAATCACCCAGAACTACAAACATATTAATGATGCGTCCGGTGACATAAGAACCAATTTGCGCGGTTCTTTCTTCATCGACTTGGACGCGACTCGGGACCTGTATGCGATCGGCTAGATCGAGCCACGTAGGTGATCCGATTTTCAAACGCTGAGCTAATTCTGGTCGGGCAGTAATGTTGTTAACATCACGTTCCTCTTCCGCTGGTTTGACCGGTTTTGTTTCCTTTGGAGTATCTTTGTTGCCACATCCCGTAAACAGAAAAGTAGAAATAACAGCAAAAAATAAAAAAACCAATTTCAATTTCATTCTACAGTTAACTCCCTAGGGTAATGTGCGCGCAAGCGGTCAATTTCAGCCGCGGCAGATTGCAAATCAAATCGTGCTAGTAATGAGTCCGCTAAAATTCCACGTAAAATACGTTGTGTGTCCAAGAATTCGATCAAGCCGCGTTCACCAAACTTGTAAGCGGCTTCCGCAACTTTGACGGCGTTTTCGGCTTCTTTAATTAACCCGCCTTCAAAGGAATCTACTCGCCGTTGCGCAATTTGTAACGCTTGCCAGGCGGATTCAAATAATTGGCCGATTTCATAACGGCGGAACTCTAAAGTCTGACGTATGCGCGAAGAATCATGAATTGCGGTGTCAATTTCACCGCGGCGTTGATAAAACAAAGGCACCCTGACACTGATACCTGCTGAATTGGAGTTATATTGCTGCTCTTCATAGTTGGAATAGATCAGATTGACTGACGGTAGTATGGTGGCTTTTTCTTGACTAATTCTTTTTTCAGCACGTTCGCGCTCAGCTTCCAAGCGCACGACATCGGGATTGATCACAGGAACTTGCTGACGTAGCTCATCTAATTTAGGCAATTGAATGGGATCTTTCAACGAGCCTTTTAGTTTGAAATTAACAGGGAGTGCACCGGCAGTTAATTGCATTAATCCAACTCGAGCGCGTTCTACCGTTAAAAAAGCCGCATCTCGACGATTGATCGCATTTTGTAATTCAGTATCGGCGCGAATCAATTCAAAACGTGCCGATTCACCTTTTTCGACGTTTGCAGCAATGCGCCTGCGAACTTGTTGCAACAAATCAAAGATACTTTGTTCCATGTTGGCTTGTTCTTCGCGCAACAATAATTCATAGCTACGCACGCGAAGTAATGCTGCCAAATCTGCGTTAACTTGATCCAAACTGGCTTTGGAAGCGTTAACCACAGCTTCCGAAGCATTGATACGCGCGCTACGCATGAAAGGGTTTTCAATCGGCTGTACGACTGTGATCGTGCGTTGGTGGTTAAATGGGCCTGATAAATTTTCGCCAATTCGAGAGTGTGCTGGACCCATGGTAAACATCACCTCTGGATTCTGATATTGCTCAGCCACAACAACGCCTGCCTGCGCCATATCCACTTGAGATCGAGCGGCTTGTGCCATACCGTTGGCGCGTAAACCCAATCGCTGTAATTCTTCGATAGACAGCAACATGGCCGGTCCCTTGGGCTCGGTCGATAATGGGGGCGGATAAGTAGTTGTTAGCGGTGGCCGCGATTCATTTCGGATTACCGGTTTTCCCGGGGATATCGTTTCGGAATAACCGCTCGGTGGAGACGATAGTGCCGGAGGTGATAATGAATCAATTCCTATTGGAAGCGGCGAAGGTTGTGCTAATACTGGGAGGGCTATAAATCCGAATAAACTCAATAATAAAGACACTAATGATATTTGCATAAAAACTTTCTGATGGTGTATCGGGATTGTCCTTCACATGTTTTTCACAAAATTGAATGATCCCCATGATATACGAATTTTGCCAATGGCTAAAAAGAAAATTCTTGACAATTAGGGATCTTATTTTTGTTAAAAGGAGTTTACAGGCTGATAGCTGAATGAAAAATGAATGACGGATAGTATTTTGCAGCAACCTTCTTGGTGAAAAAATTAAAAATAGTCAAAATTCTTAAAAGGAAATTTCATTCTCCAATGAATCGCTAAAAAAGCAGTCATTATTTTTTTAAACGAGAACGCGATTTCTTCATTGATTACAAGAGCTTCTTGAGGTTCTTCATTGATGGCTATTGGTACGGGATCTTTAACAGGAATAATTTTTCCACTAGGGATGATACGCAGGTGATTGTTTTGCGCAAAGCCGATAATGAATTGATAAGCATTAGGATTCATTTCCGCTAAAGCTGTCTTTATTTTTACCCCGACTCGACCTTCGTGCATAACAGGTTGAGCGAGTTCCGAGTATGCCCATCGCCCTTTGCTGTCATAATTTGCAATAACGCCGCAAATTCTTTCTGTCCAATCGCTGGGGCGAAATGGGCGGTTTTCTGACGTTATACTCAAAATTAATAATTCTTCAAATGTGTTTATCATAGCGTTTGTAATACAAAAAAACAGTTAAATGATCGTTGTAATTATTTTTTCCCAAGCTAGGGGTTTAAAACGGCTTTATTGGAGAAAAATGAAGTACCTTGCAACAAAAGTAGTGATTAATTTCAATCGATATACTGTGTTTGCAACGCAATGAAAGCTTTTAAAAAAATAACAATTCAGCTCGGAGGAATCGTTTTTTTATATTAGGTTAGAAAAAGAAAAAAATCCTAGGCCTAGATAGACTGATTCAAAGTAGGTTATTTTTGTTTCTAGGGAGTGACAGTGAGTTCAAAGGTTGTTCGCGCATGGAAAATTGCATTTGTGGGTGGTCAGTTTATCTGGCTCAGCTCATGCGTAAATTTGCCTTATTACTTTCAAGCCATTAGTGGTCATTTTGAAGTTATTCATCGTTCACAACCCATTAGCCGTATTATTTCCAGCCCTGATGTGGATACTCGACTTAAAAGCGCTCTGTCCACAGTCATTGAATTACGTCAGTTCGCGACTGATGAGTTAAAACTACCAGAAAATCATAGTTATACTAGCTATGCTGATTTGAATCGCCCGTATGTGGTTTGGAATGTTTTTGCCGCACCCGAACTATCGCTATCACTTAAACAATGGTGTTTTGTGCAAGTAGGTTGTGTTAACTACCGGGGTTTCTTTTCGCAAGATAGTGCTGAACAATACGCGGAAGAGCTTCGAAGTGAAGGCTATGATGTTCATGTCGGTGGTATTCGCGCTTATTCAACTTTAGGTTGGTTTAGCGATCCCGTTCTCAATACATTCATTGGCTATTCGGAAATGAATCTGGCGCGGCTTATTTTTCATGAACTGGCGCACCATATTTTATATGTGCCAGACGATACGGTTTTTAATGAGTCTTTTGCTACGGCGGTGGAGCATGAAGGGGTAAGGCGCTGGTTTAAGAAAAAGGGTACCGGTCAGGAACAAGCTGCCTTATTGGCGCGTCATGATAGGGAATTGGTATTTATCAATTTAGTGTTAAAGCACCGTCAGCGTTTGTTAGAGTTATATGACTCGGATCGAAGTGATAGCGAAAAACGTATTCAAAAAGCAAAAATTTATCAAGATTTAAAAGATGATTTTTTATTCATCAGGGCGAAGAATCATGAATTTAGCAGCTATGACACTTGGTTTGCGCAACCATTGAATAATGCTTTACTTTCAACGGTTTCAATCTATACGCAGTTAGTGCCATCTTTTCAAGCCATCATTACGCAATTAAACGGTGATATGGACAGATTTTATGAAACGATTCGGTATATTGGTGAATTACCAAAATCTGAACGAAATAGAATCCTGCAGCAAGCCGTTGAACATACCTCCTCCCAAAAATAGTCAGTCAAACTGAAAATTTCTGTTATATAGTCGGTTTCATTCTTATTTTCTGAGTAGCACATGAAGTCTATGAATGAACCGACAATTATCTGCCCGCATTGTGCCGGCGAAATTAAATTAACAGAATCGTTGGCTGCTCCGCTCATTCAAGCGACGCGACTGGAATATGAAGCAAAAATCCTACAAAAAGAATCCAATATCGCTCAGCGCGAAGTCGCGTTAAAAAATCAACAAAAAATGCTGGAAGAAAATCAGCAACAATTAGAGGAGCAAGTCGCTGTAAAATTAAAACAAGAACGAGTCACGATTGCCGCAGAAGAAGCTAAAAAAGCAAAGCTGGCTTTAAGCTTTGATTTAGAGCAGAAATCAAAACAGCTCGAAGCATTACAGCAAATCTTGCACCAGCAAGACATTAAATTATCAGAAGCGCAAAAAGCTCAAGCGGATTGGTTACGTAAACAACGTGAATTAGATGATGCCAAACGAGAAATCGATGTCACCATAGAAAAACGTGTCCAGGAATCGATTGTGGAAGTGCGCCAAAAAGCCAAGCAAGAAGCCGAAGATAGTTTAAGGCTTAAAGTAACGGAAAAAGAAACGCAGATTGCATCCATGCAGCGACAAATCGAGGAATTAAAACGTAAAGCGGAGCAAGGATCACAACAATTGCAAGGAGAAGCGTTAGAGCTGGAATTGGAACTTGCATTACGGACTACTTTTCCGCTGGATTATATCGAACCCGTTGCGAAAGGTGAGTTTGGTGGCGATGTATTGCAAAAAATTATTGGCGTCAATGGACAAGCGTGTGGCGCTATTCTGTGGGAATCTAAAAGAACCAAAAATTGGAGCGAGCTTTGGTTGGCAAAGCTAAAAGCCGATCAAAGAATTGCAAAGGCAGAAATTGCCATTTTGGTTTCCAATGTATTGCCCAAAAATACCGAAACATTTTGTCAATTGGAAGGAATATGGATCGTTGAATGGCGTTTGGCGATTCCACTTGCGGTTGCCCTGCGTCAATCTTTGATCGAAATTGCTAATGTGCGTCAAGCGCAGCGTGGGCAAGAAACGAAAATGGAATTGGTATACAGCTATCTGACCGGAGCAAAATTTCGGCATCGCATTGAAGCGATTGTCGAGAAATTCTCAGATATGCAATCGGATTTGGATAAAGAACGCAAAACCATGACGCGCCTTTGGGCTAAGCGTGAAATGCAAATTCGTGGCGTCATTGAATCGACAGTAGGCATGTATGGTGATTTGCAAGGAATCGCCGGTAGCGTTTTACCGGAAATAACAGGATTGGAGATACCACTTATTGCTGCAAAAAATTCTGTTGAGAATGAAGAATAAAAAACGCTGAGTTGAGATTTAAAAGTAGAAATCTACCCACATATAATCCCAAGATGTGATGCGGTTGCGTATATAATACTTATATATATTTTGTTTCAATATGAGTTAAGGAAACTTTTCGAATTTTACTGCAGAGTGGGCAGAGGACATCATGACTAACATTAATTATCCAAGGCGGAGATTTTTAGAATATACGGCATTCGGTACGTTGCTTGCTTTGCTACCCAAAGCGCTATTGGCTGAAAACCCGGTGCCTAATAGCAAACCGAGCAGCACTTTTAATCCGGATGTTGAATTTGATTTAATTGCGCAGGCTGCTGAAGTTGGTATTTATCGGGGTGCCAAAACACAGGTATTGCAATACCAAGGTAAGCTGATTAAAGGACCGCAATCGACTTTAAAAACACTACGTGGCTATCTTGGGCCTGTCATGAATTTTCAGCAAGGACAGAAAGTTCGTATCAATTTTTATAATCAATTGGCGGAACCTTGTATCACGCATTGGCATGGTATGCATGTACCGCAAGCGATGGACGGGCATCCAATATATGCAATTGCGCGTGGAGAACGTTATGTGTACGAGTTTGAAGTTAAGAATCCTGCAGGTACCAATTGGTATCATTCTCATACGCACGAACTTACTGGCTCACAGGTTTATCATGGTTTGGCTGGGTTATTGATTATTTCCGATGAAGCGGAGAGTAAATTAGAATTACCAAGCAATGAGTATGATTTGCCGATTGTCATTCAAGATCGCAGTTTTGATCGTGAAAATCAATTTCGATTTAGCTTAAACCGACACAATCAGATGCGTGGCTTTTTGGGTGACACCATCATGATTAATGGTCAAAGTGATCACATCATTCCTGTAAAAACAAGAGCGTATCGGCTGCGTATTTTAAATGGTTCGAATGCGCGAGTGTATAAATTAGGATGGGATGACGGCACATCGGTAACCGCGATTGGCACTGATGGCGGATTGCTAGCAAAACCGCAAAATATGCCTTACGTTATGCTGGCACCTGCGGAACGTGTCGAATTGTGGGTCGATTTCAGCGGGCGTAAAACCGGTTCGGAATTGGTATTGCAAAGCTTGCCATACCTAGGAAGCCACATGGCGATGGGGCGAGGAGGTATGATGGGGATGATGGGAGGATTTGGACAAGATGAGGTGATTGATATCGTTAAATTCCAAATTGCCGAACAAGTTAGCGATTCGCCCAAATTGCCCGCAGAACTAATCCCAATACGCCGACTGACCGAACGCGACATTTCTCAACCCGACAGAACCGTTCCAATCGCGGTTGGAATGCGGCACATGAATTTTCAATTAAACGGTCGAACATTTGAAATGCAAGATTATATGGAAAGCGAAAAAATTCCACTGAATAGCATTCAGCGGATCAAAATCTTTCATGAGAGTCATGGAATGGGTGGGAGGGGCGGAATGATGGGCATGATGGGTATGATGATGTCGATGCCGCATCCGATTCACTTGCACGGGCAACAATTCCAGGTGCTATCGCGCCGTCAAAATAATTCTGATAGCAGTTATGACAGCGTCAAAAAAGGTTTTATCGATAGTGGCTGGAAAGATACTATTTTGCTTATGCCTGGGGAAGAAATCCAAATTCTCAAACCGTTCAATGATTATACGGGCTTATTTCCTTATCACTGTCACATCCTGGAACATGAAGACATGAGCATGATGCGTAATTTTTACGTGGCTTGATTAAATTTTAATCGAGATTAACTTTATCGTTTTATATACCTACAAAAACAATCGAAGAAATGGATAGGGTTGATCCGGGCGTCCTCATGGACGAGGTTCGGCTTATTTTGGCTGAAAAGAATACGGCATTTTCTCTGATGCGAACAGGTATTGCGATTCTCGCGCTACCTCTGTCGATTATGAGTTTATTAGTCGCGACTTCGAAATATTATGATGTGTTGCAGGTACTGCATTTCCTGATTCCAATAGGAATTCTAAATCTTGCGCTGGTGATTCTGAGCATCTATTTAATTGTACGATCGATGATGCACATTCATTTTTATGACAAGCTTTTATATAAAATTAAATTAAAGAATAACAGCTTATCTGAATTAATTAAATAAGCTAATTGCCTTTGTGTCGTGAATCAATAAATTGAACTTGCCAATAAAGAAAGGCACTGACATTGGTTGGTACCATCGTGTTCCGTGTAGCGGATCGGTTGAATATTGACTGTTGTGCCTATGACAACGAATTAATTTTTTGATAAAAGCTATTGCTATGAAAGCATTGTATAATGCCACCCGTGCATTAACGCTGTATACGCAGAATTAATAGCAAGGAATGAGATATTTTGAAGTATTCGGAAGCTCAAATCTTCCTGTCCCAACCAATTTTAAAGTGATCAAATGTTAGATAGGTAAGGAAAGTGTAAATACGCTGCAACATTAGAAGATCATTTTAATCATATAGTTAATTTTCATTTAAACGCCAAAAATGCGCATATTGCTGAGTAATGATGATGGATACTTTGCGCCCGGGCTAGCGTGCCTTGCAGAGCATCTGGCGAAAATTGCCGAAATTATAGTGGTAGCACCCGAACGTGATCGCAGTGGATCCAGTAATTCTCTGACATTAGATCGACCATTGAGTCTCCATAAATCGCACACGGGATTTTATTTCGTCAATGGAACGCCAACCGATTGTGTTCATTTGGCTGTGACAGGAATGCTCGATGTAATGCCCGATATGATTGTTTCAGGCATTAATGATGGTGCCAATATGGGTGACGATACGATTTATTCGGGAACTGTCGCTGCGGCCACGGAAGGATTTTTGCTGGGCATTCCCTCATTAGCGATTTCTTTAGTCGATGCATCTGATGGCAATTTTACAACAGCAGCTCGAGTTGCAGTGGATATGGTTACTCGTTTTGGCAGCAATAATATTGCCGGTTCGGTATTATTAAACATCAATGTGCCGAATGTCGACTATGATCAACTTCAAGGCGTAGAAGTTACACGGTTAGGTCGCCGCCATAAAGCAGAATCCGTGATTAAAACTCGCAGTCCACGCGGTGAATCTGTTTATTGGGTAGGCGCAGCGGGGGCGGTACAGGATGCTGGCAAAGGAACAGATTTTTTCGCTGTGGAGAACAAAAGAGTTTCAGTAACACCGTTGCAGATTGATCTGACACGTTATGATCAACTGGATGAAGTCAGTAAATGGTTAAATAACTCGGTATAATTAAAGCATTTCAGTAACTTAAAATTCTTATAGGTGCTCATTGGTGAGTGTTCGTCATTCTGGCATTGGCATGACATCGCAGCGAACCCGATTGCGAATGGTTGAGCGGCTGCGTACACAAGGCATAACGGATGAGGTCATCTTGTCAGTCATGGGATCTATTCTGCGGCATTTGTTTGTGGAGGAAGCTTTAGCAAGCAGAGCCTATGAAGATGTTTCACTACCGATTAACTATGGACAAACCATTTCGAGCCCTTGGACTGTTGCACGTATGAGTGAATTACTGCGTGCTAATGAGCCGTTAGGAAAAGTACTTGAAATCGGTACTGGTTGTGGCTATCAGACAGCAGTGCTAGCACAAATTGCGGAAAAAGTTTACTCAATAGAACGTATTGGTCCATTATTGACACGCACACGCATACGTTTACAGGAATTACACGTCAGAAATATTCATTTAAGACACGCTGATGGTTTGCATGGATTCACAGAAGCGGCACCATTTGATGGTATTATCATGACAGCGGTCTCTGCTCATATTCCACCTTTGCTTTTAGAGCAACTGAAGGTGGGAGGGCGCATGGTTTTTCCCAAAGGAACCCTGAAACAAAATTTATGCATGATTCAACGTAGTGAAGCGGGCTATTCAGAAACAATACTGGAAGAAGTTAATTTTGTACCTTTACTATCTGGTGTAGTTAAAAAGTGAAGATGTTGAAAATATCTAACGTGACAAATAAGCGAGAAACATTGATAGCGGATGCAGGACGGCAGTATCTTGCATCTAAAATAGTTTTGTGGTTGAAATACTTTGTTCGCCGAGGTTTGTTACTGTCAGTCATTACTTTTTATCTGATTGGATGTAGCACGACGCGTACGCCAGCTCCTGTGGTTGATCGTGACAAAGAAAGCCGTTCTCAGGCGGCAACGAATGATTTGACTAATCAATACTATATTGTCCAAAAGGGCGATACATTGCATAGTATTGGTGCCACTCACGGCATTGATGCCAAAAAATTAGCGGAATGGAATAATATTTCTGATCCCCGCATGCTTCGTGTTGGGCAAAAGCTTAATTTATATATTCCGAAAAAAGACGATTCTCAGCCAACGCTATATGCATTGCCTCAGCAACCGATTCAAAATATTCCAGAATCAACTGCACAGCCGAATGTAGCGCCCCTTCCAGATACGCCAGCGAGTGGTGTTGGAGCTGGAGCAGGTACAAATACGGGTACTGTCGTTGAGCAGAGTAATGTCAAGAAAACGCCAAAGGCGGTCAAATTGCCTTATTCAGAGCAAAATGTGGCACAGTTAAAGCGAACGGATTCTCAATCATTGAGTGCGATTGTGCCTGTTACAAACGATGCAGTAACGCCGTCCAATACACAGTTATCAACTCAGCAGCCGATAGAACAACGAAATGCTCGAATTGAAGCCGCACCTTCACCGGATGCCCAAAAAAGTGAAAAATCGACACATAATCTTTCAACGGATTGGATTTGGCCAACTAATGGGAAGTTACTTTCCAATTTCTCAAAAAATTCTAAAGGGTTAAAAATTTCTGGACAATCTGGGCAGCCTATACTGGCTTCTGCGTCAGGTGAAGTGGTTTATAGCGGAAATGGTTTGCGAGGATATGGAAATTTAATCATTATTAAGCACAATAATACATACCTGAGTGCTTATGCCCATAACAGTAGAATTTTGGTGAAAGAAGGCGATAGTGTAACGAAAGGACAGAAAATTGCTGAAATGGGAAATACCGATGCAGATTCAGTACAATTGCATTTTGAAATTCGCAAAAACGGTAAGCCTGTCGATCCTTTAATTTACTTGCCAAATCCATCCTGATTGGTACATTTTGAGTCGTATAATATAACTTTAACATTGCCGTCTATAATCCGAAGTAATCTATTACTTCATCATCTAAAATTTTTAATTACTGTCACGATGTCCCCCGCAGAAGAATCTTATGCCGCCGTCGATTTAGGATCGAATAGTTTTCATATGATTGTGGCGACTTTTACCGACGGTCATTTGCAAATTATTGATCGAATGAAGGAAATGGTTAGACTTGCATCAGGTTTGAATGCTAAAAAAGACTTATCGGAGGAATCGATACAGATTAGTCTTGAGTGTTTGCAACGGTTTGGTCAGCGCATTAAAGAAATTCCAAGCACGAATGTGCGCGCAGTCGGTACCAATACTTTAAGACTAGCACGCAACAAAGAATTATTCTTATCGAAAGCATATGAAGCTCTCGGACATCCCATTGAAATTATTGCAGGCCGCGAGGAAGCACGGTTGATTTATTCAGGGGTCGCGCATAGTTCTTATGATGAAACAAGTAAGCGCTTGGTTATCGATATTGGCGGTGGCAGTACTGAGCTAATCATCGGCAAAGGTTACGATACGATTAAAACTGAAAGTTTGCACATGGGCTGCGTCAATGTCGGTCAGCAATTTTTTGAAGATGGAAAAATAAAGCCCAAAAGAATGCGTAAAGCGATTCTATCCGCCATGCAGGAACTAGAATCGATTAGCATTGCTTATAAAAATACGGGTTGGGATTATGTGTTGGGATCTTCAGGTACGATTCTGGCAATTCGTGATGTAGTGCAATCGCAAGGATGGTGTGATTCGGGAATTACAGCCAACGCATTAACGCGTTTGTCGGAAGCTTTAATTGCAATTGGCGATAGCGAAATGTTGAGCTTTGACGGTTTGTCAGATCGTAGAAAGCCGGTTTTTGCAAGCGGAACAGCCATTTTGTCCGCAATTTTTGAAGCTCTCGAAATCGATAAAATGAATGTTTCGGATGGCGCTTTACGTGAAGGTCTATTATATGATTTGATTGGCCGCACGCATAATGAAGACATTCGTGATCAAACTATTGCGGCGGTAACGCAGCGTTACAATATCGATAGCGAGCAGGCCATTCGGGTTAAGAATACGGCGAAGGCTTTGTTTGACCAAGTCAAAGTCAATTGGCAATTAAATGATAATAATGATTTAAAAATCTTGGAATGGGGAGCGATGCTTCATGAAATAGGTCTTTCCGTTGCCCACTATCAATATCATAAACATGGCGCTTATTTAACAGCCAATTCAGATTTAGCCGGATTTTCCCAGCAAGATCAAAAAAAATTGGCGATGTTGGTTCGTAGTCATCGGCGTAAATTTCCGCTCGAAGAGTTACAGATAATCAATGCTTCGATTCGTCCATCATTAGCAAAACTGTGTGTGTTATTGCGGTTAGCCGTAGTATTGCATCGAGGAAGATCGGGTTATGATTTTCCTGAAATTCATGTTGGTATGGACAAAGGCAACATTCGTCTGATATTTCCTGCCAATTGGTTGGAACAACATCCACTCACATTGTTGGACTTGAATACCGAGCAAAGTTATTTACAAGCAGCCGGGATTATTTTGGACTTTCAATAGAATTTCTTCCGTTATTTGCATTTCAGATAGTATTAACTTGGTTGAATGCGTTTTCTAATTTCGCCAATTCAGAAAAATATCGCTGCCAATCAAAGCAAGGTCCAGGATCGGTTTTTCGTTCGGGCGCGATGTGACAATGTCCGGCAATATCGGTAATCGGAAAGTGTTTCAGTAAACTTTGGGTAAGTGCGATTAACTGTGTGTATTGCTTGTCTGTAAAACAAATAGTATCGCTGCCTTCTAATTCAATACCGATTGAGAAATCATTGCAACGTTCTTTTCCTTGCCAACAAGACACACCCGCATGCCAGGCGCGCTTATTACACGATACGAACTGAATGATGGTTCCGTCGCGGCGGATAAAAAAATGTGTTGAGACTTTTAATCCTACCAAGGTCTGATAATACGGGTGTGCGTCCGGATTAATTTGATTGGTAAATAATTCAATGACGCCGTTTCCGGTGAAATCATCGGGTGGTAAGCTAATATTATGAATCACCAATAAACTGATATTTTCATTTTCAGGACGATCATCATAATTGAGAGAGGGAATAAAACTTGCGCTATCCAACCATCCGTTCTCATCAATCTGCATCATAGGAATTTAAGTGAAATGTGAATCAACATACGTTGCATGGTAACCTATCGCAATTAAATTGATAATCGTTTCATCAAAATCACGTATGCAAGGTAAATTTATTACGTTAGAAGGCATTGATGGTGCAGGAAAAACCACTCAACTTGCTTGGTTGACCGAAATTCTCAAGAATCATGGAATTGATTTTGTAGTAACGCGCGAACCTGGCGGAACGGCATTAGGTGAGAAATTGCGTCTGCTATTATTGGATCGATCGATTTCAATGCACCCGGAAACGGAGGCATTGTTGATGTTTGCGGCGCGTCGTGAACATTTAGATCAAGTCATCCTGCCAGCGCTCGCTGAAGGTCAGTGGGTGGTATCCGATCGTTTCACCGACGCAAGTTTCGCCTATCAAGGTGGAGGCAGAAAGCTGGAGTACAGCAAATTAGCTGTTTTGGAGCAGTGGGTACAAGCCGATCTGCAACCTGATTTAACGTTATATTTTGATATTCCAGTGGAAATCGCGCAACAACGTATTAATCAAATAAAGCACGCGGATCGTTTTGAACAAGAACAATTCGATTTTTTTCAGCGTGTGCGTCAGGCTTATCTTCAACGTGTTAAGCAATTTCCTGATCGAATGTATAAGATTGATAGCAGCCAGTCTTTGGTTGAAGTAAAAAGCGCCGTTGAAAAAGCGCTGCGTGTTCTGTTAAAACATGATTGATTTTTATCCGTGGCAGCAAGAAGTCTGGCAAAAAATGATGAAAAGCCAGAAATATTGGGGACACGCTTTAATCTTCAAAGGAAAAAGAGGCATTGGTAAATATGCTTTTGCACGCAGTTTGGCTCAATCTTTATTGTGTCAATCGCCCAAAACAGATCGACTTGCATGCGGTAACTGTTTGAGTTGCGGTTGGTTTGAGCAAAATAGCCACCCTAATTTTTACTCAGTTTTACCCGAAGCATTATTGGCGGTTGGCAATGCGGATAATACGCAGATTGAAAACAAAGAAACGGGTTTGACCGCTCAGAAGGCTAAAAAAAATTTGAGTCAACAGATCGGTGTGGATCAAATTCGGCAATTAAATGATTTTGTTTATCAAACGGGGCATCAGGATGGCTATAAAGTTATTCTAATTTCTCCGGCTGAAACAATGACGCATGCTGCAGCGAATGCGCTATTAAAAAAACTCGAAGAACCGCCTGCGGATGTTTTATTTATTTTGGTGACGCATCAGGTACAGCATTTATTGCCGACGATTCGAAGCCGCTGCCAACAAATAGCAATGCCAGTTCCGAATATGGAAACTTCGATTGAATGGCTAAAGTTAAAAGGTATCGATAATCCTGAATTTATTTTGCCGCTCAATGATTTTTCACCTTTGTCGGCTTGGTCATTCGTTCAGGAAGATCTCGCAACACCACATCAACATTTCATCGACCAAATTACCAGTGGAAAGAAATTTGATTGGCTGACATTGGCGCAATCGCTTCAGGCAATTAATTTAGCGAGAGTGACCGATTGGTTACAAAAATGGTGCTACGATCTCGTGAGTTATCGAACGACGGGTGAAATCCGCTATTACTTGCAATTCAAATCGATTATTCAAGCAATGAGTCAGCAAATTGATTTAATTACGTGTGTCACATTTGCTAGAGAATTGAATAACCACAGAAAGTTATCACATCATCCACTGAGTGCTCGTTTATTTCTGGAAGAAATGTTCATCCGGTACAGCGAGATGATGCACAGAAAGTAGTGTTGAACTACTTCTTATCGTAAGTATCATCCGCTTTTAACACTTTCAATGCCGCACTCGCGCAAGCTTCGTCAAATTCAATACCAGGAGCGCCACCTACGCCAATCCCACCGACGACCTCACCTTCTATTTTGATTGGAAAGCCGCCACCGAGTAACAGAATATTTTCATTGATGCGCGACAAACCTTGTAATTCTGACTTTTGTACCACTAAGGTTGCATATTTATGCGTGGAATCGCGCAAACTGGCCGCGGTGTATGCTTTGCGCCGGCTACTATCGAGTGTATGAGGGGCGGCTCCATCGCCTTTCAATTGTACTTTAACAAGCCCTGACTGATCGACAATTGCAACGCTGATTTTATGGCCATTATCTAAGCATTTTTTGACGGCTGTCATGGCTGCTTGAGTCGATAATTCCAGTGATAATACCTTTTGTGAGGTTAAATCCTGAGCAAAAATAGAATTGCTGGCAATGCACAGTGATAAAAAGAAGATAGGATAAAAAGACCGCTTCACTATTTTCGTCATACTAAAATCCCTCTTTAAATGAGCTATTCATATCGTACATTAAAACGATTTTTGGGAAATCAATGGATGGCGCTGGAAAAATAACCTGATGTACTTCCTAATGGAATCTACAGCCATCCATCAATTATTATAAGCTCCGCTAGCTTAGAATTCTTAAGTAATTTGTATCGAAAAGAAAATGAAGAATTTGTGTGGGTCTGCAACAATTTAGATCGGTTCCAAACCGATTGAATTATTTATCAAAAATTCTGACATTCATGGCATTTTCATGCGAAATTTTAGTCCTTTAACTTCATGGGTTAATAACTATGCGGATGCCATTCCAATATAATTCCGGCCAATGGCGGTAATGTAATTACCAGTGAATTAGCAAAGCCCATGCAATTTTGTGCATGGCTGGTTAAGGCTACGGTGTTACCCATATTGCTGCCACCGTAATACATTGAATCGCTATTGAAAATTTCTCGATAATTGCCGGATTTCGGAACGCCTAAGCGGTAACCGGTGCGGGGTACTGGTGTAAAATTTAACACCACGACAACAAAACCACCGTTTCTATCTTGCCGTACATAGCTGATGATCGAATGATCGGCGTCTTGGCAATCGATCCAGTAAAATCCTTCCGACGAAAAATCCAATTGATGTAATGCCGGAATATCGCAGTAATGACGATTTAGGTCACGTAATACCGTTTGTACGCCCGCGTGGAAAGGTTGTTCCAATAAAAACCAATCGAGTTCGTGATTGATTCGCCATTCGCGTGTTTGACCAAATTCATTACCCATGAAGTTGAGTTTCTTGCCCGGACAAGTCATCTGATAGGTCAGCAACAACCGCAGATTGGCAAATTTCTGCCAATTATCGCCCGCCATTTTGTTATATAACGAGCCTTTGCCGTGTACTACTTCATCGTGGGAAAACGGTAAAATGAAGTTTTCACTGTACGCATACAATTGACTAAAAGTCAGTTGATTTTGATGATAACGTCGATAGATCGGGTCTTGGCACATATAAAGCAATGTGTCGTGCATCCAACCCATGTTCCATTTCATCGAAAAACCCAACCCTCCAAGATAGGTCGGACGTGAGACACCTGGCCAGGCGGTAGATTCTTCCGCAAGCGTTAATGCGCCAGGAAATTCGCCGTGTACCATGATATTCAGATCGCGCAAGAAATTGATTGCGTCAAGATTTTCTCGTCCACCATATTGATTCGGCAGCCATTCACCGGCTTTACGCGAATAATCCAAATACAGCATGGATGCTACGGCGTCGACGCGCAATCCATCCAGATGATATTCCGCTAACCAGTAGTGTGCGCTCGATAGCAAAAAAGATTTCACTTCGTTGCGCCCAAAATTGAAGATATAGGTGCCCCAATCGTGGTGATAACCCAGTCTTGGATCTTCATGTTCATACAGTGCGGTGCCATCGAAGCGTGCTAGTGCAAAAGTATCTTGCGGAAAATGCGCTGGAACCCAATCGAGAATAACGCCGATGTTGGCTTGATGACAGGCATCGACAAAAAACTTAAAGTCATCGGGTGAACCATACCGGCTGGTTACTGCAAAATAACCAGTGGTTTGATAACCCCATGATTCATCCAGTGGATGTTCTGAAATGGGCATCAATTCGATATGGGTGTATCGCATTTCTTGCACGTACGGAATCAAATGTTCGGCTAAGTCGCGATAGCTATAGAAACGTCCGTCAGGATGTCGTTTCCACGATCCGGCGTGAATTTCCAAAATGTTCATCGGTGCATGCAGCCAATCACGTTGTGCGCGGTCTTGCAACCATGCGGCATCTTGCCATTGATGCGAGGATTGTTCTGCAGGAGTAAGCGCAGCGGTATTTGGGCGCAACTCATAGCAATTGGCGTATGGATCAGTTTTTACCATGATTTCGCCACTATTGCGATGACGAATCTCAAATTTATACAACGTGCCCGGTTGCAATTCAGGAATAAATAATTCCCATACGCCGCTGGCATGATGAATTTTCATCGGATTGATGCGGCCGTCCCATTGATTAAAATCTCCAATTACGCTGACTCTTTCTGCATTGGGTGCCCAAACCGCAAAACGGACGCCCATGACACCGTTATTTTTGCAGCGATGCGAGCCTAATGTGCGATAGGTCTGCCAAAGTCTACCTTCATTGAATAAATACAAATCATGATCGGAAATTTGTAAGGGAAATGCGTAGGCGTCGTAACTTTCAAAAATGATGGGTTCAGCGGTTGCATCACCTTTGGTTTCCAGACGCAGTCGATAGGGCATTTCTGGCTTGACGTTACCGATCCATTCAAAAATGCCATCCTCATGCACGCAGTGCATCGGTACGAAATCGTTTTGAATTTTGATAGCGATGTGTTTAATATGAGGGCGAAACACGCGAATACAGATGTGTTTTTGCTCCTGCTGTAAGCCGAGGTAGCAGAAAGGATCATGTAGGCGTGCGTTCAGCAAAGCTTCTTGCAAAGGTTTTTTTTTGTTTTTTTCAGACACTGTCGTAACGAATCATAAAGTAATCATTGATTGGCTTTTGCCTCAGGTTTAAGGCAAAAGTTTAATGTAATCGAATCGATGAGATTATCATGTCCTCAAGATAAAACGAAATGTTGTTGCAGGATAATGCAGAAATGAATTTTTTCTTGACTAGAAGCGCAATTGGGCGCCTGCATAAACGCCGCGAGGAACCATAGCGGGCATAGTGGACAAAGTATCGGCGATAAATTCACGATGTTGATGGCTGAATAGATTTTGTCCTACTACAAATAAATCGAGATTGCGTACCGGTTTCCATACCAATTTGGCGTCCATGGTGACAAAATCAGGAATATTAAAGAAAGCGATATTACTGGTATAACGCAACCACAAATTCAGCTCCAGTTTGTCGGTAACATCATAATTAGAACGAAACGATAACAAATGGCGAGCGTTCCCTTTATCAGCCGCACCTGTTGATACGTCCGTGAGTTTAGAGAACTCGCTCGCGCGAATATTCATATCGAGAAAACTATAGTTTCCTTGCAGACGCCACTTCTCAGTGGGTTTCCAATCAGCCGCGACTTCAAATCCGTAAGTCCACGCAGAGGCTTTGTTGTTGGGTAAGAATGGCAAAATCAGTTGTTGCGGTATGCCAGAAGTTAACGATAAAGCGCCTAAGCTATAATCTCGGAGATGACTGTAATCATTAATGAATCCCGCAATATCTACCGATGCTTGCGCTGAGAAATGATGACGATAACCTAGTTCATAAGCTAATAGTTTTTCAGCATTGAAATCTTTTGAGCCTTGAAATATAGACAGAATCGGTATATTTCCCGAAAATAGCCCATTACCAAATAGTGTAGAGATGTCGCCAAAATTAAGCCTAGAGTCAAATTCAGCACGAGAGGGTGTCCGAACAGCACGCGAAATTGCCGCCCAAAATGAATTTCTTTCATTTGGCAACCAAGCTAAACGTGCATTCGGTTGAATTTCATGACCTGTAAAATCGTTTTGGTCTACTCGAGTTCCAATAGTAAAAAACAGTTTATTGGGTAATAAGGTAATTTCATCCCGTACAAATCCACTATAAAAGTGATGTGCGATTTTTTGCGGATCATACTGTGCGAACTCGGTGTTGATGGCTTTATTGTAATTTAAACGATAGTGCCCACCCCAAGTTATGCTGTGTCTTTCTAGCCAAGGAAAACGGTGTTGAAAATCTAAATCGACGCTTTGTGCGGTGTATTCTGTCAATGGGGCAATAGAATAATTACTGCGGTCATAAGCGGCTTGAAAAAACATCGATGATTTGTCGGAAATGGTTCGATCCCAGCGGAATCGTGCATAACCACCTTCCTGGCTGCCGCGTTGCACCGGATTTGCAAGTAAGTTGCGGTTAAAATAGAGGGTATCCGCCATATTGCCTACCGCATTATAGAAACCTTCTGCTTGCAAGGTAAATTGATCAATGCCGCGGTTGTGATCTAGACGAAAACCTCCCCGCACCGATTGCCATTGATCATGAACATTGTTTCCCGATAATGAAACCGTATTGTCGCGACTAAACGCTTTAACAAATACGCGAAAAGGGGTGTCTTCATTAATTTTTCCACCGTAACGAGCTCCGACAAAACCGTTTTCAAAGCCACCTCCGCCCCCCGTCAGTAGAGCGCCTTGTGTATCAGATGCATTTTTAGTAATAATGTTGATGACTCCATTGACAGCATTGGTTCCCCAGACTGTTCCCGCTGGACCTCGAATGATTTCAATGCGTTCAATATCTTCGATTAAGGTATCTTGCTGCATCCATAAAGTACCGGTAATGTTGGGTGAGTAATCACTACGGCCATCCAACAATACTTGTACTTTATTTGAAGAAAAACTATTGAAGCCGCGAATACTGACAGCCCATTTATCGGTGCCAATACGATCAACATGCACGCCGGGTGCCATGCGCAATGCATCTGGAATGCTGGTCGCTCCCGACCGGCGAATGTCATCTTGGGTAATAACAAAAACGGCTGCAGCTACTTCTGTGAGTTTTTGTGAACTACGCGTGACTGAAGATACGTTAATGACCTTGATTCGTGTTAATTCTTCCAGACTGAGATCTAAATATTGATTGTGAATAGATTTGCTGTTGGCGAATGCATTGAAAGCAACACCTTGAAAAACCAGGAGAATACTCGCAAAAAAATGCGCTATTCGCAATAAGTATTGTTTGATAACCATGCATCTCAGATTAAAATTTATGTAACAAAAAAGTGATAAGTTGCTGAAATTTATATCATTGGAATCATATCTTAAGGAAGTGATTTTAATCATGGTAATAACATAAGTTAACCGTTATATTTCATGTTTTGATGAAATCGTAAATTGATAGCCCGTGTGAAATGTTATAGGTCAATAGCAATTGAGTTTTTGAGGGTGTTGGTAGAATTACAACATGTAGAGTTCATAAGGATTAAATGTGGACGTTTCGGTTAAAAATACAAAAAGCATACCGAAATTAATTTGCCGATATTAGAACACTTGAGAATGCGGTACCATGTAGTACTAATCAATCAGGATTAGCTATTAGACTTTATAGTCATTACTTATACGATAGGATGCTGTGTATGATTGATCAACTATATACCCAAACTGCTTCTAATAATTCCAACAACAGTTATGCGGCCCGTAATGATACGATTGCGCTGATTTTGGCTGGGGGGCGAGGCAGTCGCTTACACCAATTAACCGATTGGCGTTCTAAACCGGCGGTACCTTTTGGCGGTAAATTCCGCATCATTGATTTTCCATTGTCGAATTGTGTCAATTCCGGTATCCGCCGCATTGGCGTAGTGACGCAATATAAAGCGCAAAGCTTGATTCGCCATATTCAACACGGTTGGAGTTTTCTGGATGGCCGTTTCAAAGAATTTGTCGAACTATTGCCGGCGCAACAGCAAACAGCCGATGAAACTTGGTATCAAGGCACCGCCGACGCGGTGTTTCAGAATCTCGATATCTTGAGAAGGCACAACGCCAAATATGTTTTGATTCTGGGCGGCGATCATGTGTATAAAATGGATTACAGCAAACTTTTGGCAGAACATATTACGCAATCCGCCGATATGACTGTTGCCTGTCTCGAAGTGCCGTTACAAGAAGCTACCGCATTTGGTGTGATGGGAGTCAATGAAAATTGGCAAATTACCAGCTTTACTGAGAAACCACAAAATCCTACTCCGATTCCAGGGCATTCGAATATGGCATTGGCCAGTATGGGTATTTATGTGTTTAACGCTGAATTCTTATATCAACAATTGATTCGTGATCATAACATTAGCGAATCTTCTCACGATTTTGGTAAGGACTTGATTCCTTATATGGTGCCACGCCATCGCATTTTTGCGCATCGCTTTTATAATAGCTGTGTGAATACCGCATCGGGCATTCCCTATTGGCGTGATGTTGGAACGATTGACGCATTTTGGGAAGCGAATCTGGATTTGATTTCGGTCACGCCTCAGTTGAATTTATATGATGCGGATTGGCCGATATGGACACATCAAGAACAGCTGCCACCAGCAAAATTTGTTTTTGATGACAATGATCGGCGTGGTCAAGCCTTGGATTCTTCGGTTTCGGGTGGTTGTATCATCAGTGGTTCAACCGTGCGTCGCTCTATGTTGTTTTCTAATGTCAAAGTGAACAGTTACAGTGTCATTGAAGATTCTGTCATTTTGCCTAATGTCGAAATCCGTCGCAATGCGCGCTTACGCCGTGTGGTGGTGGAAAAGCGTTGTGTCATTCCGGAAGGTTTAATGGTTGGCTATAATAAAGAAGAAGATCGGCAACGATTTCGCGTGACCGAAAAAGGCGTGACGTTGATTACGCCAGAGATGTTGGGGCAAGATTTATATCCCTATTCAAGAAAGTCTTAACTTTCAAGCTGTATCTATCATTGAATAACAATAACTTATAATAAAATGAAAAAACTGAATCTGGTTCTGCTGTGGCATATGCACCAGCCGGACTATCGTGATTACGAAACACAAGAATTTGTATTGCCTTGGGTTTATTTGCATGCCATTAAGGATTACACGGATATGGCTTATCACCTCGAAACCTATCCGAACGTCAAGGCCGTTGTTAATTTCGTGCCCATTTTGCTGGATCAATTGGAAGATTTTGCACAGCAATTTTCTAACGGAAAAATGCGTAATCCGTTATTAAAACAGCTTGCCAATCCTGAGCTGGAAAATCTTTCGGTACAAGATCGTGTTTATTTGCTCGATAGCTGTTTTCTCAGTAACCACGACAACATGCTCAAGCCATACCCAAGCTACAAACGCTTGTACGAACTGAGCCAAACGTTTACTAAATACGATGATAATGAAATCCGTTATATTTCAGGCCAGTATTTTGCTGATTTGCTGGTTTGGTATCATTTGGTATGGATGGGGGAGGGTATCCGCAGGCATAACCCGTTTATTCAGAAGCTACTGGAAAAAAACAAAGGATTTAGCAATGAAGAGCGGATGCAATTATTCAATTTAATCGGTGAGCTGATTCGTGATTTGATTCCACGTTATCGTAGGCTGGTTGAATCGGGTCAAATTGAATTGTCCACCACACCACACTATCATCCGTTGGCGCCATTGATGATTGATTTTTCCTCGGCTAAAGACAGTCAACCCGATATTACAATGCCGCATTGTTCACAATACCCCGATGGATTGAACCGGGTCAGTTTTCATTTATCTTCTGCATTGGAGAGTCATACAACTTATTTCAATCAGAAACCTACTGGTATCTGGCCTGCAGAAGGCGCTATTTCGCAAACTTTATTGGAAGTAATGACGCAACAAAATTGCGAATGGAGCGCCAGCGGGGAAACTGTCCTAGTTAATAGTTTACGAGCATCAAATCCTGATGTTGTGCTGTCTGATAAAAACAACTATTTGTATCAACCGTATCGATTTTCTGGATCAGCAGCATCCATGCTGTGTTTTTTTCGTGATGACCGGTTATCCGATTTAATTGGTTTTGAGTATTCCAAATGGTTTGCACCCGATGCAGCAACAAATTTCGTGCAGGAATTAGAACACATTTATTACCATACATCGGGCGACCAAGATCCTATCGTCAGCGTGATATTGGATGGGGAAAATGCCTGGGAATCCTATCCGTATAACGGATACTATTTTTTGCAAGATGTTTATCAGTTACTGGCGCAACATCCATTTATCCAAACAACGACCTATCGTGATTATATTGCCGATGCGAAAAATAGAGAAAATGCATCGACTTTAAACAAATTGACGGCTGGAAGTTGGGTTTACGGGACGTTCTCCACCTGGATTGGCGATCACGAAAAAAATAGCGCGTGGGACTTGCTATGTTCCGCAAAGCATTGTTTTGATCAAGTAATGTCACAGAATACGCTGACAGAAGAAGAAAAAGCAGCGGCTATCCGTCAACTGTCTTCGTGCGAAAGCTCCGATTGGTTTTGGTGGTTCGGTGATTACAATCCAGCGCATTCAGTTGCCAGCTTTGATCAATTATTTAGAAAAAATTTGATGAATTTGTATCGTTTGCTCAAATTACCTATTCCACCACAGCTTTATGAATCGATCAGTAAAGGTAATAGTGACAATGGAGAAAGTGGCGCGATGCGACGATCTTCTTAGTCACTGATAAGTGTCGAATGATGTCGCCATTCATCAGATTATCGGTTTTTGTTTTTAACTCAACCACAGGGAATTATTGAATGTCTCAACGCGTTTCGTTATTGTTTGGAGTGCATGCCCACCAACCTGTTGGTAATTTTTCTAGCGTTCTGATGGATGCGCATTTGCGCTGCTATAAACCTTTCTTACAAGTGCTGTACCGTTATCCCGACTTTCGTTTCGCGATTCATTTATCAGGCTGGCTACTTGATTATCTGTTAATGCACTACCCAGAAGACATGGCTTTATTGCAAGAAATGGTGGCAAGAAATCAAGTCGAGCTTTTTGGTGCAGGTGACACAGAACCGGTGTTAGCAGTCATACCGAATCGAGATCGTATCGGACAAATCCAAACTTTTTCCGACAAATTGGCTGAAAAATTAGGGCAACGCCCGCAAGGTGCTTGGTTGACTGAACGCGTTTGGGAATCAACCGTCATTCCAGCGCTAGCGGATTGCGGTATTCGTTATGTCACCGTCGATGATTATCATTTTGTTTGTGCTGGCAAAGTATTACCTGAACTCAACGGCTACTTTACTACGGAAGAGGGTTCGCAACGACTGGATTTATTCCCGATTTCAGAAGCATTGCGTTACAAAATTCCGTTTTCACCGGCTGATGATACCGTCGCTTATCTCGAATCTTTAGCCAATCCGGGCGTGTCACATACGCAAAGCGCGGCGATTTATTTTGATGATATTGAAAAATTTGGTATTTGGCCTGAGACCTATCAATGGGTCTATGAAAAAGGCTGGTTAGAGCAATTTATTCAAAAGGTTTTGGCTTCGAATATTATCGTTACCCAGCATTTCAGCGAATATCACGCGGCTGAAAAAACACGCGGCATTGTTTATTTGCCTACGGTTTCTTATATTGAAATGAATGAGTGGACTTTGCCTGCCGCTTCTGCCAACGCTTACGCAGAATTAACTCAACACGCCAAAACACAAGGCTGGTATGAACATAAAAAAGCTTTCATACGCGGTGGCATTTGGAAAAACTTTTTTTCCCGTTATCCTGAATCGAATTGGATGCACAAACGCATGCTCAGTCTTTCAGCACGATTAGCGAAATTACCCAAAAAACAGCAATCAGATGAAATGCGGCAGAAACTCTATGAATCCCAAGCCAATGATGCTTATTGGCATGGTATGTTTGGAGGATTGTATTTGCCGCATTTGCGGCGTGCCTTGTACAAGGCTATGCTTGAATTGGAAGTAATGCTGGACGCCTGCAAGCCTCGTCAAATTTCATTCGTAGAAGATACCGATCTGGATGGCGTCAGAGAAGTCTATCTACATAATGGAACGCTGCAAGCGATTGTTAAGCTAGACGCCTATGCCAGTATTTGTGAGTTGGATGCGTATGAATTGCATCATAACTTTGGCGATACACTACGCCGCCAGATTGAGCATTATTATCAAAAAATACAAGCAGGGCATCGAGATTCTTCGCAACATTCGGGTGATGGTATTGCCTCCGCGCATGATCGAATCAGCTTCAAACATGAAATCAATGCATCGGATATCGTTGCTGATGATCATCCTAGGAGCCTGTTTGTCGATTCCTTGAATCAAGTGCCGGTAGCTTATACATCTAACAGTTCCGCACTCGAGAATTTACAGTTCGTTTCGCACCATGCTGAAAATATTGTGCATAAACTGTTTATGTTGGAGAAAAACCAACTGCATGTGTTGTATCGATTCAGTGCCAAAACGAAGCAATCATTCAGTACGCAAATCAATCTTGCGATGCCGAGTTGCGACGGTATGGGGGGGCGCTACCGTTATCAAAATGAGGTTCTAGGCGGTTTCGGACAATGGATCGAATTATCGAATTTCACCGAAATGACGCTCGATGATGACACTTTGAATGGACATGTGGTATTAAAAACATCGGCTCCAGTGAGCTTTCGCGCTAATCCGCATTTTTCAGTGTCGCAATCGGAAAGTGGTTTTGAAAAAATCATGCAAGCCGTTACACTGCATTTGGAATGGCCGATCACGGTGCATGAGCTAACCATTACCCTGTCAATTCATGCGAGAAAGCGCGCTTAATGCGTTATGATTGCAGTATTACTTAGAAACCAATTGTCTTGGTAATGCAAAATTACCGAGCAGCAGTGGATTTTTACCGTCAAAATAAATAGAAAATAACTTTAATCGTATGTCATCGCTCATTCAATCACCAGCTTGGCTTGCTTTGCAAGCACATCAAAAGGTACTGGCACAACAACATTTACGTAACCTATTTGAGAAAAATCCGCAGCGTTTTAATGAGTTATCGTTGCAATTTGATAGCATTTTATTAGATTTTTCTAAACAGCTGATAGAACGTGATACGGTCGATTTACTGATTAATCTCGCAAAGCAGCAGCAGCTTTCCGACTGGATAAAACGCATGTTTTCCGGGGACAAAATCAATTCCACCGAACATCGTGCTGCGTTGCATGTGGCTTTACGGGGACAAGATCCTGTCACCGTTGATGGTGTCGATGTCATGCCGGAAGTTAGACGCGTCTTGAAGCAAATGGAAAAATTTTCTTCCGAAGTGCAAAGCGGCGCACGTGTTGGTTATTCGGGAAAAATGTTCACCGATATCGTCAATATCGGTATCGGCGGCTCCGATTTAGGGCCAGTCATGGTTACCGAAGCGTTAAAACCGTATCGCTTACCCAATATTACGCCGCATTTTATTTCCAATATTGACGGCACGCAGCTCGCCGATGTATTGCAACATCTTAATCCTGCTACGACCTTGTTTGTTGTTGCTTCCAAAACATTCACTACGCTGGAAACAATTACTAATGCTTGTTCCGCACGGGAATGGTTTATTTCTCATGGGGGGAGTGAAAAAGACATCGCCAAACATTTTGTCGCGGTATCGACGAATCGATCAGCGGTAGAGAATTTTGGCATCAATCCGGATAACATGTTTGAGTTTTGGGATTGGGTGGGCGGACGATATTCATTATGGTCTGCGATTGGATTGCCGATTGCTTTGACGATCGGCATGGATCATTTTTACGAGTTATTGGCTGGCGCGCATGCGATGGATCAGCACTTTGCGACTGCTCCGCTGGAAAAAAACTTGCCCGTTATGTTGGCTTTAGTCGGTGTTTGGCAAATCAATTTTCTCGGCACTGCGGCGCATGCTATTTTGCCGTATGACCAATCCATGCACCGTTTTCCTGCCTATTTGCAGCAATTAGAAATGGAAAGCAACGGTAAACGCATCACCCGCGATGGCGAAGTCGTTGATTATGATACGGGTGCTATCGTTTGGGGGGAGCCCGGAACTAACGGGCAACACGCGTTTTATCAATTATTGCATCAAGGTACTCACAATGTTTCGGCGGATTTCTTGGCGCCTTGTCAAAGCCACCATTTGATCGGTGTTCATCATTTTATGCTACTCGCCAATTTTTTTGCCCAAACAGAAGCATTAATGAGCGGTAAAAATGCGAGCGAAGTTCGTGCGGAGCTTGAATCACAACACATGGATGCCAAAACTATTGAGCAGCTGTTGCCGCATAAGATTTTTCCAGGCAATCGCTTGACCACATCGATTTTATTTAAGAAATTGAATCCGCATACCTTAGGAGCGTTGATAGCGATGTATGAACACAAAGTATTCGTGCAAAGTGTCATCTGGAATATCAATCCGTTTGATCAGTGGGGTGTTGAGCTCGGTAAGCAACTAGCGGGAAAAATCTTGTCCGAACTTGAACAAAATGCCCCTGTAACCTCACACGATTCTTCGACCAATGGACTTATTGATTTCTTTAAATCCAATCAGTAGTGGTTATGCAAAACGCTCAAAAACTAAAAGTACTTTTTATAACATCTGAAATTTATCCACTCTGCAAAACAGGGGGATTAGGGGATGTGAGCGCCTCTTTGCCAGTAGCTTTGCAAAATTTACAAACCGATATCAAAATCTTGCTGCCAGGTTATCCATCAGTGATGCAGGGGGTCAAATACAAACGGAAAGTCGCCGAATTCAAAGAATTGCAGCATTTTCCTCCGACCACTCTGTTGGCTGGAAAGCTCGCTTTAAGTAAGACGGAATCGTTATCGGTATTGGTCATTGATTGTCCTGGTTTATACGCACGTGAAGGTGGGCCTTATTTGGATGCGAGCGGTCACGATTGGCCAGACAACGCGCTGCGTTTTGGTTTATTGTCAAAAATTGGCGCGATTCTATCGAGCGACGCCAGCCCGCTTAAATGGCAACCCGATATTGCGCACTGTAATGATTGGCAAAGCGGCCTTACGCCAGCTTACTTACATTTTCATTTGGGTGCTAAAGCGCCTACGGTAATAACCATTCACAATTTGGCATTTCAGGGTAATTTTGCGCCAGGAACAGTCATTCAGCTTGGTCTCCCCGCGTCTAGTTTTAATGTGCACGGGGTCGAATACTACGGAAATCTATCTTTCCTAAAAGCGGGTATTTATTATGCGGACCATATCACTACCGTCAGTTCAAACTATGCCAAAGAAATTCAAAAAGAACCGCTAGGGTTTGGTATGCAAGGCTTGCTAACCACACGTAGTAAGCAATTAACGGGAATCATTAACGGTATCGATATCGAAAAATGGAATCCTGAAACGGACCCTCATTTAGCAAAAAATTACAACAGCAAAAAGTTATCGAACAAATCTTTTAACAAAGCAGCACTTCAACAGCGCATGGGGCTTGATGTCGATGATGCTATTCCGCTGTTTGGTGTCATCAGTCGCCTAACCTATCAGAAAGGTACGGATTTGTTGATTCAGATTATTCCTGATCTCGTCAAATTACCGGCACAACTGGTCATTCTGGGTAGCACTCATGTTGAACTGGAAGCGCAACTGATGTCGTTAGCAAAAGCCTATCCTCATGCGATTGCGGTAAAAATTGGTTTTGATGAAGCATTGTCACATCTGATTGAAGCCGGTTCAGATTGCTTCCTGATGCCTTCACGATTTGAACCGTGCGGTTTGAATCAAATGTACAGTCAACGCTATGGAACTCCTCCCATCGTGCATGCGACAGGCGGCTTAGTCGATACGGTTGTTAATCTTACGCCAGATACTTTGGCCAATGGTACTGCCAGCGGGTTTTCTTTCTCACCCATTACGATTGGTAATTTGTTTAGCACCATACAATTGGTTGTTGAGACTTATCGAAATACAAAAACTTGGCAGAAGTTACAAAAAAACGCTATGGCAAAAGATTTTAGCTGGCAGGCAAGTGCGGCTGCTTATCAGGAAATTTATCGATCGTTAATCGAGTAATTTCATCAATAAAGTAACTTAAAAAATTTTTTATCGACGTAACTCTTGCTAACACAAGTTAGTATGTTAAGCATTAGTTTCTTGGTATGGTAAATGAGTATTCTCAAGCAATAATTTTTCGAATACTTGTCTTTTAACCGGCTGAGAATACAAAAAACCTTGTGCGTAATCACAACCAAGATGCTTTAAGAGTTCCTCCTGAGCTCTTGTTTCTACGCCTTCCGCAATGGTTTTAATGTTGAGTTTATGCGCCATAACGATAATGGCTTCGACCAGTGTACGATCAGTTTCATTATCCATTAACTGATTAATAAAAGTGCGATCGATTTTTAAGTAATCAATATCGAACTTTTTAAGGTATGAGAGTGAAGAAAAACCGGTGCCGAAATCATCAATCGATACTTCGATGCCATTATTACGAAATTCGAGTAAGTGTTCTTGAACCACTGAGGAATCTTTTAATAATAAACTTTCAGTGATTTCGACGTTGATACAGTTACCTGGCAAACCAAATTGTTCCAGTTCATTCAGCCAGCTAAATTTACTCATAAATTTGAATTGCAAAGGTGACATGTTCACGCTAATTTGCACATGTTTATTCCAGCACTCAGAACATTGATAAATCAATTCAATCGCTCTTTTGAATACTGCTTCGCCTACCTCTAGAATTAAACCGCTTTCTTCTGCTAAGGGTATAAATACTGCAGGACTTACCATACCACGCTTGGGATGATCCCATCGCACTAGAGCTTCTCCTTTCACAAAACCACCCGTAGTCAAATCAATGATCGGTTGATAGTAAACCTGCAATTCATCTTTTTTAATGGCTCGACGCAAATCACGAATTAACATCATTTTCTCGTGTGCTTCACGTTGCATGGATGAAGTAAAGTAAGAAAACCGGTTGCGTCCCTCTCGTTTTGCCGCATACATTGCTTGATCGGCATGTTTCATCAAATTTTTCATTTGCAAGCCATCGCGGGGGTAAAATACAATTCCGATGCTGGTTGAGATGAAGTAATCCGTCTTATTTTGATCAAAATTGAAGGGTTGATTTAAAGCGTGAATAATGTTTTCAGCGATACTTTCTGCTTGATTGCTGCTTTCTATACTCGATAGAATAACGGCGAACTCATCACCTCCTAAGCGCGCAACAGTATCTTTTTCAGTGATGCAATTTTTAACTCTTCCGGCTACTTGCTTGAGTAAATCGTCGCCTTTATCATGCCCCAAAGTGTCATTAATATCTTTAAAATGATCCAAATCTAGGAATAACAATGAAAACATTGATGCATTTTGTTTGCATTCTTGAATCTTGGTTTCAAGCCGGTTTTTAAACAAATTCCGATTGGGTAATCCCGTCAATGGATCGTAATTGGCCTGGAAAATAAGCTGTTCATCTTTCTTTTTCTTTTCGGTGATGTCGGTGAACTGTGAAACATAATAATGAACACGATGATCTTCATGGCGAATGACACTGATGCTGACCCACTTTGCGTGAATAGAGCCGTCTTTGTGTTTGTCCCAAATTTCACCTTGCCAGTGATCATCGTTGAGAACGCTACGACGTATTTCTTGATAAAAGCTGCTATTATGTTTGCCAGAACGTAAAAAAACTGGCGATTCTCCTATCACATCGGCCATGGTGTATCCGGTCATGGATGTAAAAGCCGGATTAATTTGAATGATCATATCGTTTTCGTCAGCAACCATAATGGCCTCACTACTCGACTGATAGATCGTTGCCGCTAACAACATTGAATCGTAGGCGCGCTTTTCTTTCGTAATATCTTGATAAGTTCCTAGAATCCCTATAATTTGGTTGAGCTGGTTACGCAGTGGCACTTTAGAGGTTTTGAGCCATAATAATCTTCCATCTTGCGTATTGTGAGGTTCTTCATACGCTAATTTTGGCAATCCTGTTTCAATAACCTTCCGATCATCTTTGCGATAAATTTCAGCGTGTTCTTTCCAGTGTAAATCGTAATCATTTTTTCCAATAACTTGTTGAATTGATTCTAATCCAACATCTTTGGCATACGCACGATTACAACCCAAATAATTTAAGTCTTTATCTTTCCAAAAAATTCTTACTGGCGCTGTATCGATGATCGTTTCCAATAAATTGAACGAGTCAGCTAAAGCTATTTCTTTTATTTTTTGATCAGTGATGTCGGCAATGATCCCGACGTAGCCACACAGGACATCGTGATGATCGCGTTGTACTTGCGCGCGACTCACAATCCATTTGATATGATGGTGTTTGTTTAGAAAGCGAAATTCGGAAAAAAAATGAGTCTGCTGCCTTACAGCTTCTTGCCATTCTTTGATCACACGTGCTCGATCATCAAAATGAATATGATCCGTCCATCTTTCTCCTAAAACTTCTGCAGCGGAAGTTTCGGAAATTTCAGTCCAACGTTCATTGACATAGACATATTTTCCCGTAGCATCGGCGCGAAAAATGCCTATCGGTGCAACTTCGGTAACGCTGCGAAAAATTTGTTCGCTATCACGAAGTGCTTTTTCGATATTTTTTTGCTCTGTGATGTCGACTACGACACCTTTCCAACAGGTCGTGCCATTTTCTTTTTGGTGAGGAGTAGAATAATTACGTAACCATTTATCACCTGAAGGAGTCGCTATTGGATATTCATAAATCCAAGGTGATAAATTTTTTGAGGAATGTTGTAAAGAAGCTTCCAGCTCAGACAAAACTTCCTGCGGGACCAGTGCAAAGGTTATCTCCACATTAGCCATGCACTCTGCCGCTGAGTAACCGATAAGATCAAAAATTCCTTCACTAATGTACGGTAGAGAACGACGACCTTCCCGATCGATACAAAATTCAAAAACAGCTCCGGGAATACTAGCGATAAATTCGTTTAAACGTTTTTCACATTCTTGAAGAGTGGTGGAATACTGATTTAATAAATGGTCAGAATTGGGTTTCATCGTATTGTATTCGCCTCATCAGAAATCAGAGGTTTGCTAAAAAGCAGTATAGCAGAGTGTTGAGGTATGAGGGTTTTCAAGGAACCAAAAGTTTCATAATAGGCAAAGATAAAATAGGTGATGAAAGTGGGAGAAGTGACCTCACAAATTCGGACTGGAGTTGGAGTTGTCCCCTTTGAACGGATACATTATGTTCTTTTAAAGGAGAAGAAAGATGACACAAAACTATAAACCTGCTTACCCGCCTGAGTTTCGCCAACAAATGGTGGAATTGGTAGCATTAGGCAAAAGTCCGAAGCAATTATCGAAGGAATTTTGCTGCCACTACCGCATGGTGCCGGGCAGCGGGAGCACCGATTAGGTCAAGCCAGGCAATTGCGCCGGTTTCGGTATTAAGTGGTGCTCCCTTGAATACCAGCGAGCGGCAAGAGTTGCTGGAATTGCGTAAGAAGCTCAAGCGTGTGGAGATGGAGCGTGACATATTGGCAAAGGCTACGGCCTGGTTTGCAAACAACAAGGATTAATTGGAAAAGTGTATCAATTAGTCCAAGCAAACCGAGCGCAATTTTCGGCCCGCGTTCTATGTGAAACACTGGGTGTATCGCACAGCGGTGACGCAGATTGGGCAAAACACACACTCAGCCAGAGCGAGGCCATTGCTAACTGTCGATTGACCGGGCAGATCATGACTATATACCGTTGAATTGGCCGATCTTGGCATCATGGTTAATCACAAGCGCGTAGGCAGGTTGATGCGTGAAGTAAGGGGATGAGTCGCAGACGAGGCTTTGTAATCACGACCCACCGGAACAATCGTGACCGCCCTGCAGCGGATCTGGTACAACGTCATTTCAAAGCACCCAACATCAATCAACTATGGGCTGCAGACATGACTTACATTTCCACTTGGTCAGGGTTTCTGTACTTGGCCGTGGTCATCGTTGTATTCAGTCGTAAAGTGGTGGGTTGGTCTTTCACAGAGAACATGACGGCCAACCTGGTGATCAATGCCCTGAACATGGCATTAATCACCCGCAAACTGGGTAAAGTGATTCACCATAGCGATCAGCGCAGTCAATACGCCAGCATTGGGTTCGGCAAGTGATGCAAGGAAATGGGCGTACGTCCTTCGATGGGCAGTGTGGGTGATGCCTATGATAACGCAATGGCTGAGAGCTTTTTTGCTTCCCTTGAATGTGAATTGATCGATAGGCGTTCCTGGAAAAACAAAACTGAAGCAAGGCTGGCCATATTCACCTGGATCGAGTCCTGGTACAACTCCAATCGCAGGCATTCCGGGCTAGGATATTTATCACCCAACAATTTTGAGAAAAAACTGAATGAAGAAAATCAAATCACCATAAATTGCAATCCTCTTTCACAGGTTGAGACCTCTCGATTCCATGAAAAAACTGTCCGTCAAAATGGGACAACTCCAAATCCAAAAATGAGATAATTAGTTCACTCTGCCAAAGTTGTTTTTATCACACATTAGATATTGCTAGTCTAGAGCCTTTAAAAATTATCAGGTAACACTATTATCTCAAACTTTGGGATTTCTTCAGCCTTTCCCTAGAGCGCGAGCTCATAAAATAGCTTATGATTACAATTATCGTAATAATAGGTAAACAAAATGACTCTCAATTCATTGACAGCTCAGCAACATAGTGAAGCGATCAATCGATCAAAAAAAACATGTCACTCGTTAACTTGGAGTGTGGCGGATATTAAGGCGTTATTGGATATGCCTTTTAACGATTTGATTTTTCGTGCGCAAAGTGTTCATCGCGAATACCATGATGCAAATGGCGTGCAGCTCTCGACGCTCATTTCCGTCAAAACAGGTGGGTGTCCGGAAGATTGTGGTTACTGCCCGCAAGCCGCTCGCTACCATACTGGTGTTGAGAATCAAGCGATGCTTTCGACGGATGACGTGGTGACGGCTGCTACAGCGGCTAAAGAAAAAGGCGCGTCACGTTTTTGCATGGGTGCTGCCTGGCGCGGCCCTAAACAGCGTGATATCGAAAAAATGACGGAAATGGTGCGCGCGGTTAAGGCCTTAGGAATGGAAACCTGCGCCACGCTTGGGATGTTGAAACCTGGACAAGCGCAACAGTTACGCGAGGCAGGTTTAGATTATTACAACCACAATCTGGATACGGCCCCAGAATTTTATGAGGAAATCATCACCACGCGTCAATATGAAGACCGTCTCGATACGCTTGAGCAAGTGCGCGAGGCAGGAATCAATGTGTGCTGCGGCGGCATCGTAGGGATGGGCGAAACGCGCCAAGCCCGTGCTGGTTTGATTGCGCAGTTAGCAAATTTGAATCCTTATCCAGAATCGGTACCGATTAATCACTTAGTACAAGTGAAAGGAACGCCTTTGTATGGAACGGATGTACTCGATCCACTGGAGTTTGTGCGTACCATTGCAGCTGCGAGAATTACAATGCCCAAAGCCATGGTGCGTTTATCCGCAGGAAGGCGGGAAATGTCTGACGCAGTGCAAGCATTATGTTTTTTGGCGGGTGCTAACTCTATTTTTTATGGTGACAAGTTATTGACGACTGCCAATCCGGAAGCCGATCATGATCAAGCATTGCTGAGTAAATTAGGGTTGCACGCGTTGTAATTGTGTTTTTAGACTTAGATGAACAACTCCAAATCCGGGAACAAAAAGGTTTGCTGCGCACTCGTGCAGTTGTCGAAAGTCCGCAATCAACGCATATCACGATTGATCAACGTGAGTATCTGGCATTTATCAGCAATGACTATCTCGGATTAGCGAATCATCCGCAATTAATTGAAGCTGCTTGTGAAGGAGCGCATCGATTGGGTGTTGGTGCGGGTGCTTCGCATTTGCTACATGGTCATTTCAGTTCGCATCACGAATTAGAAGAGGTGTTGGCGAAATTTGTTGGATTTCCTAGAGCGTTGTTATTTTCTACGGGATATATGGCTAACATAGGCATCGTTACTGCTTTAGTAGGGCGAGCGGATGCGATTTTTGCGGATAAGTTAAATCATGCTTCGTTGAATGATGCAGCGTTGCTGTCACGTGCACAATTTATTCGCTATCCGCATTTGGATTTGGCAATGCTACAGCAACGTTTGGCGGCATCGCGAGCCAAGCGCAAGCTGGTAATCAGTGACGCAGTATTCAGTATGGAAGGAGACCAAGCGCCAGTCTCTGAATTGATTGCACTTTGCGAAAAATACCATGCGATGCTGTTGTTGGATGACGCGCATGGTTTTGGGGTATTAGGTAAACACGGACGAGGTAGTTTATTTGCTTCGCTTGATCGTGAAACGCACTCGCCAAACGTGATATACATGGCAACCTTAGGTAAAGCCGCCGGAGTTTTTGGTGCTTTCGTCGCAGCGCAAGCGGAGGTGATTGAAACTTTGATTCAATCTGCGCGTAGTTATATTTACACAACCGCATCGCCAGCCTTGCTTTCTCACGCTTTATTGACGAGTTTGACGTTAATCGAACAAGAGGAATGGCGGCGGGAAGCGTTAATGCGTAATATTGCGCAATTGCGCCAAGAACTGCAGTCATTACCGTGGCAATTATTAGTTTCTGAAACGCCCATTCAGCCTCTATTAGTAGGTGATAATGATCAAGCGGTGCGTCTTAGCGATGCATTGCGCAAGTGCGGAATTTTGGTGGCGGCGATTCGTCCACCGACGGTGCCGCAAGGCACTGCACGGTTGAGAATTTCACTTTCAGCAATGCATCAGCCGCAGGACATTGAGCGCTTGGCGAAAGCATTACGCGAATTAGCTGCATCATGACGGATTTGTATATCGAATCGATCGGTAATGGTAATGGCCAAGATCTGGTGTTTTTGCACGGTTGGGCGATGCACAGTGGTATTTGGCAGGAAGTTTCCGCATCACTGGGTCAACATGCTCGAGTGCATTTGATTGATTTGCCGGGTCACGGTGAGAGCGCTGTCGACCAGTCAGGAACATTACAACACTGGGTTGATACAGTTGGAAAAATATTGCCGCCGCATTGTATTGTCGTGGGATGGTCGTTAGGTGGGCAGATTGCGATGGAATTGGCGTTGCAATATCCAAAAGTCGTGCAAAAATTAGTTTTGATTGCTACCACGCCTTGTTTTATAAAAAAAAACGATTGGCCATCAGGTGCGGAGCCTAAATTACTGGAACTATTTTGGGAAAATTTGAAAAAAAATTATAAAGTGACGATTCAACGATTTTTGACTTTACAGATGACAGGCGATGAGAGTGGCATTCAAAACGTGCAAAAATTGCGCAAACGCTTCTTTGAAAGGAAACAGCCAGATGCGTTGGGGCTAGAACAAGGCTTGGCTATATTGCAAACCAGTGATTTACGTTCGCGCGTGACGAAAATACAGCAACCAGTGTTACTGTTGCACGGTGAGAACGATGTGATCACACACATCAATGCTGCGCAGTGGATGCGGCAACAGATAGAAAAATCTCAGTTAGTGACATTTCCCCATTGCGGACACGCGCCGTTTTTATCTTACCCTGAACAATTTGTGGCTTGTTTAAATGAGTTTCGAACAAATTCTTGATAAAAGACTATTGCGTCACGCATTTGAGCGCGCTTCGAGCAGTTATGATCAGTCCGCCGTGTTACAGCGTGAAATCAGTAACCGAATGCTATCGCGTTTGGAATACATTAAATACCAGCCGGATGTCATTTTGGATGCGGGTAGCGGTACCGGTTATGGTAGTCAGCAATTGTTGAAACGCTATCCTGGTAAGCCCATCATTGTGATGGACATTGCACAATCGATGTTATTGCAAGCACGACCTCATTTGAATTGGTGGCAGCGATTGTTGCCGCTACCTCAGCATAGCCACTATGTTTGTGGCGATATCGAGCAGATTCCGTTGCAACGAGAAAGTGTCGGATTAATTTGGTCAAACCTTGCTTTGCAATGGTGTAATGATTTGCAGCAGACATTTGCTGAAATGCATCGTATCTTACGTACTGACGGATTATTGATGTTTAGCACTTTTGGGCCGGACACACTAAAAGAGCTGCGTGAATCATTCGCTCAAGTCGATTCATTTAATCACGTCAATCGCTTCATCGACATGCACGATGTTGGCGATCTTTTGGTACATAATGGTTTTGCTGTTCCAGTGATGGATATGGAGTACATAACAATGACATATTCGGACGTGGTAAGCATCATGCGCGATTTGAAAGCGATAGGTGCGCATAATGTAACGCAGGGAAGGCGGTCTGGTTTGATGGGGAAAAAATCTTGGAATAAGGCATTGTCTGCGTATGAAAAATTTCGAACGGATGGCAAATTACCGGTGACTTTTGAAGTGATTTATGGGCATGCTTGGAAGCCACCGTCACGTCAATCGATTTTAACTCCGGAAACACGTCGTCAACTGGGTTTAATTGATTGACAATACGTTTGATGGCTAAGGGTTTTTTTATTACAGGTACCGATACTGGAGTTGGCAAAACCAAGATCAGTTGTGCTTTGTTACGAATGTTTGCTGAACAAGGGCACAAAGTCATTGGTATGAAACCAATTGCCGCAGGACGAGAAAATGGAATATGGCAAGATGTAGAGCTATTAAGAACTGCTAGCAACATCCCTGCTGCAGTATCAGATATTAATCCGTACGCGTTCGATTCACCCATTTCACCACATCTTGCTGCGCAACAATCAGGTATAACGATTGATTTGTCAGTGATCGAAAGATCTTATCATCGACTTAGTATGCAAGCCGATATGGTCATCGTGGAAGGAGTGGGTGGTTTTCTCGTGCCGTTGAATAAAACAGAAACGGGAGAGGATTTGGCAAAAATACTCGGCTTGCCTGTGATTTTGGTAGTGGGGATGCGCTTGGGATGTTTGAATCACGCTTTATTAACGGTTAAGGTAATTCGCGCCGCGAAGTTAAATTTAGCCGGCTGGATAGCCAATTGTATCGATCCACAGATGGAGGCGGTGACAGAAAATATTGCTACATTGCAGCAACGGCTTGAAGCTCCTCTGTTAAGCTGGGTGCCCTTCGGTAAGGAATTGGATCAATCGGTAAGCGATTTAACCTGTTGGAATAAATCGCTTACCGAAGCTGAATGAGTCTTTTCTTACGCTGCTTTTTTGTGAATTGGTACTGGTGGGATTTTTTTGGCATTGCTGCGTGCTAAGTGAAGAGCAAGCGAATCGCTAATCGGCAATTGACAAGTACGTTCGACGGTAAGAAATTCTCCCGTTGTATGTAATTCTAAGAATACATACTCACCATCAGGGCGTAAACGCAAATCTATGACACCATATTCAAGATACATTTGTTTCATTAATAACAGTAATTTTTCTTGCGTTTGGGCAGGCAAGGTATGTCGCTGATAATAAGGAGTCATTGCCTGTGTTGTAGCATTAAAAGGAACGTTTTTATTCAAATTTACCGCGGCTGTAAAAACTTCGTCACCAACGATAGTCACTCGAATATCTGCAATACTAGGAATCCATTGTTGGAACAGCATCGGTGCAAGTTGCACTTTATCAATCTGGTCAAATTCTTCAGGTTTTATCCTTCTTGCTTCATTTTCGCTGTGAAAATTTTGTAGCAGTGGCTTATATACAATTTCTCCGTGATAGCGAAGCCAAAACTGTTTTAGACGATCCAATGTCGGAGTCCATAGCGTATCTGGGATTCTCAATCCACATTGCTTGGCTAATTCCAATTGCCAAGGGCGGTGAGCCGCAGCTGCATCTCGCGTAATATTGTTTACCCAAAGACAATCATTGGCTTGCCACATGCTGTCGAACGATGAAGTGGAGTCTGTCATCGCAAAATGGCGTGATAAAGGCTCGATACTTTGGAGATGTTGCCGATAATTCTGCGGTCTACGCCACCATACCGCACTGATTTCACTGCTATCGATGAGTTTGTTTTGACCTATCTGTAGCCAGAATTTTCCAGAATCACGCGCCGATAACGCCAAATTCATTCCCATCAGCGCTGAAAAGTTTGAAAAATCAATGGAATGAATATCATTGACTCTGTGTTTTGTAAGCGCATTTACTATCGCTTGAGCATGCGAATCGGTGGGTTCGGAAATGATCAGAATAGACATAACAAATTCATTATTATAATTATTTTATTGTAATTTACTCTTGAGAAGAGTACTTATTTTTCGAACAATTACAATTTAAGTTTACTCAAATAGTAATCTGCTAAATTTTATAGTATCTGAGTAAGAATAGATATTGACTGCATTAAGGTGTTGTTTTTTTCTCAATTATCTTTGGTAAACATCGCTGATAGGCCAAGATAGCTTTCTAGGAGATTAGGAATTTAGGAATTGGTAAAACGTAAAAAGCTTGCTAGAAATTTACTTGCTATCACTCTTTAAATACGAGCGAGCGGTTGATATCAAATTTTAGCAAGGCTAAACTATCAGAGAGGTTAATAATATTTTCTAACCAATCGCCATAATTCACTAGCAAGTCGTTAGATTGTTTTAATCACTACCGGGTTTAATTCCTCGCCCCTTGGGGCGTAAAGTATTCGCGTGAGCGAATATATACATAAGCGACATAACGTAACAACATTGCTTTATCACCTGGTATTTCCAGCGAAATATCGTCGTGCTGTGTTCGATGAGGCTGTAGATAAGACACTGCGAGATGTGTGTGTTGAGCTGGAGAAGCGTTACCAGTTGAAATTTCTGGAGATTGGAACAGATGAAGACCATGTTCATTTTTTAGTGCAGAGTGTTCCTTCGTATAGTGTAACAAAACTGGTAACACTGATTAAGAGTATCACAGCAAATGAGATATTTCGCTTGCGTCCTCATGTCAAAAAACAACTCTGGGGCGGTGAGTTTTGGAGTGACGGTTATTTTGCGAGTACTGTTGGTCGTCATGGCGATGCACACACGATAAAGAACTATGTGAAGGGGCAGGGGAAAGAGTATCAAAAACTACACGAAGATAAGCAGCTTGCACTTTTCTAACTCCCCACATCTCACAGTTCTGATGCCTCGCCCCTTGGGGCGGGGTCATTCATTGTTGTGCTACCGCGTTTGAGCTTACCATGATAACTACGATGCTGTTTCGCACCAAAATAGCTTTTATCAACTTCTACATTACCTAACAGCTTGTCTTTAATCTGATAGCGATATATTACTTGCTTGAATTATGTTATGCCAAAGATTAATCGTGATACGATTCTTACCCGACAGCAGTGCTGTTTTGCTGGCTGGCATATCAATGTTAAAACATTGATTATTTTTTAACATTTTTTCAGATTAGTAGCTTGTATCTACCAGTCTAGAGCCTTAAAATTTTAAATAGAAAAAGAATGTAATTACTATCAAGGATACTATTTTAGTAGACCGGTCGAAGCAGAAAAAATAGAAAATCTGTTTATAAACCCCCACCTCTTGCCTATCAAAAAAAATCGTACACTGCGTCTTGTAAACTAGTCTGTACTTGAAATTTGCGGTATTGTCCTATACGTAAGCGTTATTGAATTACTCTAGGAGATTTTCATGCGTTTTGACAAACTGACTACCAAATTTCAACAAGCTTTTTCGGATGCACAAAGCATTGCTGTTGGTCAGGATAACCCTGCCATTGAACCGCAACACTTGTTATTAGCGTTATTGCAACAAGAAGATGGCAGCACGGTGTCATTGTTGCAGCGCTCTGGTGTTAATACTGCTGCGTTGCTGGAAAGTTTACGTCAACAAGTTCAGCGCTTACCGAAGATTGAAAATTCCGGGGGCGAGGTCACTATTTCGCGCAGTCTCAATAACTTATTAAATATTGCAGATAAAGAAGCGCAAAAGCGTAATGATCAATTTATTGCTTCGGAACTGTTTTTACTGGCAGTTTTGCAAGATAAGGGCGAAGTAAGTGCATTATTGAAACAACACGGTGCGAACTACTCGGCACTGACACAAGCTATCAATACCGTTCGCGGCGGCGAAAAAGTGGATAGCGCAGAAGGTGAAAGCAACCGTGAAGCGCTCAAAAAATACACTTTGGACCTCACTGAACGAGCGCGTCAAGGTAAATTGGACCCTGTCATCGGTCGCGATGATGAAATTCGCCGCTCTATACAAGTACTACAACGTCGTACCAAAAACAATCCGGTTCTCATTGGCGAACCTGGGGTTGGTAAAACGGCGATTGTAGAGGGTTTAGCCCAAAGAATCATCAACGGAGAGGTACCGGAGAGCTTAAAAGATAAACGGGTATTGTCGCTCGATATGGCAGCGTTATTGGCGGGAGCAAAATATCGCGGTGAGTTCGAAGAACGCTTGAAGTCAGTACTCAAAGAATTGGCTCAAGACGAAGGTAAAACCATAGTTTTTATCGATGAATTGCATACCATGGTGGGTGCTGGGAAAGCCGAAGGTGCCATGGATGCTGGAAATATGTTGAAACCAGCGCTGGCTCGGGGTGAATTACATTGTGTTGGGGCAACTACGTTAGATGAATACCGTAAATACATTGAAAAAGATGCCGCTTTGGAACGTCGTTTTCAAAAAGTTATGGTGGAAGAGCCGAGTGTCGAAGCAACCATAGCAATCCTGCGCGGTTTACAGGAAAGATATGAAGTGCATCATGGGGTAGATATCACCGATCCAGCTATAGTGGCTGCGGCTGAACTATCTAACCGTTATATTACCGATCGTTTTTTACCGGATAAGGCAATTGATTTAATTGATGAAGCGGCTGCGCGCATTAAGATGGAAATCGATTCTAAACCAGAAGCATTGGATAAATTGGATCGTCGTTTGATTCAGCTCAAAATTGAGCGCGAAGCTGTTAAAAGAGAAAAAGACGAAGCTTCGCAAAGACGTTTGCAATTGCTAGAAAGTGAAATCGTTGAAAAAGAGCGCGAGTATGTAGATTTGGCTGAAGTATGGAAAGCTGAAAAATTTCAGTTACAGGGTTCTCAGCAAGTCAAAGAAGAAATAGAAAAAATCAAATTGGAAATCGATACGGCTACGCGTAAAGGAGACTGGCAAAGAGTTTCTGAATTACAATACGGTCGGCTCCCTCAACTCGAAGCACAATTAAAGCATTCTGTTGAGTCCGATGAAGGAAAAACAGCAAAGCCAAAACTGCTGCGAACACAAGTTGGTGCCGAGGAAATTGCTGAGGTGGTATCACGAGCAACAGGTATTCCTGTTGCAAAAATGATGCAAGGCGAGCGCGATAAATTAATTCTGATGGAGCAAAAATTGCATGAACGTTTGGTCGGTCAGGATGAAGCCGTGCGCCTTGTGTCCGATGCGATTCGCCGTTCCCGTGCGGGATTATCAGACCCCAATCGTCCTTATGGTTCTTTCTTATTTTTGGGGCCGACGGGCGTAGGAAAAACCGAGCTTTGCAAAGCGCTTGCAGGTTTTTTATTTGACTCGGAAGATCACTTGGTGCGCATTGATATGTCTGAATTCATGGAAAAACACTCGGTTGCGCGTTTGATCGGTGCTCCACCAGGTTATGTCGGTTATGAAGAAGGTGGTTACCTCACCGAAATTGTACGTCGGAAACCTTACTCGGTAATTTTGCTTGATGAGGTTGAAAAAGCGCATCCGGATGTTTTTAATGTTTTGCTGCAGGTGCTCGATGATGGTCGCATGACCGATGGGCAAGGTAGAACAGTGGATTTCAAAAATACCGCCATCGTGATGACGTCTAATCTGGGATCGCAAATGATTCAAGAAATGTCTGGTAATGATTATCAGACCATTAAACAAGCTGTCATGGGAGAAGTTAAAACCTATTTTCGCCCGGAATTTATTAACCGAATTGATGAAGTCGTGGTATTTCATGCACTGGATCTCAAAAACATTCAGTCTATTGCAAAAATACAACTACAGAATCTTGAAAACCGTTTGGCAAAACTGGAAATGAAGCTCATCGTCAGTGAGATGGCATTGACAGCGATTGCACAGGTTGGATTTGATCCCGTATTTGGTGCTCGGCCCTTAAAACGGGCAATCCAGGGTGAAATAGAAAATCCATTGGCGAAAGAGATCTTGCAAGGTCAATTTGTTGCAAAAGATACAATTAAAGTAGATTATGCGGGTGGCCAAATGATTTTCACCAAAGCTAATGCGTAGAACATTCTGAGCGAGAGTATGCGATATTAAAGGGTAGGGTGTGCGCTTAATAAAAGTGAAAGCGCATACTTTCACTCACTGAATATTTCGCAACGCTTCTGTAGTCATTCAAGATTCGGGTAAAATAACTATCTTTTACCGGATAGAGATCGTATGTTTAAAGGCAGCCTAGTTGCTATCGTAACTCCCATGCACGAAAACGGTGAGCTTGATTTGGAGAAATTCCGTTCTCTGCTTGATTTTCATATCGCACAAGGAACTGACGGCATTGTCGTGGTAGGTACCACTGGCGAATCTCCAACCGTCGACTTCGATGAGCATCATTTATTGATGCAGGTAGCGGTAGAACATGTCGCAAAACGTATCCCAGTTATTGCGGGTACTGGTGCTAATTCTACTCAAGAAGCCATTGATTTATCGTTGTACGCAAAAAAAGTTGGCGTTGATGCGTGCCTATCGGTCGCGCCATACTATAACAAGCCAACTCAGGAAGGGCTTTATCAACACTTCAAAGCCATTGCAGAAGCCGTTGATATGCCACATGTTTTGTATAATGTTCCTGGCAGAACAGTGGTGGATATTCGTAATGATACAGCGCTACGTTTGGCTGAAATACCGAATATCATTGGCATTAAAGATGCCACTGGTGATATCGGACGTGGTTCAGATTTGTTGCGCCGTGCACCGAAAGATTTTTTGATCTACAGTGGCGATGATGCTAGTTCGCTTGCTTTGTTATTACTAGGCGGGCATGGCGTTATTTCTGTAACCGCGAATGTGGCACCTAAAAAAATGCACGAAATGTGTGTTGCCGCCGCAAGTGGTGATCTAGTCACAGCACGCAAGCTCAATAATCAATTATTACGATTGCATACCGATTTGTTTGTGGAAGCGAATCCAATTCCAGTTAAATGGGTCGTCGAGCAAATGGGTTTAATCCGTTCTGGGATTCGACTTCCTTTGACGCCCTTATCTCAGCAGTATCATTCGCTACTGCGAGAAGCAATGCAGTTAGCCGATATTTAAGTTTGAAGGAGAGTAATGTCAAGATGAAAGCGCGAAAAGCTTTATCTTTGTTGTCAATAATGGTGCCTATGACGTTGCTGAGCGCTTGTGGTGCTATGGAAAAATTGGGGTCATTCCAATTGTTTCCAGAAACCAAAACGGTTGACTATAAATCCGCAGGCAAAGTGCCACCGCTTGATATACCGCCCGATCTGATTAAACCTGCGATTGATGAACGATACGCTATTCCTGAATCGGAAGCTCCTACCAGCGCTACTTTTTCTAGCTACCAAAGTGAGCGGGGAAATCCTTCGCAAGCCAATGGCAAGACGACATTTTCGCCTACTTCAATAGAAAATGTGTATATAGAACGTTCTGGAACACAACGCTGGCTGGTGGTTCCTCAATCTCCCGAAGCTGTGTGGCCAGTTATCAAAGAATTCTGGCAAGAATTGGGTTTTTTAATCAAGGTGGAGACACCGGAAACTGGAATTATTGAAACAGATTGGGCTGAAAATCGCGCTAAGATTCCTCAAGATATTATTCGTAGTATCTTTTCTACCTTTCTAGACAGTATTTATTCTGCCGGAGAACGCGACAAGTTTCGTACTCGACTGGAAAGAACGGAGGACGGCACTACAGAGATTTATATTAGCCATCGCGGCATGACTGAGGTTGTTGAAGGCGGCAATCTGCAACGCACCATTTGGCAACCGCGCCAGGCTGACCCTGAGTTGGAGGCAGAAATGCTTTCTCGACTGATGCTGCGTTTTGGTGTTAAAGAAGAAAAAGCCAAAATGGAGTTGGCTTCAAATCGCGGTAGTTCAACTGAGAGGGCTTACATCGATCAATCCAGCGGCAACAAATTAGTGATCAATGAAGCATTCGATCGTTCTTGGCGCAGAGTGGGTCTGGCGCTTGATCGTATTGGTTTTACCGTGGAAGATCGTAATCGTGCTGAAGGTATCTATTATGTTCGCTACGTTAATCCTGAAAAGGATAGTAAGAAAGAAGGCGACGGCAAAGGTATTTTGTCTAATTTGGCATTCTGGCGTAGTGATGATTCTAAAGACAGCAAAGCAGCAAAGTATCGCATACAGGTTAATGACGCGAGTTTTAATAGCAGCGAGTTAATTTTGGCGAACGATGACGGGAGTACCGTAGATACTGCTACATCGAATCGTATCCTTAAATTATTGCACGAGCAGTTGCGATAGCTTATTGATTTAGCGAATATTAACGACTGTGCCAGTTTTGACCCACTGGCTCAGTTGGTCGATTTGCTTATTGGTCAACGCAATGCAGCCATTTGTCCAATTGTAGTTATTGTGGATATCCGGATTTCCTTGACCAATACCGTGGATACCGATATGGCCTCCTAATTGGGTATTCTGAGGTGGTGTTTTCCCAAGTATTTTGGCATCTAAAATTTGATACCAAGTTTCATAGCTAATTTTTTTTTCTTCGAGTGCGCGTTTGGCATTTTCCAGACTAGGATAATCTAAACCAAAAAATCGGTGAAAGCGGCTTTTCTGATTGATCCAGCCGATTTTGAATTTTCCCAGTGGCGTCTTATCATCTTTGGTTACTTTAGACCAGGTAGTCCCATAACGACCAATCGAAACATTATTGAATACCAGCTGTACTTTGTTTCCTTGCATCACCGATAACGTGTAATCTTTGGTATCGACATCGACCCATATCTCATTTGCCGAAACCGAATGGCTTGTCGTTAGGAATGCTAGCACTACCAGTAAGAAAGAAAAAATATGTGTCATAGCGTTATTGAAAAGCACCTTAAGTTATGAATAAAAAGCAATATTTTAGAAATTCTAATCTTGTCTACGATCGGGTAATACCAAAAATACGACGTGTCAGCCTACTACTTTTATTATCTGCTTGGATTAGGTGTTTTGGATAATCATTTGTCGTTTTGTAAATCAGAAATAGCAAACTTTGTTGCATATTGGTAACCCCCAAGTGCGCCCAACAAGATTCCTAAGGGTGCAGCAATAAATATTCCAATCATTGGTCCTTGACTGGTATCTTTGATAATAGCCATAGAACCTAGAAATACCAAAGTGAAAAAGATTCCGCCTACAATTAATGCGCCGCCAATAATAGCGAGACTTTTTGCGGTGGGTTGTCCAGAAATCAATCGCCAACTAAACCAACCTGCTATGAATGCGGCCACGATTGAAAACGCGCCAGTTAAACCAATAGGTAACTGACTGGTAATGGTAAGCGTCGTGCCAATAAAAAAAAGTACCAATAAGAATGCGAAGCATGTTGCGAGTATTTTGACGAATGAAATCATTGCAATGTTTTCTTGATGAGATTTTAACGACGCAGCATTGTAATATATCTTCGCTACATACAAAGCGACGAACAAAATGAAAAGAATGGATTTATCAAAACGACAATTTTTGCGACACGGTCTACTTGCTATGGGAGCCTTTATAGGCAATGCTTTTCTTCCTTCATCGATGCAGGCCGCGCTGCTGAGTCTTGCTACAAAAGGTGATTTACAACTCACCGATGAAAATGGAGTGCGCTTGCCGCTCGGGTTTAAATCACGTATGGTTGCTCGTTCTGGACAAATACTTTTTAATTATCAATGGCATGCTGCACCGGATGGAGGCGCTGTTTTTGCTACCGACGATAATGGTTGGATTTATGTTTCCAATAGTGAGATGGAACATGAAGCAGGGGGAGTGGGGGCCTTGCGTTTTGATCATAATGGGAAAATTGTCGATGCGTATTCAATCTTAACTCGAACCAATCGCAATTGCGCAGGTGGACATACTCCGTGGCAGACATGGCTTTCTTGTGAAGAAGTGGAAAAAGGCCGAGTGTGGGAGTGTGATCCTTTTGGTAAAAAAGAGGGAGTGGTGAGACATGCGTTAGGTTTTTTTCGGCATGAAGCGATCGCTGTGGATACCGTTAACAATCAACTCTATCTTACTGAAGATGAAACGGATGGTTGCTTATACCGCTACACCGCTCGTTCATTCGATAAACAAGGCCATCCGAGTTTAGAAGATGGCTTTCTAGAAGTGGCTGAAGTGATTGGTGGTCTTGTCGGTAAGGTTCGTTGGCATAAGCTGTCGGATCCTCTTGCAGAAGCCATGTCTACACGTAATCAGATCGACAGTGCCACGCATTTCAATGGCGGTGAAGGAATTTGGTATCACCGGGGTGTTATTTATTTCACTTCCAAAGGCGATAATCGGGTGTGGGCGTATGAAATATCGCAAAATGAACTGAGCATTGTGTATAACGGATCGCAGTATGAGTCTCCGGTATTAACTGGCGTAGACAATATTATCGCTAACCAAGCGGGAGAACTGTTGGTCGCTGAAGATGGCGGTAATATGCAAATTGTTGTATTGGCCGATGGAAAAGTGTTTCCACTGCTGCAAGTAGTGGGTCACCAAAGCTCAGAAATAGCCGGACCTGCATTTAGCCCTGATGGTAAACGTTTGTATTTCAGTTCACAACGCGGAGCGACGGGAAATAATCAAGACGGCGTTACTTTTGAGATCACAGGACCGTTCTAATTGAGATCGAAAATTGCGTTGTTAAGCCAATATTCCTCTTGATAATTCCATAAAGCATCTTATCTTCCATTTTTTAGATTATAAAATAGCTAACAATAGGCTAGTCAGTTTTAATCATTGGAAATGAGTAGCTAAGATCCAATGCCGAAGCAGAATCAACTAAAGGGGACGCGAACTTGGAATTTAAAGACTATTACAAAATACTCGGTGTTGCGCGAGAAGCCAATGCCGAAGAAATCAAAAAAGCTTTTCGCAGTCTAGCGCGTAAATATCACCCCGATGTTTCCAAGGAAGCTAACGCCGAAGAGAAAATGAAAGAGGTCAACGAGGCCTATACCGTACTGTCAGATCCAGAAAAGCGTGCGGCTTACGATAATTTAGGCCAGAGTGGAAACTTTCAATCGGATTCTGATTTTCAACCTCCCCCCGGTTGGGATGCAGGTTTTGAATTCAGTAACGCGCAAGGCTTCGATAGTGCACAAGCAGAGAATTTTAGTGAGTTCTTTGCAAACTTGTTTAGCCAACAAATGCGCGGTGGTGCACGCTACGGAGAACAAAAAATGCGTGGCAATGATCATCACGCAAAAATCATGCTTGATCTGGAGGATAGCTATCACGGTGCAACACGCAGCATGACATTGCGTGCGCCAAAATTGGATAGTCAAGGTCGGACTTTTTTCGAACAACGAACGTTAAATGTACGTGTTCCCAAAGGCGTTCGGGCCGGGCAGGTGATTCGTCTTGCCGGACAGGGCGGTCCAGGCAGCCCAGGTGAAGTCGCTGGAGATCTATTACTCGAAGTCCATTTTAATCCCCATTCACGGTATCGAGTTGAAAATAAAGATGTTTACGCGTCACTTCCTGTGGCTCCTTGGGAAGCGGCACTGGGTGCGACGATTAAGATTCCCGTGCCAGATGGCTTGGTAGAAGTTCGTGTCCCTGAAAATTCACAGAGTGGACGAAAATTGCGTTTAAAAGATAGGGGTATTCCCGCAGCGACCCCAGGAGATTTATACTTAATATTGGAAATTGTTTTACCACCAGCAGTTTCTGACAAAGAACGTGAATTTTATCAAACTATGGCGCGGGAATTTGCATTTAATCCGCGCAAGAATTTGGGAGTTTAGTGCCATGTCTGATCAAATCGAGGCGATCTTATTTGAAGACACCAGGCTTGATATAGAAGAATTAGCACGGTGCTGCAACGTGAGTCGAGAATGGATTATCGAGCGTGTTCAATGCGGTATTTTACTGGATGATGATTCACCGCAACATGATCCGGCTACCTGGATATTCGATAGTCGAAGCTTGGTTCGAATCAAACGGATTATGCGAGTTGAAAGGGATTTCGAATGCCATCCGGAGTTGGCTGGATTGGTTGCGGATTTGATCGAAGAAGTTGAAGTACTGCGTGCCCGTGTAAAAATAACGGAGCTTACGAATCGCTAACACAAATCAAGACATTCTTTAACAAATATCGTTTTATGGAAAAGCCAAGCAACAGTGTTCATATCGTTTGCCCACATTGTCATGCAATCAATCGCGTTCCGATGGAGCGGTTAAATGCTGCACCGAAATGTGGCGCTTGTCATCGTGCATTATTCGTCGGACAACCGATTGAATTAAACGATGGCAATTTTAATTTGCACTTGACCCGCAGTGACATTCCGCTATTGGTTGATTTCTGGGCACCGTGGTGCGGACCTTGTCGAGCGATGGCGCCTGCTTTTGCGCAAGCGGCAAGTATTTTGGAACCGCACATGCGACTGGCTAAAATCAATACCGAAGAAGAACAAATGCTTGGGGCCCGATATCATATTCGCAGTATTCCTACCTTGGTGGTATTTCAAAATGGACAAGAAATTGCTCGTCAATCCGGTGCCATGAACCAGCGCGATTTGGTACTTTGGGCACAGTCCGTGATAAAAAATTAATAAAAACTGGAGATGCGTGTGGTTCAAAACGGATATTTTTTACGTCTTATATGGATTGCATTGTTTGCTGTTGTGCTAGCGCTGCTATTACATAGCTTTCTCTATCATTACTTTCCCGACGTTTTACAGTCTAATTTTTCAGATGATAACCGTAATCGTTCTGCCAATGCGGAACCTCGTATTGTACAAGCCCGAGGAAGCTTGGCGGAAGACGAGCAAAGTACTATTGAGTTATTTGAAAACTCACGTGATTCGGTTGTTTTTATTACAACCAGACAACGAGTCATGGATGCATGGACACGTAATATTTTCTCTGTGCCGAGCGGTACGGGGTCTGGGTTTATTTGGGACGATGAAGGGCATGTGATTACCAATTTTCATGTCATCAGAGGCGCTAGTGAAGCAACGGTGCGAGTGACTGATGGAAATGATTACAAGGCTTCTTTGGTTGGCGCAAGTCCGGCGCACGATATCGCGGTATTGCGTATCCATATGCGTTTCCAACGACCTGCGCCAGTTCCCATCGGTACCAGTAATGATCTTAAAGTGGGACAAAAAGTATTTGCAATTGGTAACCCATTTGGTTTGGACTGGACGCTTACGACCGGTATCGTTTCGGCTTTAGATCGTTCATTACCCGGTGGAGATGGTCGCAGCATTGATAACTTGATTCAAACTGATGCAGCAATCAATCCGGGTAATTCCGGTGGCCCATTGCTTGATTCTGCCGGGCGCTTGATTGGCATTAATACCGCGATCTACAGTCCGAGCGGTGTTAGTGCGGGTATCGGTTTCGCAGTGCCCGTGGATACAGTCAATCGTGTGGTACCGCAAATCATCAGCCGCGGAAAGTATATCCGGCCTGCGATGGGCATCACAGTGGACAGCAAGTTGAACAAGCGTCTGGCGGATCATTTAAAAATTACCGGAGTGATTATTTTGAGCATTAGCCCAGGCTCTGCTGCCGATGAAGCGGGACTCGAAGGCGCTACTGTTACGCCCGAAGGTAATATTATGGCGAATGATGTCATTGTGGCAATCGACGGAAAACTAGTTGATTCCGTTGATAAGCTCTATTCACGCATTGATAACTATAAAGTTGGCGATACCGTCAAACTTACCGTGCGTCGATATGGTATGCAAGGAGAAGAAATCGAGGTTCCGGTTACGCTGCAATCCGGTGAGTAATGTAAGTGATTTTATATTGCTAGAGTTGAAAGTATGTGATGATTTACTATCAAGATATAACGTTCTGATATTTAATTAGGTAAATATAACAATAAGATTTTATTGATATAATAGATCAATTGACTCAATTTATCACCCTTCTTGTCGATAGAAAAATCTCAATCTAGATACAGTTTTTTGGATTTAGGTTGTATTAAAAGAATAACAATTTTTGGGGCTAACAAAATTTTGTTGTTCCGAAGTTAGTATTTTATCAATCGACAATTTCAATGAGGAGATAACATGAGTAAATTTTTTACAGTAATGTTTGTTGTATTCTGGTTTTCTGCAATTGCTCATGCGGCTACTAACATCAACACGGCTTCACAGAATGAATTAGAGTCTTTGCAAGGTATTGGTCCCGCAAAAGCAAAAGCGATTATTGAGTACCGTGAAAAGAATGGTTCATTTGCTTCAGTGGAAGACTTGAAAAAAGTTCCGGGTATTGGTGACGGAACGATCAAACAACTTCATGATGCAATCACGGTAGGAAGTGAAAAATCGACTGAATCTGTAAGAGTTACTAAAAAATCAGAAAAAGAATAAAAGTGCGATTTGCCATTAATGATTTTTGAATCCTATGAAATCATTAGTGGCGCAGAGATAATCTTTTAATATGAATGCCTATATGTGATAATCTCAACCGTTTAGTATGAAACCACATTCATGTACAAAACGGTTGAACATTTCGTTGGAAATACTCCGCTAGTTAAGCTCAAAAGATTGCCAGGAATCACCAGTAACGTCATTCTTGCAAAACTCGAAGGTAACAATCCCGCTGGTTCAGTCAAAGATCGTCCCGCATTATCGATGATCACGCGCGCGCAAAGTCGCGGTCAAATTAAACCGGGAGATACGCTCATAGAAGCCACCAGTGGTAATACCGGTATTGCATTGGCCATGATTGCTGCGATTATGGGTTACAAGATGATACTCGTGATGCCAGAAAATTTGACCATTGAAAGACGGCATTCAATGAGCGCTTATGGTGCGGAAATCATTTTGACACCTAAAAGCGGAGGTATGGAACAAGCTCGAGATCTTGCTATAAAAATGCGTGATGAAGGACAAGGCATCATTTTAGATCAGTTCGCTAATCCAGATAATCCTTTGGCGCATTATGAAGGCACTGCACCTGAGATATGGCGAGATACGCAAGGAAAAATTACTCATTTTGTGAGTAGTATGGGAACAACCGGTACGATTATGGGTTGTTCAAGGTTTTTTAAAGAACAGCCAAATAAAGTTAAAGTCATTGGTGTACAACCGCAAGAAGGTTCGCAAATTCCGGGAATTCGTAAATGGTCTCCTGCTTATTTACCTAAGATTTTTGATAACGAACGTGTTGATGAGTTATTGTATGTTTCGCAACAAGAAGCTGAACAGTTTTCACGTCGTTTAGCCAGTGAAGAAGGTGTTTTTGCGGGTATTTCCTCAGGAGGAGCGTTGGCAGCGGCATTACGAGTATCTGCTGAAGTAGAAAATGCAGTCATCGTATTTATTGTATGTGATCGAGGAGATCGCTATTTATCAACGGGCATTTTTCATGCTTAATGCAACACATGTAGAGTTTTTTTTTTACAAAATAGCATACAGATTTTGTTGTAAAACTAAGTAGTGATACGTTTATCACCGTACTCTTGCGAATAAAATAATCCATTAATCAAATTGTATAGTAGACACATGCCAGAGGCTGATTTTTCATTACCGGTGCGAGTTTATTATCAAGATACAGATGCTGGAGGCGTGGTTTACCACGCAACGCATCTCCAATTTCTAGAACGTGCGCGCTATGAATGGCTTAGAGAGCTAGGTTTTACCGCGAATTCACTCATTGAGAGTCATGGTGTCTTGTTCATGCTACGTTCTCTAGAGATTGAATATTCCAAACCTGCGACGCTCGATAATCTGTTGACGGTTACTGTCAAAGTAATGCATGTTGGACGAAGCCGCATTACGGTTTATCAGGAAATTTTACTGGACGGGACTAAACTCGTCAGTGCCACTATCCATGTTGTTTGTGTCGGCGTCACAAGCCTTAAGCCAGTCAGTCTTCCAACTCCTTTACGCGAAAAAATCGGAACCATTAAATGAATACAACCGTAACGCAAGATATGTCTTTTCTTCATTTAATTACTAGTGCAAGTTTGCCAGTGCAATTGGTGATGCTGATACTGGTGATGATGTCATTTTTATCATGGTGGTATATTTTTCGTAAATTGTTTGTTATTCGAAGTGAAGTCAATCGAACCGATGAATTTGAAGATGTTTTCTGGCGTGGCGCTGATTTAAATGCGTTATATCAACGTGCAGCAAGCTCCCGTTATGAGTCGGGAAGTTTAGAACGTATTTTTGCAGCGGGCTTCGGTGAATTTAACAAGCATCCTGCTGGTTCCGATACTGAAGCCGTGATGGAAAGCACGCGAAGAGCCATGCGTGCAACCTATCAACGAGAAATGGATCGATTGGAATCACATTTATCATTTTTGGCAACGGTAGGTTCTGTGAGTCCTTACGTGGGCTTGCTTGGCACTGTTTGGGGAATCATGAATTCTTTTCGTAGTTTATCTAGCGTTGCGCAAGCGACTATTGCGCACGTCGCGCCAGGCATAGCAGAAGCGCTGATTGCAACAGCTATGGGATTATTTGCGGCAATTCCTGCGGTGGTCGCTTATAACCGTTATGCAACAGCAATTGACCGCTTGTCCACTCGGTTTGAGAGTTTTATGGAAGAATTATCGAATGTGTTACAACGGCGCTCAATTCGGTAATAAACAATAGAGGAAAATATGTCACGCCGGTCAAAGCATCGTCTTATGAATGACATCAATGTAGTTCCGTACATTGACGTCATGCTGGTATTACTGATTATCTTTATGGTGACTGCTCCGATGATCAATCATGGTCAAATTGAATTACCGCAAATTGGTAAGTCATTGGCAACACCGGTTATGCCCCTGGAAATCATTATCAAGGCAAATGGAGACCTTTTTTTACGTGATCGAGCTAAAACTTCTGTCGAACAAAAGCTGAATAAAAACGAACTGATTGAAGCTATCAAGCAAAAGCAATCCGAAAATAACGAACAAGCGGTTGTGATCGCCGCAGACAAAAGCGTGCGTTACGAAGAAGTTATTAACGTTATGGATGTCCTGCAACAAAACCAGGTACAAAAAGTCGGTTTGCTAACACAGCGAAAATGAATAGCCGCTAATGAGTATCAGCGCACTTCGCAATCCTTCTGATTCTGAACCGAAAAAAATCCTATCCGGTGCATTGGCGTTGTTTGTGCACGTCATGTTTATTGCCATGATGGTATTTGGAGTTAATTGGAAAAATCATCCACCAGAAGGTATGGTGGTTGAGTTATGGAGCGAACTACCAAAGCCTATATCAACACCTGTAACACCCGCAAAACCCTCTAAACCTATACCACCGGCAGAGCCGGTGAAACCGAAGCCCGTTGAACCGCCCAAGCGTGAAGAACAGGTAAAACCAGAACCGATAAAACCAACGCCGCAACCCAAAGAGGTTACCCCTATAGTTAAAAAACCGGAAATTGAACTTAAGCAAAAACCAGAGCCGGTTAAAGAAATTAAACCCGATTTAGAAGAATTGAAGAAAAAAGAAGAAGCTGAAAAATTAAAAAAGCTTGAAGAGCAAAAAAAAGAACAGGAGCAAAAGAAAGAATTAGAACAGAAGAAAGAATTAGAAAAAAAGAAAACGCTAGAACAACAAAAAGAAATTGAGAAGCAGAAGGAATTGCAAAAGCAGCAAGAATTACAAAAACAAAAGGAATTGGCCGCTCAGAAACAAAAAGAACAAGAAACTAAAGCTCGCCGTGAGGCAGAAGCGCAGCGCGCAGCGCAGCAAGCTGCTGCGAGAAATCAGTTAGCGAGCGAGATTGGCAAGTACAAAGCACTGATTCTCGCAAAAATCAGAAGTAGAATCGTGATGCCACCAGATTTGCCGGGCAATCCTGTGGTTGAATTTAAAGTTACTTTATTACCTGGCGGCGATATTCTTGACGTTCGGTTAAGTAAAAGCAGTGGTCATGCGGCTTTTGATAGTGCTGTCGAACGCGCAATATTTTTGTCCAAACCGTTGCCTTTGCCCCCTGATCCTGCATTATTTAACGAGTTTCGTAACTTAAACATTACCGTACATTATCGTGAATGATTGCTATAATCAGCTTACTTTTTTGATCCTATAAATTATCCATTATGTTTCTGCATCGATTCAAGCCTTTGTTTTGTGCTTTTATCTTTTTACTGTGTTGGATTAGTTTGCCATCGCTTGCGCAACTTAAAATTGAGATTTTTGGTGGTGGATCGGCAAGAATTCCTATTGCAATCGTTCCTTTCTCAGATGAAAGTCGATTGCCGCAGGGCATTACTTCCGTAATCGGCGCGGATTTACAACGCACTGGATTATTCAAATTAGTCGATACCGCAGGCGCTTCACCGCATGTTCCTGCTGACGTAGTGTTTCCTGATTGGGTCAATCGTGGCGCTAATGCATTGGTGATTGGACGAACGGTCGCATTGCCGGGTGGTCAAGTCGAAATACAATTCCGTTTGATGGATGTGGCCAAAAAAACGCAGTTGGCGGGTTTGGGAATTACCGTGCCGGCGGCGCAATTACGTTCTGCCGCGCATCGAATCGCGGATGTGATCTATGAAGCGTTGACTGGAGACGTTGGGGTTTTTAGTACGCGTATTGCTTATGTACTCAAACAAGGAAGTAAATATGCGTTACAAGTGGCTGATGCCGACGGTTTTAACGCGCAGTCTATCATTGAATACTCTGAGCCGATCATTTCTCCTGCTTGGTCTCCCGATGGCAGTCAGATTGCTTATGTTTCCTTTGAAAATAAAAAACCGATCGTTTACGTACAAACCTTGGCGACGCGAGAACGCCGTGCAGTAGCGAGCTTCAAAGGTAGCAATAGCGCGCCTGCTTGGTCGCCTGATGGAAGGCGTTTAGCGGTAGTGTTGACTAATCAAGGCGGCTCGCAAATTTTCTTAATTAATGCGGATGGTAGTGGTTTACAACGACTCAGTAGAAGTTCGGGTATTGATACTGAACCTAATTTTTCTCCGGATGGTCGCTATATATTATTTACGTCAGATCGCGGCGGAAGCCCGCAGGTTTATCGTATGGCGGTAGGCAGTTCTGAAAATTCCAATGCGGAACGAATGACTTTCGAAGGCAATTACAATGTTAGCCCAGATTATAGTCAAAATGGCAAAAGCTTTACTTTTATACATCGTAACAACAATCAATTTAACGTCGCCGTACAGGAAATTGGGTCGCGTCAAGTACAGATTCTAACTAATTCTAAATTGGATGAATCTCCCAGTTTCGCGCCAAATGGCAAAATGATCTTGTATGCAACTGAACTAAACGGACATGGTATATTATCGGCTGTTTCCAGTGATGGACAAACAAAGCAGCATTTATCAGTGCAATCCGGCGATATCAGAGAACCCGCTTGGGGTCCTCTGCCGAAATGGAAATAGCAAATTGATTTTTTTAACGAAAGGGGTAAATAAATGAAGAGGTTATTGAGCGTTTCATTGATTGTCTTGTTATCTGCTTGTGCTAGCCAAACGACGCAACCTGAGGTCGATGATTTAAATTCCGGTAAGAACATGGGTAATAGTAATTTATCGGGATCCGGTTCCGGTAGACCAGGTTATTTCAGTCAACTTCAAGATCCCAATAGTATTTTGTCACAACGCAGTGTTTATTATGACTTTGATAGTTACTCTGTAAAAAGCGAATATCGCGAAATGGTATTGGCACATGCCAAGCTGCTGCGTGATAATCCAGACGCCAGCGTTATTTTGCAAGGTAATACCGATGAACGTGGCAGCCGCGAATATAACCTGGCATTAGGTCAACGCCGTGCGGACAGTGTCAAAAGTATGATGACGTTATCTGGTGCAAGCGATAATCAAATTGAAGCGGTCAGCTTTGGGGAAGAAAAGCCTCGCGCAGTGGGCAGTGGTGAATCAGCTTGGAGTCAAAATCGCCGTACGGATATCGTCTATCGAGGTGAATAATGAGAATGATACGCGCGCTCTTTTTGATACCGCTATTAGGATGTAATTTAAGTTATGCGGGATTGTTCGGTGAAGACGAACAAGTCGTAGCATTACGTAACCAAATCAGTGAAATGGAAGCGCGTATCGTTAAGATGGAACAGGTTTTGAACAATCAAGGCCTGTTAGATCTTTATAGCAAGGTAGAAACGCTTGGCGCTGAAGTGAACAGACTCAATGGTCAAATAGAAACCCTGAATAATGAAAATTCCTTGTTGCAAAAAAGGCAAAAGGATTTTTATATCGATTTAGATAACCGTTTACGCACATTCGAGGAATCTTCTGCCGCGAAACCTGGATTACCTTATTCTCCTAGCAAGAATTCACCTCGCAGTATGATTGAGCCTTCACCAGAAGAATCAGCGGCGGATGTCGCAGCGTCGAATGAAGCTGAAAATGCGAATATCACTACGCAAGAATCTGCACCATCCTCTTCTTCGGACGCTGTGAATAAACCGATAGTCGCCAATGAATTGATTTCTCCGACTTCTGTTGAGAACGATGCATACAAGCAAGCGTATGGGCTATTCAAAAATGGTGATTACGTGACGGCGATCAAACAATTTGAAGAGTTTCTCGTTCATTATCCTAATTCTAGTTTGGCGCCTGGTGCTGCCTATTGGATCGGTAATTCTCGTTATGCTTTACGTGATTACCAATTGGCGATTGATGCGCAACGAAAATTAATTAATACGTATCCAGATAGTTTAAAAGCGCCTGATGCATTTTTGAATATTGCAACCAGCCAGCAAGAACTTGGCGATCGGCAAGCGAGTCAGCGCACGCTTGAGGATTTGGTTGCCAAATTTCCACACAGTGATGCGGCGCAAAAGGCCAAACAACGTTTAGCGAATAGTAAATAGTTTTTTGTTGTTACACCTTTCATCATTTTTTCATCATTCCATTTAGTAACATCTTCCGATCATCCATTGTGCAAGTGTTAGAAACAACGACCTTGCGAATTAGCGAAATATTCTATTCGTTACAAGGCGAGACAAGTAGAATAGGTTTGCCGACAGTTTTTATACGGCTGACAGGATGTCCTTTGCGCTGCCATTATTGTGATACCGCTTATGCGTTTACAGGTGGTAGTCATTCGACGATCGAGCAAATTTTGCAACAAGTGGCTCGTTTTAATACCGAATTTGTAACTGTGACAGGCGGTGAACCTTTGGCGCAGAAAGCATGTTTGACTTTATTAACAGCTTTATGTGATGCACATTATTCAGTTTCTCTTGAAACCAGTGGTGCATTGGATGTTGCCAAAGTTGATACGCGCGTTAGTAAAATTATGGATATCAAAACCCCCGATTCTGGCGAATCTGACAAAAACATCTGGAAAAATCTAAAATTTCTCACGCCACACGATGAAATTAAATTTGTTCTTTGCAGCGAGGCTGATTTTCATTGGGCTTCACAAATAGTCAACGAACATCAATTGCACAAAATCTGTCCAATTTTATTCTCACCTGTTTACGATGCACTGATGCCCGAAACATTAGCCAATTGGATTTTACGTGACCAATTACCGGTTAGAATGCAAATTCAATTGCACAAATTGCTTTGGGGTGAAGGCCCGGGGCGTTAAAAATCTTAATCCTTGATAATGTAACATGTTATGAAAAAAGCCGTAGTCTTGTTATCGGGAGGATTGGATTCTGCAACCACATTGGCTATCGCTAAAGACCAACAGTTTACTTGCTATGCATTGAGTGTATCTTACGGTCAGCGACATTCCTCAGAACTCTCTGCTGCCAAAAAAATTGCCGAATTGTTAGGCGCTTATGAACATAAATATATCAGCGTAGATCTTTCGGCATTTGGCGGGTCCGCATTGGTGGATAGTTCCATTTCTGTACCAACCAACGGCATGATCGATGGCGTTATTCCAGTCACTTACGTTCCCGCGAGGAATACCATCATGTTATCTTTGGCGATTGCCTGGGCAGAAACGTTAGATTGTCAGGATATTTTTATTGGCGTTAATGCAGTAGATTACTCGGGTTATCCTGATTGTCGTCCGGACTATATTGCCGCATTTGAAACAATGGCTAATTTAGCGACCAAAGCGGCGGTAGAAGGAAAAAAAATAACGTTACATGCCCCATTAATCAATTTAATGAAAAGTGAAATCATCCGAACAGGCATTGCATTGGGCGTCGATTATGGAGCAACGGTTTCCTGCTATCAAGCCGATGAATTGGGTCAAGCATGCGGACAATGTGATGCATGTCGAATTCGTAAAGCCGGCTTTGCCGCGGCAGGTATAACAGATCCAACGCAGTATCGTTTTTAGTCGATATTTAATACTACGCAGTACAGCGATAGCAAAACCTATATCGATTGCATGAACTCAAGCAGCTAATGGTAATATATGGTTTTGGCTGATTTACAAAAATTTCAAAGGATTGATAAAGTAATGTTTGCAAAGAATCACACCATAGAAAATGTCGACTCTGAAGTTTGGCAAGCGATTAAAGGCGAAGTACGTCGTCAAGAAGAATACATCGAATTAATCGCATCGGAGAATTATGCTAGCCCGGCCGTCATGGAAGCGCAAGGTTCTGTATTAACGAATAAATATGCAGAAGGCTATCCGAATAAACGTTATTACGGTGGTTGTATGTATGCCGATCAAGTTGAGCAATTAGCCATTGATCGTTTGAAAGCCTTATTCAATGCTGAATACGTCAACGTGCAACCACACTCTGGTTCGCAAGCTAATGCCGCCGTGTATTTATCGGCGCTGAAACCTGGTGATACTTTATTGGGTATGTCGCTTGCACATGGTGGCCATTTGACGCACGGTTCCAGCGTTAACATGAGCGGTAAAATTTTTCATTCGGTGTCCTATGGTTTACATCCAGACACTGAAGTGCTCGATTACGATGAGGTTGAACGATTAGCGCACGAACATAAACCCAAAATGATCGTCGCGGGCGCTTCAGCGTATGCGCGTGTCATTGATTGGAAACGTTTCCGTAAAATTGCCGACGACGTTGGTGCGTATTTATTTGTTGATATGGCTCACTACGCTGGGTTGGTCGCCGCCGGTTTTTATCCTAATCCTGTGGGTATCGCGGATTTTGTTACCAGTACGACGCATAAAACACTTCGTGGCCCACGTGGCGGTATCATCATGGCCAAGCCAGAACATGAAAAAGCACTGAATTCCGCTATTTTTCCGCAAACTCAGGGTGGCCCATTGATGCACGTGATTGCAGCCAAAGCCGTGGCTTTCAAAGAAGCTGCCACGAAGGAATTTAAGGATTATCAAGAACAAGTGATAGATAATGCGCGTGTCATGGCAAAAGTCTTAACCCAACGCGGTTTACGAATCGTTTCAGGACAAACCGATTGTCATATGTTTTTGCTTGATTTGCGGGCAAAAAATCTGACTGGAAAACACGCCGAGGAATCGCTTGAGAAGGCGCATATTACCGTCAATAAAAACGCTATTCCGAATGACCCGCAAAAACCGTTCGTGACAAGTGGTGTCCGCATTGGTTCTCCTGCTATTACCACGCGCGGTTTTAAAGAACTGGAGGCGGAACAACTGGCTAATTTAATCGCTGATGTGTTAGAGGCGCCTGATGACTTGGCTGTTTTGTCTCGCGTTGCGGACGAAGCGCAGCAATTGTGTAAACAATTTCCGGTTTACGGATAAGATGTCCATCATCTAATTGCTGGCAATGAAATGAAGTGTCCTTATTGCAATGCGGATGACACCAGTGTCATCGATTCACGTGATAGTGATGATGGACATAAAATTCGCCGCCGGCGCCGTTGTCAGGCCTGTGATAAACGGTTTACAACCTATGAGGCAGTTGAGCTGCATTTGCCAGAAGTAGTCAAGCACGATGGCAGTCGTGCAGAATTTGATCGCAATAAATTGTTAACAGGGTTTAAGCGTGCGCTGCATAAGCGCCCTGTGCCAACCACGTATGTTGATGCAGCAATTGATCGCATCGTTCAAAAACTGCTGAGTTCAGGGGAACGCGAAGTAACATCTCGCAGTATCGGTGAAAGCGTTATGCAAGAGCTCTATCAACTCGATAAAGTGGCCTATATCCGTTTTGCATCGGTCTACAAAAGTTTTCAGGATACTGAGGATTTTCGTGATGCAATCAAGGAAGCAGAAAAGCCACTTGCTGAATAAATTTTCAGTATTCATCTCCTTGCTGGCCAGCTAAATGTATACCGCTGCGGATCATGTTTTCATGTCACACGCTTTGCAGTTAGCAGAGAAAGGTCTGTATACCACTACACCGAATCCCCGCGTGGGTTGTGTTATCGTAAAAGACGAACGCATCATCGCCAGTGGTTGGCATGAAAAAGCGGGGTTACCACATGCAGAAATTAATGCGCTGAATGAAGCAGGCGAAGCAGCGCGCGGCGCAACTGTCTATATCACACTTGAACCCTGCAATCATTATGGTTTGACCCCTCCCTGCGCAAACGCTCTGATCGAAGCAGGCGTTACAAAAGTGATCATAGCAATGGAAGATCCCAATCCATTAGTTGCAGGACAAGGCCGCAGACGCTTAGAACAAGCGGGAATCACCGTACAAAGTGGATTGTTGGAAACTCAAGCGCGCGCACTCAATAAAGGATTTATTTCGCGCATGACGCGAAAAAGACCGTGGGTAAGAGTAAAGATTGCCGCTAGCATGGATGGCAAAACAGCATTGCAGAATGGCGCAAGTCAATGGATTACCGGTGAAGCTGCAAGAAAAGACGGCCATCGTTGGCGTGCGCAATCGTGTGCGATACTGACCGGCATAGGAACGATTAAATCGGATAATCCACAACTTAACGTGCGGTATATCGAAACAACGCGTCAACCGAAAAAGATTGTGCTTGATAGTCAGCTGTCGATTTCACCGGATGCTGCTTTACTACAGGGAGAATCGGTCATTCTTTTTACTGCCAATGATCAGAATTCAACAAAAATATCGCAACTTACGCAATTAGGTGTTCAAGTGATTGCGTTACCTGCAAGCGATGGCAGGATTGATCTGAAAAAAATGTTGATGCTATTGGCAACTGATTTTTATATGAATGAAATTTTGGTCGAAGCAGGAAGTAATTTAAGCGGCGCATTACTTGACGCAAATCTGGTGGATGAAATCATTTTTTACCTTGCACCGTATTTGCTAGGACATGATGCGCAAAGTATGTTTCAGTTCTCTCAATTAGAGGCATTAGATCAGAAAAAAGCATTCTCCATTGAGGATGTTCGCAAGCTAGGGCAGGATATTCGCATCGTTGCGAGAGTTCATTAATGTGGTAGCTATTGCTACCTGAATTGTGGTTTTAAACAAGCTTGGGATGATGTTCCTACAAACAATATGAGACCTTTACTCGATTACGATCTTGTTTGATCAGTCAATTTCTATAATAATGCTTTAAAATAATGGCATTGAAATGATGAGCATGAGTTTCTCAGAATTTGATTTATCCCATTGCATGCGGAAGGGGATTTTCTTAAGCAAATTGATCAATTGATTGACTGGAATTCAGAAATAGAAGATTTAGAATGATTTTTCGTGACTTAGTTGCGAGAAAATGGTTTAAAAATACCTTGGCTGTTTCACAATAAGCCGAGAATTGCACTGAAAAGAGAAGTTTGTAGCATTTTTGCAAAGGTCTCGATTTATAAATCCTGAGACTGAGTCTGTAACTCCGTTAATACCCGTAATACACCATTTTGCCAATTTGGAAAATTTAAACCAAACGCTTGTTCTAGTTTTGTAGTATTGAGTCGTGAATTTAATGGACGTTTTGCTGGTGTGGGATAGTCGGTACTCGGGATCGCGGTGAGTTGGCAACGTGACTTGGTAAAATAAGGCTCAGCATGCTGCAGAATAAAATCAGCAAATTCGTACCAACTGGTATGACCTTGTGCCGCTAAGTGATATAAACCTGCCAACTCTGGCCGTAATGGAATGGCACGCACCGCATGCGCAGTTACATCAGCGATTAGCTCTGCTCCGGTCGGCGAACCTATTTGATCATTAACGATACTGAGCTTGTCCCGCTGCTGCGATAAACGCAAAATAATTTTAATAAAATTATTGCCATGCGCACCGTAAACCCAGCTGGTTCGAAAAATCAGATGATTGCAACCAGAATCAATAATATTGTTTTCACCTTGTAGCTTCGTTTTTCCATATACATTCAGTGGATCGGGCAAATCGGTTTCGCTGTAGGGGTTATGGCTTTTGCCATTGAATACGTAATCAGTAGAATAATGAATCAAACAAGCATTGCATGCTTTAGCCTCTTGAGCGAGCATTCCTGGCGCATACGCGTTTAGAATTTCAGCGTTTTCGACATCACTTTCGGCTTTATCCACTGCTGTATAAGCTGATGCATTTACAATCACATCTGGAGAAACACTTTTAATGGTTTGGCGAATATCATCAAAACGTGTTAAGTCGCCACACATTTCCTGACTTGCAGAGCAAAGAGCCACTAATTCGCCTAGTGGTGCAAGGCTGCGTTGCAACTCCCAACCGACTTGGCCGTTTTTACCCAATAATAAAATTTTCATAAAGTACGTTGCTTATAATTTTTTTCGATCCATTGGCGATACGCACCTGTTTGTACATCTGTTGTCCATTGCTGATTATCGATATACCAATGAATGGTTTTGCGTATGCCAGTAGCAAATGTTTCTGCTGGCCGCCATTTCAATTCACGTTTTATCTTGGTCGCATCGATCGCATAGCGTCGGTCATGTCCAGGACGATCGGCAACATAGGTAATCAATTGACGAAACTGCCTTTGCGGATAAATTTCAGTTAACAAATCACAAATCGTTTGAACAATTTCAAGATTGGTTTTTTCGTTCCACCCACCTATATTATAAGTTTCTCCGGGTAGCCCTGCTGCTAGCACTCGGCGAATAGCAGTACAATGATCAGTTACGTAAAGCCAATCGCGAATCTGCAAACCATCGCCATAAACCGGTAAATTCTTCTCGGCTAATGCATTGCAAATCATCAATGGAATTAATTTCTCAGGAAATTGAAAAGGCCCATAGTTGTTGGAACAATTAGTAGTCAACGTCGGAAAACCATAGGTGTGATGATAAGCACGCACCAGATGATCGCTAGAAGCTTTACTCGCAGAATAAGGGCTATTCGGTTGATAGTTATGTATTTCGGTAAAAGCCGGCGCTTGAGGAGCTAGTGAACCATACACTTCATCGGTGGATACATGCAAAAAACGAAAATTGCCTTTAGCGCCCTGATCCAATTGCATCCAATAAGCACGAGCCGCTTCCAATAAATGAAACGTCCCTAAAATATTGGTCTGAATAAAATCTTCCGGACCGTGAATCGATCGATCGACATGACTCTCCGCTGCTAAATTGATAATTGCGCGTGGCTGATAAGTTGTCAGCAACTGAGAAATGAGTTGCGTATCACCAATATCTCCATGCACGAAAATATGCCGTGGATCGTCTTTAACACTCGATAGATTTTGTAGATTACCTGCATAGGTTAATTTGTCGACATTCACGATGCCTTCGTCACCGTGTTGCAGCCATTCCAAAACAAAATTACTACCAATAAATCCTGCGCCTCCGGTTACCAGAATCATTCAAATCCCTTTATTCTTTTAATAAATTCAACGCTTACTAAACTACCATTTAATGTTCATACCCAGCATTCCAGGTTGGCAAAACCCCTGTTTCACCGGATTTTACTTGAAATTCACACGCTATGCCCACGCCAGGCACCCATATCAATTGATCTTCGCAAAATAACAAAGGCAATCGTTTACGTTCCCAAGGTGGTATACAAGCCTCTTGCAAAAGATTTTTTAAGCTACGGCGAGGGCGATTAGAGATTGGCTTAAAGCTTTCTCCACCTGCTCGTAGACGAATCGTCAGTAGGCGGTCAATAATTTTTTCGCACGCTATCCCTTGATTTTTTAATTGAGCAAAATGGATGCTACCGTTGCTCCATTGAATAGCTGGTTGGTTTTCATGATTCCAGATAAAGCTTGTAGCAAGATGTTTTTCTGTTATCCATTGCGGTGATTGTCGGGCAAGAAAATAAATAGCACCCTTAAAACAATGGATTTGGTATTTATCGATCTCGATACGGAATTGATGATCCTCTCGCATAGAGAGCAATTGTTGCGTTAGATTTTCCAATTTTGTTGTGCTGGGTAATGGAATTCCTTGATGCACCAACATATGCCGTAATAAATTTTTCGCGCGAGATATGCTTAATTGACGTAGGCATTGTAAACTAAGTCGTCCTGAAATTAAGCATCGCTCACGATCAATTTCCGCCAACTCATCCAATAATGTTGACGCTTCAGAAAGGTGACGACTGGCCCTAGTGAATGTTTTTGCATAACTTCCATACCGTTTCTTTAATATAGGCAAAACATCATGACGCAAAAAATTTCGATCATAATTGGTATCATCATTACTTTCATCGATGATCCACGTTAAATCCTTTGATTGCGCATATTGTTCGATTTGATGGCGAGATACATTCAATAAAGGCCTAAGAAGCCTAGCTTGATTCAAGTGGGCCTGCGGTCGTATCACCGGCATGCCGCTTAACCCCCTGATTCCTGCGCCTCGCAGCAATTGCAATAATAAGGTTTCCGCCTGATCATCCAGATGCTGAGCTAATACCACATAATCAGCTACAATTTTACTAAAAACCTGATACCGCTGCTCTCTCGCCGCAGCTTCTAAACTGATTCCTCGTTCTTTTTGAACATGCAAATAGGTCACTTCAATAGCAATGCCATAAGAGAACGCCAGCTTAGAACAAAACTGAGACCACGTTGTTGCATTACCACTGATACCATGATTAATGTGCACGGCTGACAGGCTGAATTGCATTGGCTTAGAGAAATTTGCTAAGAGATCAAGCAAGACCACTGAATCTATGCCGCCGCTTAATGCGACGCACACATGATCGCCCTGTTTTATATGTTGTTGAAGTACTTTCTGAACTTCGGCAAACAGAAAATCACCTGACTCAGGCTTCTTTGAAAGATCCATAAGCCATCAATCGATCATGGCGTTTTTCCAATAATGCATCAATCGAAAGACTTTGAAGTTTATGCAGAGATTCTTGTAGTACGTTCTTAACAGATTGCATGGTTGCAGTGTAATCACGATGCGCACCACCAATAGGTTCTGGAATGATGCCATCGATCAATTTCACATCTTTCAGGCGATCAGCAGTAATACCCATAATTTCAGCAGCTTCTGGTGCTTTATCTGCACTTTTCCATAAAATGGACGCACAGCCTTCTGGAGAAATTACTGAATACGTTGCATACTGCAGCATGTGTACCATATCACCTACCGCCACGGCTAAAGCCCCTCCCGATCCGCCTTCGCCAATGATGACGCAAACAATAGGTATTCTCAATTCCGCTAAGGCATACAGATTACGGCCAATGGCTTCCGATTGTCCGCGTTCTTCTGCATCAATACCCGGATAAGCGCCTGGGGTATCAATAAACGTAATCAACGGCAGTGAAAATTTTTCTGCCAACCGCATCAAACGTAAAGCTTTGCGATATCCTTCGGGCTTTGGCATACCAAAATTGCGATAGATTTTTTCCTTAGTATCGCGACCTTTTTGGTGACCGATCACCATAACCGGTTGATCATTAAATCTTGCCAAACCGCCTATGATGGCATGATCATCGCCAAAATTACGGTCTCCATGCAGTTCTTCAAAATCCGTAAACAGTTGATTGATATAATCCAGTGCATAAGGGCGTTGCGGATGTCGAGCGACCTGAGAAATTTGCCAAGGCGTCAGCTTGGCATACACACTTTTTGTCAGTGATTGGCTTTTTGCGCGCAACTTCTCGATTTCAGATGAAATATCAAGTGCAGAATCGTCTTGCGCAAAACGCAATTCTTCGATTTTCGATTCAAATTCTGCAATATTCTGTTCAAATTCCAGAAAAGTAATTTTCATGGCGACTGGGATATAATCTTAAATCGTTAAATGATACAGTATTTATAGAGAAACCGGCATGCCGCGCTTTCGAAATTACGACAGAAAACCCCTTCAAGTGTTATTGTTTCATACCCCAAAAAACTAGCATGAGAATAGCCATAACCTAATGAAAAGAAGAAAAATTTTACAAACACTGAGTGTCATTGTTTTATTGCCAATCACTTCGTTGATAAATTTTTCACGCGGTTTTGCCAACCCCGTTATTCCTGAAGATTTAAAACCGCTCAATAAACCTCCCAAAACGTGGCGCAAATACCTCTCGCCTGAGGCCTATCAAGTTTTATTTGAGCAACAAACCGAGGATGCGAATAGCAGTGAACTCAATCAAGAACACCGTGAAGGCACATACATTTGTGCGGCCTGTTATTTACCACTGTTTCAAAGCATCCATAAATATGAAAGTGGTAGCGGTTGGCCTAGTTTTACCCAACCCATTCCTAATCATGTCAGTACCCAGCTTGATGATTCAATTGGAATCATTAGAACCGAATATCATTGCGTCCGTTGTGGCGGACATCAAGGACATATTTTTAAAGACGGGCCACCACCAACTGGAGAACGCTGGTGTAACAATGGATTATCATTAAAATTTATTGCTAGTACTGATCCGCTTCCCCCTCTTAGAAGCTAGCACTATACGCCATTACATTTGTGAGCAATACACAATTGATTTCATTAGGAAATATTACACCTGAGGAATTTCTGCAGGAATATTGGCAAAAAAAGCCATTACTGGTCAGAAATGCATTTCCAGGTTTTAACGGTCTGCTCAGCCCAAGTGAGCTACAAAAGCTTGCCTGCTATGAAGACACCCAATCACGCCTTGTGACCAAACAAAAAAATCAGTGGAAGCTAAAACACGGCCCATTTCGCAGCTCAGATTTCAAAAAATTATCGGATACGCATTGGACATTATTGGTACAAGAAGTCAATCACTATCTTCCATCAGCACGCGATTTATTGTCGCAATTTCGTTTTATTCCACATGCGCGTTTGGATGATTTAATGGTCAGTTATGCACCGCAAGGCGGAGGTGTCGGACCACATTTTGATTCGTACGATGTTTTTTTATTACAAGGACTCGGTGAACGGCGTTGGCAAATCTCGGCACAACAAGATCATGAATGGGTGGCTGAAGCGCCATTAAAAATTCTAAAACACTTTCAACCTGAACAAGAATGGATTTTATATGCGGGAGATATGCTTTATTTACCACCACATTATGCTCATAACGGCATCGCTGAAAATGATTGCATGACCTATTCGATTGGTTTTCGCGCTCCCAGTCACCAAGAATTAATTGAACAATTCCTCATCTATCTGCAAGATCACACGCAAATCGAAGGTCAATATGCTGATCCCGATTTACAACTACAGCAACACCCTTCGCAAATTAGCTTGTCTATGCAACAACAAACACGCGACATTCTTAAAAAAATTCAATGGAGCGAAAATTTAGTAGAAGATTTCCTCGGTTGCTATTTATCTGAACCAAAGTCGCATGTTTTTTTTGACCCACCTGACAAACCCATCACACAACATCAATTTAAAAAACATTTGCAGAAAAATGGTGTCACGCTTAGTTTAAAAAGCCGAATGCTAACGGAAAACAATCGTATTTTTATGAACGGTGACTCCTATACTATTTCTGATGATGCCTTTCAAATACTAAGGAATTTGGCTGATCACCACATGTTATCTGCACCATTGCTTATTGATGAAGAAACCGAAGTACTGCTATATCAATGGTATATCGATGGTTATCTAGAATAAAACCTAATATGTAAGAAATTCAAGGTTGTTTACAGAGCGATTGCCCAATATTACAACCCTGTAAAGGTCTCATTTAAAACAATCAATAAACCTTAAAATGCAATCAAATCGCAGCCTCTTAACGAACTCAGTCGCTTAAAGAAATTCCCTATCAATTTAGAGTGACATTCTTGGGAAATTACATCTATATCCTAGGACCAAAATCACAGGTTGTCTCTATATCTTTTTTAAAAGAACTCTGAAAGAATGACAGTAAAGCATGATTTAAGTAACTATTTATTTTAATGATTATTTAATCGTTATGTCATAAATATTTTCTTTTCTGTTTTTTTTCTGGGAGTTTTATCATGACACAAGTTTTTGATTTAACCACGCTCAATGGCAACAATGGTTTTAGAGTAAATAATTCTTGGAGTGTTAGTAATGCTGGAGATGTAAATGGCGATGGTTTTGATGATATTGTCACTTTCAGTAATGGTCCATCAAATTATGGCTCAAGAAATGTAATCTTTGGTAAAAATACGCCATTTAACGCAACATTTGATCCATCGACGCTCAATAGTAATAACGGTTTTCACTTAATTCTCGACGTTTATGGGGCATCACTGAGTAAAACAGTCGGTGATTTTAATGGCGATGGCCTCGATGATTTATTCATTAATGGGCACACTTATAGCACCACGGTTGGCGCTGCTATTTTTTTTGGTAAAGGTGCTGGTTTCAGTAATACTGAAAATCTAAGCATTGCTTTACAGAACAAGGATACCGCTATCGGTATTCTTGGCGTGAGATCAGATATCTATAGTGCCATTTCCGTAGATAATGCCGGCGATATCAATGGCGACGGTCTTGACGATATGATCCTGGGTCAAGATGGATGGGCTTATGAAGCAGGTGAGGGCTACGTCATATTTGGTAACAATAGCTTTGCCAGTAACCGTATCAATGTCCAAACATTGGATGGTACGAATGGCTTTCGTTTGCATGGCGTTGACGGCGTTAACGGACCAGATCAGTTTGGGACAAGGAATGCGGTCAGTGGTGCTGGTGATGTCAACGGTGATGGTTATGATGACTTGATTATTGGTGCACCATATGGCGGTAACAATCCAACGAATGGTGGATCTAGTTATATCGTATTCGGTAAGGCTTCTGGATTCAGTGCAGATTTGGAAATGACCTCGCTCGATGGTACGAATGGTTTTCGCTTGGATGGTATCGCTAAGTATGACCATTCCGGAAGCCTTGTCAGTACTGCGGGAGATGTCAATGGTGACGGTTTTGCGGATGTATTGATTAGCGCACATTATGCTGATATCAATGGAAATGCATCGGGTTCTGTTTATGTTGTGTTTGGCAAAGCCTCTGGGTTTGATGCGGTGGTGAATTTGGCCGACCTGAATGGCGCCAATGGTTTTGCCATCAATGGCGTGTCGGCCTTGGATGAGTTAGGTAGTTCAATCAGTAACGCAGGCGATGTCAATGGCGATGGTTTTGGCGACATACTGATCGGTGCAGGAGGAGCGGATAATCATTTCAAAGATTCAGGTTCTGTCTATGTTATTTTTGGCAAATCAACCGGTTTTAGTGCCACACTAGATTTAGTTAATTTGACCAGTAATGCTGGTTTTCGTATTGATGGATTCAAAGCTGGAAATGATTTTGGGTTTGATACTCGGTCCATCAGTACCGCAGGAGATATCAATAACGATGGTTTTGACGACTTGATGGTAGCTAATTTATCGAACAGCTATGTGATTTTCGGACGCAGTGATTTTTCGAATTTAGAAAAGGTCATTGACGGCACCAATGATAAAGATATGCTCGTAGGCACTAAAGCCGCCGAACGTTTTGAAGCAGGTAATGGCAACGATACCCTTATCGGAAAAGGCGGGGCCGATACTTATTACGCGGGCAACGGCAACGATTGCATCCGTATTCACGATTTGAATTTCAAGCTGGTCGATGGCGGTCATGGTAATGGTGATACATTAGCGGTAGCCGCGGTGGATGCGAATCTGGATTTGGCCAAATTTGGTGAAAAAATTATGAGGATTGAAAAGATCTATTTGTATGGCCCATCCGGCAGCGATAGCGGCGTGACGCTCAATGTAGATCAGTTGAAAGCATTATCCGATATTACTAATAAACTGATCGTCAATGGCAATCAAGGCGATTATGTGCACATCACCGATAGCGGATGGCAAGATAAAGGAATTTATAATGGCTTTCATACCTATACCAACGCCGATGCTCAATTGGTAGTGGGTGTCAATGTCATGGTGGATTTCATTTAGAATCATTCTATAATGGGCGGGTACGCTGGCATTACTTCAAAAACGAACCTATCTGGATTTTTTAATGAATACATTTGATGTAACTCGCCGTAACCGGAAAGGGAATTTTCTGAAGCAAATTGTTTAGTCAATTGACTGGAACTCGATAGAGAAAGTATTCGCACTCCAGCAGTGTTTCCCGTTGCTGCGAGTCGGTCAGCTTATTCGGGATTGCTGCTGTTTAAGATGCTATTGGTAGGAATCTGGAACGGAGGATTAAGCGATGAATCGGTAGAAGACATGGCGAAATCGAATCGCCATGTGATGCGGTTTCTGGGTTTGTCGCCGGAAGACGATGCGAGGGACTTATTCTGTGCTATCGCTATTTAGAATAGAACGCGACTGACGGTAGCAAAAATATGGGATGGGTCATTGAAGTAACGTAACCCGGTGTCGGTACTGAAGCTCGCTGGTCAATGCAAAAAATACTGCGTTACTGCGGTCTAGCCAAAGCCCATACCTGGCACATATTATTGGCTATGGCATACAACTTGAAAAGACTTCCTAAACTTTTCACTGAACGTCAAATGATTACACAAATATAGGAATTATTGCGTTCTAGCAACTGAAAATTATTGATTGATAATGAATATTCTTAGCCCACTTGTGGGGAAATGCTAAAAAATATCACGGTTTCCTTCACAATAAACTTGGAGTTGCACTAAAAGGAGAAATTTGTAGCATTTTGCAAAGGTATTTCTATATTTTCGGGACATTTTTTTTGCAGTTCCAGGACGGTTTTTCTCACCTAATAGGAAAAAATAGCCGATGATGATTGACTTGGAAGTTAACTTTACTGATAAGTTATCGTCATAAACTCATTAAAACGACAGAATCGCTTCAGAGCAGCGATCTTTCTAGGCTAAATTTTTTTATATTACAATGAATTTGAACATAAAAACCAGCTTTGTTTGCCAATTTGTGTTTGTCACGAAACAGTTAATATCTGTTATAGAAATTACTCCATTGTGAAAATGTCTATCATTTATTTGAATAATATGCCAATAAAAATTAATACGCAATTTAAGTGGACCTTATTGGGACTTAGTATAGGGTTAGTTTTTCTACTTATTTCTTTGCGTGATATTGATGCTCGAGCAGTTTATGATAGCTTGCTTACCATCAAATTTTTCCCCGCCGCAATGGTTATTGTCGCTGGATTGTTATTTATGTTAATTAAAGCATTGCGTTGGGCGGTAATCTTAAATCCGGTAACGCATGTAAATTTTTCTATATTGCATTCCGCAGTATATATTGGTACAGCAGCTAATTTGATTATTGTGCACTCGGGTGAGGTGGCTAGATCAGCGCTAATTGGTAAGCAGGCGCGGATAGCTGCGAGTGCTGTATTGGCATCTATAGGCGTTGAAAGAATTTTTGATTTTATGGTGGTCATTGTTCTATTTGGCGTGCTGTTAATTTCTAGCGAAAAATTGCCCGATTATGTTACCGCTGCTGGTTTTGTTGCAATATTTATGGTCGTTGCAGGGCTTATTACAATTGTTTCACTGATGGTTCCATCGAAAACTCGAAGAAGTATTCGATTGATGGTCATTCGGTATTTGCCTGAAAAGCTATCTGTAATGATAAGAAGTCAAATCAAACGCAGCTTGGTAGGGTTTTCAACGTTAGGAAGCCCATCATTAGTCATTAAAGTATTTTTTCTATCCATTCTTCAATGGAGTTGTATTGTTTTTGCCATTTGGTTATGTGCTTATTCTGTTGGTTATACTGCAACAATTTCCATGTCCATTTCAGTATGGATATTAATGGTTATTGGACTGACACTGCCATCTTCTCCCGCGCAGCTAGGTACAACGCAATTAGCATTTACGTTGGGTCTTTCCATTGCGCTTAACGAAATGCAAATTCCTTTTGCAGCTTCACTCGTTTACACATGCTGTGTGAATATCCCATACATGATTATTGGTGCATTTTATTGGTTGAGAGTGGGTTCGCTCCGTAAAGAGCCTCAAAAAAACGATTCAATTAATTGATAATTACAGGAGTGAGTAATGACAGAAGATAAAAATTCAGCGTTGAAAAGTACCAATAAGAAAACAATTCTTACTTTATTTGGAACACGACCTGAAATCATAAAGTTAGCTCCTGTTATTTGGGCCATAGAGAAGCGTAGTGACATTTGGCGTAGCGTTACTGTTTCTTCATCACAACATACCGATTTGCTGCGTCCCTTTATTCGTGATTTAAAAATTAATATCGATCATGATCTGGCTGTGATGACGCCCGGTCAAACACCTAATGCCGTTTTGTCTCGTGTGGTTGACGCGATTGAACCGATATTCACAAAAGAAAAACCTGATTTGATTATTGTTCAGGGAGATACAACAACCGCTATTGCTGGTGCATTAGCCGGGTTTTATGCTCGTATACCGGTTGCTCATGTTGAAGCGGGTTTGCGTACCGGTAATCGATATAGCCCATTTCCAGAGGAAATGAATCGTCGTTTGATTAGTCAGTTGGCAGATATTCATTTTGCAGCAACTGATGAGAATATTAAGATATTGCTTTCTGAAGGTATTAGAAAAGAAACCATTGTTTTGACTGGCAATCCTGTTGTTGACGCATTGCATCATATTTTAAAAAACTCTCAATGTTCTGAGAAACTTTCCAAGTTCTTGCAGCAAGTAAAAGGTAAACGCTTGTTGGTGTTGACTACACACCGCCGGGAAAATTTTGGACAGGTAATGTCTTCGCATTTAAAAGCATTACGCAAATTTATCGAGCGGCATAAAGATATTGAATTAGTTTTTCCAGTACATCCCAATCCATCGGTACGCGCTGCAGTCAACGTTGAATTTGCAAATATCGACAGGATTCATTGTATTGATCCTCTTGAATATGCTGATTTTTTGCACTTATTATCGCACGCTTGGCTTATTGCATCGGATTCTGGGGGGGTGCAAGAAGAAGCGCCTTCATTAGGAAAGCCCTTGCTGGTGTTACGCGATACAACCGAACGTCCAGAAGTACTGGCTTGTGGTGTTGGAAGGCTTGTTGGTCATTCGGGTGAGCGATTGGAAGAAATGTTAGAAGAGGCAATTAAAGATAAATCATGGTTTGAAAAAGTATTACAAATACAAAATCCTTTTGGAAAAGGCAATGCTGGGGAACAAATCGCATCTGCTATTGATAATTATTTTGCAACTCATTAAAAATACTTAACTATGAATCAAACTCTGTCCACGCATAATAAAAAGCCAATTGCTAACTTGTCCCTTGATCTAGACAATGAATGGGCCTATTTAAAAACACATGGAAATCCAGATTGGGAAGCTTATCCATCCTATTTAAATGAAGTTGTTCCTAGGATTCTGGAAACGCTGGAAAAGAAATCTTTAAAAATAACAGTGTTTGTCGTCGGACAAGACGCTTCTCTTGATTACAATCGTAATGCTCTTTCTCAATTGGCAAATGCGGGGCATGAAATAGGCAATCATTCTTTAAAGCATGAGCCTTGGTTACATCTATTTTCGGAAGAAGATTTGGAGCATGAATTAGCGGAAGCCGAACGATTCATTCAATCAGCAACAGGTCATAAACCTACAGGATTTCGCGGCCCCGGATATAGTCAATCAGCGACTCTATTGAGGGTATTGCGTCGCCGTGGTTATGTTTATGATGCCAGTTCATTACCAAGCTTTATTGGCCCACTCGCACGCGCCTATTATTTTGCAACAGGGCAATTTGGCGCTGAACAGCGTGAGCGGCTTAATCGTTTATTCGGTAACTGGAAAGATGGTTTTAAGCCGCTAAAACCTTACTATTGGTCTTTTGAAGGCACTACCTTGTTGGAAATGCCGGTTACTACCTTTCCTATCTTTAGAGTTCCGATCCATTTAAGTTACGTTATGTTTCTGGCAGGATTTTCTCCGTTTTTAGCAACAACTTATTTTAGTTCAGCATTATTGGCATGCCGTCTATTTGGAGTAGAACCATCTATTTTGCTCCATCCGTTGGATTTTCTAGGGGGAGAGGATGTGCCTCGATTAAAATTCTTCCCTTCTATGAAAATGACTGGTAAAGCAAAGATAGATATTGTAGAAAAATGCTTAGACAGCTTAACCAATCATTTTGATGTAAAGACTGTTGGTGAACATGCCGCTATTGTCGCTAATCGGAAGCATATATTACAAGTAGCACCCAATAGCAATTCATAAAATCCTACATCGTTCATTAGGAGAAAAAATGTTAGACAAAAAAATCACGGTAATGATGCCTGCTTATAACGAAGAGAAAGATCTTCCCGGGCTGCTTGATCGAATCAAAAATGCGATGAATGGTTGGGCAAATTACCAAATTCTTGTTGTGGACGATGGGTCACATGATAAAACAGCACAAATAGTGCAAGAAGCCGCTGCTCGTATGCCTGCGAAATTAATTCAACATCCGCAAAACATGGGATTGGGTGCGGCTATGCGAACCGGGCTGAAAGCTGCGGCACAAGACAGCGATGTTGTTGTTACACTGGATGCTGATAATTCGCAAGATCCACTATTGATTAAAAGTATGATAGAGCGTCTCGGTGAAGGGTTCGATGTGGTTATCGCTTCTCGCTTTCAACCTGGTGCTCAAGAAGTAGGTGTTCCGCCATTTCGCATTTTGCTCAGTCACGTAGCAAGCGCCGGAATTCGCACTCTAGTCGGTTATCAAGGTGTTCGTGATTATACTTGTGGATTCCGAGTATACCGAGCAGAAACACTGCGTAAATTAATTCAAACTTTCGGAGATCATTTTATTCGTGAAAATGGTTTTTCTTGTATGTTTGAGTTGTTACTCAATTTACGTTCGTTGAATGCAAAAGCTTCAGAGGTGCCATTGGTACTTCGCTACGATCTGAAAGAGGGCGCCAGTAAAATGCGCATCCTGCGCACAATGTGGCGTTATGTTGTGACATTAACACGTGGTTATTTACCCATATCATGGCGTGCAGCCCCTAAGCAAAATGGAGCGTCCAATGCTTAATGATAGCAATGGGATTGCCGCTTCCGGTGGGATAGAAAATTCTCATGTGGCGGTAATTGGAGGGGGTATTAGTGGTTTGGCGATGGCTTATTGGCTTTCCAAGTCAGGCGCGCGCGTAACGCTTTATGAAGCCTCTAATCAGTTAGGGGGATTAGGAACTTTCTTTCAGTATCGTAATGTTTCCCTGGAAAAATTCTATCATTGCATGTTGCCAAGCGATAAACATCTGTTAAGTCTTTTACAAGAGACTGATTTACTAGACGAAATTTATTGGAAAGATACGAGCTTTGGTTTTATGCAAAAGGGTCAATTGTATGGACTTAATACACCCGTTGAATTATTACGGTTTAGTCCGCTATCACTGATCGATAGATTTAGAGTTGGCTTCACTGGTTTATGGGGGAGCATCTGTTCTTCACAAGGATTAGACGATGTCACTTGTGTTGAGTGGCTTAGCCGCCTTTCTGGAAAAAGAGCGTTTGAAACATTTTGGAAGCCGATGTTGCAAGCAAAATTTGGAGATCGATATCACGAGGTTCCTGCACTTTGGTTTTGGACACGTTTTAATCGCGAAAAAGGGGGCAACAAAAAAGAATGCAAAGGATATATTCATGGTGGTTATCGGCGCATCGTAGACACTTTAGCTAATTTTATTCAAGCACAAGGTGGGGCTATTAAACTAGAGACTGCGATAGAAAAACTGGATTTAAATGAGAAAGAACAACTTGTCGTGCATACTTCTCAATCTGAAACTAATATTTTTGATCGCATAGTCATTACAACGCCAATTGCTTTCTTGGAAAAAGCTCTGACAAACAATAAACTAGCTGAAAGATGTCCCAAAATCGACAACACTATCGACATGCAAGGGGTAGTAAATGCGGTAATAATGCTTCGCCGGGGGTTTACTAAGCACTATTGGGTTGCCGCGATTGATGAAGATATACCGTTTCAGGGTATTGTAGAAAGCACTACGCTTCTCGAGAAATCAGACACTGGTGGGGTGCACTTAATCTATCTAATGAATTATGTGCATCGCACAGAACCACTTTTTGAAAAATCAGAAGATGAAATTCTTGATGGGTATATCACTGGATTGAAAAAGCTTTTTCCTGACCTTCAAGATGATGATATCGTGGACCGCTATCTATTTCGCGCACCTTATGTGGAGCCACTTTACACGACAGGTTATCAAAAACGTAAACCGCCTACTGAATTGATCGCGGGAAAATTGTATTTGGCTACAACAGCTCAAGTTTATCCTGATGTTACTTCTTGGAACGGATCAATTGGTTTGGCTCGAAAAGTTTTTGATCAAATTCTTAATAAGAAGAATCCTAATTCAGAACGTGTCGGTAGTTTTGAACATGTAAAAGAAGCTAAAACAGCTTCTCCTCCTCTTACCAATTGATAATTAGTTTGATGAATTGGATTTCGTCAAAGCAATCGAACAAATGATTTGAGTTTAATGGAATGCCGTTAGTTTGCTGTGATGAAAGAGAGGCTAAGTGTATCTCGTTGTATGATCTTCGTTGGGTTGAATTGCATGTCAACGCTGCTCAAATCAACACGCTTTATTTTTGATCGCGCATATCAAAACATTAGTTTTTTAGAGCGAACTAATGAGTAATGGTCAATAGGAAGGAATCCTTTTTAAAGTTATTCCTAAATAAAAATCCTTCAATAAAATGAAGGATTTTTATTTTATCGTTGCTTTCAATCAAACATTGAACCTCGAGTCGACTGACAAAATTGTATTAATTCTATGTTGATCCTGAATTGCTACTTAAATCATCCCTTGAAAATAAGTTAGAATAGTAGTTTTAGAATTTCAACTGGAGTTTCTGGATGTCAATGGCTGACCGCGATGGCGTAATTTGGTACGACGGTAAAATGGTTCCCTGGCGAGATGCTAATACCCATGTGTTAACTCATACGCTTCACTATGGATTAGGAGTGTTTGAGGGTGTAAGAGCATATGAGACAGAGCGAGGTGCTGCAATATTCCGCTTGCAAGAACATACTAACCGATTGTTCAATTCCGCACATATTTTGATGATGAAATTGCCCTATGATAAGGCCACTTTGATGCAGGCTCAGCGCGATGTCGTCAAGCAAAATAAATTATCTTCCTGCTATATTCGCCCGCTAGCTTTTTATGGGGCTGAAGCCATGGGGCTTTCAGCTAAAACGTTATCGGTTCATATCATTATCGCTGCTTGGCCTTGGGGTACGTATTTAGGTCATGAAGCTCTCGAAAAAGGGATACGTGTTAAAACATCTTCGTTTACGCGTCATCATGTCAATATCAATATGTGCCGGGCGAAATCCGTTTCAACTTACACGAATTCTATTTTAGCGAATCAAGAAGTGTCAGCGAATGGCTATGATGAAGCTTTGCTGCTCGATACCGATGGGTATGTTGCGGAAGGATCTGGAGAAAATATTTTTATTATTAAACAAGGCAAGATTTTTACACCGGATTTAACCGCCTGTCTTGAGGGTATTTCTAGGGCTTCTGTTATTGAATTGGCAGGTGAAATTGGCGTTCCCGTCATCGAAAAACGTATAACTCGCGATGAAGTGTACTGTGCAGATGAAGCTTTCTTTACGGGTACGGCTGCCGAAGTCACACCGATCCGAGAGTTGGACAACCGTATGATTGGTGATGGTAAACGTGGTCCTATCACAACCCAAATACAGTCGATGTTTTTTGATTGCGTAAAAGGTAGGTCAGCGAAACATATGGATTGGCTTACTTTAGTTTAATAAGTAGTTACTTTGGAGTTACTATGGATCAACATAATCCCAATAACAAATCTCGAGAAATTGAAATCACAGCAGAAGATTTGCCTTTGCATTGTCCAATGCCGTCGATGATGCTATGGAACTCTCATCCACGAGTGTTTTTGTCGATTGAAGCAACGGGGAAAGCGTTATGCCCCTACTGTGGTACGCACTATACCCTTAAAGGCGGTGCAACCGGAGGGCATCACTAGTATTTCGAGTTCGCAATATTAAACAGCGGGAAATTTGTTTTTCAACATATATTCAAAGCAAAGGACATTATGAACACCATTCCACACGAAATTTTTAAAGCCTATGATATTCGTGGCATTGTTGGTAAAGCGATTACTGCTGAAAATGTTGAAAAAATTGGTCATGCTATTGGTTCCGAGGCGCGAGCCAGAAATCTAACCACCGTCGCCATCGGTCGTGATGGTCGTTTATCTGGTAAGGAACTGTCACAAGCACTTGCGCGGGGAATTCAAAAAAGTGGTATCAACGTAGTGGATGTCGGCATGGTAGCTACGCCGATGTTGTATTATGCCGCCTATGAATTATGTCAGTACTCCGGAGTTATGGTGACTGGCAGCCATAATCCACCGGAATATAACGGTTTTAAAATCGTACTGGGGGGCACCACTTTATCGGCTGATACCATTCAAGCGCTGCGCATTCGTATAGAGAATAATGATCTGACGCATGGCAGCGGAGGGTATTCGGAACATAACATTGTTAAAGCCTATATCGAACGAATTACCAGCACTATTAAATTGGCTCGTCCGATGAAAGTAATTGTCGATTGTGGTAACGGGGTAGCGGGTGCTTTCGCGCCGACGCTTTATCGAGGATTGGGTTGTGAGGTTACAGAGTTATTTTGTGACGTAGATGGCAATTTTCCTAACCACCATCCTGATCCATCCGTGCCTAAAAATTTACAAGATCTGATTCAGAAATTAAAAACTTCAGATGCTGAAATTGGCCTTGCTTTTGACGGCGACGGAGATCGTTTGGGCGTGGTCACAAAGAAAGGGCAAATTATTAACCCTGACCGTCAGTTGATGCTCTTTGCGGCGGATGTTTTGTCGCGAAATCCGGGTGGAGAAATTATTTTCGATGTGAAATGTACGCGCAATTTAGCTCCGTGGATTAAGAAGCACGCTGGAGTTCCAACAATGTGGAAAACAGGTCATTCCTTCATTAAAGCGAAACTCAATGAAGCTAATGGGTTGCTAGCAGGAGAAATGAGCGGACATTTGTTTTTTAAAGAACGCTGGTATGGCTTTGATGATGGATTATATGCCGGTGCAAGATTGTTGGAATTATTAAGCCGAGAATCAGATACAAATTTAGCCTTTGATAAATTACCGGATAGCCTTAATACGCCTGAATTACAAATCCGTACCGCTGAAGGTGAAAATTATTCGTTGATCGCAGAGCTTCAAAAAAAGGCTAAATTTAATAATCCTCAGCAGATTGTGACGATTGACGGATTGCGTGTTGAATACAGCGATGGATTTGGTTTGGCGAGATCATCTAACACGACTCCGGTGATCGTATTGCGTTTTGAAGCAGATAATGAAACAGCGTTGAAACGTATTCAAGAAGACTTTCGCGACAATATTAGGCAAGTAAAACCAGACGCGCAGTTTCCTTATTAATAATAGTCGCTGTTATTTAAACGCGCATGCGAATCGCGATCGCTCAAATCAACGCAATTGTTGGTGATATTGCGGGCAACGCAGAAAAGATACTACATGCCGTAAATAAAGCCGTGCTTGCTGGTGCCGATTTAATCGCGACACCAGAACTCGCGCTATGCGGATTTCCTCCCAAAGATTTATTGCTTCGCGAGGATTTTCTTCAATCATGTCACTTGATGTTGCAAAAAATTGTGCATTCAATTGGCGACATCACACTGGTGATAGGTCATCCGCATCAAGACGGAGGTAAGCTTTATAACGCAGCCTCAGTGATCCGAGCGGGGAAAATCGTACAAATGTACCATAAAAAATTTCTCGCTCAATCTCCATTCTTTAACGAAGCGTATTATTTTGATGAAGGCCACGAAGATTGTGTATTGGATTTTGATGGCCTTAAATTAAGAATCGATATCGGTGTTGAGGCGTTGTTACATTCTAACTTGAATCAACCTATTCACTCCAAAACTACCGATATTATATTGTTTCTAAATGCTTCGGCGTTTCGTATTAATAAACAAGCAACCCGTTATCAAGACGTACAACAATTCATCAAGCGCTCCGGGGTTAGCACTATTTATGTTAATTTGGTTGGGGGTCAAGACGGGTTAGTATTTGATGGCGCTTCTTTTGCGATGAATGCTGCAGGTGAATTGATTCATCAATCTCAAGAATTTATAGAAGCATTAGATTATATAGACATTAGCAAAAAACAGCCTTTAAACAATAATGCTCCGACGTCTTTATTGCCTTCTATCGCGGCTGTTTATCAGGCCTTATGTTTAGGCGTCAAAGATTATGTTCATAAAAATAATTTTCCAGGGGTTATAATCGGTTTGTCGGGTGGTGTGGATTCTGCATTAGTGTTAGCCATTGCTGTGGATGCTTTGGGGGCAGAACGAGTCAAAACCGTGATGATGTCGTCACAATATACAGCTGACATCAGTTTGGTTGATGCACGCGAAATGACCAACCGGTTAGGTGTCGCGCATGTCGAATGTGGTATCGACTCACTTTTGGGCTCGTATTTATCGAAAATGGAAGGTGATTTTGCTATTCCAGCAGAGCAGTTCAACAGCACGACCATGCCCGAAAATCTGCAAGCACGCATTCGAGGGACACTGCTGATGGCACTTTCTAATCACAATGGTTTTATCGTTTTATCCACGGGTAACAAATCCGAAATTGCTGTCGGCTATTGTACGCTTTATGGTGACATGGCTGGAGGATTGGCTGTACTGAAAGACGTTACAAAAACTATGGTGTATCAACTGTGTGATTATCGTAATCAAATAAGTTCGATCATTCCCAAGCGCATCTTAGACCGTGCTCCTTCTGCAGAATTACGTCCAAATCAAACCGATCAAGATACTTTGCCGCCATATGAGGTTTTAGATACCATCATTGAAGCATATGTTGAAAAGAATTTCTCATGGAGTGAAATTGCGGCATTGCATTTTGATCCGGAGATTGTGAAAAGAGTGATTCACTTAATTCATATGAATGAATATAAGCGGCATCAAGCCCCAGCGGGGATACGCGTGACATGTTGTGATTTCGAAAATGCATGGCATTATCCGATTACTTCTCGCTTCAAAGCTTAAATGTGATGTTTTATATACGTTTCATCCAGCTAAGCGCATTCATTCTAAAAAGAAATATCCACAATATCGCTAATTGTGATAAATTCACGCTTCAAGAGTCAGAAACATTAGAATTGATTCTTTACATACAAAATCAATATAAGGAGGAAGTTATTTTATGAATAAATTTGTTATCGCGGTTTCTACCGCAATTTTCTTACTGGGATCATCTTTTGTTATGGCAAGTGGTAATAAAGAATCATCACTCCCTCCAGAATCAGCTCAAGATATCCTGAATAAAATGGCTTGTGAAGGTAAAAAAGAGGGTGAAAAAATTAAAGATCGCATCGACGGTGAAATGGTTACTTGCCCTGCTAAAGTTAAAAATCCTAGAAAATAAAAAAATTGATAAATACCTCGACTATTAAGTCGAGGTATTTGCTGTAGCTGGCTTTTTTAAAGCTAGACAGATAGATAAAAAAATCCCACTCTTGATTTCCGTGCTTGCTAAAGACCATGGAAATGTCGTTTATCTTCGGATGAAAAATATTGGAGCTGTAGTAGATTAGCTTAAACGATAAGTTAATTTAATTTAGATGATTCATTTAGATGATTCATTTAGATGATTCATTTTAGATGATTAAAGAAAACCTAATCAAGGTTGTTGGAGTATTTCGTATTGGAAATTACAGCGCGATCAACAGCCTGTTTATTGGGAATTCAACCTAATAGTAAAGTACTGTTTTATCGAAAAATACAAGAAGTGATTGCTTATCATCTAGAGCAAGACTCTTAGAAAGATAACATTTGTTCGCCAAATTTCTCCAGATCGCCGGCTGGTGGCGTAGCTTGGGTCAGAAATATCAGAAAGCAGGTGAGAAGATCTCTGTATAACTGGCCTTTCGAGTGTGTGAACTCTGTAAGAATTTGATTGTGATAGAGTGAACAGAAAACCTCAAAAAAACAGTTATGCAGGAATCCCTCAGCACAAGTAGCTTCATAAGAGAACCCGAACTATAAGCTAAGGGAGTAAGGCAACTAAGGAACTTCGAAAGGTGTCAGGAGTGCTGTCAAAACTGGAGTCCATAGGTTTAAGCGGCAAGCAGATTGACATAGTTGTCCTGAACGAAAATTGTGCTGGTGAAAAATAGCCTAGCTTCTTCTGTTTTCTCTGCCGATTATAGAATATTTCGAACTATTCGAAAATTTCCTGCATGGCTTGTTGCCGTGTTTTGAATCTTCGATGATGCACCAGTTCGGCTTTAAGTAACCCCCAGAAGCTTTCCATCGTCGCATTATCATGGCAGTTCGCCTTGCGGCTTATGGAAGCGATCATGCCAAATTGTTGCAATAAATTCTGGTAATCGTGTGCACCGTATTGACTAACTTGATCTGAATAAGCAATGAGCCCCTTATCTGGATGTTTACTTGCAGTGGCACGAAACAAAGCTGGTTTCACTCAATGCCTGGTCATTCGCTCATTCATGGTATAGCCTACCAGCTAGCCATTAATGAATCGCCCCGGGTTTTGAGGAGGCTCCGATATCTGAGAAAATGGAGCTATGAACAAATCGAATAAATTTTCCCCCGAAGTAAAAGAACGCGCAGTCCGGATGGTGCATGAGCACCGTAGCGAATA
>WBZN01000137.1_pt1 | contig 105732 bp, 96 predicted proteins | sample 5204281 | NCBI WGS metagenome assembly WBZN01 (sample SAMN12344347, study PRJNA552823) | activated sludge metagenome | biome: Activated sludge suspended growth; feature: Nitrification reactor; material: Wastewater; isolation source: activated sludge from nitrification reactor of wastewater... | reverse complement strand
GCAGGCTTCGCTAATTCTTTGATGGAAAAAGATCAAATTGCTCGATTTTGTCTTTATTAACACGCCGCTTTTTGAAACTGCTGATCCATAATAACAATTGATGCAGTTTTTCAGGGTCGACTAAGTAATTTATTGGGCGGTGTAAGTAATAATAAAAGTACTATCTCATTTTATCCGGCGTTCTTCTTGTTAGAGGGCGCTGGATTGGGTAGTGCCAACGTTTTAAAGCTTTTTCTTTAATACCTAACAGTTTGATATATCCCCGTAAATATTTTAGCGATAAGCGCATGCTTATAAAACCCAGGAGATTCTCCAATAAGATCGTAAGAAAGGTTCAAATATTCTGACAAGAAATACTTCGTGTCGATGATTTGATCAAGTGAGTAGATGCGTTGGATCGCACTAACTATTTTCTCGATGCAACGCACCCGGTATCCACCATTCTTCAAGGACTTGGCAAGCAAATCTCAGCAAAAGCTAGCGATTCGAGAAATGAAGCGATCGCCTGTTCCTGAACAAATGAAAGCGAAGCTAATCGAGGTGGGTCGTGGTCCGGTGGGCGAAGATTCCATAACAATGCTTCCCCGAATTCAGTAAAGCGAGGAAGCAAACGGTTAACATATTCAATTAGATAAGGTAGGTAGCAGTGCCAGGAAATAGAATCAAGAAAGGTCAATCCACTTGCGTAATTTTCGAGATATTGATCGGTTAGTTTATCAAGGATCGAACCGAAAGCAGGTGGGGCTTGATATTGATAGAGCGCTTCGCCTCCGCGCAAGCTGATGAGGGGTTGGTGATGCGAGCTCTTTCGAAAACGCTTCGAAAAAATTTGCAACGAGTAGGCTGGGTTGCATGAATCAAGTTGTTGATCTGGGGTTCTGATCTGATAGCTTATAGACTTTTATCAATTAGAATTTGCTGCTGTTTCACGTTGTGCGCATAAGCGATCGACTAACATAAGCAACAAATAGCGCTGCACCGCAGTAAGGACCGATCAATCCCCAAGCATAATAATTACCCGGAATGGCATAATTAAGATAATAATCCGTCGCATCAAGGGCAACACCGATCAGTGCGAGCAAGCCTGACCAGAGTGCAATAGGTCTTGCTTTGATAGCGCCACCAGTTACGCCAAATCCTGCAAAGGCACAAATTAATCCGGCGATACCAGCGATTGAAGCTGAGATCGAAAATTGCCCAAAAAACAATTGGCCGAATAGAAATCCTGAGAATGAGACCAGTAGAATGTAGATGCATGCAAACGGTAAGAGAGTTTTCATCGCGAGGAGCTTAATCAGAAAATACTGTTAGCCTAGTCGAAAAATAAAAACCGCAATGTGTCGAGAAAAAACAAAAGATCGCTCATTTAAGGTAATCTCCGAGAACGTGTTTCAATAGCTTGTTAACTGAATTTAGATGGAACAGAGCATCGTCGTTAGTCAGCATGGTAATCCATAGCCAAAGCGCTGAATGCGATGGAAGAGAAATTCAAGCAACGATTCCTCTTCTAAAGCGCTGGCGTTTGCTGTTGCGCTATCACCAACATTGATCTTTAATTCGATAGCCTCTATCGATAATCCGAGCAACAGAGTGAGAAAGATCAAATGATTATCGTTATAATGCCAGTAAAGCTAACTCATCATACCCTGCATTGCCAATATTATAGCGTTTCATGGAAAAAATTCGCTTATCCAAACTGATGTCGGAACAAGGTATCTGCTCGCGCCGCGAAGCGGATCGTTTTATCGAACTTGGCTGGGTGTTTGTCGATGGCGAGCGTATTTTAGAGCTAGGCACTAAAATCTTTCCGACACAAAGAATCACCCTGAGCAAAGCAGCGCAAGCGCAACAGACCGATTTGGTGACGATTTTACTCAACAAGCCGATCGGTTATGTTTCTGGCCAGCCGGAGCCGGGTTATCAACCAGCCGTGACGTTGATCAAACCGGAAAATCTGTTTGTGCCCAGGCAGCCGACCAAGCGATTCCAGCCGGCACATTTAAAAAAACTGGCGCCTGCTGGCCGCCTTGATATCGATTCACAAGGCTTGTTAGTGTTGACGCAAGACGGCCGCATTGCTAAACAAATGGTTGGCGAGAACTCCCGCATCGAAAAGGAATATTTGGTGCGTGTTGAAGGTGCGTTGTCACCCGCTAAGCTGGCATTGCTGAATCATGGCTTAAGTCTAGATGGGCAGGCATTAAAACCGGCGCAGGTAAATTGGCTAAATCGTGATCAATTGCGCTTTATCTTGAATGAGGGGAAAAAGCGTCAAATCCGCCGCATGTGCGAGCTGGTTGGTCTTAAAGTAACCGGTTTGAAACGAGTACGCATCGGTAAAGTAAAGCTGGGCAATCTACCCGAAGGTCAATGGCGCTATCTGGAAGAAGGTGAAACGTTTTAATGGTGTTTTAAGGTTATCGTATGTATCAACGCGTACAAGTCATGCTCAAAATTCCGGCATATCAACTTGAGCTTTATTACCAAGGTGTTGTTGATACGGTGGCGGCTGAAACTACCGATGGCCGCATTGTGCATTTTCCAGCCAACGTGCTACGCTCGGTGGTACAAAGTCATGGCGTATACGGCACGTTTGAATTGGTGTTTGATGGAAACAATAAATTCGTGTCAATTAGTCGTGTCAATCAGCATTGAAAGCTGTCCACCTGTTTTAGTTGGTTAATTGGTTTTGCAGATTCAACTTTGAAGTGTAACTTTTTTAAGGAAGTTTATAGGCAAGCTGCGGTAGTATCGGAGCAACTTAAACGACCAAGTAAAAGGAGCACAGATGAAGCACTACAAGCAGCTCACCAGTGAGCAACGATACCAGATTTCCGGCTTGAAGAAATCGGCTATCTGAAAAAAATAGTAATTCGCAACCTGACTCCTCCATTCTTTTTACCGTCTAATGAAGAACTGAAAGTAAGCAGCGACAGGGGAGTCTTCTTTTGGGCGTTTGAAATTCTCGAACCAAACCCAAACTTGCATTTCGGGCTTCAAGTCAGCAAGAGACCCCAAACCGCCATAGACACCAAAAATTTCTTCGCTCTTCGAGGCGGACAGACGCTTGCTCAAGTTTCTTAGTCTCTCCATTTCTAATAGAAACCAACGGGAGCTCAACATTCCACAATGTGTCGCCAAAAATATTTGCTCTCGATAGGACATGTCTTTCTTCTCTGCCATCAGGGATTGGCAAACGGTAGGCGCCAATGAATGGCAGTGGAACTAATAGAAGCGCCCCGCGAAGACAAGAGCAAACCTATAAATTTTTGATATAGAACGGGCCGATGAGAGGTTGCTTGCCGCATAACACCTGAATTAAGACGTGTCGTGTTCCAAGAGCTGTTTGAGCACCACCGCTTCATTGTGCAACTGATCCTTAGCCGCATACACAAGAGTAAGGTCTTTTTGTCGAGCAAGCGATTGAAGCTCAGACCATACTGGATTAGTCTTCAACTCAGCACGATACCGCTTCTCGAACTCAATCCATTTCTCCGGGTCATGCCCAAACCATTGACGAAGCTCGGTTGATGGTGCGACCTCTTTAAGCCAGAGATCAATTTTTGCTTTGACCTTGGCGAGTCCCCGCGGCCAAAGACGATCTACAAGAACCCTGTAACCATCGCTCTTGGCCGGTAATTCGTAAGCTCGCTTCAATATCACGTTCACGATTCACTCCATGCGGCACCTAGCGTAATATAAGACATTTTGTCCGATAATCCGCCAGATAATGCCGTATAACCTTGTTCGTTTGTAATTATCATCATGATAATATTGATTGATATTCTAACAAACAGTCGATGAATCGGAAAAATACGACATCACCGCCTGCTAAAAAATTACTGGATCAAGTACGGAAAAGATCTATATTCCATGAATTAAACGCTATATTGCGTTTAATGACAAGCGTCGCCCGGCTGATAGAGGTGCGATTGAATTGAAAAGATTCTTGACTTATCTGGCCAGTCAGCTTCATGTGCCCAACGTTATCGGAATCAGGCATTATCGACTATCCGAAAAAAATAGTAATTCGCAACTTGATTTCTCCGTTCTTTTCCACCGCCTAACGCTCGAAATCACCTATCTGTGAGGCTTATCGCGCAACTCCGTCCAGTAAATTGCCGGGTTAGCCGGCGGGTTAGTGTATACACCCAAGGTAACAAGTCCCAAACCGAAGAAGTGCAGCTTCTTTGAGTGCTTGAGAACAACCGCCGGAGATGTGCAAACCAAAGTTTTCGACATCGAATATCAAGTTTCCAATTGGATCGTCCGGAATGGTTCCCGGATTTGGTTGCGGAGCCATGAAGAAATGATAGCGCAAAGATGTCCATAACTCAAAACCAAGTTCGATTTCAAGGTCAGGGTCGTAGCCCGAGTTCTCTCCAGCGCAAACCAGCTTCGATACCAACCCAAGACTATCAAGCAACATACCACCAAGTAGGTGCGCTGTGAGGTCGGCGAGCTGTATCCCGCCAATAAGCTTTGAATCTTGAGATTGATGCACTTCACAGAAAGCACCTGGCTCACCGAGAAGGTCTTTGCAGGAATCTCGGTCGACGGTGATTCCTTGGTCAAGAAAGACGCTATGTGATTTCCCTGCGAGGTATTTAGCGGAGAGGATCTTTCGTAGCCCAAGTAGTGCGTGATGTCCGAGTAATCCACGTTCTGTGATCGGTGCAACAACCACCCCAACGCGAGTGTTACTTAATATTTCCATAAGGCGGCTACGTAGCTCCGCCTGTTTAGGATTGCGATCCATACGAGTGCCGCTCTTGAACTCGTCCACTCCGGGGTGCAGACCGACTTGCTCAATAATCGAATAGACCTCCGGCGTAACATCGTTTGGCGAATAGACAAACGCTCCGATGATAAAGCCTCCGCGTTCCTGAATTGTTTCGTCGAAGTAGAAATATCCCACGACGCTCTCAACGCCTAACATGTTGCTTGCAGGGGTTGGACTGCCAGCCACTCACGGTAGACAAGTTCGGCGCTTGCGAGATCTTCGACCGCAACACCAACCGATTTGAACAAAGTTATTTCCTCCGCGGATTGGCGGCCCGCTTTAGCTCCGGCGATGACTTCGCCGATCTCAGCAAAAATGGAACCTGCGGCGATTACGTCGCCCGATTCGTATGAGGCCGCCTCGCGCGATTCAACGTAGAGCTTTGTTTTGCGCAGCACGTCATCGTCGAGTTCACGCCAAGTGGGTTGCGGCGCGCCGACAGCATTGATATGCATGCCCGGTGATAGCCATTTACCTGACAGGATCGGCGTTTGTGAGGTGGTGGCGATCACTACAACATCGGCACCGCGCACAGCCTCCTCTGCTGATTGCGCAAGATGCACTCCAAACCGATGGGCGAATGCACCTGCGTTACGGGGACTCCAAACGCGAATATCGCGAAACTCGCACACGAGGCGCAGCGCTTCGAGGTGGCTTTGTGCCTGTACGCCGGACCCAAGAATTGCCAGGACTGATGAGTTCGGGCGCGCAAGCATTTTAGTCGCGGCCGCCGAGACTGCTCCAGTGCGCATCTCCGTAATCAGTCGACCGTCCATGACAACCAGAGGTTCCCCCGTCTCGGGTCGAAAGAGAAGGATTAAGGCATGGTGTGTTGGAACACCTTGATTGTTAGGGAAGAGCGTGACGAGCTTCGCACCGAGCTGCGCTCCGGCGTAGGCAGGCATGCTGCCAAGGAAGCCTCCGTGGTCGGCGACCGGCACCATCACGCGAACCGGTTGCACAACTTCGCCGGCTGAAAGAGCGCGCAAGGCACGTTCCATGGCTGGGATTAGGGCCTGCATTGTTAGTAACTTCCGAACTGCAGCCTCATCCAGGATCAACACGGCATCCTCCTTTGCGTTTCGAAATGCAGTCGCTTCACCTGGGTAGCCCAATGTAATATATAAGGCATTTTGTCCGATGATCCGTCAGATAATATCGTATAGCCTTGTTCGTTTGTAATTATCATTATGATAATATCGATTTATATTCTAACAAATAGTTGATGAGTCAGGAAAATACGACATCATCGTCTGCTAAAAGATTACTGAACGTTACAAACGTACGGTGGCTATTGGTCACCGTTGCCGGGCTGGAAGCTGGAAAAGGCGCTGCGTGATTATGGATTAGAACTAATTGAACGACATTCAACAACTCACTGAAGTTTTGCGAAAATTCCGCGATGAGCGCGATTGGGCACAGTTCCATAATGCCAAAGATTTGGCGCTGGCGCTGAATATCGAGGCAGCAGAATTATTGGAAGTTTTTCTGTGGAAAACATCCGAGCAGGCGGATGTTAACTGCGTGAAGGAAGAACTGGCCGATGTGATTACCTTCGCGTTGCTGCTTGCTGACAAATACGGGCTGGATGTGCAGCAGATCGTGTTGGAAAAGATGGAGAAAAACGCGCGCAAGTATCCGGTGGAGAAATCTAAAGGAATCGCAAAAAAATATACGGAATTGTAAGTGTGTTGCTGCTATTTTGCGGCTAGCCGCCATAACGATGTCAATTCTGTCGCGCGAGCAGCGTGTAGTGGGTCGTTGGTATCAATAACTCGGGGATGGCAAGGCTTGACGTCGGATTTCGATATAACTTGTAAACCTGCGGTGTCAATCATGTTTAGTAACGCTTCACGGCTGCGCAATCCCAACTGTTCGGCAATATCCGATAGTATCAGCCAACCTTCACCACCTGGCAGCAGGTGATCACACAATTCTTGCAAAAACCTCCGCAGCATGCGGCTTCCCGGGTCAAAAATAGCGTGTTCTAGCGGTGAAGCGGGCCGCGCTGGTATCCACGGCGGATTGCACACAATCAATGCTGCTCGTCCTTGTGGAAAAAGGTCGATCTGCGCTAATTTGATTTTTTCAATCAAATTCAATCGCAACAGATTATCATGTGCACAATTCAGCGCGCGCAAATCGTGATCGGTAGCAACGATGTGTTGAACACCACGCTGTGCCAATGCTACGGCTAACACACCGGTGCCGGTACCGATGTCGAATGCGATTGACTGCACGGTTAGTATTTGGGGTAGCTCTGCTTGGACGACGAGCTGGATATACTCATTGCGAACGGGTGCAAATACACCGTAATGCGGATGAATTTTGATGCCCAGCATTGGGATATCGATACCTTTCCTGCGCCATTCGTGCGCACCGATCAAGCCCAATAATTCGCGCAGCGAAGCAATATACGGTCCGTTGCACGAGCCACCCGCTTCTAGGCAAGCGTTGCGGATATCTGGCGCGCGCCGTAGCGCGATGGTGCGATCCGCTTCGAATGGGATCAGCAATTTATCCAGCGTTTGAGCACGTTGTGATTGACCCAGGCGATAACGGTGAAAAGTATCCGCGGGTGATAGTGCTGCTGGTGGCTGCTTCGATTTCTGTTTCTTTTTGTCGATACGTCGCGCAATGGCTTGTAGCAACTGCTTGGCATTCTGGAAATCACCGCGCCATAGCAATGATGCTCCTTCGCAAGCCAGGTGGTAAGCGGTATCTGCCGGCATGCGATCATCGATGACTTGTATTCGTTCCGGTGGTGGCAGGTTTTTTTCACTTTGCCAGCGGGCAGATTTTTTCTCTCCTGCTTCGATCCAGCGGATTACTGGATCAGTACTCATGATTGTAGAGGTAGCGCAATCGGCAGGATGTTCTGGCATAAATTTATTGAATAATTAGGAAAGGTTTTTGATTAACAGATTGTATCTGCTAGTCGAGTAGCGCCAAAAGAAAAGGTGGGCTACTTTAGCTAAGTACAAAATATAGAGTTGACTGTGGTCTTATTCCGATGGAACAGGACGAGGCCGTCGATTAGCATCAATCGCTACGTAAGTGAGTACTGCCTCGGTAACTTTGATACAAGTTTCTTTATCACCCTCTCGCATACCGCGCTGCGCATAAACTGAAACTTCGACAGTAATCGAAGTTCGTCCAGTTTTGATAATAGCTGCATAAAAACTGACTAAATCCCCAACTAATACCGGTTGTTTGAAAATAAAAGAGTTAACTGCAATGGTTGCAACCCGACCTCTGGCCTGTCTCAACGCAGGAATACTACCTGCTATATCAACTTGGGACATAATCCAACCCCCAAAGATATCACCTGCATAATTGGTGTTGGAAGGCATGGGTACCATCCGCAAAACCGGTTGGTTTTCCGGGAGCGGAACACACAAAGATAAGTCGCTCGTTACTGGGTTGGTTGGCATGATGTGATAGCTGTTTGTTAAAGCAATGATTTAACGCTTAGTATAGAGATTCTCGATTTCAGTACTATAGTGTTGTGCGATTTTAGATCGTTTTAATTTCAACGTAGGCGTTAGCATTTCATTGGCGACACTCCAAGATTCCGGGATCAAAGCAACTTTGAAGATTTTTGCATAACCGGGAAATTCATGAATCTGCTGCGTAATTCGCTCTAGCAAAATTTTTTCGACTGCATCTTGATTTGCAAGTTGCTGAGGATCAGGCGACAAACAGCACAATTCCGCAATGGTTTGCAAACCCTGTTGACTTAACACGACCAGTGCGCTGAGGTAAGGATGGCCTTCGCCCACCACCATGACTTGCTCAAAAATCGAATCACGCAAGATGGCTGTTTCCATATCAGCCGGCGGAACCTTCTCGCCTGTTGACGTTACGATGATATCTTTTAGCCGCCCGGTGATCGTCACCCTGCCTTGTTCATCGATTTGAGCAATATCCCCTGAGTTTAACCACCCATCTTCAGAGATCACCGCACGCGTGGCTTCTGGGTTATTCCAGTAGCCGATCATCACATTGGGACCGCGAATCAATAACGCGTTATGTTCTCCTAATTTAACCTCAACACCTGGAATGGTTCGGCCAATGCTCGCGGGCAGATTGTCATCCAATCGATTGACACAAACCACGGGGCTACTTTCTGTCATGCCATACCCTTGTAAAATAGGGAGTCCTAATCCAATGAAAATGCGCGAAATTTCGGGTGAGAGCGCAGCACCACCACTCATGGCGACACGAAGTCGGCCACCTAATTTATCCATGAGTTTACGTGCAACCAATTTCTCAAGCAGGGGCCAGAATAAATGGGAAAAGTGCCAAGTATCTCGACCTTGCTGTAGCTCAAAACGACTGTAGCCAACTGATACAGCAAGATAGAAAAGCTTCCTTGCCAGCGCTGAACCTTCCGCGAGTTTAGTCCGTAACCCCGCATAAACGCGCTCATAAATACGCGGTACCGAAACGAGAACGGTTGGGCAGATGATCAGCAAGTCTTCCTGTAATTGTTGGATGGAGCGAGCATAGGCAATCGTAGCGCCACACATCATCGGGACATAATAACCAGATGTTCGTTCAAAAGTATGTGAGAGCGGGAGAAACGAAAGAAATAAGTCGTTGGGCAGAATATCCACTACCTGGGTAGAAGCAAAGGTATTAGACAAGATGTTGTCGTGGCTTAGCATAACGCCTTTGGGTCGCCCAGTGGTTCCGGAGGTATAGATGATCGTTGCCAGCGTATTGGGGCTGGTATTGATATGTAGTAACTGTTCTCCTTGCTCAGGTAACCACTGTTCCAACACGACGACTCGCGGATTGTACTTGGATTTTTCCGTGTTATCCGCAGTCAGTAGAATCACAATTCGTAATACCGAACTGAGTTGAGGCAGAATGGGAAGAAAAGCTTCCCATTGGGCTGCTTTTTCAACGACGAGTAGTTTTACTCCTGCATTCTCAATGCAATAGGCTGCATTTTCTGCGCGGTCTTCAGTGTATAAAGGCACGACTACTAATCCGAGCCCAAGCGCTGCTTGCTCGAAAGCCACCCATTGCGGGCAGTTCCTGCACATAATGGCAACACGATCGCCAGGCGATAGATCTTCTTTCGCCAAGGCAGCTTGCCAACGCGCAACGAATCGCCCCATATCAGCCCAACTATAGTCACGCCATTGCTCGGTTATACTATCATAATCACGATACGCTATTTTTTGGGGTGAACGCGTTACTCGTTCACTAAATAGACCATCCAGGGTTTGGGCAGCTTCGATGGGGATGACATCTTTGTGCATGTACTGGCTTTCATTCATACGTGATTTCCTTGTTATTATTGTTATTGACAAGCGATCAGTTAATCAAAGCTGGGTGTGAAATCATCGACCATGATGACGCGACGACGTAAAATTTTCATTTTGTCGAGTAACGCTGCCTCTTCAGCGCTGATTAAATTGAGTGCAACGGCTTGTGCGATCCTGCCATCTCCTTTGGCGGTTAATTGACCTTCTTTCGTTGCTGCACGTAATCTTGCTTCGATGGATTCGCAACTAATGGCACAAAATAATGCCTGTTCGAGTTGAGCCAACGGTTCACTGTCATCAGTAGGAACATAAATACCGGCTGTTAAACGTTCGCGAACTTCACCTGGTTCGAGAATCAACCGAGCAATACGATGCGATAGTTCATCTGACGGTGGTAAGCAACGTTTTCCAAGTGGAAAGACTTGCCATCTGAGCCAAATCCGAATAAGAAAATGGCCCGTAAAATTACACAAAAATTCATCGAATGCCTGCTGAGTTCGATATAACGCATCTTGAATCGACCAGTGTAGCAACGGTAAATCTGCGGCAGGCTGGCCATCATTTTCGAACTTCTTCAAAGTGGCTGAACATAAATAAAGCATGCTCAAGATATCGCCTAGCCGCGCTGACAATCTTTCTTTGCGCTTGAGTGAACCACCAAGCGTTAACATAGCGATATCGGTTAGTAGCGCAAATGCTGCTGAAAATCGGGTTAATTGCTGATAATAGGGGATGGTGTCAGCTAACGCACTATCCGGGTAATTTTTTAGATACTTACCTCCGATACCGAGTAACAAGCTACGATAAATATTGCGGATATTAAAAATAACATGACCTGCCAACGCATGATCAAAAGCAATCAATCCTTCCTTCTTGTTAGCGAGATACGCGGCATTGATTTCTTGCAACACATAAGGGTGACCGCGTATGGCACCCTGACCAAAGATGATCATGTTGCGCGTTAAGATATTGGCGCCTTCAACGGTAATACCCACTGGAATTTGTTGATAGGTTCGTGCCAGGTAATTGCTTGGTCCCATGCAAATGCCTTTTCCGCCATGAATATCCATCGCGTCATTGATCGCTTGCCGACTACGTTCGGTCAGGTGATATTTGACGATTGCTGAGATCACAGAAGGTTTCTCACCGAGATCAACCGCTCCGGCCGTCATGATACGTGCGGCATCCATCATATAGGTATTACCGGCGATGCGCGCAAGTGCCTCCTCTACGCCTTCAAAGAAGCCAATCGGTGTTTTAAACTGTACGCGCACTCGACCATAAGCTCCGCTGGTATGGGCAGCCAACTTGGCGGCACCGGTACTCGTGGCGGGCAATGAAATCGAGCGGCCTGCTGCCAGGCTATTCATTAACATACGCCATCCTTGACCGATGCGCTCTTGGCCGCCGATGATCCACTCCATGGGGATGAAAACATCTTTGCCTGAATTAGGTCCATTTTGGAAAGCGCCGTTCAATGGAAAATGGCGGCGACCAATATTGATACCTGGAGTATTTGTTGGGATTAGCGCAAGAGTAATGCCGAGATCGACCTCACCACCGAGTAAATGATCTGGATCGCGTAATCGGAAAGCCAAACCAAGCAGTGTCGCAACTGGACCCAGTGTGATGTAACGCTTTTCCCAAGTGACTCGCATACCGAGCACATCCGATTGGCCATTATATTCACCGCGACAAACGACTCCGAAATCAGGAATCGATCCAGCATCAGAGCCAGCATCTGGGCCAGTCAATGCAAAGCAGGGGACTTCGATGCCTTTCGCAAGTCGCGGCAGATAATAGTTTTTCTGTTCCTCAGTCCCATAATGTAATAATAATTCAGCGGGTCCCAGTGAATTGGGTACCATGACAGTGACGGCAGCCGTGCCACTGCGAGAGCTGATTTTCATTACAACTTCCGAGTGAGCGAGCGCAGAAAAACCATAACCACCATACGATTTAGGAATGATTAGTCCAAAAAAACCATTATCTTTGATGAATTGCCATACATTTGGTGGTAAATCTTGCAATTCATGCGTGATCTGCCATTCGTTGAGCATGGCGCAAAGCGATTCGACCGGGCCTTCGATAAATGCTTTTTCCTCAGGCGTTAATTCCGGTTTAGGATAAGCCAGCAATTTATTCCAATCTGGTCTCCCACTAAATAACTCACCTTCCCACCAAACAGTTCCAGCATCGAGCGCTTCACGCTCGGTTTGTGAAATAGGAGGAAGGATTTTATTATAGAATTTGAGGACGAATCGTGAAATTAAATGGCGCCGCAAAAAAGGCACAACGAGAATGGCGACGAGAATTGCAATCAGCGTAAACAAAAATAGCAGAAGTGACAGGAACATAGTTTTACCTGTAAAAAAATGAGTGTAATAAAAATGAATACACTACCGAAGAAAATGCTTATGTCAAGTCTTGCGGGTAAAAAATTGCCCTTAATTAAAGTTAACTGAGAATTAATTGCACTTGGACCCACAAAAATTTAACATAGGTTAGAGATAATGCGGCTGCAACAACCTGTTTTTTATTTGTGACGCTTAATGAGAAAGGAGATGATAATGTTACCTGAAGATAAAAAAGCTTATTTACAAAAAATTAGTGATCAGCTAGCTGAATGGGAAACCAAGATCGATGCACTCAAAGTAAAAGGTGAGCATCTTGCGGAAGAAGCCAAGCTAGAGTTTGAGGAGCAAATGGCGGAAATGAATGAGAAGCGTGCTGAATTATCTGCGCATTTAGATGAGTTGACTGATAAAGCAGATGATTTATGGGAAGATGTCAAAGAAGAAGCAGAGGAGAAATGGGAGAAAATTAGCACGACTGTCGATCATTTTATTTCTAAATTCAAATAATGTTGCGTCAGACGGTTGTTAATAAATCATTGGCAGTACTTGCAGCTCGTTTAAAATAAAGCAGCATTGCTGTTCAATCTACTGTCGGAGATATAAGATGAAGTGCGTTTTCTTTGGGGTCTTAATGGTGTTAGGGTTAATTTTATCAACAGCATATGCCACTGAATCTGTTCCAGAAAAGGTGGAAGCGTCATCGAAGGAATTGAAGCGTGAAGCCAAAAAAACGGTAAACCGCGCTGAAGAAGCGTTGTGCACTGAAAGTGAAGCAGAATGTTTGAAACTTAAGATGAAGAACCGCACCGCAGAAACATGGGACGCATTAAAAGACAAAGCGACCGATCTTAAAAACAAACTGGACTAATGGCATCGACTGATAAACTGTTGGCGGTCATTGTGATAAGAACGATTCCCGTATTGATATCTAGGTTCGTACACAAGACTATTTCAACTCAATTAATTCTCGACCCAATCAAATTTAGCTAAGCCAATGGAAAATCGTGCGCATGCGTTTGCAGCCGGAATCTTTGTGATTATATTAGGGATTGCGGCTGGCTATGCAGTTCGTTGGTTTAGTAACCAGGATATCTTGCGTGATCGCTATTTGCTGGTGTCCGAAGCGGGGTCGGTATCTGGGTTGAATCCTGCAGCGGTTGTACGTTATCGCGGGGTATCGATTGGAAAAGTCGAGGAAATTCGCTTTGATACTCAAGATCAAACCTTCATTCTCGTTGGCATCACAGTAAATAGCGACATCAAATTACCCACGAATATTTATGCACAATTGGCAAATCAGGGTTTGACAGGACTTGCTTACATTGAATTGAATACTGAAGGCGATCCAGAAGAAACCCATCTTCTTCCTGACTCGCGAATTGAGCTACGGGCTTCATTTATTCGTAAGCTTTCCGACTCAGTTGAAAACATTCTGAATAATACCAATAAGGCGGTCAAACGCCTCAATGTGTTGATGAATGAAAAAAATCAGGCGCAATTTAGCGCCATTTTAGCCAATTTGGCGCAAGCCATTCAGCGCTATGGTAGCTTAGCCGAACAGCTACAACCTGGTTTGAAATCGCTGCCCGATCTATCCGCGGAAGCCAATCGCGTCATGAAACAAACACATCAATTGCTCGTTGAAGTCAATCAAACCATCGCCAAAACCAATCAGCCGGGCGGGTTGACCGACGGCTTGACACAAAGCGCGCAGGCATTTGCCGACTCTTTGCCTAAATTACGTGAGGCAACCGAATCAATCACTCATAGCACCCATCACATCAATCGACTACTACAAAAACTCGAAGATCATCCGCAAAGCCTGTTGTTCGGTGCACCCGTTGCAACGCCAGGACCCGGTGAAACAGGGTTTCATTCACCGCAAAATCGTTTTCCATGAAAATTATCATTATTGGTTTCATTTTGCTGGTAGGTTGTTCGTTTTCCGGCGACAAGCCCGCATCACTGGCATTGTATGATCTGGGATTAAAGCCAGCCGCTAAAACACAGATTACTCCCATCAATGTCTCGATTACGATGGCTGAAATCACGGCACCGGTCTGGTTGGCCAGTCCTGCGATGCAGTATCGCTTGGCGTATCACGATCCAGCGCGGACTTATCATTACGCCCATAGTCGCTGGGTCACATCGCCGGCGAAATTATTGACACGCCGCATTCAGGATGAATTAGTGCAACATGTACGCAAAGGTGTAGTCAGTAGCTATGAAGGATTGAAATCCGACTATGCGTTGCATATTGAACTCGAAGAATTCACGCAAGTGTTTGATCAACCTCAAAGCAGCCGTGCCATGATTCACCTGCGCGCTAATTTGGTTGACCGTGCTACACGCCAACTTCTATCGCAGCAGAAATTTTCTGCTGAACAGGCGACAACCACAGCAGATGCCGCTGGGGCAGTTACAGCTTTGATTCAACTCAGCGATCAAATATCGGGTGAGATAATGCAGTGGCTTGTTAGCCAGCTTGGCGAACCAGTACGGCACTAGTCGTAACGAATAACCCGAGCGAACCGCCAGTAATCCGATTGCATGTGATAATATTGTTTCTTTTTTTGATGGATTACTCACGTGCATCGCTATTGCTTAATCGTGTTGCTGACCATCGGGCTAATTGCATGCGGGCTAAAAGGTCCGCTTTATCTGCCTGAGGAACCGCCGCCTAAAATGAAAGAAACGCCAGAAGACCAGGTTAAACCATGAGCGGTTTCCCCTATTTGGATTATCAGCACGATCAACTGTGGATAGAATCGGTCGCATTGTCGGCGATTGCCCAGAAATTTGGCACACCCTGCTACGTATATTCAAAGGCCGCACTGATCGCCGCTTACCACGCGTTTGATCAAGCCTTTGCTGAGCGCGATCATTTGATTTGCTATGCGGTCAAAGCCAATTCGAATCTGGCGATTTTGCAAACATTGGCAACATTGGGCAGCGGTTTCGATATCGTGTCCGGCGGAGAGTTGCAGCGTGTACTGAAAGCCGGCGGAGACTCTCAGAAAATCGTATTTTCTGGCGTCGGTAAGTCGAGCGATGAAATACGCCGCGCATTGCAAACGGGGATTTTATGTTTCAATGTCGAATCTGAGATGGAGTTGATGCGGCTCAATCAAATAGCAGCGCAGTGTCAACGCATTGCTCCGGTGAGTTTGCGCGTCAATCCTGATGTCGATGCTAAAACCCATCCCTATATTTCCACAGGACTCAAGGAAAACAAGTTTGGGATACCGATGGCGGATGCCGAACGGATCTATGTTGCGGCGCAGCAGCTTTCTCATATTCGCGTTACTGGCCTCGACTGCCATATTGGTTCTCAGTTGACTGAACTCGATCCTTTTATCGAAGCCAGCCAGAAAATGTTGGCTTTACTCGATCGTTTAGTGCAACTGGGGGTTCATGTCGGACATCTCGATCTCGGTGGTGGCCTCGGCATTCGCTATACCCAGGAAAATCCACCAGCCATCCATGACTACGTGCAAGCATTGTGTGCCAGCGTAGGGCAGCGTTCACCGCGTATTTTGATCGAACCGGGTCGAGCCATGGTCGGAAATGCGGGGGTGTTGCTGACTCGGGTCGAATATCTCAAACATGCGCCACACCGCAATTTTGCCATCGTCGATGCCGCAATGAATGATCTGATGCGCCCCGCCTTATATGATGCCCATCATGCTATCATTCCGCTGGTAAAAAAAATGGGGCAAACGCAAACTTATCAAGTGGTGGGCCCTGTCTGTGAAACAGGCGATTTTCTCGGTCACGATCGTGCGCTTTATCTTGAAGCGGATGACTTGCTGGCCGTGATGTCAGCCGGTGCGTATGGCATGAGTATGAGTTCCAATTACAATACGCGCCCTCGCGCGGCGGAAGTGATGGTTGACGGTGATAGCGTGCATTTGATTCGTGCGCGTGAATCGATCGATCAATTGCTAGCAGGCGAAACATTGTTGAATTGAGGTGGGCATGATGTGTACCAGTTTATTGCGTTGCGTTCTCAACCATGGCTAGTCAAGTTTCTACAGCACCTGTCCGCATTGAGGATCAACAGTATCAGAGTCATATTTTGCAAGGGGTTTCCCGTACCTTTGCGCTGACCATTCCGCAACTACCACCCGCATTGTTTTCAGTCATCGGCAATGCGTATTTGCTGTGTCGCATCGTTGATACCGTGGAAGACGATAATGGCCTGACCGCAGCCCAGACCCGTCAGTTTGCTGAGATGTTCATGCAAGTCGTAAGCGGTCAGGTCTCAGCAGAAACCTTTGCTGAAGGACTATTCCCCCTGCTAACCGAGCACACCATTCCGGCCGAGCATGATTTAATCAAAAATACGCCTGCCGTCATTCGCATCACGCATAGCTTCAATCCGGTGCAACGCGCTGCGTTGGAACGTTGTGTGCGCATCATGGGTAAAGGTATGGCCGATTATCAAGAAACCGAATCGCTGGCCGGCCTTAACGATTTGCCCGCAATGGATCAATATTGTTATTACGTTGCCGGGGTGGTTGGTGAAATGCTGACCGAACTGTTTTGTGATTATTCACCTGAAATTGCGAGCCATAAAGCACAGCTCATGCCGTTGGCGGTATCCTTTGGGCAAGGGCTGCAAATGACCAACATTCTCAAGGATATTTGGGAAGACCGCAAACGCGGCGCTTGCTGGTTACCGCAAGCCATTTTCACGGAAGCGGGGTTTGATCTCAACGATTTACGCCCAGGTTGCACTGATGCGCGTTTTCATGCGGGGTTGACGCGTTTGATCGGCATTGCTCAAGCACACTTGCGTAATGCGCTGACGTATACCTGCTTAATTCCAGCTCAAGAAAAAGGCATACGGCGTTTCTGCCTGTGGGCGCTGGGTATGGCGGTGTTGACGCTCAATAAAATCAATCAGAATCAGGCGTTTATGCATGGTAACCAGGTCAAGATTTCGCGCCGCAGCGTAAAGGCAACCGTGTTGCTGACCAGTGCATTAGCTGGGCAAGATTGGGCGCTGCGACAACTATTTGACTGGGCCTCTCGGCGGCTCCCGCAAGTTAATGTGATGGGGAACCCGATGTAAATGAAATCACTGGTCACGGGAGCGAATGGGTTTGTTGGTTCTGCGGTCGCGCGATGTCTGCTGGCGGCTGGGTATGAGGTACGTACTTTGGTTAGGGCTGGCAGCGATCGCCGCAATCTCATGGAATTACCGGTCGAAGTGATAGAAGGCGATTTGCGCGATGTGCCGTCATTAAAACGGGCAGTCAAAGGATGTGACAGTTTGTTTCATGTGGCTGCTGATTACCGGCTCTGGGTTCCTAACCCGGCCATCATGTACGACATCAATGTGCAAGGGACCCAGGCCTTGATTCAAGCGGGTGCGGAAGCAGGCATGACGCGCATGGTTTATACTAGTAGCGTGGCAACATTAGGATTCAAAGCCAACAGTCAGCCGGCTGATGAGGAAACGCCTTCCGATTTGGCCACCATCATTGGCCATTACAAGCGCTCCAAGTTTCTCGCTGAACAAGTGGTGCGCGAATTGGTTTACCAACACCAATTACCGTTGGTAATCGTCAATCCTTCTACGCCAATCGGTCCTCGCGATGTAAAACCGACCCCAACTGGCCGTATCGTGCTCGATACCCTGCGTGGCAAAATGCCCGCTTATGTCGATACCGGGCTGAATGTGGCGCATGTCGATGATATCGCGCAAGGCCATCTACTCGCCTGTCAGCATGGTAAAGCGGGACAGCGCTACATCCTTGGTGGAGATAACATGACCTTGCTGGAAATCCTGCAAATCATCGATGAGATAACGGGCAAACCCACCAAACGGCGGCGTCTTCCAGTCAAGCTCATGCTACCGATTGCCCACACCCTGGAGATGGTCGCAAAAATTACCCGCACAGAACCCCGTGCCACCGTTGACAGCGTGCAAATGGCGAAAAAGAAAATGTTTTTTTCCAGCGCAAAAGCAGAACAAGAACTCGGTTATCAACACCGTTCCGCCAAAGCGGCAATTCGCGATGCGATCGAGTGGTTCAAGCGCATGAATTACTGCTAACAAATCGTTACAAACTGATCTGCGCTGTAGTTGTTCAACCTCTCTAATCTAGTCTCCCATTTAGCGAATAGCTGGTGCTGCGCCCGCCACCAACATCTTTAGTTAAAATGTCGCGTTCCATCAGATCAAGAATATCCCGCAGCGCTGTATCCTGAGAACATTGGGTGATCTTCGCCCATTTCGAGGAAGTAAGCTTGCCTTCAAACCCATCCAGTACCTTGTTTAGCATCAAGCGCTGACGATCATTGAATGGCACATCCTTATGATGCTGCCAAAACCGGGCTTTCTGGAGTACGCTGCCGAGCGTTTCTTCTGTGCTGATGATTGCGCGGTCAAGGCAATTTAAGAACCATTCTAGCCAGAGCGTAATATCGAGATCACCTTTTTGAGTTTTTTCCAGCCTATCGTAATAGGCTTTTCGTTCTTGCCGGATTTGTGCTGACATGCTGTAAAAGCGCTGTGCGCTTTGTTCGGATCGTGCCAATGCCATATCAGCAATCGCACGCGCGATACGTCCGTTGCCATCCTCGAAAGGATGAAGTGTAACAAACCACAGCTGGGCAATACCTGCCTTGAGAACGGCATCTTCACCCGCTTTACTGTTAAACCACGTTAGGAACATATCGGTTTCTTTTTTAAGGCGATTGGCGGCAGGCGCTTCAAAATGTATCCGTTCTTTTCCAAGCGCGCCGGATACCACCTGCATCGGTCCGTTCGAATCATCGCGCCATTGTCCGATGATGATTTTGTGCATGCCACTATAACCGGTCGGAAACAAGGCAGCATGCCAGCCAAACAGGCGTTCCCTACTGAGGGGTTGCGCGTAATTTTGTGTCGCATCCAACATCATGTCGACAATGCCATCAATATGACGGTCAGTGGGTGCTAACGCGCCAATATCCAACCCAAGTCGCCGGGCGATCGATGAGCGAACTTGGTCACGATCCAGAATTTCGCCTTCAATTTCGGAAGATTTCAGCACATCGAGTGTCAGAGTCTGGAGCGTGGCTTCCGCTTGTAAGGGAAATCCGAATGCTTCCATCTTGCCAATCAGACGTCCCTGCCGGTGACGCACAGACCCCAACAGTCCAGATAATTTTTTATGATCCCAGTAGAAATCAGGCCAGTCAGGTAATTCATGGATATAGTGATTCATTCTACGCACCTCATGCGAAGATTATGCGCCCTTTTCTCCGCATGTTGCAACTGCAATATCCGCATAAGATACGGTTATCAGGATGGCTATTCGCCGCATCGGCGCAGTCTCCCTTCTCAACATTGCAGGATTACTGAATGGCACAATCAAGCCTAGCGCAATCGCATGCACCTCAATTCCCGCCTATTGATACGATACGCAAGGATTGCCCCAGTAATCTTATTGAGAACAAAATTTATGACATTCTGGGTGAGCGCTATAAGCAAATTCGCAAAACTTATTTTGATTTCTTAACAGACAAAATTGCATCAATAATCATAGATTGTAATTATTTTTCATGATAATGTGGATTTTTGTAGCTAATATCATAAAGAGTTATTGTTTTTCATGAATAAAGGAAATGGTAAACAATTTTCAGCGGCAGTAAGCGTTTTTCAGGAAAGACGCTTACCGGAAAAAGCAACACTAGCCGGATACGCAGCGCTTATTGATGCTTATAATCTGGCTGTGCCTTTGCCCATTAAATTGTCAGCCATTGGTACCCGCCATAAGGTTTATGAAGAAGATAACTGGCATATCTATACGCCACGCCACATGCCAGATGCCACCTTGGAAGGGCATCTAGTATTTGCGCTGAAATATGAAGGACTTGACTTGGCAGTACTGAAACGGCTTTTTGCAGCGGTTTCTCCCGACGCTATTGAATCCATTGTTAACGCAAAACCGACCAGCAGCTACGCCCGCCGTCTCTGGTTTTTGTATGAGTGGCTATTGCATAAAGCGCTAAGTTTGCCTGATGCCAAGACGGGAACTTATGCGCAAGTGGTTGATACCACACAGCAATGGGCTATCGCCGGCGTAACCTCCACACGGCATCGGGTACATAATAACCTGCCGGGAACCCGAGATTTCTGCCCGCTTGTGTTCCGCACACCGATCATTGAGCAATCGATGAAGGCAAATTTGTCTGAGCGAGCACGCCAGACGGTTAGTAAGCTATCCGCCGATATTCTCGCTCGCACTGCCGCCTTTCTATTGTTGAAAGATTCCAAATCCAGCTATGCGATTGAAGGAGAAGCGCCGCCGCAAAATCGTATCCAACGATGGGGCCGGGCCATTGGCGAAGCCGGTCGAAGGCCGCTTGATCTCGATGAATTGCTTCGACTCCAGCGTATCGTCATTGGCGATAGTCGGTTTATCAAACTTGGACTCAGACAGGAAGGCGGGTTTGTCGGTGAACATGAGCAAGGTAGCCGCCTGCCTGTGCCAGTGCATATCAGTGCTAGATCTGAGGATTTGCCCGCGTTAATTCAAGGGATGCTTGATTTTGATCATCATTTTGCGAGTGAACTAGATGCCGTTCTGGCGGCCGCCATGCTTGCCTTTGGGTTTGTCTATATCCATCCCTTTGAGGATGGTAATGGACGGCTGCATCGTTATCTCATTCATCATGCCTTGGCTCAACGTGGATTTAGTCCCGTTGGGGTTGTTTTTCCGGTATCGGCCGCTATCTTGGAGCGGATCGATGAATATCGGGCTGTGTTGGAAAGCTATTCAAAGCGGCTGCTTCCTTTGATCGAATGGGAATCAACAGAAAAAATGAATGTGCGCGTCCTCAATGATACCGGCGATTTTTACCGCTATTTCGATGCCACGCCCCACGTCGAATTTTTATATGCCTGCGTTGAACAAACCATTGAAATTGATTTGCCCCAGAAAATCAATTTCCTGGAACGATACGATCAGTTCAAAACACGCATCGAATCGTTGATTGAGATGCCGACCTCAACGATTGATCTGTTGTTCCACTTCTTGAAACAAAATGAAGGACGGCTATCCAAGCGCGCAACAGAAAAAGAATTTGCAGCGCTTAGTATCCAAGAAATCGCACAGATCGAAAAAATTTATGCCGAGCTGTTCGCGGGGCTATCCGAATAACAACCGGTAGTGTAAATTTAATTGTGTCTGGAGTAGGCATGTAGGATCTGATTTTGACAAGAAATCGCGTAATTAAAGCGCAAAGGATCGAACATGCCTGTAAAGCAAGCATACCAAGAATTTTTAGATGAAACGATAAAGAATTTGCATCAAGGACAAAGACTGGATGTACAAACAATACTCTGTCAGGTATTTGAAAGTCTGATGGAATCGGAACGGGCAGTATTTCTGAGTGAGTCGTTGGATAACAAAGGCAATGGGTTTTACAGCCGTTTTATCAATCACCTGCAAGGGCGCTTTGAAATTAAGATTCCAAGAGACCGGCGCGGCCAGTTTTATCCATTGACTCTGGAAATCATCAAGCAAGATAGCGCCCGCATGGATCAACTGGCACTGTTACTATACAGTCAGGGTGTTTCACATCGCGGCGTCAGTCATATTTTTAAGGATCTGTTTTGTTCCCATTATAGTCCTGGGAAACTATCGCAATTGGTTAAAGCATTTGAACCATTACGATTATCCTGGCAGCAACGCTTGCTTTCGTCACACTATCACGTCATTTTAATCGACGCGCTTTATCATGCGGTGAGACGTGACGATGTTGCGCAAGAAGCAACCTATATCGTAATGGGATTGAAAGAAGATTATAGCCGTGAAATATTGGGGTTATACCATTTACCCAGAGAATCAGCCGAAGGCTGGAAACAAGTGTTTCAAGATCTCAAGCAACGTGGCTTCCAGCAGGCAGGATTGGTGCTTTGTGACGAATTGTCCGGCATCGAAACCGCACTGCAACAACATTTGCCACATCGGGCCATCCAATGTTGCCTGGTACACAAAGTGCGGCGCTTGATTGCTCATGTTCGTCACCAGGACAAAGCACACCTGGTTGCTGATTGGCACGAAGTACTGGATTTAGATAACCCCTATCATGCACCGGAGCAATTTCAACTGCGCCTCACAAAATTCATCGACCAATGGAGCAAGCGTTATCCCAGTATCCGTGGATCATTACCTGAACACAAATGGCGTTATTACTACCAATACTTAAACTATCCTGTGCAACTGCGCCGTATGTTATATACCACCAATTGGATTGAGCGCTTTAACAAGGAGATTCGAAAAACCACACAGCATGTCAATAGCTTTCCCAATCCGAATGCCGCACTAAACTTGATATTTATGGTTACCAAACAAATGGAGGAAAAAACCTATCGAATACCCATTACAAGTTTCTATCCCTTCAAACAACACATGGAGAAGATCTTGTTTGCCGTTCCTCAGACACAGAATTATTGACACTACCTAACAACCGGACTGCACCGGAGTATTTCCCCCCCCAAAAAATCGCGCAGGGGCTACGCCCCTGCACCCCAACGGCGCAAAGAGACAAACCCCAAAGCACAAAGGTCAAAAATCCCTGGCGACGCGAAAGCCGGAATCGAGGTTCGATCCACCGGCACCGTACCTGTCGCGGATAGCCGAACGCAGGTCCTGTGGATCGTAGCCCCAAGACCCGCCGCGAACCACCCGGCGCGAGCAATTGCCGCCGTTCTGTTCTAACCAAGCCGTACCATCGGACGGGGCGTCGGTATAATTATCGTGCCAGCAATCTTGCGCCCATTCCCAGACATTGCCTACCATATCGAATAACCCAAAGGGGTTTTCTGCAAAACTGGCCGCCGGTGCAGTATAAACGAAGGGGTCGGTGCATTGCGCTAAATTCGAAGCTGAATCTGCAATCGCTTTAATTTCTTGACCGGCACCATTGGTGTAGGTGCATTGCTGATCTGGTTGATAAAAATGAGGGCTAATAGTCCCGGCCCGTGCAGCATATTCCCACTCGGCTTCACTCGGCAGTCGATAGCGCACACCAGTGCGCTGTGAAAGCCAGTCAAGATAATGCTGGGTATCCTGCCAGGAGATGCATACCACCGGATGATGATCATCCTGCGAAAATCCTGGATTTTGCCAATTTAAGTCAGGACGCTGTATAGCTTTTTGCTGCGCTGCATCCCACCCATAACAGCCTTTGTCATCGGTTTCAGCCGTGGTTTGATAACGGGTTTCCTGCACGAACTGACGAAATTGCCCCACGGTAATCTCGCAACGGCTAAGCGCAAACGGTTTGGGAATCGTGACCCAATGTTGCGGTGCTTCACGGGGTTGTGCATCAGGGTCGGTTTTCGAATCTGAACCCATCAAAAACTGCCCAGGGGGAATGATAACCATCGTGGGGGCCTGTTGGGGATCAGTTTGGCAAGTAGCTGCCAAACGCTTTGTCACTGCTTGCGCTGCCTCATCCGGTTTACCGAGTGGTGGGATACTGATCGGTTGCAACGGAGATTCAAGGTTGGATTGTTGCGGTTGTTGTTGTTGTTGCGATTGAGGTGATTGCGCAGCGCGGTTATTATTATTTGAAGCAAGTGGATTTTCAGATGCTTGCAGCGGAAAGCTGGTCAAGAAAAGGAAAATGGCTAGCCAGTGGAAACGGCAGTATTTCGTGTGTATCTTGGAAATACTGCCTGCCGAATACAGCGCTTTCTTTGGCTGCTGGAATTGCACAGCCGGGAGATAAGGTACATGGGCACCTGCGGCACGCCTGGATGATCCATGAATCATCCAGCTCTGGCAAAATTGCAGGTGTACTGGCGACGCGAAAGCCGGTATTGTTGTTCGATTCATCGGTATTGTTCCTGTTGCGGTTAGCCGAACGCAGGTTCTGTGGATTGTTGTTCCAAGACCCGCCGCGAACCACCCGGCGATCGTTGCACCTTGTCCCCTCGATGGAAGTATACCTCGGAAAAAATAGCACGATATAAGGATTCACTATTGGCCTGACGCGCATGCCCCAACCAGCCAGCAACATGCGGTTTGATGGCTTGTAATGAGATACGCCATTGGTGATACGCTTTGGCGAGGCGCTTTAGTTTGCGGCGAAAACGATAACCACTGCCACGCGCCAGGCGAATTTGTGAAGGAAAAACCTGATAGCCGAGCACATCCAATCCAGTCATAACGGGGACTAATTGTTTCTTGCGCGGATGAATACCAATCCGCTCTGATGCTAGAAATTGCTCAATGGCTGCACAGTTTTCCCAAAGTTGGTTTTTCGAGTTGCTGCACAGAATCATATCGTCTACATAACGCAAATAGGCGGGTAAGTTTAATGTGGTTTGGATGAAATGATCTAAATCATTCAAATAAATATTGCCGAAGCACTGACTGGTTAGATTTCCTAACGGCAAGCCGACGCTTTTTGCTGCCAAGTCAATCAAATCATCTGAATCAGCCCTGACAATGGCTGGGTTAAGCGGTTCCGGGCTTGAATCGATAATCCGATCGAATAACCATAAAATATCGGGGTCGGAGATGAAACGGCGTAATTTCTGCTTCAAAAGCGCGTGATCGATACTATCGAAATAGCGGCAAATATCGATTTTCAAGGCGTATCGATATTGCTTTGCCCAAGCTTGATAGTGCTGGACTGCACGATGAACGCCTTTGTGCTTGCGGCTTGCATAGCTATGCTTAATAAACTGCTGATCGATGATCGGTTCGACGATATTCATGAGTGCATGCTGCACCACCCGATCACGAAAGGGGGCTGCTGAAATCAACCGCGTTTTGCGATCGGTTACCTGAAATTGGTGAAACGAACCGGGTTGATAACGGTGGGATTGCAAGTTATGGCGAATATCGGTGAGTTCGTATTCCAAATTCAATTCAAAGTGTTGGATTTCCGATTGCTGCCGTTTTCCGCGCCGTGCTTTACGGAAGGCGAGTAGTAAATTATCCCATTCCAGAATCTGTGTCCAAAGCGAATCGACCGGTTGCTTCATGTGCTTTCTCCACTGGTTTGTTTACGCCACCCCCCAATTTGACGGCCTAATTCGACCATGCGTTCCGCGCCTTGGCCATAATGGTGGGTCGAAATCGATTGCAGAGTATGACTGAGCCGCCATAGATGCCGCACCACATCCAATTGCAAATTGGCAGTATCCAATCGACTCGATCGCGCTTTCTGATAGGCAGCCTGAATAAGCTGTTCGAGCACTTGCAACAACCCGGTTTCAATTTTTTCACCGAGGGTATAACGGCGATTGCGCGGAAATTGATCGAGCTTCGGAATGATCCAGGCGAGTAAGGCATGGCAGTCTTCCACGACTTTCGGCATATTGACTTGCGGTTGTTTCATACTATCCCTCCCAAAAAAAATCGCGCAGGGGCTACGCCCCTGCAACCCCAACAGCACAAAGAGTCAAAGCACAAAAATCAAAAATCCCTGGCGACGCGAAAGCCGGTATAGTTGAGCGATTCACCGGAAATGTTCCTGCCGCGGATAGCCGAACGCAGGAGCTGAGGATCGAGGTACCAAGACCCGCCGCGAACCACCCGGCGCGAGCAATCCCCCCCATTTTTCTCTAACCAAGCCGTGCCATCGGTGGGTGCATGGGTGTAATCATCATGCCAGCAATCCTGCGTCCATTCCCACACATTACCGGCGATGTCGTATACCCCAAACGCATTGGGTTTGAAAGAGCCTACCGGTGCCGTTTGTTGGCCATCCCATTGACTGCCGCAGCCATTGCAGACCGCGTTATTTTTTCCAATGACATCGCCCCACCAATAAGCCGTGGTTGAGCCAGCGCGTGCGACATATTCCCATTCCGCCTCGGTGGGTAAGCGATATTTTTTACCCGTTTTTTTCGCTAGCCATTGTACATAGGCCTGTGCGTCGTCAAAGCTCACCTTGATAACTGGTTGATTGCCACGGCCCCAACCACGATCATCGGGTAATGGGCGGTGTGTATCGTTGGCAAAGGCGTCGTATTGTGCAAACGTGACTTCATAGCGACCGATTTCGAAGGGGTAAGCAATGGTAACCTTGTGCTGTGGCCCTTCATCGGATCTTCGATCCGCTTCAGATTCCGGTGAACCCATAATAAAGGTTCCGGGGGGAATCCGTACCATTTTCGGTTCTTCAAAGGGTAGACCGGTTGACGGGGCAGTTTTCTCATCTGCTGGCGCAACATAAGGCACGTGCAATTCATCGTTAAACGCGGTGAGCGGTTGATAGGTAAGGTTTAACGTCACTTGAATGGTTGAGGCCGGTAACGTGCTGTCTTCCTCGGGCTCAATCGATTCTCCATAGGTGAGCCAGCGTAAACTCACGGCGATTTGATCCGCAATGGCCTGACCACCAGGTGCGTAGGTGATGCGATTAGAGTTGGCTTGTGCGTCACCCGTTATCGAGTCAGCAGCGGCACTATCATCCAGTTTAACCGTGAATTGCTTGCGCTGTAGCACCTCACTCAGCGCCAGCGCTAGCGATTGGATCGTTTGGGTATGGCGAATTTGCACCGGCCAAGCGCTGTTTTCTCCCATGATCAGGCTATGCCGCAGTTTATACCAGTCCGACTCATCGACGTGTTTCCACCCAACGTAAAGGATTAGTGTGGCAACCGCTGCAAGGAAGCTGGCGATGAGCGCAGGGCGGAGAATCAATAAACGAGTTGCGTGCGGCAGCACTTTTGCTGAAGCGCTGGGTAATTTGAAGTCTAATGGATCTAATTGGCCGCCCAGTAACACCTGCGCAAAAATTGGATCGTTTATGGCTTGCTTGGTATCGCTGGCTTGCAATTCATTGAGGCGAAGCAGGAGCGCTTGTTTGGATAAGGTACGGATTTCAAGTTTTAAGGTGCCAGCACTTTCTTTATTCGTCAATTGCGTAAATAAGCGTTGCCAGGCCGACGAGATGCGCTCGCGTTCAGTATCATCTAAATCGGACAACAAATGAACCCGCAGCCAATAAGGGAAATGGGCATGGGTTAACCAGGGTAAGCGACTGATCCGCATTAACCGTTGCTCACGCCGCTCGGGAGGGTCTATCGTTTGCTGCACAGTATTTAAATGACCATATAACAAGTAATCGAGTGCTTGGGTTAATTGCCAATTGGGTTTGGGGTATGCGGCAATGGTTCTAAGTAAACGCAGCCCATACGGCCCCAAAAATTGGGCTAGCTGCTGGGTGAGTTGGGTAAGATCGATATCATAAGGGAGTTTCTCTTTTAGCCAGACATCCGGTTCGCTGATGATTAATTCGGGTAATTTGATGGGATTTGCGGATTGTACTGCGACCGGTTTTGTGCGTTGGGCAGCAGTAAAATAGTTGATCCAGTGTGAGAAGCTTGCGCGCAGGAGCGGGAGTAGTAAAAATTGATGCCCCGCTAATAGGGCGGCATGAGGTGCATGGGCATCCTGCGGATGTAGCCAGATTTTGTTTTGCCAAGGGGTTAAGGCATCGAGCCAGGGCCTCGGTTCTCCACTCAACGGGTGAAAAACAATATCGGTTTCACTGATGATGATCAGACGCGCGCCATTAAAACGCGCATAGAGTTGATCGAGATGAATATACTGTGGCTTAGTCGGTGTGTTATCTTTCCATCGCATTAACCACCGGGGGTCATCACGGAAACGATAGGTCTCGATGTGCAGCCCTAGTTCACGAAAGCGCTGTTCTAACTCTTCGACGAGCGCGGCTTTTTGATCGTTACGATGCATACTGCGTACCAACATGAGATGTTCGGGCGCAATGCGGCGGTTACGGTAAACGGGATAAAAGTAATCCCCTTGGCGTGCGGTTGCTTCAACCGTTGCCTCGATATCGAGACGATGCGACGGGATGAGTTGAGCTGCGCGTAAATTACGTAGCGCTTGTTCTGCTTGAGCACCTCCCCAAATTGGCGTCAATACCTTTTCAAAGCGCAGTTGATTAAATAAATCGTCGCCAGTGGCTGGTTGACGCTTGAGTATCCGTTGTGCGTGGTAGTGCCACATTAACCCTAAGAGCCCGATAAGCCAGGGTAAGGCTAAGACGGTGTACGCCAGTATGGTTAGCCATTGCTTTTCGCTGGTTGTCAAGCGTAATGGTTCTGGCTGTGATCGGGGTGCAATGTGATCGATAATCGGGGTTGAAGGCAATGCTTGTGTTGTTGACGGTTGCTTATCGCCATCTGGTTTAGGTGGAATGGTAAGCTGCTTTTGGGGCGGTGTGACTACCGGTGGTGTCGGATGTTTCAGGGCAAAATAAATCAATACACCGACAATCGCGATCACAGCAAAGATTGCGAACATCCATTTACGGCCAACTTGCTTGATTTTCTGGCGCAATGCGATGAGCGCCGTTTGCCCTGGAGCGCTTAAGCGATTGGGGGCAGAAAGGGTAAAGGCATCGCTTTGCTCATCCTTTTGATAATCCGCAGATGCTGCTTGGGTGTGTATGGCCCACCAACGTTCATAAATCGCTTTGAAACGCGCTTGTTCCTCAGGATTGCGACAAAAGAGGGGGCCTAATAATAACCTTAACTGATCGGTATCGTGCGGTAGTTTATTTTTTTGTTTGAATTGTGCTAGCAGCCGATAAACGGAAAGCCAAACATCAGGCCCACAAGCGAATCCTTCTGCACGTAAGAGATCTGCGAGCTGATCTAGGTGGTGGAAAGCGGTTTCAATGGTCGTTGTCACAGCGATTGAATCAAGCGGTCACTGGGAGTTCTAGCCACTTTTCGATTAGTTGCTGCGCTCTGTTTTGATCTTCTTTATGTTTAAACAGCGTTACTTTGGCGCTGCTTACAAACAGATTTCGCCAAGATGCTTCGCTGAGCGTTAGTTGCGGAGATCCACCGCGTTTCTTCAAGAGCTGAATCCAATTTAACAGTTCTGCTGTTGAGGGGTTCTTTTGCAGCACGATTTCATTGCGGAGATAATCAAAAAGCGAAATGGCGGCATTCCAGAGATTTTTCTGGTTATTGGGTTGATCGGGTCTTGAATCGAATTCAAATCCTAAGCGTTTTTCAACAATTTGCTCCAAGGTGATGCCCTGATCTGGGTTGCTACCATTCGTTAGCTGCCTCCGGAAAGGCGGTATATCCAGATGATAATAAACACAGCGACGGAGAAACGCTTCCGGTAATTCACGTTCGCGATTACTGGTAATGATGACGATGGGGCGCAATAAGTTTTGCTTTCCGTGGTTGTCATGATTACTGAGTGATACGACGGTGCGTGCTTTTCCTGCCTGAAAAATTTCAGGAATATCGAAGCTCATGCGGTCAATTTCGTTGAGGATATCGTTGGGAATTTCACGGGGTGCTTTATCGATTTCATCGATGAGTACCACTGAACGTTGGGGTTGTGGTGGCAATGTTTCCAGGCAAGAACCCAATCCCAATGCTTGAATGCGATCTGGGCCTAACGCATGTAAGATGGCGAGCCCAAGGGCTTCAAAACGGAGATAGCGGCGCGCATCGGCTTCTTCAGCTTCGATTCTTGCGGCGCGGAAACGACCTAAGGTATCGAATTTATAAAATAAATCGGTACTTTGGGTTTCGGATTTAACAGTAAAGCTTAAGGGTAGCGTTGGAAACCCTAATTCCCAAGCGAGGCTATAAGCGAGTTGAGATTTGCCACAACCTGGTTCGCCTGTTAATAACAAGGGTAAACCGAGTTCTAAGGCCACATTGACTGCTGCGGCAAGTCCTGCGGGTGCTAGGTAATCTTTAGGATGGGTGAGTTCATCGGGATCAAAGCTGGGTAAATTCTGCCATGCGGATGATTCTTTTTGCTTACCTTTGCCGGTGTAATAATCTCCATCGGTGGTTGTCATTGTTTCTCCATTAATGAGATGGGTAGCGTTCAATTAAAGGTTTCAAAACTTTTTTCAGAGTAATCATAGGGATATCAGGTTGCTCGGTAAATGCTTTTAGCGCCTCGCTAATGGAGTCGCGTAACGTATCATTATCGATATAAAGCTTTATCCAATCTTTAATATCAGCGTGATAATTGGGTGAACGAAGCTGGGGTAACAGCGCTTGTTCTAAATTATGCTGCTGTAGCGCGGCTATTATTTGTTCTTGCGAGAATTGCTGGGGGGGGGCAATTTCGCAGATGAGTAATAGAAAATGACTTTTGGAACTAGGGTGTAATTGCAGGTTTTTCCAAGCGCTTAGGAGGTTTGCTAGAAAATTAGGTGCGTTAATTTCTTCTTGAAGCGCTTCACGATAGAAAATGCGGCATTCAGAAAGTTGACTTAATCTTTCTTGAAGAATGGTTTGCTCTCGTTGGCAGGTGAACACGTCACCCAATAAATCCCATAAATATTGGCTATAGTTTTCGATTGCTTCATTGGTTAGACCCAGATCAGCATCTAATTTCACGAGAATGGGCGCATGTTTGGAATCCTTGATTAAAACTTTTTCGAGTAAGTGAACTAATCGAAACCGAATGGCGACAGGCCATTCTTGTTCGGGGCCAGCTAATATAAAGCCCAATGGCTTTCCCTGTTGAAGACAGCATTCTTTGAGGATGTAATCCTTAAAATGCTCAAATTGAGCCGCTCGATTTAATTGGCCAATTTTATATTCCGCGAGGGTGTAATTATTGGTAACTTTTGAAGTTTTGTTGGGTTGTTCTTGGTGAAAACTTGGAATCGGCTCCGTGTTTGGTTTTAATCTTTTTCCTTCGATACTTTGCAATAATTTTTGTTTGGCGGTTTCAAGATCGATACCGACTAAATCAATATAATTGATTGCGGCTAGCAAGCCACTGGTGATTTCTACTGGCTTTACTCGAATTGGGATTAATTTTCGCTGTACGCCAGTTGGATCTTGTGCAAATGCTGCTGCCCATTCTGGGGAGGTATATACTGACTCAAGAAAATTAGGGGAGAGTACTGCAATGGTTTGGTTAGTGTTTTTTAATGCATCATCCATTTCTAAGACAAAATTATTGCCCTTCTTAAAGTCCCACGCCTGGATAATAATTGTGTAGCCAGCTTTCTCAAGTTGCCAGGCAACCCAAGCTGCATTATCTTCGTCTGCCTTGTTATAGCTGATGAAGAAATCTTTCATGATCGATTTTTGTTTTTTGGTAAGAATGATGAATCTATCATAACTGATGGCGGATTCAAGTCATATCGCAATGCCTGAGAAAATGACGCTACAATAAAAAAGTTGTTTTTAATACTTTTTTTCTAAAAAGTACTGCTATTTTTTCAATACAGCGAGTGTTTCTACATGGGGGGTATGCGGAAACAAATCCACCAATTGAATTTCAGTGAGTGTCCATCCCTTTTGGGCGAAAGCCCAAGCATCACGTGCGAAGCTCTCGGGATCGCATGAGATGTAATAGATGGTTTTCAATGTGCAAAAATATTCAAAAAAGCCTTTCATGTTTTTCAGGCCAGCGCGTGGAGGATCGAGCATGAGAGTATCCGCATCGCTGATTACTTTTTTGATGGTTTTCCAAACGAAGGGCTTGAATAGATCGATTGACTGTGCGTCAACATTGGGCAGATGTTTGGTTTTGAGTTGCCGAATCGCGTCCAATTCCACTTCATAGGCAATGATCGAACGACAGCCCGAAGCCGCAAGGATTTCAGTGAAATTACCGGAACCGCAAAACAGTTCGATGATTTTCTGCGGCGCGGGATTTTCTGCTATTTTGGCGCTGAGCCAAGCTTTGATCCAAGTATTTTGTTCGCTATTGCCTTGTTTGAAAGGGCGCTTGTGGTTGAGGCGAATGTGTTCAAAAGGCAGATCATCGTCGACGTCGATAAAACTCCAATCAAAATTCTTTACTGGCTGCCAATCACTTTGGGGTAATTGGTCGCGTAGTTTATGCAATAACGATCTGCAGGTTTCATTTAGAACGAGGCAATCCTGAATCGGTGCAATTTGATGGGCGCCTTCTGTAACGAAACCGAGTTGATGGCCATCGGTCTTGACTTGGAAGCGGTTGCGGTAGCCATATTGCAATGGCGAAGGATGAACGGGGGGGATGGTGAGTTGTCCGGTATCAAACCCGACTCGCTTCATTGCATACATGAAACGGTTACGCTTTTGTTCGAGCTGGCTTGCATACGATGCGATCATCCATGTGCACCCTGCACAGGCGGTTTCTGTCGTTCCTAGAAATGGGCAAGGTGCGTGTTGGCGATCAACGGCAGGTTGAAGTAACTGAACTAGTTTCGCATAGCCATATTTTTTGTTTGGCAACCGTCGGTCAATGACTTCGAACTCACCGTAATCACCGGGCCACGTACCGGAAACAAAATAAGAAATACCATCTTGTTCATTTTGAACGACACCCAGGCCTTTTTGTGAGAGGTGTGTGATTTGACCCTTAAATGCCATGTGTTGTTATTTCCCGTATCGATACAATTTTTGAGGCGCATGGTCCCATAAGTCGATTGTGCCTGCAAGTAAGGCCTATGGCGGTAAAATTTGAAACGGTGTGCTTTTTATCACTGTGCAGGAAGAGCAATGAAGCTATGTTAATACCAGATTGAAAGATCAGGAAGTGAGGTGATTGATTTCGCGCAATCACCTATTTTCATTGCGAGTCTATATAGGATCAATGATTCGTTAGTCTATCTTTAATCTAAATGTGTTTCTTTAAGTTATTCAATTATCGATTGGAGGTCAACATGTGTCATCAGAAGTATATTCTAAATCATTCAGATTCGATGATGGTACTCGATGCCAATGAATTAAATGCCGTTTCAGGCGGGTGGTGTGGAACACCGTATCCAGGTTCTTGGGGAATTCCTCCGGTGCCCCATCCAGATCCTTGGGCAAGTGTTTTTGACAGCAAGCTCTCGTTAGTGAGCTTAAACCCACAACCATTACCGCCTGCCGAAATTGGAGGATTTACCTTAGGTTATTAAAAATCAGAGGTGGGGGCAATTTGATTGGAGGCCAAGTGTTTTCGTTTTCCCTGCTTCTATTTCAAATTGCGCCCGACTTTTTCCTTTACTTGACGCTAACGGTTTTTTTTCTCTTTTGGTTGTCATTGATTGTTCCTGGTTTCGCATTCGTTCTCTTTGCTGATTCATTGCTGAGTCGGTAATAAATTCGCTATGCATTCGCTGCTGTAATCAATTTTTTAGATCTGTGTCTTTGTGGTTTTTCTCACTGCTAATTTATGAAATAAAAATTAATGTTGAGTCGGACTGAATGATGCATCGCTGAGTGATCTGAGCGTTAAGCGCATGAGCAACGTTGGAAATGACCAGCGAGGAATCATCAATCGGTTTATTTCAATTCATTTAATTTTTTCAAGGAGATTGATCATGTCACATCCACTGAGTGGTTCAGAGAAGCTGAAAGAAAAATGCCAGAGCATGGCAAGTTTGACCCCAGAAGAAATTACGCAGGTTGCTGGTGGTTTTTCATTTGGAGGATTCAATCTTTCTTCCTGGTGGATCCGCGGTATTCCAGCAGACATTTATAAATCAGGGTTGCAGCAGTTGCAAGTCAATGAAATGAATGTAGATCAACAGCAATTCTAAAAGGAGTATGGCAATGGGGCCAACTGGATTATCCCGCGTGTTACAGATTCATCCGACTCGGCAATGTAATTTGAGTTGTCTCCATTGCTACTCATCGTCTTCGCCGAATGAAAAAACGGAATTGCCACTTTCGTTATTGTGTGATGCTGTTTCAGATGCGGCAAGTGAAGGGTTTAATTATGTGAGTCTCTCGGGTGGGGAGCCTACACTTTATAGGCCGTTGCATGAATTATTGACGCATGCACGTCAAGTCGGTATGAGGACGGCCGTCACCACCAATGGCATGCTGCTGACTGAACGTAAAATAGAGCAATTACGTACGATGGTCGATGTGCTTGCGATTAGCATTGATGGCATTCCTAGCGCTCACAATAGGATTAGAGGCTCTCAGCATGCGTTTGAGACCATGCGATCACGTTTGCCAATGTTGCGTGCAGCTAACATGATGTTTGGTTTCATTTTTACCCTAACGCAATATAACTTGGATGAGCTTGATTGGGTTAGAGATTTTGCCGTGAATGAGGGCGCAAAATTACTGCAAATTCACCCGCTGGAGGAGGTGGGTAATGCGGCAATTATGCTGCGGGGTAATGCACCCGATGCAACGGAAAGTGCCTATGCCTGGATGCTTGCCCAGCAAAAAACAACGGGGGATTTTCAGATCCGAATAGATGTTGCATTTAGTGAAGCGATCAAGCAGCAACCCAACCTGGTGTTTGCTGGTGATATGACCGGATTTGAAGAAAAACCGATGGCTGATCTTATTTCACCCTTGGTGATTGATGCTAATGGTACGGTTAGCCCGATTCAATACGGTTTTGCACGGAAGTATTCAGTAGGTAATTTAAAAATTTCGCCGCTGCGAACTTTGTTATCAAATTGGCGTAAGCAGGGATTACCTCAGTTTCATGCGCTATGCCGTGATGTCTATGAGGAAATTGCAAGAGCGCCCACACCTTTCTTCTTGGATTGGAATGGTTTGATTGGCAAACGAGCGGAAGAAGCCTTTTTGATTGAGCAACGTAGGATTAATTATTCTATGGGAATGTGAGTTTTTGCACAGTGAATTGATTGGGCAGGCTGTAAATTAGAGACTGTGGCGATTGATTGATGAAAGTAAGCTTGATCAATCGTGAATTGAATAATTTGCGCATTGAGGAGAACGATCATGGATGAATTTAATTTTGATGAAATGATTTCATTGGATGATATTGAGGCGCATACGCTAACCACTGATGAATTGAATTTGATCACCGGTGGCATGATGAAAACGGATGAGAGATTCAATGAAACCAAGCTTGCTTCGTATAAAGATTTATATGGAGAAGTATGGTTTTGATGGTAAGTATCTATCCGTGCTATCGCGGTCTGGATTGTGATAGCGCAATTGAACGCTGCACGGCTTAGTTGTTTCTTTTTGAGAAGCTGAGAATATGCCTCGACCCTTTTTCCGCTCTGAAGCATTAGCCCATCAACGTGATGCGCTAAACGGTGAAGTATTGATCGCGCGTTCACCAACAATTCGTCTGTTGGTCTGGGTGGCGCTGCTATTCACAGTTGTGTTGCTAGGGCTGGCCTTTGGGGGAGAATATACTCGTAAAGCGCATGTGGTGGGCTATTTATCACCGACCACCGGTATGATTCGAATTTACTCGCCGCAGCTAGGTACCATACAGGAAAAACATGTGCGTGAGGGGCAATATGTTAAGCAAGGTGACCCTTTGCTGACAATTTCGAGTGAGCGCATGACAGTTGGTGCACGCGAAGTTCAAGCGACATTGCTGACTGAGCTGAAACAGCGACAAGTAAGTTTGCGGTTTGAACAAAGTAAACAAAGCGAGATTGATTCGCTTGCCGGGAGCGGTATCGCTGTACGCATTCGTGGGCTTGAAACAGAGATTCACGAGACACAGGCGCAATTAGCGCTGCAATCGAGTCGTGTCGCGAGTGCTGAGCGGATGGTGGCGCGCTATCAGCAGTTGGTTGCAGAACGATTTATGTCTGAAGTGGCATTGCAGCAGAAACAGGAAGAGTTGTTGGATCAACGCAATCAACTCGCGCAGATTAAACGTAACATTGCCAGTCTAAATCGTGAGTTGAATGCTGCTCGGGTGGAGTTGTCAGCTTCTGGATTGAAACAAGCCAATAATAAGGCTGCCATTGAACGGCAGATTTCTGAATTGGAACAGCAGCTTGCGGAAACGGATATTCGCCGCAGCATTACGTTAACTGCGCCTACTGAAGGGACAGTTACGACGTTGTTAACGGATATGGGGCAAATTGCACAACCGAATTTGCCGTTACTTTCGATCTTGCCTGCAAGCGCACAATTACAAGCTCAATTGCTAGTGCCAAGCCATTCTGTAGGATTTATCAAGCCAGGACAATCTGTTTCTTTGCGTTATCAAGCATTCCCTTATCAGCGTTTTGGGCATCATTTGGGTGAGATTATAGAGGTTGGTCGTTCCGTAATTCAACCCAATGAAGCCAATTTTCCGGTGCCTATCCAAGAATCGGTTTATCGTGTTACGGTGCGTTTACCGCAGCAACAGATCTTGGCCTATGGGCAGGGCATATCTTTGCAGCCGGAGATGGTGTTGGACGCTGATATTCACTTAGATCGACGGCGCTTGATCGAATGGGTATTTGACCCTTTATTATCGATTACAGGGCGTATCTGAGCATGCTTCATTTCTCATTGCGGCGGCGGACCCCCGTCATCTTACAAACTGAAGCGGCAGAGTGCGGGTTGGCGTGCTTGGCGATGATTGCGAGTTTCCATGGGCATCAAATCAATCTGAACGGATTACGGGCACAGTATGCCGCTTCACTGCGAGGGTCTACGCTCGCGGATTTGATTCGGATTGCTGAGCAATTAAAACTGGCATCACGGCCTTTGCGCCTTGATTTGGGTCAGTTAACTGAATTGAAATTGCCTTGTATCTTACATTGGAATTTTAATCATTTTGTGGTTTTGACACGCGTGCAACGTGATCGGGTCACGCTACATGATCCTGCTGCAGGTGAACGGGAATTGCTGTTGGTCGAATTTTCAAAGCATTTTACGGGTATTGCACTTGAATTAACACCGACTAATGCATTTGTTGCGCATAAGGAGATTCAACACGTCAGGCTGCGGTCGTTGATTGGACGGTTTCAGGGTTTGACTGGCGCAGTTACCCAAATCTTAATTCTTGCTTTGATACTACAAGTATTTGCTATTCTGGCACCTTTCTATATGCAATGGGTCGTTGATCACGCGCTGGTTGCGTATGATCATGATCTTGTGACCGTCTTGGGCATGGGGTTTCTGTTATTAGTGGTAGTGCAGGTGAGCGTGACCGCATTGAGAGCTTGGATACTGATGGTATTAAGTACAACGCTCAATCTACAAATGATGACAAATTTGTTTCATCACTTGATTCGCTTACCGATGCAGTGGTTCAATAAGCGTCACATTGGTGACATTGTGTCTCGTTTCGACTCGTTGAATGCCATTCAACGAACTTTAACAACCGGTTTTCTCGAAGCATTAATCGATGGTGTGATGGTACTGATTACATTAGGCATGATGCTTCTTTATAGTGTTAAGCTCGCGATGATCGCAATGATTGCAGCAGCATTATACGGGATACTGCGGTTAGTGCTGTACCGCCCGCTCCGCTTAGCAACGGAAGATCATATCGTAAGAGGAGCAAAGCAGCAAAGTCATTTTCTTGAGACTGTACGAGGAATGCAAAGTATTAAGCTGTTTGCTTATGAGGCAACGCGTGCCGCCAATTGGCAAAATTTGGTGATCGATCAGTTCAACGCGAGCATTCGCACTCAACAGTTAAATATTTTATACCAAGGTTTAAATGGTCTTTTGTTTGGCCTAGAAAATATTATTACAATTTGGATTGGCGCGATGCTGATACTTGATACGGCAATGGGGAGTGGGTTTTCAATAGGAATGTTGTTTGCGTTCATTGCGTATAAAACTCAGTTTGTACAAAGAATCTCAGCGCTTATTGAAAAAGGGCTGGAGTTACGTATGTTAAGTCTTCATACTGAGCGGGTAGGAGACGTTGCGCTGCAGCCGATTGAACAAGTGAGTGAGTTGCGCCCAGTTTCTGCTGTACCTCTAACGGGTCAGATAGAGGTTAAACATCTGGCTTTCCGACACACCGAAACGGACCCTTTGGTTTTGCAAGATGTTCAGTTTAGGATTCAGGCGGGTGAGTCAGTTGCAATTGTGGGCGCATCAGGTTGTGGTAAAACGACTTTGGTTAAACTTATGCTGGGTTTGTTGCAGCCTACAGACGGGCAAATTGAAATTGACAGCGTGCCTTTGGATCGGATGGGTATAGCACGATACCGCCAGGCTGTGGCGAGTGTCATGCAAGATGATCAGCTTTTTGCAGGGTCAATTGCGGAGAATATTTGTTTTTTTGATGCAAGTCCTGACTATGAGCGAATTATTACTAGCGCTCGTCTGGCTGCCATTCATGATGACATTATGGCGATGCCGATGCAATTCAATACATTGGTAGGTGACATGGGAGCCGTTCTTTCTGGCGGCCAGAAACAGCGGGTATTGCTGGCGCGCGCATTATATCGTCAACCAGTCATTCTTTTTCTGGATGAAGCAACGAGTCATCTCGATCTTCGTTGTGAGCAAGATGTTAATCAAGCGATTCGCACACTTAAACTAACACGAATTATTGTTGCGCACCGTCCCGAAACCATTGCGAGTGCAGATCGAGTGATTCGATTAGATGCCGGTAGAGTCGTGAGCGATACTATTGTTCCAACGATGGCTGATTGTCGCCCAGGGTTGCGGTTGGATCAATTGGAAAGTCAGTATGTCGTTGCTGCAAGTTGAATATTGAAAATCTTAGATTGGAGAAAATCAACAAAAATTTGACAGTGAATTTGGCGTTTATTTGAGTAAAAATTCATGCGAATGTTGTTTTTTTACGGGATAATTAGTTCTAACATATTGGAAACATTACTAGAAAATAAATTTCTATTTTGTTGATATCTGATTGTTGTTATAATAGTACCTATATCAGGGGTGGGCTTATTGGCCCATTTTTTATTTGTGGTTGCGCTATGGCTTTGTACGAATTATTGGATTCAACATTGAATAATATGGGCTATGAATTGGTAGATGTGGAGTTTTCACCATCTGGCAAATTATTGCGTGTATTTGTAGACAAGGAAGGCGGAATTTCGATTGATGATTGTGTGGCAATCAGTAACCATTTAAGTCGGTTGCTGGTGGTAGAGCAAATTGATTATGGGCGACTTGAAGTTTCTTCGCCGGGCTTAGATCGGCCTCTTAAGAAAGAGCGTGATTTTGTGCGTTTTTTGGGTAGATCAATTAAGGTTAAATCGCATATTGCTTTACAAGGCCAGAGAAATTTTGTTGGAGTTCTGCGGGAAGTGAGTGACGGTAAATTAGGTTTGGAGATAGAAGGAAAAATTCTACGCATCGAGTTAAATAATTTAGATAAAGCACGGTTGGTTCCGGAACTATAGGCGTAATAAATATTTGGTTGGAGGAATATGAGCCGCGAGATTTTACTATTGGTAGATGCATTGGCGCATGAAAAGAATGTCAGTAAGGCCGTTGTTTTTACTGCTTTGGAGATGGCATTGGCGTCGGCTACTAAAAAACATTTCCGTGAAGATATTGAAGTACAGGTTAAGATAGAAAGAGATACTGGGAATTACCGATGCTTCCAAAGCAAACAAGTTGTACCGGATGATGCAGTAGAGAATTCTTTTCGGCAAATTGGGTTTAGTGAGGCTTTGAAACTTAATGCTGAGATTGAATTGGGTGGTTTTATTGAAGAGCCTATCGAAACATTAGAGTTTGATCGGATTGGTGCGCAAGCTGCAAAACAGGTTATTTTTCAAAAAATTCGAGATGCCGAACGAGAGCAGAATCTAAATGATTTTCTTGATCGTAAGGAATATTTGATTTCGGGTACGATCAAGCGTATGGAACGCGGAAATGCTATTGTGGAATCGGGCAGAATCGAAGCGATTTTACCTCGTGATCAAATGATTCCTAAAGAAAATTTGAGAGTGGGAGACCGAGTACGCGGTTATCTTCAGAGAGTTGATCGAACCTCGCGTGGTCCAAGTCTGGTCATATCTCGGATTTCTCCTGAATTTCTCATTAAGCTATTTCAACTAGAAGTGCCAGAGATAGAAGAAAAATTGCTGGAAATCAAAGCTGCGGCCAGAGATCCAGGTTCACGTGCCAAAATTGCGGTGAAATCAAACGATCCAAGAATTGACCCCATTGGAACTTGTGTCGGGATGCGTGGTTCAAGAGTTCAGTCGGTTATAACGGAATTGACAGGTGAGCGGATTGATATCATTCTATGGGCAGAAGATCCTGCTACTTATGTGGTCAATGCGCTTGCTCCAGCGGAGATCAGTAGCATCGTTGTCGATGAGGATAAACACGCAATGGATATCGTTGTTAATGATGAGAATTTGGCGCAAGCTATAGGGCGAGGTGGTCAGAACGTGCGCCTTGCTTCTGAATTAACAGGGTGGTTACTGAATATCATGACAGAAGATGAATCACAGAAACGAAATGAAGAAGAGACTTCTGCCATTAGTAAGCTGTTCATGGATAAATTGGATGTTGATGAAGAGGTGGCCACAATCCTCGTGGAGGAAGGGTTTTCTTCCTTAGAAGAAATTGCTTATGTTCCACTCGAAGAAATGCTTGAAATCGAAGTGCTTGATGAAGAGACAATAACTGAATTACGTGATCGAGCGAGTAATGCGTTGCTTACCGCTGCCATTGCGACAGAAGAGAAAATTGAGCGTGTTACCGAGGACCTACTCGCTTTGGAAGGAATGGATATTCAGCTTGTTCGGGAACTTGCGGCAAAAGGTATTAACACACAAGAAGAGCTAGCAGATTTAGCAGCAGATGATTTGGTTGAAATGACGGGTATCGATATTGAGCGGGCAAATCAGATTATTATCAAGGCTCGAGAGCCTTGGTTTGTGTAGAACTTCCATCATGGCAAGTATGGGGTTGTTATCACTTTCGTCAGTTAAAACCTCAACAAATGCAGGAATAGGTTTGCAATTTATAAATTTGGAGTGAGTGAAGGGTTTTTGATGTCTCAAATAACGGTTGAACAATTTGCCAATGAGTTAGGTATGCTGCCTGACGCGCTTCTGGAGCAACTTCAGACTGCAGGTGTCAGTAAGCAATCTGGCGGAGAAATTATTACGGATGGTGATAAAAAGCAGCTGCTCGAATATCTTCGTAAGTCCCATGGTTCTTCAGAAACGACAAAGAAGAAAATTGCATTGACTCGCAAAAAAACAACTGAAATAAAAAAATCTGATGTGGCAGGTAAACAGCGCACCATCGAAGTTAAGGTTAGGAAAACGCGTGTCTATACAAAGCCTGTTGAACAGGCAGTTGAGCAGGCTGAAAACAAAGAAATTGAACCGGTAGCTCCTCCTATAGCAGCTTCTGTTTCTACGCCGGAGACACCTTCTGTATCTGTACGGAAGTCTATTATTAGTGCTGATGAGCTAGCTCAGCGCGAGGAAGAGGCGAGGCGCCATGCTAAATTGATGGAGCTTCAAGAAATTGAATTTAGAAAAAAAACTGAGAAGAAGGTGCAACCGAAGATTAGTGAAGTTGCAAAAGAAGAGCCTAAGGCAGAGGCTCCTATAGAAAAAGTAATAAATGCAGTAGAACCGGTATCTCAACCGGGGGTACAAACTAAACCAATTATTACGGTTAAACATGAAGATAAACCGGAGAAGAAGAAAAAACAAATTAGACAGCAGAATCTGCAGAGCGAAGAAACAGGTAAGCGGCGTGAAATAAAAAAACATGATTTAAACCAGATAGATGGTTGGCGTATTCGCAAAGGCAATAAAAATGCGAAGGCAAGCTCAAATGAGAGCGCTGAGTTACATCGATTTACTGAACCGACGGAACCGATTAAATACGAAGTGATGGTGCCTGAAACGATTTCAGTTGGCGCGCTTGCTCAAAAAATGTCGGTTAAAGCTGCTGAAGTAATCCGAGTTTTAATGAAAATGGGTAGTATGGTAACGATTAATCAAATGCTTGATCAAGATACGGCAATGATCGTTGTTGAGGAATTGGGCCATATTGCCAAATATGCGGCGCCTGATAACCCCGAGTCCTATCTAGAAGAAGAGAAAATTTCTCAGTCGAATGCCATAGCTGAACCGCGCGCGCCTGTCGTAACAGTTATGGGGCACGTAGACCATGGCAAAACATCATTACTGGATTATATTCGAAGAACGCGTGTTGCGGGTGGGGAAGCAGGAGGAATTACTCAGCATATTGGAGCTTATCATGTTGAGACGGCGCATGGGATGATCACATTCTTGGATACGCCAGGACATGAGGCTTTCACGGCGATGAGAGCGCGAGGCGCTAAGATTACAGATATTGTTGTGTTAGTAGTTGCTGCGGATGATGGAGTAATGCCACAAACGATAGAAGCGATTCATCATGCTAAAGCGGCAAAAATACCGATAGTGGTTGCTGTCAATAAGATGGATAAGCCTGAAGCCAATTTTGAGCGTATTAAACAAGAGCTAGTTACTCATGGCGTAGTTGCTGAGGATTGGGGCGGAGAGGTTATTTTTGTCGGCGTTTCTGCAAAAACAGGTTTGGGAATTGATGAGCTTCTAGAAAGTATTTTGCTGCAAGCAGAAGTGCTTGAACTTAAGGCGGTCAAAGCAGCGCCTGCTAAAGGGGTTGTTATTGAATCACGGTTGGATAAAGGGCGAGGGCCGGTAGCTACGATCTTGATACAGTCGGGAACGTTAAAGCGAGGCGATGTATTACTGACCGGTGCAGCCTTTGGAAGAGTTAGAGCTATGTTGGATGAAAGTGGTAATCCGATTGAGCGTGCGAGTACGTCTATTCCTGTAGAAATTCAGGGTTTATCGGATGTGGCGGTTGCAGGTGAGACGGTTCTCGCATTAGAAGATGAGCGTCGTGCAAGAGAAATTGCGCTTTTCCGTCAGGGTAAATTTAGAGATGTAAGGCTTGATCAGCGTCAAGTGGCTAAAATGGAGGAGGTATTCAATCAGAAAGATGATATAAAAATACTTAATCTGATCATTAAAGCTGATGCGCAGGGGTCAACTGAGGCGCTGGCATATGCTTTGCAGAAGCTTGCTACGGATGAAGTGAAAATTAATATCATTCATAGTGGTGTGGGAGCAATTATTGAATCAGATATTAATCTGGCACTCGCTTCAAAAGCAATTATCATTGGGTTCAACAGCCGAGCTGACGCTGGGGCTAGGAAGCTGGTAGCCACGACTGGTGTTGACGTTCACTATTATAACGTGATTTACGATGCGGTCGATGAGATCAAAAAAGCCCTTTCGGGAATGCTGCTGCCTGAACGTAAAGAAAATATTATCGGGCTGATTGATATCAGAGAGATATTTAGAATCTCAAAAATTGGTGTAATTGCCGGGTGTTATGTTCTCGAAGGTCTGGTCAAACGAGATTCGATGGTTCGAGTATTGCGAGATGGAGTCGTGACCCATAGCTGTGCGCTTGATTCTTTAAAACGTTTTAAAGATGATGTAAGAGAAGTAAAGGCGGGGTTTGAATGCGGGTTATCACTCAAAAATTATAATGATATTCAAGTTGGTGATCAGCTTGAGATCTATGAAGTCGTTGAAGTGATGCGGACTTTATAATTGATGAATGCATTGTCGTCAAAAGGCCATGCGCGCGCGCTACGGGTAGCTGACCAGATTCAGCGAGAATTGGCCGGTTTGATCCATCAAGAATTAAAAGACCCTCGTATCGGAATGATAACAATCACAGATGTCGAAGTGACAAGAGATTATTCGCATGCAAAGATTTTTTATACTTCGCTGAATGATAATGCTGACCATAGTGAAATTGAGGCAGGATTACGGCGTGCAAATGGTTACTTAAGAAAACAATTAGCTAGCAGAATCAAGTTGAGAGTTTTTCCACAATTACATTTTGTTTACGACCAATCCATTGAACGAGGCGTATATCTTTCACATCTGATTGATGTAGCGAACGGGAGAATCTGAATTAGATTTTCAAAATTGAATTGTGGGTAATTTGTTGGTTAATCCTCATTCTTCTCTAAAATCTTGGACTAAGCGTAAGATTAGTGGAGTTTTGCTACTTAATAAGCCAAAACATATTAGTTCTAATCGTGCACTGCAAGTAATAAAACGTTTTTATCGAGCCTTTAAAGCGGGGCACGCGGGAACACTTGATCCAATGGCGACAGGTTTGTTAACGATATGCTTTGGTGAAGCGACAAAGTTTTCATCAATGTTGCTAAATGCAGATAAAACGTATCTTGCCACATTGAAACTCGGGTATATCAGTACGACAGGTGATGCAGAGGGTGAGATTAGATCTGTTAATGATTTATTTGAAAATAAGGTAGGATTAGAGCACGCTCAGATCCAGAAAGTCCTTAATCATTTTCTTGGTAAAACCAATCAAACTGCGCCTCTTTTTAGTGCGCTCAAGCTCAATGGTAAGCCTTTATATCGTTACGCGCGTGAAAATATTTTAGTAGAGCGGAAGGTGCGTGAAGTAAATATTTACGATATAAATTTGATAAAATGCGAGAATGACGAATTGACGATTCGGGTTAGATGTGGTTCCGGAACCTATATTCGTACCTTGGCTGAGGATATCGGGAAAGCAATGGGATGGGGCGGTGCATACCTAACAGACCTTTGCAGGAGTCAGGTTGGATCATTCTGCTTAGATCAGGCGTATGGGTTTAACCAATTTCAGGGTGATGTAAATGTGCAGCATGATTTATTTCTCCATCCGGTTGATTCTCTCTTACAAGGATATCACTCAGTGATATTAAGTGAGGAACAGGTTAATCTGTTACTTAATGGTCAAGCTGTGAGTAGAGAAAATAAGCAAGAGCTAATGGTAGGTAATAAAGTTAAATTATATGACCCACAAGGAAATTTCCTTGGGATTGGGGAGACTATTCAAGCAGATCGAATAGCGCCTAAACGACTGGTGTCGCATTAAATATTACTCCGGTATCGAGTTTCATGTTTTTGTCTGTAAAGGATTAAGTAATTTTGTTGGGTTTTGAACTGCAATTGAGTTTTACTGAATAGTAAATGCTGACAGCTACCGATTTAGAGTGCGTACGCGGAGGGCACGTTTTATTCACTGATCTTAATTTTTCGGTGAAATCAGGTGAATTACTACAAATTCATGGGCCCAATGGTAGCGGTAAGACAAGTTTATTGAGAATGCTATGTGGGCTAACGCAACCGAACACTGGGAAGATTACTTGGAATGACTCAAATATTCGATCACTTGGAGAGCAGTACTACAGCAGCCTTACTTATTTGGGGCATATGATTGGAATAAAGGATGATCTAACGGCAATTGAGAATTTATCGATTTCGTGTGCGTTGGCTGGTTTGGAAGTTGATAACAAAATGGCGCTTGATGCATTGCAGCAGATTGGTTTGAAGGGACGAGAAAATTTACTGGCTCGCGTATTATCACAAGGCCAAAGAAGAAGGGTATCTTTGGCTAGATTATTGCTGGTTAAAACAAAATTGTGGATTTTAGATGAGCCACTTACAGCGTTGGATGTAACAGCTATAAAATTAATTAAAGAAAAGCTAGAATGGTTTCTTGCTCAAGGTGGGATGGTAATACTGACGACACATCAAGACATCGATATTTCAGCAGCTGCGATTCATCATCTCCATTTGAATTGAAACAAAATGTTGATGTGGATAATTAGAAGAGACTTGATGTTGGCGATGCGTCGCCAAGCTGATGTGTTGATTACGTTGTTTTTTTTTATTATCGTGGTAAGCCTATTTCCACTAGGTGTTGGTCCAGAGATGAATATTCTAAGAGCCATAGCACCTGGCGTATTATGGGTGGCTGCATTGCTGGCATCAATGTTGTCGCTTGGTCGATTGTTTTCCATTGATTATATGGATGGCACATTAGAGCAACTGTTAATTTCACCATCACCGCTGTTTCTGTTGGTGTTGGGGAAAATGGTCTCGCATTGGTTGGTTTCCGGCTTACCTTTAGTGTTAATGGCGCCAATTCTTGGTATTCAATACGATTTATCGATGGAGGCATTGTCCGTTCTAACGCTTTCATTATTAATAGGTACTCCAATACTAAGTTTGATCGGCGCAATTGGCGCAGCGCTGACATTGGGAGTTAGAGGAGGTGGCGTATTGGTCTCATTATTAGTATTGCCACTTTATATCCCAATATTAATTTTTGGAGCCGGTGCAGTTGAAGCAAGCGCTGCGGGTTTAGGTTATGATGCACACTTTTCATTACTCGGCGCTTTTTTATTAGTTTCACTCGTCTTTGCTCCGTGGGCTGCGGCCGCATCGCTTAGGATTTCGATGGAGTAGAATATTTTTTAGTAAATTTATAAAATTAGTCAGTATGTCAATAAATTGGTATAAGTATGCAGCACCTTCGAGTTTTTATTTCTTGGCGGGAAAGTTAATTCCTTTTTTTACTGTTTTAGCAGTAATCCTTCTCGTTGCGGGGCTATACATTGGTTTTTTTGTAGCGCCAACGGATTTCCAACAGGGAGAGGCTTATCGCATTATTTTTATTCATGTTCCAGCGGCGTGGATGTCGATGTTTTTGTACGTAGTTATGGCTTTCTGGGCAGGGATAGGGTTGGCGTTTAATACTCGACTTTCGTCCATGTTTGCTACAGCTATCGCACCGACAGGCGCTTTGTTTACATTCATCGCTTTATGGACCGGCGCATGGTGGGGTAAGCCAATGTGGGGGACTTGGTGGGTTTGGGATGCTAGGTTGACTTCTGAATTGATATTATTATTTTTGTATATTGGATTTATGTCGCTGCAAGCTGCGATTGATGATCCGCGCAGAGCTGATAAAGCAGGCGCTGTAATAGCATTGGTGGGGGTTGTTAACATTCCGATTATCTATTTCTCCGTTCAGTGGTGGAATACACTGCATCAAGGCGCATCTGTTAGTGTGATGCAATCACCTAAAATGGCGACTGCAATGTTAGTTGGAATGTTAGTAATGGTATTAGCTGCCTGGATGTATTCCATCGCATTAATCTTGCTTAGAGCGCGGAATATCATATTGGAACGTGAGAGTCATACGAGCTGGGTAGCTGAATTAAAGGAAACAACGCGATGATCTGGAATAGTTGGTCCGATTTTTTTAATATGGGCGGATATGGGCTCTATGTTTGGGGTTCTTATCTGGTTACATTTATGTGCGTCATAGGCGAGATTCTAATAGCTAAAAGAAGAGCTAGAACTTTAAGACAGCAACTGAGTCTCACAAAAGAATCAATTTTAAGAGAGAGAAAAGATGAAGCCACGTCATAAGAAGATGGCAATTATAGCCTTTAGTCTTGCTGCATTAACCGGTGCAGCAATGTTAGTGTTGAATGTATTCCAAAGTAATCTTGTGTTTTTCTTTAGCCCAACTCAGGTTGTAGCAAAGGAAGCACCGATTGGAAAAAGTTTCCGAATTGGTGGATTGGTAGAAGAAGGGAGCGTCAAACGCCAAGGCAACTCGACGACAGTTAATTTTGCAATTACCGATACTGCAGAAACTATAAAAGTTGTGTATACCGGGATACTTCCTGACTTGTTTAAAGAAGGGAAAGGAGTTGTGGCTCAGGGGAAAGTAGCGAGTGACGGCATTTTTTATGCTGATGAAGTTCTTGCGAAACACGATGAAAATTATATGCCTCCAGAAGCAGCTGTTGCGCTTGAACAAGCAGCAAAAGCTCAAAAATCAATACAAAATTAATCGAATAATCTTTTTCCATTAATCATTATAGAACTTAATAATTATGATCCCAGAACTTGGTAATTTTGCTTTGATCCTTGCAATGTTATTAGCATTGATTCAGGGCACGCTTCCGTTGATCGGCGCAACTCGTGGTATTCCTACTTGGATAGCAATAGCACGGCCAGTAGTGCAAGGTCAGTTTGTGTTTATTGCAATCGCATTCGGATGCTTAGCTTATTCTTTTGTTAATAATGATTTTTCGGTACTCAATGTTGCATCCCATTCCAATTCTGAGTTACCGCTTCATTTTAGATTTGCAGCAACTTGGGGATCACATGAAGGTTCGTTATTGTTATGGATATTCTTGTTATCAGGCTGGTCCGTTGCAGTCAGTGTATTTAGTAAGCAATTACCTGATGATATGGTTGCAAGGGTTTTAGGTGTTTTGGGATTGGTTAGTGTTGGATTTTTGTTATTTTTATTATTTACTTCTAACCCGTTTGATCGTTTACTACCTGCTGCGCTTGAAGGGAGTGACTTGAATCCGCTGTTACAAGATCCTGGAATGGTAATGCATCCTCCAATGCTTTATATGGGATATGTTGGTTTTTCTGTTGCATTTGCTTTCGCGATTGCTGCGTTAATGAGTGGTCAGCTTGATGCGGCATGGGCTAGGTGGTCGCGTCCTTGGACAACTGTAGCATGGGTATTTTTGACGATTGGTATTATGATTGGTAGCTGGTGGGCTTATTATGAATTGGGTTGGGGTGGTTGGTGGTTCTGGGACCCTGTCGAGAATGCATCTTTTATGCCATGGCTAGTTGGAACAGCGCTGGTTCACTCTTTGGCGGTAACTGAGAAACGGGGCAGTTTCAAAAGTTGGACAGTTTTGCTGGCAATTACGGCATTCTCACTGAGCCTATTGGGTACGTTCTTGGTGCGCTCGGGTGTGTTGACCTCAGTTCATGCTTTTGCCACAGATCCTGCTCGCGGTATTTTCATTTTAGTTTATTTAGTAGTGATTGTAGGCTTCTCACTGACGTTGTTTGCATGGCGCGCACCTAAAGTAGGATTGGGGGGTGATTTTCAGCTAGTGTCACGTGAGACCATGTTATTGTCTAATAATGTATTATTGCTCGTGGCTGCTGGAAGTGTCATGTTAGGCACGCTTTATCCTTTATTAATGGATGCATTGAATTTAGGCAAGATATCCGTTGGCCCTCCATATTTTGAAACAATATTTGTTCCTTTGATGGCTCCTGCTATTTTCTTGATTGGCCTAGGGCCAATTGCCCGATGGAAGCAGGCAAGCTTACCATCATTAGTCACGCGCTTGCGTTGGGCGTTTCTGATTAGTCTGGTAAGCGCATTAACTTTGCCGCTTTTGATGAATGAATGGAAACCGATGGTTAGTTTTGGTCTGCTTTTAGCGTTTTGGATTATTACAAGTATTGTAGTCAATATTAAACACCGCATTCAAAATAGTGGGCAAGGAAGTTTTTTTGCAAAGCTAGCGCGCCAATCCTCGAGTTACTATGGAATGCATTGTGCACACTTAGGTGTTGCGGCTTTCATAATAGGCGTAACGATGGTTAATGGTTATGAAACTGAGAAAGATGTGCGGATGGAACTTGGCAATGTTGTGTCAATCGGTGGATATACCTTCAGGTTTAATGGAACAACGAATGAACCTGGGCCAAACTACAAGGCGATAAAAGGTGATATTGATGTGCTGAAAGGTGATACCGTAGTGCGCAAATTATATCCCGAGAAAAGAACTTACAATGCATCTGGTATGGTTATGACAGAAGCTGCAATCGATGCTGGGATTGTAAGAGATTTATATATTGCGTTGGGAGAGCCGCTAGATAATGGCGCTTGGGTTGTGCGTGTGTACCATAAACCGTTTATCATTTGGATATGGCTTGGTTGTATTTTAATGGCACTTGGGGGAATTCTTGCTATTACAGATCGCCGTTATCGCTTTAACATTATCAGAAAGAAAGAATCTGAAACCCGCCAGGCAAATGAGAAGGAAGTAGTATCGATACCAAATTCTGCTGATGTTGCAATTAACGCTACAATTGTTTCAGAAGGTAAGAGTCTATGACGCGCTCCTTGTTGCCATTAGCAGTATTTATTGTATTAGTGGTTTTTTTAGGAGTAGGCTTAACTCTTAATCCACGTCAGGTTCCTTCTCCACTGATTGATAAACCAGCACCTGTTTTTGAATTACAGCAATTACATGATCCTGCAAAGACGCTAGCATCACAAGATAATATGGGTAAGGTCTGGATGCTAAATGTTTGGGCCTCATGGTGTGTAGCGTGTCGTGATGAGCATCCATTGCTAGTTCAGCTTGCTAAATTTGGCATAGTTCCAATTTATGGATTGAATTATAAAGATGAACGAAGTACCGCGATTCAGTGGTTGAAGCAATATGGCGATCCTTATACGGTAAGTATCATTGATGCTGATGGAAAAGTTGGGATCGATTATGGGGTATATGGAGTTCCTGAAACTTATGTTATTGATAAGAAGGGAATTATTCGCTATAAACATATTGGACCCGTCACAGTGAAATCACTGGAAGATAAAATCCTACCCTTGATAAAAGAATTGCAAGGTTGAATTAATGAATTATAAAAACGATCATTTTGTATCAAGCTGGCAGATGCTGCATGTCATTGCGTTAATATTAATTTTTTTTGTACAAGTAAGTTTTGCCAATGAAGCTGTTCCGGTAGCCGAAGACCCCGTATTAGAAAAGCGTTTGATTGAGCTTTCGGAGAATTTGCGCTGTTTAGTTTGCCAGAATGAATCACTTGCTGGCTCACGAGCTGATTTTGCGAATGATCTGAGACGAGAAATTAGAGAGCAAATGAAAGCAAATAAAAGTGATGAAGAAATAGTCAATTTTCTTGTTGCGCGATATGGTGATTTCGTTCTCTATAATCCGCCATTTAAACCAACTACAGTATTGCTATGGCTCGGTCCTGTCTTATTGTTTCTAGGAGCAATTCTTACTTTGATTCTATATCTAAGACGTCGTCGGTCGCTAGTTTCTGAAGAGCCGCAGCAATTATCTGAGAGTCAGCAGCTACAAGCAGAAACCTTAATTAGAAAAATAGAGAAGGAATAAAGAGGGATGACCACATTTTGGATTGTTGCGGGTGTTTTTATTGTTGCTGCATTAATGTTCGTTTTACCAACTTTGATCAAAAGTCGGCATGGAAAAATAACTACGCTAGAGCGCCAAACAGCGAATATCGCCATTTATCGTGATCAAATTGCTGAATTGAATGCGGACTTGAATAATGATGTTTTATCTAAAGAGCAATTTGAAAAAAGTAAACAAGAATTGCAAAAAAGAATGTTGCAAGACGTCAACATATCCAGTCCTGGACCAGATACTCATACATTACCGAATAATAATACGCGTAGTTTTGTGACTGCGATAATAATCGTGCTCGCGATTCCATTAACAGCAGTGTCTTTGTACATGGCAGTTGGTGATACGCGAGGGTTGTTACCACAATCGCAGCTTGCGAATGCAACACAATTTCATTCTGAAAATATGGCTGAAATGCCTCAAGGACATGCTGAGATTAAGTCGGTTGTTGATAATCTAGTAGCGCGTTTGCAAGATAATCCGGAAGATATTGAAGGATGGGTCATGTTAGGCCGAACCTATGCCATATTAGGTCAATTCCAACAAGCGAGCGCGACTTACGCTAAGTTAGTCGAGATGATTCCAGATAATGCGCAATTACTAAGTGATTATGCAGATGTGTTGGCTATGACAAATAATGGAAGTTTGGTAGGTAAGCCTGAAGAACTGATTATGCAAGCACTGAGCTTTGATCCAGATTACCCAAAGGCGCTTGCGTTGGCTGGAACAGTTGAGTTTGAAAAAGAAAATTATGAGCAAGCAGTTGGCTTTTGGCAAAGATTACTAGCGCTTATCCCCCAAGACTCTGAATTAGCGACTTCAGTGGATGGTAGTATCAAGCAAGCTAAGGCGCTAGCAACTAAAGGAGGAAAGGAAGATCATCCAGTACAGTTAGCTCAGAATTCGAAAATTTCAAGCGATCTTCCACACGATATAGCATCAGCAGATGAAGTTACTGTGGCAACAAGTGCTGTTGCGGCATCAAAAATATCGGGGAAAGTGATTATTAATTCTGATTTAGCGGGTAAAGTATCTGCTACAGATATTTTATTCGTTTTTGCACGGGCGAAAACAGGGCCTAAAATGCCTTTAGCAATTCTCAGATTAAACGCTAAGGATTTACCAGCAGCTTTCTCACTTGATGATAATATGGCTATGACACCCACAATGAAAATGTCTAGTTTTCCTGAAGTAGTCATAGGCGCTAGAGTAAGCAAGTCTGGTCAGGCAGTTCCGGTGAGTGGTGATCTAGAAGGTTTTAGTCAACCCGTTAAATTGGGCGATAAAGATGTTTTGATCACGATTGATCAAGTTGTCCCATAAGCAATTTACTATTAGTGCATATTTCTACGATGTTACTGACATGATATCCAATTTCGAGCTTGAATCTACTGGAGATAAAATTTTCCGGTTAACAGATTATCGTGGTAAGAAACTGGTAATTTATTTTTATCCAAAGGATGACACACCGGGGTGTACAACTGAAAGTAAGCAATTTAGCGATTTGTACGAACAATTTAAAGCGCTTAATTGTGAAATTGTTGGGATTTCGAGGGATAGCCTTAAGTCACACGAAAATTTCAAAGAGAAGCTAGAGTTACCATTTAATTTATTAAGCGATTCAAGTGAAACAATTTGTAATCATTTTGAGGTTATGAAGCTGAAAAATATGTATGGCAAGCAAGTCCGCGGTATTGAACGGAGTACTTTCGTGGTAGATGAGCAAGGTAAGCTAATAAAAGAATGGCGTGGAGTGAAAGTGCCAGGTCATGTTGAGGAAGTGTTATCATTTATTAAATCACTTTGAATTGGGATTTCATCAGCTTGATAATAAATGTTTGATTGATTCTTTTTCTTCAAGGAGTTCTTGGTAGGTTGTGAGCATTTTTGCTTTAGATCGACTACTAATCTCAAGTTCCTGGACAATTTTATAAGTACCATTTTGGCAAGTAACGGGAAATCCATAAATGACTTCTTCAGGTATACCATAACTACCATCGGAAGGTATTCCCATTGTTACCCAGTCATTTTCTCGGGTCCCGATTAACCAATCATGTATGTGATTAATAATTGCATTGGCTGCACTCGCCGCGCTTGATAATCCACCTCTCGCTTCGATAATAGCTGAGCCACGATTTTGCACAGTTGGAAGAAAATAATTTTCTATCCATTCGAAATCTCTAATAAGACTAACTATTCTCTCACCTTTAACTTCGGTATGATCAATATCAGGGAACTGAGTTGAAGAGTGATTGCCCCAGATAATCATTTTTCTAATTTCTGTAACCGGTTGATTAACTTTAATCGCTACCTGAGACAGTGCGCGATTATGGTCTAAACGGAGCATGGCTGAAAAGTTAGTCATCGGTAGCTTAGGCGCATTTTTCATCGCAATATATGCATTCGTATTGGCTGGGTTGCCGACAACAAGTACTTTTACGTTTGGATCAGCTACTTCATTGAGTGCCTTCCCTTGTGCACTGAATATTATGCTGTTAGCGGTTAACAGATCCTTACGTTCCATTCCTTTGGTTCGTGGTCGTGCACCCACTAGAATCGCAATATTTGCTTTATCGAAAGCGACAAGCGGATCATCAGTTTTGATAACATCTAGCAGGAGCGGAAAGGCACAATCAATAAGCTCCATAATGATGCCATTGAGAAAACCTTGTGATTCAGTAACATCCAGCAAACGAAGAATAATGGGTTGGTCATTACCAAGCATGTCTCCAGCCGCTATTCTAAACAATAAGCTGTAGCCAATCTGCCCAGCTGCGCCTGTGACTGCAATGCAAACAGGAGGTTTCATACTATCAATTTTTAATTAAATGTATTTTGTATAGTATATCGAAGTATCGTGGTTTAGTCAGGACTCAAAGCGATTTCTACCAAAAACTAATTGAACATTATTTATAGGTTTCTACTATCGCAATGCATACTGTTCAATCATTTTGTTTGATTGATTCTAAGCTAGATAATGATTCAGGGATGAAGACTTAGTCATGGTAGGGTGCATCGTGGTAAAGTTTGTGGGAAATGTTGTCTTCACTTAAGAGGTAGAGTGTGACTGAATTTATGTATCATTCAAAATCTAGAACGTAAGATACGTAATCAGTAATTTTCCCTGGGATGATATTCAACACGCTAAATGATTTATTATTTAAGGCAATACGTTAATATAGGTATAGAGAAAAGGACAACAATATCATGACATATACTCACGATCAGATTCTGCCAAAAGGTACACATATTGGTGTCTATGAAATTCAAGATAAGAAAGAAACGACGGCATTTGATATTACTTACCGTGCTTGGAATCATCATTTAAAAGAACAAGTTGAAATACTTGAATATTTTCCTCAGGAGCTTGCGTTACGTACTGATGGTAGTCAAGTTATCGAATGCAAGCTCCCATCGAATAAGGAAGATTACGACCTGGGCTTGAGAGCTTTTTTAGATCTAGGTAATGTACTTACTCACGTTGAACATCCGAACATTGCTACTGCTGAAAATATCCTGGAACATAACGGGACAGCCTACTTGATAATGCATCGTTATGAAGGTAAATCACTTTCTCGCATGCTAGAGTCGTCAATTGTTTTTGAAGAGACAGAAATCAAATTCATATTGATATCGATCTTAAACGCCTTAAAAAAACTGCATGAATGCAATTTTATTCATGGAGGAATCCAGCCTACATCTATTTTCTTGAAAAAAGATGGCGAGCCCATCTTAATGTGTTTCTTATCTGCTCGGCAGGTTATCGCAAAGCGGTTAAGTGAAGATGTTTCTGCCTTAATTACTGCGTATTCACCAGTGGAACAGTATGAACTTGTAGCAGAAACTGGACCCGCAACCGATTTTTATTCACTGGGTGCGACGCTATATCGGTGTATTTCCAATCAGGAACCGGTATCTGCGCAAGAGCGGTTAAATGCAATTAATCGAGGGGAGTCTGATCCTTTGATTTCGCTTTCCGAATTGCCAGGCTTAACTTTAAGTCTTCCAATCACGAGAGCAATCGATTGGATGTTGAAGCTTCATTATAGTGACCGACCTCAATCGGTGGTGGAGTTAATGGCGCTAATCGATAAAGTAATCACCAAGGATCAGGTGCAAGCAAATATTGCTGGTGTAGACGCCATTGATGGTTCTGATAAGCATAAGATAACTAAAAGTGGGTTGGGTTTGGCAATAGGAGTGAGTATTGCTGCATTCATTGTGATTGGATTATGGTTTAGTGAGAAAAAATCGGATTGGGTCGAGGAGAGAGAGGGTATTGATACCGCTGAGATAACCGAATCAATATTGCCAAATGAGCGGCATGCTAAAGATTTGGATAATGATCAATCAAGCAAAATATCTCCTAGGGATTCATTTTTACCGTCTGATAGTTCTTTAGAAGATGAAGATCATAAAGTAGAGAGCGCAACGGTTGAATCAGAAGTGAAAGGAAATCAGCAGCCAATCATGGCTAATTTGCCAGCAAAAGAATCAGCACAACCGTTGGCGGACGATTTGATTGATAAGAGTGTTATCAAGTTACATTTAAACGCTGCAGAGAAAGCTATGAGGGCTTCTCGTTTTACGACACCCGCTAAAGATAATGCATTTAAGCATTATCAGATGGTACTTGCTATTGATGCGCATAATGATATCGCCCAGGCAGGCTTAAGGAGAATTGTAGATCGTTATATCCAATTTATCGCTAAAGCCAGACTAGAAGGAAGGATGGCAGATGTGCAGCTCTACTTAGATAGAGCTGAAAGTGTGCTTCCTGATGATGTACGATTAGAAAAAATTAGATTGGAATTGGAGACTGCAGCACATTAAACGCATACTTAATCTAACAAATGGGAGGAGGAGGGTTACACTCGTTATGACTATAAGCGGGTGTAAGTAGTACTGAGGTTGTACAACAACCCAATTTGAATGTTTCAGTTGATCAACAGTTCATTGATCTTAAAAAAAAGCTTATGATTCATGAGTGTTGATTGACAAGGAATTTCAGTCTCAAAAAGCTCGACTAATTGATAGTATTCGCTAAAAGTTAGGAGAAAATTTGAGATGGCGATGAGATTGACAGTTTTAGCTTTGGTATTAATTTCTTTAGTTACGGGTTGTGCTTTTGGTGGGGACGCATCAGTAAATATACAAGGAACGTCAACGATAACAATGGGATAGGAAGCTGCAGGATCTGCAGTGTGCACTTACGGAAAATGCAATCACTCAAGAAGAATATGAGGCTGCGAAAAAAGCTTTACTTCGTCGTTTTAGATAATAGCTATAAATTTTAAATTATTATCTTTTTTGTAGCTGAAATTTGTTTCTCGATAGGATGATAAATCGATATTAATAAAATAAATAAAGGGCACATTCCCTAGTGCTGGAAAGGTTATTCATGGACAGGCTTGTGATTAAAGTGTATAGTTAATATGCTGCATCTGCTTCTGGTTTTTTTGTTTGTGATAGTTGGAGTTTATGCGGCTGCGGTAATGTGGGAAGCAGTACCGAAAAAAAGAATGGCGCTTCTGACTAGATAACATTGCGCAATTTTTAAAATTTATGGAGGGATATATGAATAATAAAGCTGTACAAGCAGTGATTGGCCTAGGGCTGCTGTGTTTTACTGCTTCTGTTGCGTTTGCAGCAAAGCATGATATTTCAAAATTGCCACGTGTAAAACAAACACTTGTTGCACCGCCGTTTGTTCCTGAGCATGATCAAGTTTCAAAAGGCCCTAAAGTGGTTGAAGTAACGATGGAAACTATTGAAAAGCAAATTGAAATTGCTCCTGGTGTTAAATACTGGGCATTGACTTTTAATGGTACGGTTCCTGGTCCGCTTATCGTTGTTCATGAAGGGGATTATGTAGAGCTTACATTAAAAAACCCTAAAACGAGCACAATGGCACATAACGTTGATTTCCATGCGGCAACAGGTGCATTAGGCGGTGCTCAACTCACATTGGTTCAACCTGGTGAAGAAGTGGTATTGCGCTGGAAAGCACTCAAAAATGGCGTCTTTGTCTATCATTGCGCGCCAGGTGGAACGATGATCCCATTCCACGTTATCTCTGGTATGAGTGGTGCGATTATGGTATTACCAAAAGATGGTCTAAAAGACAATAAAGGTAAATCAGTTAAATACGATCGTGCATATTATATCGGTGAGCAAGATTTCTATGTGCCTAAAGGTGCGGATGGTAAATACAAATCCTATGATCAACCTGCAGCAGGTATGGCTGATATCTTAGGAGTAGCTGCAGGCCTTATACCAAGTCACGTAGTGTTTAACGGTGCTGTTGGAGCCATAACCGGTGACAATGCATTAAAAGCTAAAGTGGGTGAGAAAGTATTATTCATTCATTCACAAGCTAATCGCGACTCACGCCCTCATTTAATTGGTGGTCATGGTGACTTAGTATGGCAAGGTGGTTCATTTAATGATCCTCCAATTACTAACCAAGAAACCTGGTTTGTACCCGGTGGAGCAGCCGTTGCAGCACTTTATGATTTCAAAATGCCTGGTCTCTATGTTTACTTAAGCCACAACTTAATTGAAGCTGTATTGCTCGGCGCAGCAGCTCATATGAATGTTGAAGGTGAATGGGATAATGACATCATGGAACAACTTAAAAAACCTGCAAGCTTTAACAAAGATGCAGCGATGGATCATTAATTCATAAAGAAACAGTTTAGCTTATTTAGAGAAAACGGCCCCCTACTTGGGGGTCGTTTTTTTTTATACTTCTTTTGTAATCATGGTATTAGCGAGTAGAGCTAGTTAGCATGGTATAATCCTAATTCAATCATTCAGATTTTATTTGATGGCAGTACCACATCTTACTACGGCCTTACGCGGACCAATTCTTGCGCTTGAAAAGCGTATTCTTGAAGCCATGCCTGCAATCGAGCACTGGTTACGAGGAAAATGGCAACAACATACCATTCCGTTTTATTGCTCGGTCGATTTAAGAAATAGTGGGTTTAAACTAGCGCCGGTTGATACGAATTTATTCCCGGGTGGATTTAACAATCTCAACACCGATTTTCTGCCACTTTGTGTACAAGCGATGATGGCTGCGGTAGAAGAAATCTGCCCAGAAGCGCATAGCATTCTTATTATCCCAGAAAACCACACACGGAATATTTATTATCTCCAAAATGTGCATGTATTAGAGCGAATTATGAGGCATGCAGGATTAAATATCCGAATTGGTTCCTTGATACCAGAAATCACAGAGCCTACACTGATTAATCTACCCGATGGGAATACGCTACTTCTAGAACCAGTCGTAAGGAAAGGAAATCGATTGTCGGTTGAAAACTTTGATCCCTGCGCTATTTTGTTAAATAATGATCTTTCAAGCGGAATTCCTGATAGCTTAAAAAATTTAGATCAAATTATTATTCCTCCAATTCATGCAGGATGGACCACACGCTTAAAGTCACAGCATTTCACGGCTTATGATCGGGTAGCACAGGAATTTGCGGAATTGATAGGTATCGATACATGGCTTATTAATCCCTATTTTAATTCTTGTGGGAAAATCGATTTTCACGAGGAGAAAGGGGTGGATTGTGTCGCAGCAACCGTAGATGAAATACTCAGTAATATTCAAGAGAAATATACTCAATATGGCGTCAAGGAAGAACCTTTTGTAATTGTCAAGGCGGATGCGGGTACATATGGTATGGGGATTATGACGGTAAAAGATGGTGCTGACGTTTATAAGCTTAATCGCAAGCAGCGTAATAAAATGGCTAAAATCAAAGAAGGTTTATCCGTGAGCCATGTTTTGGTACAGGAGGGTGTTTATACTTTTGAGAGCATCCATCAAGCAGTTGCTGAACCAGTAATCTATATGATTGATCGCTATGTTGTAGGTGGGTTCTATCGTGTTCATACCGGTAAAGGCATCGATGAGAATTTGAACGCACCTGGCATGCATTTCGTTCCATTAGCGTTTGATACTTCCTGCGTGCTTCCTAATCATGCAGCACTCCCAGATTCAGTTCCAAATAGATTCTATGCTTATGGTGTTGTGGCAAGGCTGGCTTTACTTGCTGCTGCTGTCGAACTAGAGCAGCATGCGCCTAAGCTGAATGCTTAAGCCTATTGAAGGTTATGGCTGATTCATCATGAATCTGGTTTTTATTATTGATCCCTTAGAATCACTCAAAGTTGAGAAGGATTCGAGTATTGCGATGATACAAGAGGCTATCATGCGAGGTCATCGGGTTCTAGTAATGCATCAAGGTGATCTGAGCTATGAAAATAATATCGTCATGGCCAGAGTGAAAGAGCTGAGACTCAAACAACCGGAAGAGATTCATACACGTTGGTATGATGAAGGTTCAGAAGAAAGGATTCCATTAACGCAATTTGATGTAGTGTTGATGCGTAAGGATCCACCTTTCGATATGGAATATATTTATAGTACCTACTTGCTTGAAATAGCGCAGCAACAGGGTGTATTGGTCATTAATAACCCTAAGAGTGTTAGAGACCATAATGAGAAGCTCGCTATTACAAAATTCCCGGATTTTATTCCTGCCACGATAGTAACTAGAAATGAACAACTGATTCGGGAATTCTTGAACCAACATCGAGATATCGTATTGAAACCATTAGATGGGATGGGAGGTGCTAGTATATTTCGTGTACATAGTACCGATCCCAATTTGAGCGTAATTCTTGAAATGATGACTCATTATGGAACTCGTACTATTATGGCCCAGCGATTTCTTCCAGAGATTGTGCTAGGTGACAAACGAATTTTACTCATTGCAGGAAAACCCGTACCCTATGCACTTGCGCGTAAACCAAAAGCCGGCGAGATCAGAGGGAATCTAGCTGCTGGTGGGATTGGCGTCATCCAACCTTTGACCGAACGTGATGCCCAAATTGCAAATACTATTGGCCCTATTTTAAATAATATAGGCTTGGTGTTGGTTGGACTTGATGTTATTGGGGATTCTTTAACAGAGATTAATGTAACGAGCCCGACCGGCATGCGGGAAATAACCAAGCATACAGGATTCAATGTGGCCGGAATGATGATAGACGCTTTGGAGGAGTTAGTAGGGTGATTGAATTCTGATATGTATGAAAGTAATTTCGCTATCGCGGTATATTAAAGATGATTAAACTTACTTTTTAAATGAGAAAGCAACGTAGGCAAAATAATAAAAACACAAATTAGGATATGAAGAATCCCTATTGCTAACACCATTCCCATGCTTGCTGTTCCCTGATGTGAAGATAGAACTAAACTACCAAATCCTGCCATAGTCGTAAGTGCACTGTAAAATATTGCAGACCCTGTACTTGTCTGTAGCAAACTGTTTTGTTTTTCTGCAGCATTCAAACTTCGGTAAACCATATGAATACTACTGTCAATACCAATACCGAGTAAGAGTGGTAAAGCAATTACGTTGGCGAAATTAAATGGAATATTGAGCAGTGTTGTTGTGGCTACAGTAAATAGTGCTGCGAGAAGTAATGGTAGGAGGGTTATTGCAACAAGTAACATATTTTTTCGTAGCAGTACATAGAGTGCCACTGTTACCCCAATTAAGGTAAGTACGAATGCATGGATAAATGCATCAACGACAGCTTCCCCTGCTTCAAGCATAATGGCGGGTGTACCACTAATTTGTGGCACATATCGCTGAACTGATCGAATGAAACGTTTCAGCGCATCGTTATCATTGAGATTTTCTGAAGGATAAACAGCGACGAGATAATCACTTGACTGATTGTTCCAGCGTTGACGTAATGAGTCCGGTAAAGATTCATCGGTAATGGAGCTTGCTTCAAGAGCAAGCTGGAGGCGATTGAGTACACTCGGCAGCTGACCGATAAGATCGTTTTGCAGCGCATTTAAGAAAAACTGTGTTTGTCCGGCAGGGAGTGTATGGATAAAGGTAAGTAGCTGATCAATTGAAAAGCTCAATTTTTTCCATGATTCAAGACCTAAGTGATCAGGTTTCTCAATAATTAATTGTTTGAGCTGATATTGTAAATCTTCGAGTACTTGATTAATCGAAGTTAAATCAGTGGGTTCAAGATTGCCGCTTTCAGGGTAGCGTTCGGTAAAGAATGTAGGTCCTAGCGTGAGTGAGATTCCTTCAATGATTTGAAGTTTTTCATCCTGTTGAGTTGGTATGAAATCAGCGATACTAACAACCTTATCAACGACAGGTAGGTTTGCTAGCAGCGCCGTCAGATTATTAGCTTCTTCAAGGCTTTTTGTAGTTGCCATCGATATCCAGGGTGAATGCTGCGTGTCAGCAAGTAACTCGCGAAAAGTCAGAACAGCTTCACCATTGGGAGCACTGAGATTCAATAAATTATAATCAAATCTAACTTGGTTCCATGTCGTGAGCGCAAGCACAAAGGAAAGCATAACTAACGTGTAGACCGTTTTAGGCCATTTCTGTGGGAGCTCTAGCCATTGTTGCGTTATTGATCTATTTTTGTGCTGCACATGATATTGAACTTTTGAGGGTAGGAAACGTTGCAACGCAGGAACGACAGTTAACGTAATGAATAAGCTGATAAACATGCCAGTTCCCGATATGATTCCTAGTTCAGCTATTCCGCGAAAGGTGGTTGGAATAAAAGCATAGAATCCAATTGCGGTTGTCAGCGCACAAACTAGTAGGGAGGGGCCGATATCATGAACGGCTTTAAGTAGTATTTCGATGACGGGTTGACCTGGGCGGCCTAATTCCTGGTACCGGAGTATCAAATGAATGGCATAATCTACCGCAAGCCCAATGTAAAGCGCAGCAAAAGCGATTGAAATTAAATTGAGATGGCCAATAGCTGCCGTTGTGAAAGCAGCTGTGATGACTAATCCAAGTAGCAAACTCACTAGCACGGTAATGATGGCACCTGCTGATCGTAAAGCAACAAAAAGAATGAGCGTAACGATGATGAGCGCAACCAAACCTGCATATTCAGCACCATGCATGGCACTTAGTAATTCTTCATAGGAAAGTGCAACTTCGCCAGTTATACGTAGTGTTGTTAAAAAATCATTTTCAAGATTGAGAGTCCGAAATGCCGCTCTTATTGCATCAATCGAATCTTTAGCTGCAAAGAGTTCGGTATAATCTAGCTTGGGTTGTAGGACGATGATTTCTTTGTAGCTACTTTGAGGGTGCTCATCATTAAATAATGCTTGCCAAGAAAGCGGTCTAGGGTTACTGGCGAGCCTTGCAGTCAACGTTGCTGAGATCCCATCTAGAATTGGATTCAATTGGAGGTCGCTGCCGTTACGAAATGCATCGATAGCTTCTGCCAGGGTTTGAATGAAAGTGAATAAACTTGGGTTCTGAGCGATCCTAACGATTAGAGGTTGTGCTGTCGCGAGCCGATCCGCTAAAAACTCGAGTTCAGTGATATTTTTATAAAGCAAGCCATTTTGTTCTAAGAATGGCTCTCCGGCTCCAAAATAAATATCATAAGCTTCGATATGCCCATCTTTTAAATAAGAGGTTAATCGGCTTGCTGCAGCATTGGCTTGTTCCGGTGTTGGCGCATCGAGTACCAGAATCAAGGTGTTATCATATTGTGGAAATGCTTTACTAAGTTTTGCGAGGTTTACACGAAAAGGTAGCTCCTCGGATAACATATCAGCCGTATCCGTTAGAACTTCTAGATTACGCGCAGTGTAAATACCACACACAATTCCAGTTATTAGTAAAAAGCACAAAATCCAAAAAGCGTTGCGATAGGAAAATGCTGCCCAGGCTACCAATGCATGTCCTTGATGTTCTTTATGCTTCACTGTATTTCGCTATATTGAGAAAATGGAAAATTGTCTCAGGCACTAAATAAAAAGCTGAGCGCTATAAAGTTGGAAGTAGTATTGATAGTCTTTCATATCCTGTGATATTACGCTTAGGCTGGCAGTAAAACTCTGAATTACTCACTGACGTAAAAGGCTAGACGAGTGAACGTTTTCGAGTGCGTTTGGAAATTAATTATGTTGCTCAGCCTGTATAATTTTTTGCTCTAACTGGGAAAGCAGTGCAGAGAAGCCGTCGCGATGGATGATCGCACTATATTCCGCCCTTTTTAATGCAAGATCGCTTACACCATCCGCTAGAATATTGATAATTTTCCAATTTTGGTTAGATCCTTGACGCATGACATAATCAAAATTAACTGCTTTGCCATCGGCTTGCATGAGTTGACTGCGCACGAGTACTTGGTCTTTAGGTAATGCGCGCTTCTCAATAAACTCAAATCGCTCTTGATCGTATTGATTAAATCGCTCTGCATAGGTGGCAATGCTAAGCTTACTGAACATCTCGGTTATTGCTTGGTGTTGTTCTTCAGTGAGTTTATTCCAGTGTGTTCCCAGCACCGCTTTAATTATTGCTGGCAAATCATGAGACCGTTGAACTACGGGTGCAAGGAGATCAAAGCGCCCTTGATAACCTAGCTCAGCCCCTTTTTGCATCACTTGAATCAGTGTGGCTTGTAACTCGTGGATTACTTGCTCTGGTGTTTCGTTTTCAGGCGGTTGTGAATAAGACAGCGCTGGGGGAAACAGCATTAAGCTAAAGACGATCAGATAGTGCAAAAGAATAAGATTATAATGAGATTTCATAGCGACGATTTTTCCATAAAGCACGTTCTCCACGCCAATATCTCAATGCGGATGTCCAGGTCATTAGTAGGAATAAACAACCGATAAGTGGTAATGTAACTACCCATAGCAATGAGCGGCGATAGAAACGGAGTGTTGGTATATAAGCAACGAATAAAGCTGCCCAGGTAAATAGACCGATCATGACGCCAAGTGATTCTTTCACTAAGAATGATCCAACTGGTGCAAACCAGAACAGGCTAACCATAAGAAGTGTGCATATTAAAAGCCAAAAGATAGAATAATTTAATTGTGTGTACGCTGTTCGTGCCACCATATTCCAAATTGGCAGTATCGTTTGATATTCTCGATGGCTTTTAACTGAGCGACTTAATCCAGTCCAGGTAAGGAAACCAGCTTGTTTAATACGGTTTGCTAGCGTGCAATCATCAATTAATGCATCTCGAAGACAATTAAATGCACCAATTTTATGAAGTGCCTCACGTTTTACAAGGATACAACCGCCCGCTGCAGCAGCAATCTTTGATCGGGGATTATTGGAAAGTTGGAAAGGGTACAGGAGTTTAAAGAAAAACACGAAGGCCGGCATTAGTAGGCGTTCGCTGAAATTACTCATATTGAGTTCCGCCATTAATGACACAAACGCCAACTGCTCATGCTCTGCTTTGTGCAGTAACGTGGCGACCATGCCATTATCGAGTTCGATATCAGCATCAAGCAGTAACACGTAAGATGTTTTTACATGTGCTAACCCCTGTTCAAGAGCCCATAATTTACCACTCCAACCTTCAGGGAGAGCCTTGCCCGAGATAACCGTTACTGGAAAATTTTTAGCTTTCTTACAGGTATCGTCTTCAGATTGATCATCAACGATGACAATCGGTAGATTTTCCCCCTGGGCTGACAGGGACCGTAGTGTTCTTTCAATTGAAGCGCTTTCATTTCGTGCCGGTATAAGAACCGTTACGTTACTTATTTGTTTAACGCTTAATCCGAGGTTAGACTCAAGGCGCTCCTTTGTGCTCGTTGGCTTCCAAGGTAATAGTACAATAATCCACCAAATAAAAGCACCGAGAAGTGCAAAACCAACGGTAAAAATTTCAAACATAATTTAAATAACGATATAGCGGGGACAGTTCTAGTGTCACTGTTCGATGTAGTGAAATAAAATTCTCCCCGGCTATCTATTTTTTATTTGATATATCTCCTGAAGAAGAAGCTTCTATTGCTTTTTGTTTTACAACCACAGGTATTGGGAAATCCTTGTGTGCATTACTTGTGTCGTTATTGGCGTTAACTTGCTGCGAAGGATCGGTTGCCATTGGGCCATCAGTTTTAGGTCCATTTAAACTGACACGCATTGCTTTGATTGGGTGTGCAAAAGTATCATTAATAGCAGTTGGTTCAAAGCCGCAGTGGGCCATGCAGTTTGCACATTTAGGGTTTTTTCCTACGCCGTATTTATCCCAGTTAGTATCTTCCATCAACTCACGGAAGCTTGATGCATAACCTTCATCAACGAGCAAATAACAAGGGCGTTGCCACCCGAATAAGTTACGAGTTGGATTGCCCCAAGCAGTACATTGATAACTTTGATTCCCTGCTAAAAAATCTAAATACAAACTGGAATGATTGAATTTCCAGGGACGTTTGCGTTTTTTACCTTCTTGAAAGATGGCGCGAAACAAGCGTTTGCTGACAGAACGTTGAAGGAAAACATCTTGTCGGGGGGCATGCTCATAGCTAAATCCTGGGGAAACGTTAATACCTTCAACACCTAACTCAGTAGCGGTGTCAAAAAAATCAGCAACTTCTTCTGCTGTTTCATTCTGAAAGAGTGTGCAGTTAACAGTTACTCTAAATCCGCGATCAAGTGCTTTCTTAATAACGGGAATCACTTTTTCGTATACCCCGTCACGGCATACCGATGCGTCATGACGCTCTTTATTGCCATCGAGGTGAATAGAGAACGTAAAGTAGGGGGAAGGTTTATAATCATCCATCCGATCGTCTAGAAGTAGTGCATTGGTACATAAATACACAAACTTCTTGCGCTGTATTATTCCTTCTACGATTTGAGGCATCTCTTTGTGAATTAGCGGTTCTCCACCTGCGATTGAAACAACAGGCACGCCACATTCATCAACAGCATCCAGGCATTCTTTAACGCTTAGACGACGTTTTAATGTTTCATCAGGATAGTCGATTTTTCCACAGCCAGCACAAGCAAGATTACATTGAAATAAAGGCTCGAGCATCAACACGAGCGGATAGCGCTTATTACCTAGAATTTTCTGTTTTAATATGTAGCTTCCCACTCGGTATTTTTGTAAAAAAGGGATACCCATTCAAATTCCTCTCTCTATTTTTGATGGTAAGATTATTCGTAATCCTAGCATGGCTGGCTAATAAACTGAAGTTTTAGCGGAATTAACATTCGATTATGGTGATTTAGCATAAACAAAAATGAGACACTATCAAAGCTGGAAGCGATTTTTATTGAATAAGCTATAAGAGATAGGTTGACAATCGAAACGAGCTTCATTAAGGAAATGGGCTGGGTCGGTTTTATTTAGTAATTTTGTAGCCATCAACTTAATTTCTTTCGCTTGCGCCGCATTCTTATCTTGTAATTAAGATAAAATAGCGGGAAAAACAGGATATGCCTCATGACTTTTCAAACGATATGCGCACTTTCTCCGCTTGATGGTCGTTACAATGCTAAAACTTCTGCTTTAAGGCCCTATTTTAGTGAATTTGCCTTAATTCGATATCGAGTCATCGTCGAAATTGAATGGCTTAAGGCTTTGAGTAACGAACCACTTATTGGTGAAATTTCTCCTTTCTCAGTAAAAATCATCAGTGAATTAGAAGGTTTGGAAAAAAAATTTTCGGTAGCCGATGCAGAAGCCATTAAGGCAATCGAAGCAAGCACTAATCATGATGTAAAAGCCGTCGAATATTGGCTAAAAGAGACTTTTTCTCAGTATTCAGACATTGTGAATGTGATTGAATTTATTCATTTTGCCTGTACTTCTGAGGATATTAATAACCTTTCACATGGTTTGATGCTCAAAAACAGTCGTGATGAAGTAATGCTGCCCATGCTTTATACACTGATCGATAAGCTCCAAACAATGGCACATCAATTTGCGAGTGTTCCGCTACTGAGTCGCACACATGGACAACCAGCAACGCCAACAACGGTGGGTAAGGAAATGGCTAATGTCGCTCATCGTTTAAATTATGCATGTGATCATCTAAAGGCGGTCGCTTTATTGGGAAAAATCAATGGCGCTGTAGGAAACTATAATGCACATATGATTGCTTATCCAAACGTGGATTGGGAAAAGTTTGCTCAAAATTTTGTAGAAAAGCTGGGACTGACGTTTAATCCTTTTACAACTCAGATAGAACCGCATGATGCGATTGCGGAGCTATTTGATGCGTATGCGCGCATAAACACGATTTTGCTTGATTTAAATCGTGATATCTGGGGCTATATTTCCCTTGGGTACTTCAAGCAAAAAATGAAGGAAAATGAAGTTGGCTCATCGACAATGCCGCATAAAGTAAATCCAATTGATTTTGAAAATTCTGAAGGAAATCTGGGTGTTGCTAATGCGTTATTGAGACATTTGAGTGAGAAATTACCTCTATCACGTTGGCAAAGAGATTTAACGGACTCAACGGTATTACGTAATATGGGAGTTGCGTTAGGCCATACATTGCTTGCTTATGATTCCTGTATAAAAGGTCTTAATAAGCTTGAAATTAATCTCATATCAATACAACGTGACTTACAAGATGCCTGGGAAGTGTTAGCAGAACCCGTTCAAATGGTAATGCGTCGTTTTGGGATAAAAAACCCTTATGAACGATTGAAAGCATTGACACGTGGAAAATCTGGTATATCCCAAGAAACTCTACATCAGTTTATACAATCGTTAGAGATTCCACAGAAGGAGAAACAACAACTTCTCGAATTGACTCCCTCGAATTATATTGGATTAGCAGAAAAACTAGCGAAAGGTATCCATTGTAAACATTAGGGTTGATAATTTTTTTTGAGAAAAAACTTGAAATTAGAAAAATGTGCCCCACATGACTGGAAAAATTATAGAGAGGATATATGCAAGAATCGCACAATTCATCATCAAGTGAACAAGAGCTTATTTCGATGAGTACAGAAACGAGTAGTACTAGTAACGCTGGGGATACGCTTATTTCTGAATCGGTAATTGAATCAACACCGAGCTTAGAGCAACTACTGAAGGACGCTGAACTAAAAGCAACTGAACACCATGATGCTTGGTTACGCGCCAAAGCAGATGCTGAGAATATTCGTAAACGTGCTCAAATCGATATCGCCAACGCGCATAAATATGCGATTGAGAAATTCTCAATTGAGTTACTTGCCGTTATGGATAGCCTAGATGCAGCAATGGCTGTGGAAAATATAACACTAGAAAATTTTAGAAATGGTGTTGAGCTTACCCATAAACAGCTGACCAATGTTTTTGAAAAATTTAATATTAAAGCGATAAGTCCAGTAGGGGAGAAATTTGATCCTCATCAGCATCAAGCGATGTGTATGGTCGAGTCGGAACTCCCAGTGAATACCGTGACACAGGTCATGCAGCGTGGGTATATGTTATTTGACCGAGTAATTCGCCCTGCCATGGTGGCTGTTTCAAAAAATAAAGAAGGTGCTTGAATTTTCTTGATGAACCCCCATTTCAGAATCTAATTTGAGGTAATTGAAATTATTTATTAAAGGACTAAACCAGAATGGCAAAAATAATAGGAATTGATTTGGGAACAACAAACTCCTGTGTGGCGGTAATGGAGAATGGTAAACCTAAAGTAATTGAAAACTCGGAAGGTACTCGTACCACACCATCGATTGTTGCTTATACGGAGGATAATGAGATTCTTGTCGGGGCTTCAGCAAAACGTCAAGCTGTGACCAATCCTAAAAATACCTTATTCGCAGTTAAACGATTGATTGGCCGTCGCTTTGATGAGGACATGGTGCAACGCGATATCAAGATGGTGCCTTATAGTATCGTTCGTGCAGATAATAGTGATGCATGGGTGGAAGTACGCGGAAGAAAAATAGCACCACCAGAAATTTCGGCACAGGTTCTGATTAAAATGAAGAAAACTGCAGAAGACTATTTGGGTGAGTCCGTGTCTGAAGCTGTTATCACGGTTCCAGCGTATTTTAATGACTCACAGCGGCAAGCAACAAAGGATGCTGGTCGTATTGCTGGTCTGGAAGTGAAACGCATTATCAATGAGCCAACTGCGGCTGCACTCGCATTTGGTATGGATAAAAAGGAAGGTGACCGAAAAATCGCGGTCTATGATCTCGGTGGTGGAACATTTGATATTTCTATTATTGAAATCGCTGAGATAGAAGGTGAGCATCAATTCGAGGTACTTGCGACCAATGGAGATACATTCCTAGGGGGTGAGGATTTTGACTCTCGAGTGATTGAATATTTGGTTGATGAGTTTAAAAAAGAAAGTGGCATTGATCTTAAGAAAGATATGCTCGCGTTGCAACGACTTAAAGATGCAGCTGAAAAAGCTAAAATTGAACTATCGTCAAGCCAGCAAACTGAAGTGAATTTGCCCTATATTACGGCAGATGCCAGTGGCCCCAAACATCTTGCGATAAAAATTACGCGCGCTAAATTAGAAAGTTTGGTTGAAGAGCTGATTGAGCGGACTATTGATCCATGTCGAACTGCAATCAAAGATGCAGGTTTATCTTTCTCGGATATCCATGATGTCATCTTGGTTGGTGGGCAAACAAGAATGCCTAAAGTCCAAGAGAAGGTTAAGGAGATTTTTGGTAAAGAACCTCGCAAAGACGTAAACCCTGACGAAGCAGTTGCGATCGGCGCTGCGATTCAAGGTGGCGTGTTGCAAGGTGATGTTAAAGATGTATTGCTGTTGGATGTGACGCCGCTATCGTTAGGTATCGAAACGTTGGGTGGTGTCATGACAAAGTTAATTCAAAAAAATACGACCATTCCAACAAAAGCAAATCAAGTGTTTTCAACAGCCGATGATAGTCAAACTGCCGTAACAATTCACGTATTGCAAGGTGAGCGTGAAATGGCTTCAGGGAATAAAAGTCTCGGTCAATTCAACTTAACCGATATTCCGTCAGCTCCTCGTGGTATGCCTCAAATCGAAGTAACATTTGATATTGATGCAAATGGTATTTTACATGTATCGGCTAAAGATAAAGCAACGGGTAAAGAAAATAAAATTAAAATTCAAGCGAGCTCGGGCTTATCGGAAGACGAAATTAAACGTATGGTCAAAGATGCTGAAACGCATGCTGAGGAAGATAAAAAAGCGTTGGAATTGGTTAATAGTAGAAACCAATGTGATGCCATGATTCATTCAGTTAGAAAATCACTCACAGAGTATGGTGATAAGCTTGAGGCTGATGAAAAAGCTAAGATCGGGGAAGCATTGAAAGATGCTGAAGAAGCGCTGAAATCAAATGATAAAGATATCATTGATGCCAAAACTCAAGCACTGACTCAAGCATCACAAAAGCTTGCTGAGAAAATTTATGCTCAGGATCAAACACAAAGTGGGGAGACAAAAACAGAGTCAACCGCTGAGAAAGGTAGTGAAAAAACAGTTGAAGGTGAAGTAGTCGATGCGGAATTTGAGGAAGTTAAGACAAAGAAATAAGTTGTAAGTTATTTCGAGCCTAAGCGCAGGGTATGCAAGAAAATGAGATGATGATTTCTTGCTTACACTGCGTTTTAGTTTTGAGATGAGCAATAACTATTCCATTAATACTCAAGGACAATTACGTTATACACATTTGGAAGTAATCGATCAGAGCACTCGTTGATTGATTGCATTCATGTAACAGGAAATTTATATGGCTAAGCGAGACTATTATGAAGTCCTAGGCATTAGTAGAGATACTGATGAGAATGAAATCAAGAAAGCCTATCGCAAGTTGGCAATGAAATATCATCCAGATCGAAATGCGGGAGATACGAAGGCGGAAGAAAAATTTAAAGAAGCCAAAGAAGCCTATGAAATATTATCTGATGTGAGCAAGCGCGCGGCCTACGATCAATATGGTCATGCAGGCATTGATACTAGCGCTGCTGGCGCCGGGCATGCACAAGGGTTTGGTGATGCATTCAGCGATATTTTTGGCGATATCTTTGGAACACGCGGAGGAGGAGGGCGCTCCAATGCTCACCGCGGTGCAGACCTTCGTTATAATCTAGAAATTACACTTGAGCAGGCGGCGCGGGGTTCTGAAACAAAAATTCGCATTCCGACGATGGCAATTTGTGATACCTGTAATGGTTCTGGTGCGAAACCTGGAACGACACCAAAAACCTGTTCAACCTGTGATGGGCATGGCCAAGTCAGAATGCAGCAAGGTTTTTTTTCAATTCAACAAACTTGCCCAAAATGTCATGGTAGCGGAAAAATGATCACATCTCCTTGTTCTGCTTGCCATGGAGCAGGGCGCATCAAACAGCATAAAACGCTAAATGTCAAAATACCTGTCGGTGTTGATGATGGAGATCGAATTCGATTATCAGGGGAAGGTGAAGCTGGAATTAATGGGGGACCTGCAGGTGATTTGTATGTGGTAATTCAATTATCAAGTCACCCGGTATTTCAGCGAGAGGGGAACGATTTACATTGTGAAATACCGATTAGTTTTGCAACGGCTGCTTTAGGTGGGGAGATTGAAGTCCCGACTTTAGAGGGGCATGCGAAAATCAAAATATCTGCTGAAACACAAACGGGTAAGATATTTCGTTTGCGGGGTAAGGGTATAAAAGGAGTACGCAGTAATTCGGCTGGCGATTTGTTATGTCATGTTGCGATTGAGACCCCTGTTAATTTGACTGCACGTCAAAAAGAGCTGCTACAAGAACTAGAAGATATTAGTCAGAAAGATAATTCTAGGCATAGCCCCCGAGCAAAATCATGGATGGAAAAAGCGCGTGAATTTTTTTCAGAGTAATTCCAGGGTAGGAAGTCAGTAGATTTTTCTAGGTGTTCTGGATTAGAGGACGTTGATTTGAGTAAGCTCCTGATGTGTTATTGATAAAACCCAGTAAGTTGTTTATTTAAAGACGGTAGTTGACAGATAACGATCACCCCTATCGCAAGCGATAAAAACGATGGTGGCACCTTCGACTTTATCGGAAATTTTAAGTGCAGCAGCAAGTGCACCCCCTGAGGAGATACCGGTAAAAATACCTTCTTCGCGGGCTAGGCGTCTTGTCATGGTTTCTGCTTCAGTTTGGGACACAAAGAGGATGCGATTAACGAGCGTTGGGTCGTAAATCTTAGGGAGGTAGTTTTCAGACCATTTTCTGATACCTGGTATTTGAGACCCTTCTTCAGGTTGTACACCAATAATATTAATGCCAGGATTAGCTTCGGCAAAATATCGTGCGCATCCCATAATCGTTCCCGTTGTGCCCATACTGCTGACAAAATGAGTAATTGATCGATTGGTTTCATGCCATATTTCAGGTGCTGTGCCTTCGTAGTGAGCTAATGGATTATCGGGGTTAGCGAATTGGTCAAGAATGAATCCTTGACCTTCATTTCGCATTTGTTCTGCAATGTCTCTGGCGCGTTCCATGCCACCCTCTTTAGGCGTTAGGATGATTTTTGCACCATAGGCGCTCATTGATTGGCGCCGTTCAATGCTTAAGTTCTCTGGCATGACTAAAATCATCTGGTAATTCATCATGGCAGCAGCCATCGCTAATGCGATTCCAGTATTACCACTGGTTGCTTCAATCAAAGTATCGCCCGGTTTTATGGTTCCTCGCTGTTGTGCGCGCATGATCATTGAAAGAGCTGGCCGGTCTTTGACTGACCCGGCTGGATTATTGCCTTCTAACTTAGCTAAAAGTGTATTGCTAGTTTTCCCAGGTATACGTTTAAGTTGTACTAAGGGAGTGTTACCAACATAATCTTGAATCGTTTTGAACATAGGTGAGTTTATATTTTTTGAAACACCAATAAAGAAATCGAATTATTACATACAGGGCACAGATTTGATAAAACATAGGATTAAAAAAGCAAAAACCCTCTGAAATTAAATTTCAGAGGGTTTTTGCTGATGCGCGCTCTTTTACTTAGAAGGCAGCTCTTCTTTTTTTACAACCATTTTTTCTGTATCAGGTGCAGCAGCAATTTCACCAACAATTAATTCATCACGGATTTGATCAATGGTACTTGGACCTACACCACTAACCTTTTCTAAATCATCAATAGATTTGAAATGGCCGTGCTGATTTCGATATTCTATAATGGCTTTCGCTTTAGCCGGTCCAATTCCTTTTAAAGCTTCGAATTCCGCTTCAGATGCCGTGTTGATATTAACGCCAGCGAAAACAGCGCTGTTGAATACAAAAAAGATTACTAAAAGTTGTAAAAATCTTTGCATAAAATCTCCTGTAGTAAAAAAAGATTGCCAATTGAAATGCAAATCAAGCGATCAAGAGGCCAAAATATATCGGCAGATTGTTATAGAGTTTTAGGTTGAGATGAAATAAATCAACTAAAAGAATCAAGCAATTCGGAAACGCGTTTGCTTTAAGATAAAAATTGTAAGCAAAGGTACTGCAAAACCAATAGCAGTAATAGTCATTAGTAATAAGCCTAATTGGCTATAATCAGCAGGAACAGCTACCTCACCCGTGCTAGCATCAATGACCTCTCGAGATATGATGAAAATTTGATTGATGTATTTTGTGCACAATTGAGAGGCCGATAGTGCAAGATTAGTAAAAGAAGCCATAACGGCAAAAAAGGTCGCTTTCAGTTTATCAGGGGCTGAATTGGCAATCCAAGCGAGCATTGGAATCATAGCGATTTGCCCTAAAGGTGATTCTAACGCTGTATCTACGATAGCGATAAAGCGTGCATCAACGATGCCCCCTGTTAATGTCGCAGTCCATTCATGTAATCCAAAGTACATTCCAATGATAGGTAAAGAGAGAATTGTGCCTGCAATTGTAAGTATTCCAATAATAAAAGCCATCGACCGTTCCGCCATAAAGCGTCGGAAGATAAACATGCCTGCAAGCGTTAAGGCAGAACCAATTAATGAAAGTGTTGCTAGAAATTGTTGATCAAAACCAAGGTGATCAATCATCCACCAAGTTGAGCCGGCACCTGGTCCAGGGATGGCTCGAAATGCAAATATTAGAATTGCGGTACCAACTAGCATATTGCGGGCTTCTTCGTCTAATTCACCTGAAATACGTCCTATTAAGAAGAGAACGATAGCCATGGATAATCCAAAAACGATCTCTTCTGCGCCACTAACACCCCCTAGTCCTACGCTTAGCGAGATGACGGTGAAGGCAGCGCCTCCTCCCAGAATCCACCAATTGATTGGAGGAGCGCCAGCGTGTGTATCTAAGAGAGCAATTGAATCTTCACGCCCGATTCCTTGTCGTATTAAGTGGGCGATATTTTTTCTTCTAAGATAGCTCGCTAGGAATACTCCACCCACAGACACAATGGGAATAATTAGCGCAAGTTGATAAATAAATAAGTAGGTTGCTAATTTTTCTGATTCAGATAGCGAGCCCATATCGTGCATCAGAATGACATTCAGAATCGAGACAAAAACTCCTCCACCTATAATTGCAACCCGACCCAGCGTTTGCATGGTGACATGCATTTGCTTGCGAGCCTCATGTGAAATTGCTTGCCCATTTGAATCTACTTTGGGAACAGCTTCAACGGTCATTGCGTCTGCAACCACATCCTGAAGCACGTAACCAATTGGAGCAAGTAATGCAGCTAGTACATACCAATTTTCGATTGGTATTATTTCTTGCATATCACTCGGATATCCAAGTAATCCAATCATGATTAATAAACTGAGCATGATCAAACTGGCGCCCAGATAGACAAGAAAGCCCTTCCATCGCCAAACTAGATCGACTAAATGACCAAGTGGCATTTTTAGCGCCCAAGGCAAAGCCATCCAGAATCCCAATGCGGCTAGAAATTCTGCTGACAGTCCCAGTCGCTCTTTGACATAAAAAGTACCAACAATACTAGTTAAACTTGAAATGCCGGCTGCTAAATAAACCATGAGTGGCGGCAGATAAGACAATTTAATTTCACGACCCAGCGAAAGGACTGCGTCATCAAGCCAACAATAAATGTGATTGAGAAATTTAATCAATTGAATTTTTTACGATCGTTTTAGGTTATAAATCAATTATCATTAGCTGGGTGGACGCTTACCCACAGTGACGCTGAGTGATTTCTCAGATTGATTTCGAAAGATAGTTAATAAAACAGTTCTGCCAGGGGGTAAAGCAGCAACCAAATTAAGTACTTCTGCAGAATTACTAATTTCATTACCATCGACTGCTTGTAAAATATCACCCGGTTTTATACCCGCATGATCGGCTGGCCCATCTTTAAGCACGCCTGTAATGAGGATACCCCCTAGTTTTTTTAATTTCAGAGACTCAACCAATTCCGGCGTAACATCGTGCATACTTACACCGAGCCAACCCCTTGTCACGCCCCCGGTTTCAATGATTTGCTTCATAATTTGTATAGCTGCACTAACAGGGATGGCGAATCCAATACCCAGTGATCCCCCAGTACGAGACCAAATTGCTGTATTAATACCGATTAGGTTGCCAGCGGTATCGGTTAGGGCGCCTCCGGAATTACCTGGGTTAATGGCAGCATCGGTTTGTATGAAATTCTCAAAGGTATTGATGCCCACTTGCGATCGGCCTTTTGCGCCTATAATTCCCATGGTTACGGTTTGGCCGACAGCAAAGGGGTTGCCAATTGCTAATACAATATCGCCTATTTTTGCAGATTCCGAGTTGCCGATGGTAATACTGGGCAGGTTTTCTAGATCAATTTTTAGGACGGCTAAATCACTTTCCGGATCGGATCCAATAATTTTTGCCTTAGCATTTCGACCATCCACCAGTGCAATTTGTATTTCACTTGCAGCTTCTACAACATGATGATTTGTTAGAATATAACCTTCAGAGCTGACAATAACACCAGAACCAAGGCTGGATGTTCGTTTCGTTTTGGGGCTGAAACGGTCTCCAAAAAAGAACTGAAACGCCTGATCATCCAACTGGGGATGCGTCGGCGATCGAACCTCTTTGCTGGTAAAAATATTGACAACCGAAGGCATCGCAGTTTCAGCAGCCGCATTGAAGCTATCAGGTATGATAGTAGGATTCACAGCAATATATTCTTTGATTGTGGCGATTTTTCCGCGAGGCGTCCATGGAAGTAATTCTGGTCGCAATGTGGAAACAACAAAAAAGATAGCTAGCAAAACAGTGACGGTTTGTGCAAAGATCAACCAGAGTTTATTCATTGGCAAATTCATACTTACAATAAAGCGAATATTAAATATATAACCGATAGGTTGGAACTAAACAATGCTGCAATACAATCTAGAAAATTATCTTAATCAATTACTGGAAATTTCGCGCTTTCGCGATTATTGCCCAAATGGACTTCAAGTGGAAGGGCATAAGCAAATAAATACTTTGATTAGCGGCGTTACGGCTTCGCTAGAATTGATAGAAGTCGCTATCGCTAGCAATGCTGATGGAATTCTTGTGCACCATGGTTATTTCTGGAAGGGAGAAGATCCTTGTATACGAGGCATGAAACATCAACGCCTTAGTTTGTTACTGGAACATGGGATTAATCTTTTTGCGTATCATTTGCCGCTCGATGCGCATTTAGAGTTCGGTAATAATATTCAATTAGCACGAAGGCTTGGTTTGCAGTACGATGGCCTTTTTGGAGAACAAGCTATTGCGATGCATGGGCAATTGGCTAATTGTATGATGCTCAGGGATTTTGGGAAGGTTATTGCTACTGCCCTGAATAGAGAACCATTGATTATTGGTGATCTATCCCAAAAGGTGCAACGAATTGCATGGTGCACCGGAGCGGCACAAGGTTGTTTTGAAGAAGCGATTCATGCACAGGTTGATGCGTTCCTTACCGGAGAGATTTCTGAGCAATATGTCCATATGGCCAGAGAATCAGGGGTTGCTTTTATTGCTGCAGGTCACCACGCAACGGAGCGCTATGGCGTTCAGGCACTCGGTATGCACATTGCAGAACGGTTTGGAATCAACCATGAATTTATTGATCTGATGAACCCGGTATGACTAGAATGCAATTGCATAACGAGATGCAACACTGGATTTAATGAGATAAACAGGTAGTGTTGCAGCGTATTGGGCTACTTTTAAGGTTTATCTTTGTCTTTCTTTTTTTTAGGAACTGTCCACCAAATAATGAAAAGAAAAAGCGCCAATGCAAGCGCTGCTTCAATAATTAATACCCACATATTATTTTCTTTATTGTTTTAATAAAATCGTAATAACAGCATACCACTAACCTGAATTTGATGAAAAGATACTCTTTTTTTAGTTTATTACTATTACTTGTACTGAGCGCATGTAAAACTGAATCGATCTCAACAACCAAGCAAACAACGACGACTCAACCAACTCCAAGCGTTACTGAGACTATCAATCAACTTAGATTGACGCAATGGACACAGTTAATCGGATGGGAAACGGATGAGTTATTGCCTGCTTGGAATACATTCAAGCAAAGTTGTGCTGTATTAAAGCATCAATCTAACTGGCAAGCAATTTGTAAGAAAGCTAGTATGCTTGAACAGGCGAATGAGCAAACTATCCGGTTATTCTTTGAAAGCCAGCTGGTACCATATCAGGTATTTAATTCAAATGGGAGCGATACTGGGATCATTACAGGGTACTATGAGCCCTTGCTGTGGGGAAGTAAAAAACCAACTGAGCGATATCGCTTCCCAATTTATTCACCTCCCGATGATTTGCTCGTCATTGATCTTGGTAACGCACTTCCTGAATTTAAGAATTTACAGCTTCGAGGGCGTGTTGAAGGTCGTAAGGTTGTTCCCTTCTATAGCCGTGCAGAAATTGAAAAGGGGATCGCGACTCTAAAAGATCGTGAATTACTTTGGGTAGATGATCGGGTAGCGCTTTTTTTTCTCCACATTCAGGGTTCAGGACGTATACAGCTTGAAAATGGGGAGATTATAAAGGTGGGCTATGCTGATCAGAATGGTCATCCCTACGTTTCGATTGGATCACTTTTGGTTCAGCGCGGTGAGTTACCTTTAGAAAAGGCTTCGATGCAAGGAATTAAACAATGGGGTGTGCAGAATCCAGAGAAATTAACTGAGTTATTGCATCAAAATTCTCGCTATGTTTTTTTTCGACTGCTCCCCGATACATTATCGGGTCCATTGGGTGCGCTCGGTGTGCCATTGACTGCAGGCCGGAGTCTTGCGATAGACCCTCGAGTTGTACCTCAGGGCGCTCCTGTTTTTCTTTCGACGACATGGCCTAATAGTGATAAGCCACTGAATCGACTAATGGTTGCTCAAGATGTTGGAAGTGCGATCAAAGGAGGGGTACGCGCTGATTTTTTCTGGGGATTTGGGAAAGAAGCAGAGAATCAGGCGGGGAAAATGAAGCAGAATGGTAAAATGTGGGTATTGCTACCCAGAGATATGACCATTCTGCCTAGCTCGAAATAGTTTTGGTTTTTTAAAAGCCGCCATCCCATTATGACGGAGTAAAGCATCAATTTTGGGTTCTCGCCCTCGAAATGCGATGAATGATTCTAGCGCAGGCCTACTTCCTCCCACGGCTAGAATCTCATTCCAGAAGCGATTACCGGTTTGAGCGTTGACAATATTACCTGGATTGGTTTCCTCAAAAAGACTGTACGCATCCGCTGATAAGACCTCAGCCCATTTGTAGCTATAGTAACCGGCAGCATATCCCCCCGCAAAAATATGCGCAAAGCTATTTGGAAAACGACTGAAAGCGGGTGGAATAACAACTGCTACTTGCTGCCGAACTTCATCAAGTAACGTTAATACTGTTTTTTCGCCATTTGGATCGAAATCGTAGTGCAGACGCATATCGAACAGCGCAAATTCAATCTGACGTAGTGTTTGTAAACCACTCTGGAAATTTTTGGCAGCTAGCATTTTGTCAAATAACGCACGTGGGAGTGGCATTTCGCTTTCGATATGAGCAGTCATTTGATTTAATACGTCCCATTCCCAGCAAAAATTTTCCATAAACTGGCTTGGCAACTCGACAGCATCCCATTCAACCCCGTTGATTCCAGAAACTGCTAAATCTTCAACTTGAGTCAGTAAATGGTGGAGGCCATGACCAAATTCATGAAATAGAACAATGACTTCATCATGAGTAAATAATGCTGGCCGTAGCTGACCATTTTTGTTTACCGGTGCTGAAAAATTACAAGTTAAGTAAGCAACCGGTATTTGTAGGGATGATTGCCTATTTTCTTGCTCGATACGGCGTCGAGTGATTGCATCATCCATCCATGCGCCGCCGCGTTTACTGGGGCGTGCGTAGAGATCAAGGTAAAACTGTCCGATCAAACGACTTTTTGCATCATGTATATCAAAGAATTTCACATCGGGATGCCAGCGCTGTATCGGACACGAAAGACTTGCTTCAGAAATAGTAATTCCATACAGTGTTTCAACCAACCGAAACATTCCCGGGAGTACTTTGTTTTCAGGAAAGTATTGTTTAACTTCTTGGTCTGAGAAGGCGTAGCGTTCAACACGGAGCTTTTCGCTCGCATAGGCCAAATCCCATGATTCGAGCTTCTCGAGCCCAAGCTTGGTTTGGGCAAATGTTTTTAGTTCGGTTAAATCACGTTCTGCATAGGGCCTGGCTTTTGCAGCTAGTTCATGTAAGAAATCGAGGACTTGTTGGGGTGATTCAGCCATTTTGGGAGCTAAAGATACCGCTGCATAACAATCGAAGCTCAGTAGGTTAGCTTCTTCCTTACGGAGTTTTAGAATTTTGTTGATGAGCGGCATATTGTCCCAACTCGATGTGCCATGCGCTAGGCTATCGATTTCACTTGCGCGAGTTTGGTAGGCTCGATACATTTTTTCACGTAAGTCGCGATTATCAGCATATTGCATGACTGACAGGTATGAAGGCGCGTGCAAAGTAAATTTCCAACCCTTTAATGGATCAGGTGCTTTTTCAGCAGCGTCTTTGGCTGCTAAAAGTGCGTCTTCTGGAATACCTGAGAGCTCATTTTGCTGAGTAATAATGAGATAAAAGTCATTGGTTGCATCCAGGAGATTGTCGCTAAACTTTGCAGATAAAGCAGATAATTCTTCTTGAATCGAAAGAAAGCGTTTTTTGTTATCAGTAGTGAGTTCTGCGCCACCCAATCTAAAATCACGTAATTGATTCTCAATAATTTTCTTTCGAGCATTATTGAGGTCGTTAAATTCTGGGCTACTCCGTAATTGCTTAAGTTTTTCAAATAATGCTTGGTCTTGTGATAATTCTGCAAAATACTGCGTTACTTTGGGTAGATTCGCATTATAGACTTCGCGTAGCGCTTGGCTATTCATCACTGAGTTTAAATGTGATACTTGACCCCAAGCTCTGGATAGTCGTTCATTGGCATCAGTCAGTGGTTGAATAAAGCTATCCCAAGTGGCGGTAACGGATGTACGAGCTTGATTGGCAATCGATCGACATTGTTGTAGCAATGTTTCAATAGCAGGAGAAATATGCTCCGGTTTAATATCCACGAAACGGGGCAAGCCAGTAAAATCAAGTAAAGGATTCATAGCAAGGTGCTTAATAAAAATGATTTAAGGGATAACTTAGTCAAGGTCGACCGGGTAGCTTAATGACTACGTTGGTAAATGATATTACCATTGACCAACGTATATTTAACACAACCAGGAAGCTCCATACCCAAGAAGGGAGTATTCTTACCTTGGCTCTTAAGGGTTGTCGGCGTCACTTTCCAATAGATTTCAGGATCAAAGATACAAATGTCTGCTGCTGCGTCCAGGCTAAGATGCCCAGCATCAATCGCCAATATGCTGGCTGGGATCTGGGTAATGGATCGCAGAGCGTCCGTTAATGAGAGATTCATTGAACTCGCCCATTTTAAGGTAAGTGATAACAGAAGCTCCAATCCACTGGCACCTGCTTCCGATTCTCCGAAAGGCAGAAGCTTAGCGTCATCATCAATGGGTGCATGGTCAGAGCAAATTGCATCGATCGTCCCATCGATCAAGCCTGCTCGCAACAAATCTCGATCCTGCGAGTTTCTTAGTGGGGGAATAAGATGGCAATTAGTATTAAAAAAACCAATATCCATTTCAGACAAATGGAGATGATTAATAGAAACATCACACGTGATCGGTAATTTTTGTTGCTTAGCGGCGCGAATCATGGCTACGCTTTCAGCACTTGAGATACGGCAGACATGGACACGTACCCCAATTTCACGAACTAATAGAATAATATTAGACAAAGCGATAGTTTCAGCACACACCGGAATAGGCGATAACCCGAGTCTCGTGGCAACTTCGCCATCATGTGCAACTCCTTTATTCACGAGGTTAGTTTCTTGAGGGCGCAGCCAAACACTAAAATTGAAGGTTGATGCATAAAACATCGCTTGTCGCAATACATGAAGGTTTGTTATCGGCTCATCCGCGTGACTAAATGCAACACACCCCGCATCCCTGAGCTCCGCCATCTCTGTGAGCTTTTCACCTTTTAGTTTCTGAGTGAGCGCCCCGATTGGATAAACATGGATATGATTCAGGCTTTTAGTGCGATGCTTTAACATTTCAACTAAACCGGGTTCATCCAGTGGCGGATCTGTGTCAGGTGGGCATGCAAGGCTAGTGATGCCGCCTGCCGCTGCAGCATCCAGCTCTGATTCCAAGGTCGCTTTATATTCAAGCCCTGGCTCTCGTAGCCGCGCAGATAGATCGACTAACCCAGGACAAACAACACAATCTTTGGCGTCGATAACGAGACAATTTGCAAACCCTGTAGGAATGCTGCCGATTGCAACAATTTTACCTTCAGCGATACAGAGATCTTGAACCGCATCGAGTTTATTGCGGGGATCGATCAAGCGTCCATTTTTGATGAGCAATTTCATAAATTCGTGGGCTATCTATCTTAGTTAACACGCATTTGAAGGAGAGCGCTGTTTTTCATCAGTGAAATTAGAGTAAGGCGTACTAGTTACCGGCCAATATGGACATGACTGCCATTCTGACCGCAATACCAAAAGTAACTTGCGGTAAAATAACCGATTGCTTACCATCGGCAACCAAAGAGTCAATCTCGACACCTCGATTCATTGGACCAGGATGCATAACAATTGCATCGGGTTTTGCTTTCGCTAATTTTTCAGGTGTTAGGCCATAATACTTGAAGAATTCCTCGCTGCTCGGTAAGCTCGCACCCTGCATGCGTTCATTTTGCAAGCGTAGCATGATGACAACATCGACATTACACAGCCCTTTTTCCATATCATGGTAAACATGAACGCCTAGCCGCTCAACTTTGTTGGGAAGTAATGTTTTGGGGGCGATAACTCGAATTTCCGGCACACCGAGTGTACTTAAAGCATGAATTTGTGAACGAGCTACTCTCGAATGCAAAATATCCCCAACAATTGCTACGCGTAGATTATGAAAATCATGTTTATAGCGACGAATTGTAAACATATCGAGTAGCGCTTGGGTTGGGTGAGCATGACGGCCATCACCCGCGTTAATGACATGAATATCGGGTTTTACATGACTTGCAATCATATGTGCTGCACCGCTTTGTGAATGGCGAACGACAAACATGTCTGCATGCATTGCTGATAGATTGTTGACGGTATCTAATAACGCTTCACCTTTAGTTTGGGCTGAAACGGCAATGTTTAGGTTAAGGACATCCGCAGACAATCGTTTAGCAGCAATCTCAAATGTCGTTCGAGTGCGGGTGCTGGGTTCAAAAAAAAGATTAAATATCGATTTACCCCGTAACAGTGGGATTTTTTTAATTTCTCTTTCCGTAACGCCAGTAAAGGATTCAGCGGTATCAAGGATTTGAGTCAGAATCGAAGTCGGCAAGCCTTCAATCGTTAGTAAATGAAGTAACTCACCGTTTTTGTTAAGTTGGAGTTGGTGATTCATTCTGTTGACAGCTTTACATCTAATAAGCTTAAACTGAGTTTTCCATCTAATTGTTGTTTAAGTTCTAACATACTATTGGCGGGTAACGATAATGCAGCCCCAATATATTGAGCGGCAATGGGTAGCTCTCTTCCTCCTCGATCGACTAAGACAGCCAAATGAATATTGGCGGGTCTGCCGTAATCGAAAATTTCGTTTACAGCCGCTCGTATCGTTCTGCCGGTATAAAGCACATCATCGATTAAAATGATGTGGCTATTCTCAACTTCGAAGGGAAGAGCAGAGGGTTTGACCTGAGGATGTAAGCCAATTTTACTATAATCATCCCGGTAAAATGAGATGTCGAGGACACCCAAGGGTATTTTCAACCCAAGTGCTTGGTGGATTCGCTGTGCAATCCATACACCGCCCGTATGGATACCCACCATCGCCACTGATTCATGCGCAATCGGCGTTAATTGCTTGATGAGTGCAGCGAGTAAAAACTCTGCATCAGGGAGTCGTTGGGACATGATCGAAAAAAGATTGAAGAATATGTTGTGCTGCAATTTGATCGATAAAATGGTCTTGTTGTTTCCGATTGATACCTAATTCATCGAGCGCAGATCTCGCACTCCGAGTCGTGTAGCGTTCATCGACCATAACGACATTGATTCTATAACGACCTTCTAAGCGTCTCGCAAACAATTTGCTTAATCGAGTCATCTCATGTTCTGTGCCATCATCATGGAGCGGTAAGCCAACAACCAATAACTTAGGTTCCCAGGCTGTAATGAGTTTTGAGATCGCATCAAATTGTATTTTAGTTACATGACTCTTGATCGTGGTTAGCGGATGCGCCAACTTTAGCTCGCTTTCACCGATAGCAATGCCGATATAGCGCTTTCCGAAATCAAAGGCTAATACCGTTCCCTGGAAACCATTCTTGGGATCGTTAATCGTGTTTAAAGTGCTTACCGAGCTACTCGTTGCCATTGGACCTAGCATATTATCGTGTACCTAACTTACGCATGACCGATTTGGTTTGATAGATTAGAAAAATTAATTCCAAGCAATTTTATCGCTGCCGGCAATCGTTCTTCAATCATCATTTCAAAAATGATGCGATGAGCAGCAGGGACCGTAAGCCAAGCATTTTGCGCTAATTCTTGTTCGATTTGACCTGGAGCCCATCCGGAGTAGCCGAGTGTAACAAGCATTTCATCAGGTCCTTCACGGTTTGCAATGGCATGAAAAATATCAACCGAGGAAGTTAAGCCCACTGTTGGGTTAATGGCAAGTGTCGATTTCCAGTTTCCAATGGGTTTATGCAACACGAAACCGCTATCGATTTGTACAGGGCCACCAAACAATACTATTTGTTCTTTAGGCAATGCATCAATCCGAGGTATACCAAGTTGGTCAAAGAGTTTCTCTAACGTGAGGTCAGTGGGGCGATTGATGACTAATCCTAATGCGCCACGCTCATTATGCTCGCAAATATAAGTCAATGTTTTGGCAAAAAAAGGATCAGCCATATTGGGCATGGCGATAAGGAAGTGATCCGTTAAATTAACATTTTCCATTGCTTCAACGCTCAAAACATACTGTTACGATTGCTTAGATACCATTGTTCATTAAATCCAATATGCAGTTTTCGTCATTACTTTTGAACTGGCTTTCATCGCCAATTTGACGGGTAAAGGCAGTTCGGCACCGCCATGAGAGACTGCCATCGTAGCATGGCAAGCTTCATCGGTTTTCATTTGTGTGACAATCGCGCGACTTTTTTCATCTTGGGCCGGTAACTGCTGAAGGTGGCCGGCTAGATGCTTTTCAACTTGATGCTCGGTCTCAGCCAGGAAACCAAGATTCCACTTGTCTCCTAGCATACCAGCGACGAGACCAATTGCAAATGATCCACCGTACCATACGGGATTGAGTAAGCTTTTACGCCCGCCTAATTCAGCGATTCTTCGTTCTGTCCATGCGAGATGCTCGGTTTCTTCTCGAGCCGCTTTGGACAGTGCTTTTTGTACTACTTGATTACGCGCGGTTAACGCCTGGCCCTGGTATAACGCTTGCGCGCAAATTTCTCCTACATGATTGACCCGCATCAGGGCGATCGATTTCCTTTTTTCCAAGTCCGTTAGATCATGATCTGGCAGGCTGTCTCCTGGAACTGGGCGACAGCTCTGAGCTGGTGCAGCAAGGGTGCGTAATGCATTATCCAGTCCGATGATAACGCGATCGATATTGAACATGGCTTCCAAGCTCCTTTTCCAAAAAATAATTTCTGATCATTGTATACTCATTTGCCGAGCGAGCAAGGTTACTGGATGTAAAACTTCAATGCCATTTTGCGATTCATTCAATTGGCTTGCAATATGGAATGCGCAACCAATATTGGATGTGACAAGATAGTCGGCATTGACTGCAAGCACGTCTCGTATTTTATGGTTTAATAAAGCCGCTGCCATACTGGGCTGATCGAGGAAATAAGTCCCAGCCGCACCACAACATTGATCCGGATTCGCTAATTCCTTCAATTCAATTCCTGGGATATGGGCTAGAATTTTTGAGGGAAATTGAGATCCCCGTATAATATGACGCAAGGTACAGGGATGATGAACCGCAACACGCTTGGGTAAGGGGCTGAACTGAATCTCACTAAAGTCTTGCTCTGCAAGGAATTGATTGATATCCATCACGGGGATTGAGAAAACATTGTTTTCCATTAAATGAGCGCCACAACCCGATGCTGTCGTGATCAATGCACTGAGATTCAAGTTCGAGAAAATTTGTTGATTCTGTTGCAGCAAGCGTTCCGCATGAGAAAGCGCTCCCCGATGCTGATATAGCGCGCCACAGCAAGTTTGTTGCTGAGGAACATGAACCGAATAGCCCAATTGATTCAATACAGCGATCGCAGATAAATGGGTTTCTACATCGATTAAGCGCGCAATACACCCTAAAAATAACCCAACTTCACCGTGTTGCTTACCGATTGCTGGATAAAAGGGTTGCCAGCGCTGATAAGGATAGCGAATGCGGGGCAATTTCGAGAGCAGTAATCGAAATGGCGTTGCTTTGAGCGCAGGCAATCGCAGCAGCCAATACTGTAGACCCAGTTGCTGGAATAATCTGACAAACGGCCGAATGGTATCAATGCGCCAAGGCTGATCAATCCACACCCGCTCAAGCCAGTTTCGTATCTTATATGCGGTATCTGTTTTTTTTACCGATGCATTCAAAATTTTGCCCCGAGCCTGGTCAACCAGTTTTCCGTAGGCGACTTTACTCGGGCATACATATTCACAAGCCCGGCAAGTTAAGCACCGATCGATATGCAAGACAAAGCGTTCATTCATTGGAATGTGTTGTTTCATCACCCCGCTAATCATGGCGATTCGACCCCGTGGCGAGTCAGCTTCAGACATCGTCAAGCGATAAGTCGGGCAATGTGGCAGACAAAGTCCGCAGGCAACGCATTTATCCGCTTCAGCGATTAGGTCAGCTTTATTCAAGGGCTCAACTGAAACCGGCAGTGTTTGCAATTTGATCGATTCCATACATAAAATTTGATGATGTTTTGCTGTTTTAACAGCATCTAATAATCCTATTAGGATTGATTTTAGCTGATTCCTATACGCACAAAGGTACACTTCATCAATCGTAAGTCAGCGCCTAACGCGTGCTTTACATTAAGTTAGGCGTATCCTCGTGGACGACTCCATTGATTGTAACTTTCCAAAAGCAACCAATACGAAGGTCAAATTTATCAGGCATTGGGATTATCGCATGGTTCCCACGCATGTTAATTCACGTTTCAACACATTTTGTCTTGAGCCAAAATTCACAAGCAGAAGCTTGTTTTCTATGGGTTGGTTTGTGATTTTGATTGGGCGGTATATCAAATTTTGTTATGATAAAAACCAATCGACATAATTTCATAGTGATAAGGAGATCGCATGCAATTTACCGTGTTAGCTTTCATTTTTGACGCAATATATTGCGTCATTTCGGACGTCTAATTCTAGTTATGCAGAAATAGGAGAACCATTTGAATTTTGTTCAATATGATTTGGGGAATCGAAAAAACGGCGAGATTGTGGAAGTGGCATTATCAAGCGGTGCTAATGTGCGCCTAATGACAAACTCCGAGTTTTCAAATTACAAAAATGGAAGAAGTCATCGCTTTATTGGTGGTTTAGCGAAGCGTTCACCTGTACGATTGCAAATAACTAGCTTTGGTCATTGGTATGTTGTAGTTGACATGCAAGGGCTAAGCGGTAGTACAAAGGCATCGGTTCGCGTTCTCCCTGGAATGCTACCTGAAATACAGGAACGTCCCTTATCTGAAATTCCAAGTCTCGTTCGTGAAAGCATTCCTTCACCCATAGAATCCGGTGGAGAAACACATGATGTGTTTATTTCTCACGCATCAGAAGACAAAGATGATTTTGTTCGCCCATTAGCTAATGCCTTAATACAGCAAGGGTTAAATGTTTGGTATGATGAAATGACTCTTAGAATCGGAGATAGCTTAAGGCAAAAAATAGATAAAGGTCTTGCAAATAGCAAAGTTGGCCTCGTCGTACTCTCGCCGTCTTTTATCAAGAAGGGTTGGACAAACTATGAGCTTGATGGAATCGTGACAAAAACAGTATCTGGCGAACAAGTTCTACTTCCTATTTGGCACAACATCACAAAACAACAGGTTGTTGATTTTAGCCCATCACTCGCTGACAAAGTTGCCCGGAGTACCGCAACTCATACCATTGAAGAAATCGCACAAGAAATCGCTGAGCTTTTACGTTCAAAAGCATAACATGGCGCTCAACCGGAACGCGGGTTATAAGGCAGTTTTGTTTTTCGGCTTTCCGGGCCGCGCCCGGTTAGCTCTACGTTAGCGAATCTAGACCAAAGGAGGTATGAAATGGAAGTTCAGCTGAAATTACGGCAAGCATTCGAATCCGGACTCAAAGCTGAGTTTGGTTCTGTAGTTGGGGAAATTCTTGGCGATAACATTGGGTATTTCCCACGTACCGGACTTGAGCCCGCTGCGTTAACCAACATGCGAGACGTGGATGGAATAAAGATCGAAACTGCCGTCACCTCTCGCAACGTCGATGGAGGAACCCTGTTACTAATTCGCTCAAATACAACGGCCTCTGCACTTCTCCTTGATGTAGTTGAAATTCAAAGATGGGCATCTCTTGGTCTTGAGTGGTGTCAAAAGGTACAGGGTGGAGGTTGGCCCGGTACAGAGCCTGAATGGCGCTGGATACTTGAACACGCTGAAGAGTATTCGAACCTAGTGATAGAACTAAAGAAATTCCTCGGGCACGTGTAGTCATTTCGCTAACCCGGCAGTCCACACGGAAGCCGCGAAACAGACAGGGCTCTAGATCTTACTTTAATCTCTATCGGGTTTAATTTCTCGCTCCTTGGGAGCGTAAGTTGGTTGAAAACCAGCAACTTGAAGAGCGATTTAATACCTCGCAGCTTGGGTGGGGGTGCTTTATTGCAAATCAGTTTTGGGAGGGGTGAGCTAGGCTTCATCCCTCCCTTGACTAATTAGTGGATTGTGACGGCTGATGGCTGATCGCAAATCAAGTTTGCGCAATAATTTTCATGGATACCATCTAAGAATTTCCATAAAGCATCACAGGCGCGCTGAGTAGCTGCTAGGACGGCTGCTTGTTTTTCAGGCGTATCGGCAAACCGTTCAATGATTGACCATTCTGCCTCAGAATGATAAATATCAGCTTTCTGGTGTACTGAGAAAAATTCGTAATCTTTGGGATTATTCATTCCATAGAATTTTGCCAGCCCTTCAATTTTGACCGCTGCAATGTCAGGAACTTGTGATTCAAATGCGTGCAAAGCAGCCAACCCAATATAGAATGGGCTATTCAAGCAAATATCACGGAAGGTTGAAACCAAGTTGTCAGTTTCGGGTAGTGCAGGAGCATTTGCTAGACTTTTATCATTTGCGCCCAAGGCGAATGCAAACGCTTTCCACAACGCAGGATGATTGCCTGAGCCATGTTCTTCATCGATGAGATTTTTAAGCACTTCTTGACGTACACTAATATCTCCGCAATTTTCCTCAGAATGACCATGCGGTGTATTGAAGTGTACTGCACTGAGATAGGTTGGTTCAGCTAATACATTGTAAAAATATTGCTCTGCATAATGACGCAGTTGTTCTTTGGTCAGTTTTCCTTCAGTCCAGGCAATATAGAAGGGGTGTTTAAGTAAGTGCTTATTGTTAATAATCGCGCTAACTTTATGTTTAAAGATCGTATTCGTTGTCATAGTTATTCCTTAAATATAAGAAGTAGGGTCAATAAAGAAATATCATCCGCAATCATCGCTAAATAAAGCTAGTAAGTCAATCTCGTCATGCAAATTCGATAAGGTTATGGTTTTTCCTTTTCTAACGCATGAATGATTCCGCGCAATATATTCACTTCCTCCTTTTCCAAGGTGGTTCGAGAAAATAAACGACGAATTCGTTGCATGAGGCGTTTGGGTTGCTGTGGGTCTAGAAATTTGCTAGTGATCAGGGCCTGCTCAAGGTGTTGATAAAATAGCTCAATTTCATTGAGGCTGGCAAGTTGCTGCGCTTCATGTCGTGGAGATTGATTTTCTGGGTCGATTGCAGCCATACGCAATTCGTAGCACATGATTTGCACAGCGGCTGCCAGATTAAGTGATGCATAGGCGGGATTGGCAGGAATATGGACGGTGAGCTGGCATTTGGTAACCTCCGCAGTGGTTAGCCCAGCACTTTCTCTTCCAAAAACTAGCGCTACGGGTGATTCTGTAGCGATTTCAATCAGTTTTTGGGCTGCCCGTCGTGTATCAAGCACTTGATGCGTTAAATCACGAGCACGCGCTGTCATCGCGACCGCCAATACGCAGTTTTGTAGTGCAATATCAAGTGTTGAGCAAATCACTGCTTGATCGAGAATATCACGAGCGTTGGTTGCGCGGACATTGGCTTCATTATCAGGAAACGATTTGGGGTTGACTAGATAAAGTGAGCTCAACCCCATTGTTTTCATGGCGCGCGCTGAACCTCCAATATTACCAGGATGACTCGTATGACTGAGCACAATTCGGACATTATCAAGCGGAGCGTGGTGAATCATATTAGAATATTAGATTGTCGAATTTATTGAACAATTAACATGCATCCAATGCTTACCATTGCAGTGAAAGCTGCGCGCCGTGCAGGCAACATTATTAATCAGGCGTCTAGAAATTTAGATATTTTGAACGTTACACGCAAATCACACAGTGATTTTGTCAGTGAGGTTGATGGTGCTGCAGAGGAGGCGATCATAAAAATATTATTGGATGCGTATCCGGACCATTCTATTCTAGCAGAAGAAAGCGGCAGTCAATCAGGTCAAAAGCAGTCTGATTATCAATGGATTATCGATCCATTGGATGGGACGACTAATTTCTTGCATGGATTTCCAAAATATTGCGTGTCAATCGCGTTATTACATCGCGGTGTTTTGTCACAAGCTGTTATTTATGATCCGGTTAGCAATGAGCTTTTTACTGCAAGTCGTGGTCGCGGCGCTTACCTAAACGACCATCGGATCCGCGTTAGTAAGCGAACGAATTTATCAGAAAGTCTTATTGGAACGGGTTTTCCATTTCGAGACCTTTCCTTTATGGAAGCGTATCTTGCGATGTTTAAGGCGGTCATTCCCAAGACGGCGGGTATTCGGCGACCCGGATCTGCAGCGCTTGATCTTGCTTACGTCGCTGCTGGACGATACGACGGTTTCTGGGAAATCGGTTTGTCGCCCTGGGATATCGCTGCTGGCTGTTTACTCATTATCGAAGCCGGTGGCATGGTGAGCGATCTCGAAGGCAATGATCATTATCTAAAAAGCGGCCAGGTCGTTGCGGGCAATCCTAAAATTTTTCCGCAACTGATGGAGATCATTTCGCCCTATATAACTGATCAACTCAGTGCACAAAATCGCTAATTTAATGTAATCAAAGCAGCGCGGATTCAATCGTTCCTATTTTTTGGGTGCTCTAATTTTACGGGCGATTCTTAACCGGAGTGCATTGAGGCGAATAAATCCAGCAGCGTCCGCTTGATTATAAGCGCCTGCATCATCTTCAAAGGTTGCGATATTGGTATCAAACAATGAGTCCGTTTTAGAATCTCGACCCACAATGATGACGTTACCTTTATAGAGCTTTACCCGCACCCATCCATTTACGTGAGCTTGGGATTCATCGATCAATGTTTGTAATGCCATTCTTTCCGGGCTCCACCAGTAGCCATTGTAAATTAACGATGCATAGCGGGGCATGAGTTCATCTTTTAGATGAGCGACTTCTCTATCCAAAGTAATAGATTCAATGGCGCGGTGTGCGCGGAGCATGATAGTACCTCCCGGTGTTTCGTAACACCCTCGCGATTTCATACCGACATAACGGTTTTCTACAAGATCAAGGCGACCGATACCATGTTTCCCACCGAGCTGATTCAGTTGTTCAAGAATTTTTGCAGGAGTTAGGCGTTTACCATTGATAGCTACGATATCGCCTCGTTCAAATTCTAATTCTATATATTCAGATTCATTGGGTGCGTTTTCGGGCGATTGTGTCCAGCGCCACATGGGTTCTTCGGGTTCTAACGCGGGATCTTCCAGAGATCGGCCTTCATAGGAAATATGGAGTAAATTAGCATCCATACTATACGGAGAACCACCTTTCTGTTTCATTTCAACAGAGATTCCGTGGCGCTCAGCGTAACTTAACAATTTTTCACGTGAAGTCAGATCCCATTCTCGCCACGGTGCGATGACTTGAATATCCGGTTGCAAGGCGTAATAGCCTAATTCGAAGCGGACTTGATCATTTCCTTTTCCAGTTGCGCCATGCGATACCGCATCAGCGCCTGTTTCCCGAGCAATCTCAATTTGTCTTTTGGCAATCAAGGGACGTGCAATACTCGTACCTAAGAGATATTCACCTTCATAGATGGTATTTGCACGAAACATCGGAAACACATATTCTCGAACAAATTCTTCGCGTAAATCTTCGATAAAGATTTCTTTAATTCCAAGCCGCTGGGCTTTTGCACGCGCGGGTTCAATTTCTTCACCTTGGCCGATATCTGCGGTAAACGTTACAACCTCGCATTGATAAACTTCTTGTAGCCATTTCAAAATAACCGACGTATCGAGTCCGCCGGAGAAAGCCAAAACAACTTTTTTAACTTTTTTCATCGCTTTTTTTATTTTCGTAGTTCAATTGATCCCGTGATAACGTACGGGTTGCTAAATTTTTCCAAGCAGCAGATATTCCATTAATGCTTTTTGCACATGTAATCGGTTTTCCGCTTCATCCCACACGACTGATTGCTTTCCCTCTAGAACTTCATTGGTTACTTCTTCGCCCCGGTGCGCAGGTAAGCAATGCATAAACAGCGCTTCTGGTTTGGCATAAGCCATCATTTCAGCGTCAACACAAAAATCCGCGAATGCATTTTTTCTGATCTCGGTCTCGTCTTCAAAACCCATGCTGGTCCAAACATCCGTCGTAACGAGATCAGCATTTTTTACCGCATCGTGTGGACAGCTAAATTCTTCGTAGTGATTAGTACCATATAGCCCTGCGCGCTCAGGTTCAACTTCATAACCAGGCGGTGTTGAAACGTGAACATTAAAGTCGAAAACTTCAGCAGCCTGGAGCCAGGTATTACAAACGTTATTTGAATCGCCGATCCAGGCAACTGTTTTACCTTTGATGCTCCCGTGATGCTCGATAAAAGTAAAGATATCGCCAATAATCTGACAAGGATGATATTCGTCCGTTAGGCCGTTAATAACGGGAACGCGGGAATGATTTGCAAACCGTTCCACAATGCTATGGTCAAAGGTACGAATCATGATGATATCGACCATGCGCGAAATGACACGCGCTGCATCTTCAACAGATTCTCCTCGCCCTAATTGGGTATCCCGCGTCGAGAGATAAATCGCACTACCACCTAACTGGCACATACCTGCTTCGAACGATAACCGTGTGCGAGTGGAGTGCTTGTCGAAAATCATGGCCAATGTTCTATCAGTTAAAGGCCAATATTTGCGATATTGTTTAAATTCATTCTTGATCCAATGCGTGCGATCAAATAGATACTCAAATTCATCGAGCGTAAAATCATTAATCTTCAAGAAATGCTTAGGTGTCATGAGGTTTACTTGTTTACCGATTCACTTGGTTATGTAAGTGCCGTGTTTTTATACTGCGTTGTTAGAAATCGATCAATAATCGATGATGTCGTATCGACGATCTGTTCGGCCTCGGATCGGGTAATCACCAGCGCAGGCAGCAGCCGAACAACTTTTTCTGAAGTCACATTGATCAATAATTTTGCAGCCAGTGCTTCTTTAACCAATTCGCCACATGCAATGGGAAGTTCAATACCAAGCATTAGGCCTTGCCCACGAATCTTGATGACACTAGACCAGTTTGCTAGCTTTTCATGAAAGCGATCTCGCATCAGATCTCCCATTGAGACAGCATTTTGCATCAACTGATCTTGCTCGATAACTTCAAGTGTTGTGAGAGCGGCCCTACATACTAAAGGATTTCCCCCAAAGGTGGATGCATGATTACCGGGTTTGAAAATCTCGGCGGCTGGTCCTTTTGCGATACATGCGCCAATCGGGACTCCTGAACCCAGTCCTTTAGCAAGCGTGATCACATCGGGACTGCTATTGCTGTGCTGAAATGCAAACCATTTCCCGGTTCGTCCGATGCCGCATTGCACTTCATCTAGCATCAATAGCCAGTTATTTTGATTACACAATCGACGCAAGCCATCTAAGTAGTTAACCTGCGGAAAGTTGACGCCGCCTTCACCTTGATAAGTTTCTACGAGAATCGCTACAATATTTTTATTGTTAGCCGCAATTTGCTCAACTGCAATGAGATCATCGTAAGGGACTCTTACAAACCCTGTAAGTAAGGGTTCGAAGCCGGCCTGCGTTTTACGGTTGCCCGTTGCGGTTAACGTTGCCATGGTGCGCCCATGAAACGATTTTTCCATCACAATGATCGTTGGCAACTCAATCCCTTTGTTATGGCCATAAAGGCGTGCAAGCTTGATAGCTGCTTCATTAGCCTCAGCACCTGAATTACAGAAGAAAACTTTATCCATTCCTGATAATAAAGCTAACCGTTCGGCCAATAACTCCTGATTCTCAATGTGATATAGGTTTGAGGTATGAATGAGCGTCGCAGCTTGATGACTGAGTGCTTTTGTCAAAGTGGGGTGACAATGACCTAATCCGCAAACGGCGATACCGGATAGGGCATCCAAATAGCGATTGCCATCGTTATCCCATAACCAGACTCCTGAACCTTTAACAAAGGTTACCGGAAGTCTTTGATACGTGTTCATCAAATAAGACACAGTGGATTACTCATCTCTAAAAAAGTTGAAAAGGTGGAATTTGAAACTATGCTGTATTATCAAATTGAAAATCAAGCAATATAAGTAATTTTTTTATTATTTACTTATTTATTAGGCTTTATCAAGCGCTTTTTGGCTATTTTTATTCTGTGCGCTTATTCGACGCAGAACGCCGCCTTGCCTAAATTATTTCCTTCCCTTCGTGCTTCTTCAAACTTTATAAAAGAATGGACGGGGATGACGTGCTAAAATATAGCAACATTTAAGCAAGTAGCATTTTATTTCTTTGTTGGATGGCCACTTTTATTAATTTTAACCGATAAGTTAATTTTTATTTCAACCTGTTTTTCAACACGGTAGGTTGAAATATTTTCGAAATCAAACAGACCCAATGCCAATAAATCAATTTGCAAAAGAAACACTCACGATTAGTCTTGAAGAGGAAATGCGTCGTTCTTATTTAGATTACGCGATGAGCGTTATCGTGGGAAGGGCACTGCCGGATGTTAGAGACGGCTTAAAGCCGGTTCATCGAAGAGTGTTATTTGCAATGCACGAACTTTCCAATGATTGGAACCGGCCCTATAAAAAATCAGCTCGTATCGTCGGTGATGTCATTGGTAAATATCATCCACATGGGGATACTGCTGTTTACGATACGATTGTAAGGATGGCACAAGATTTTTCACTGCGTTATGTGCTCGTCGATGGACAAGGTAACTTTGGTTCGGTTGATGGTGATAATGCAGCAGCCATGCGGTATACCGAGATTCGTATGGCGAAAATTGCCCATGAGTTGCTGGCTGATTTAGATAAAGAAACCGTTGATTTTGGCCCCAATTATGATGGTTCTGAACGAGAACCCCTGATTTTTCCAGCCAAAATACCTAATTTACTGATTAATGGCTCATCAGGTATTGCTGTAGGGATGGCTACTAGCATCCCGCCGCATAATCTGAATGAGGTAATCGACGCTTGTCTTCGATTGCTTGATAACCCTGAAATGAGTATTGAAGAAATCATTGAATATATCAAAGCCCCTGATTTTCCAACCGCTGGAATCATCTATGGAACATCGGGAATAAGAGATGGTTATCTTACTGGCAGGGGGCGTGTTGTGATGCGCGCACGAACGCATTTTGAAGACCTTGAGAAAGGGTCACGTCAAAGCATTATTATCGATGAATTACCTTATCAGGTTAATAAAGCTAATTTACTGATTCGGATTGGTGAGTTAGTGCGTGATAAGAAAATTGAAGGAATATCGGATTTGCGTGATGAGTCGGATAAATCCGGTATGCGTGTGGTGATTGAGCTTAAACGCGGCGAAATACCGGAAGTAATCCTGAATAACTTGTATAAAGAAACGCAAATGCAAGATACCTTCGGTATCAATATGGTTGCATTAATCGATGGGCAGCCGCGATTACTCAATTTAAAGCAATTGCTCCTAGCGTTTCTACGCCATCGCCGTGAAGTTGTTACTCGTCGCACGGTGTATGAGCTGAAAAAAGCCAGAGAGCGTGGGCATTTGTTAGAAGGATTGGCTGTCGCACTTTCGAATGTAGATGAAATTATAGCGCTGATAAAAGCAGCAGCAACACCAGCAGAAGCTAAGAAGGCATTGTTGGGAAGAGCTTGGAGCTCTCGCTTGGTTACGGAAATGCTGGCCCGTTCAGCGCAGGATGCAGCTGCTTTTCGCCCTTTAGGACTTAGCGCTGAGTTTGGTTTGTTTGATCATGGCTATCAATTATCTGATGTGCAAGCGCAAGCAATTCTCGATCTTCGGCTGCAGCGCTTGACCGGCCTTGAGCAAGAAAAAATCGTTAATGAATACAAGGAGGTTATTGATCAAATTATTGATCTTCTCGATATTCTAGCTAACGCGGATCGAATTACAGCCATTATCGTTGATGAATTGCGTTCCATTAAAGATCAATTTGGTGATCAACGACGTAGTGAAATAGTCACGAATACACAGGAACTCAACACAGAAGATTTTATTACCCCGGCAGATGTAGTGATAACCTTATCTCATGCTGGGTACATTAAATCACAACTTTTAGATGATTATCGTGCACAGAAAAGAGGAGGGCGCGGAAAACTTGCCAGTGCCACCAAAGAAGATGATTTTATCGACAATATGTTCATGGCGAATACCCATGACTATATTCTGTGTTTCTCAAGCTTAGGACGCGTTTATTGGGTCAAAGTATATAACGTACCTCAAGGTGGAAGGGTTTCAAAAGGTAAACCGATCAATAATCTATTACAGCTGGAAAAAGAAGAGAAAATTAATGCGGTTTTACCTGTCAAAGCGTTTGATGATAATCGTTATATCTTTATGGCGACATCGTTAGGAACCGTTAAAAAAACCCCTTTATCGGAATTTTCACGGCCACGTAGCAATGGCATTATTGCGATTGGATTGGATGAAGGAGATTATTTGATTGGTGTTGCGTTAACTGAAGGTAAACACGATGTGATGTTATTTTCAGATGGTGGGAAAGCGATGCGCTTTAGTGAAAGCGATGTTAGACCGGTGGGTAGAAGTGCTCGTGGTGTACGAGGGATGAGACTGGGAGCAGGACAGAAAGTCATTTCGTTGCTTGTTGCCGAGAATGAAGAACTAACAGTGCTAACGGCAACAGAAAATGGCTATGGCAAGCGGACACCGATTGGCGAATATACAAGACACAATCGTGGAACTCAGGGAATGATCGCGATCAATACTTCAGCGCGCAATGGTAAGGTGGTTGCGGCGCAACTGGTTAAACAAGACGATGAAATCATGTTGATTACTACGGGGGGCATATTGATTCGAACACGCGTTAGTGAAATTCGTGAAATGGGTCGTGCAACCCAAGGTGTAACCCTGATCAATCTTGATCAGGGTGAAAAATTAGTTGGTCTGGAACGAGTCGTTGAAGCGGATGAGGAATAATGAGTCAAGCTTGCTAATTCTTGGAAAATGAATCCTATGAATAAGATTTACAATTTTAGCGCAGGTCCCGCGGTTCTTCCTCAGGAAGTGCTCGAGCAAGCGCGTGACGAAATGCTGGATTGGCATGGAAGTGGTATGTCCGTGATGGAAATGAGTCATCGTGGCGAGGAATTCATGTCGATCATCGCTAAAGTTGAAGCAGATCTCCGTGATCTGGTCAAGATTCCAAATCATTACAAGATTCTGTTTCTCCAGGGTGGCGCATCAAGTCAATTTGCCATGGTTCCACTGAATCTGTTACAAACTAAAAAGGAAGCGGATTATGTCAGTACCGGACAATGGTCCCAAAAAGCGATTGAAGAAGCTAGCAAGTATGGCACAGTAAATATTGCCGCATCATCAGTGGATGATCATTTCACGATAATACCTGAGATTGATACCTGGAAAATGAGCCGCAATGCTGCGTATCTTCATTACACATCGAATGAAACCATTGGTGGCGTGGAATTCAATTGGATACCTGATTTATCAAGAATTGCGGGGGGAAGCACAGATATTCCGTTAGTCGCGGATATGTCTTCCAACTTTTTATCTCGACCTGTGGATATCAGTCGATTTGGACTAATCTATGCCGGGGCTCAGAAAAATATTGGACCTGCAGGTCTGGTGCTCGTCATTATCCGAGAAGATCTGGTAAAAACGCCTATTTCCGGGACGCCAACACTATTTAGTTACCAAACTCATGTGCAGCATGGCTCAATGTATAACACACCACCAACTTATGCGATTTATATGATGGGTCTCGTGTTGGAATGGCTCAAGAAACAAGGAGGAGTGTCTGCAATTGAAACACTTAATATTGCCAAATCAAAATTACTTTATGATTTGATCGACGCGAGTCATTCGTATCAATGTCCGGTGGCACGGCAAGATCGTTCCCGCATGAATGTGCCGTTTACACTCAGGCAAAGCACATTAGAGAGTGAGTTTCTAAAACAGGCAAAAGCACGCGGGTTTGTGCAACTAAAGGGTCATCGTTCTGTTGGTGGGATGCGTGCCTCAATCTATAACGCGATGCCTTATGAAGGGGTTAAAGCATTAGCTACGTTTATGGAAGAATTTGAGAATCAATATGGCTAAAAAAACGCAGCAAGTTTTTAAGGTTCTGACATTAAACCCAATTTCATCGGTGGGATTAAAGCAATTTCCGACTGACCAATATTTAATCGGCAATGATCTACCAGATTCGGATGTGATTTTGGTACGTTCTCATAATATGCTGGATATGGATATTTCAAAGCAGGTGATTGCGATTGGGCGAGCCGGTGCAGGAACCAACAATATTCCGGTTAACGTGATGAGTCAGCGTGGGATTCCGGTTTTTAATACGCCTGGTGCCAATGCCAATGCAGTCAAGGAACTTGTGTTAGCAGCGATGTTGATTGCTTCGCGTAATCTTGTTCCCGCTTTTCAATTTGTGGAGGAACTACAAGGGGACAATCAGAAATTAAATGAGCTTGTTGAAGCAAATAAAAAACATTTTTCGGGGATAGAATTACCAGGCCGGACACTCGGTATCGTGGGACTGGGGAAAATTGGGCGGCTGGTAGCGGATGCTGCCTTAAAACTCGGAATGAAAGTCATGGGTTACGATCCTAAAATTAGTGTTGATGCTGCCTGGAGTCTTTCTGCAGAAGTGCAAAAAGCACAAAGTATTGAAGATTTATTGCGTCATAGCGATTTTATTTCGCTTCATGTTCCCTTGGTCGATTCAACCCACCATCTGATTAATGAGCAATTGATTCATTATTTCAAACGCGAAGTGATTTTGCTCAACTTTTCTCGCGATGAAATTGTGAGCGAAGCGGCAGTTCTTGCAGGAATAAAGAGCGGTAAAATTAAATATTATGCCTGTGATTTTCCGAGTCAGAATTTGCAAAATCAGAAAGGAGTTATCACTTTACCGCATTTGGGCGCTTCAACAAGAGAAGCTGAAGAAAATTGCGCAGTAATGGTTGTGAAGCAGATTATCGATTACTTACAAAATGGCGATATTAAGAATGCCGTTAATTTTCCAGATGTAATCATGGAACGGGAATCTCCCTACCGAATTGCAGTGGCAAATGCAAATGTTCCTAATCTGCTCGGTCAGATTTCAACTTGCATGGCATCAGCAGGCCTTAACATTCATAACATGACTAACAAATCGAAAGGTGAAATGGCTTATACTTTGGTCGATGTCGATAGTCCCGTATCTAAACATGTCATTAAAGCGATATCTCTTATCTCAGGTGTTCTGAAGGTACGATACTTACCGGTATAGAATAACAACAAAAAATGTTTACTGAGTATTATCACTATGGCTGAACAATTAAATCAATTACGTGCCAAGATCGATGCAATTGATAATGAGCTGCTTGAGCTTATTAACGCACGTGCCAAGCTTGCGCAAGAAGTTGGGCATCAAAAAGGGAATGCCGTAACGTATCGCCCTGAGCGAGAAGCGCAAGTATTGTCGCGGTTACAGCAACTAAATACGGGGCCTCTTTCCAATGAACGCATTGCTGCGCTATTTATAGAGATTATTTCTGCTTGCCGTGCGATGGAAGCGCCGTTAACAATTGCTTATCTGGGGCCGCCCGGCACATTCTCTGAAGAAGCTGTTTCAAAGCGTTTCGGACATGCAGTGATTACGACCGCATGCCATTCAATCGATGATGTATTTCGCCAAGTGGAATCAGGTGCAGTACATTATGGCGTCGTTCCCGTAGAGAATTCGACCGAGGGTGCGGTGGGAAGAACCATGGATCTGCTTGTGCAGACGCCATTGACCGTGTGCGGTGAAATTGAATTGCCTGTACACCACTGCCTGATGGCGAAGCACTCAGATCTTACAAAAATCCAAAAAATCTATTCACATCCTCAGTCCTTTGGGCAATGTATTGGATGGCTTAATCATCAATCTTCTCAGCTTAAATCAGTTGCACAAATTAATGTTGCTAGTAATGCAGATGCAGCCAGACTTGCTGCGGAAGACTCTCATGCGGCAGCAATTGCGAGCAGTAAAGCTGCAGAGATTTTTGGATTGGCGATCTGCGCGCGCAATATTGAAGATGATCCTAATAACACTACACGATTTCTAGTGATGGGATTGCAGCGGGTTCCCGTTTCGGGAAAAGACAAAACTTCATTGGCCATTTCTACTCATGATCGACCCGGTGCGGTGTATGAACTACTCGCGCCACTTGCCAAATATCAGGTTAGTATGAGTCGATTCGAATCTCGCCCTTCGCGCAAAGGTTTATGGGAGTATATGTTTTTTATCGATCTTGAGGGTCATCAAGATAATCATAATATTGCAAGCGCAATTGCTGAATTACGAAATAAAGCGACTTTCTTAAAAATATTGGGATCATACCCAGCAGCCTAGAGCAGTAATCATGAAACTCTTTGAATTTGCACCACAATATATTCGCGCGATTCATCCTTACCAACCTGGAAAACCGATCTCCGAGTTGGTGCGAGATCTCGGTTTGGAAAAAAATAGTGTCATCAAGTTGGCTTCAAATGAAAATCCGCTTGGAACGAGCCCATTGGCTTTAGAAGCGATGTCCACTGCGCTGAATGAAATTGCGAGATATCCCGATGGAAGCGGGTATGAGCTTAAGAATGCTTTGGCTGAGCATTATGCAGTGAGTGTCGATCAGATTGTGCTTGGCAATGGCTCGAATGATGTGCTAGAACTTGCTGCACGAATTTTTCTCAAACCAGGTACAGCGGCTGTCTATTCACAGCACGCTTTTGCTATATATCCGTTGCTTGCTCAAGCTTTAGGGGCGCAAGGTATTTCAGTTCCGGCGAGACGCTACGGCCATGATCTAGTCGCGATGCTGAACGCAATTACGCCTGAAACACGCGTCGTTTTTATTGCTAATCCCAATAATCCAACGGGCACACTGTGTGATCCTAGCGATCTTCAGCGATTTGTGGAACGAGTACCTCAAAATATTTTAGTGATCTTAGATGAAGCTTATGATGAGTACTTGCCTGAAGCCAATAAAGCCAATAGTATTGCTTGGCTGAAGAAGTTCCCTAATCTACTGATTACACGTACTTTCTCTAAAGCCTATGGATTGGCCGGAATTCGTGTCGGTTTTGCACTTACTCACCCGGAGTTGGCGGATTTAATGAACCGTATTCGTCAGCCCTTTAATGTGAACAGTCTTGGATTGATCGGTGCGCTGGCAGCGTTAAAGGATACTGAATTTGTTCGACGAGCCTATGAACTCAATCGTGCGGGTATGACTGAAATTATCAACGGGTTGCGACAATTAGGTGTGGAATTCATTCCTTCCTATGGGAATTTTATTACTTTGCGGATACGAGGAGATGAAATTAACACAGCTAAAGCGTATCAAAATCTATTGAAACGAGGTGTGATTGTCCGTCCATTGGGTGTTTACGAAATGCCCCATCATTTACGCGTTACGATTGGCTTGAAACCTGAAAATCAAAGATTCTTGATTGCATTAGAACAGGTTATCGCCGATTCAGCCTAACCATCAGAATGATAGTCACAGAATACGTTGATGCTTGTTAATAATATGCAAACCCCTTATCTTCAAAAGCTTGTCATTATTGGCGTGGGTTTGATTGGTGGATCGTTTGCATTAGCATTACGTAACGCAGGTCTTGTTAAACAGATCGTTGGCTTGGGGCGTAGTCAGGAAAATATGTTACGTGCTCGTGAATTAGGGATTATTGACGAGATTACGAATACACCGGTCGCAGCACTGGCAGGTGCTGATTTTGTTATGCTATCTACCCCAGTTGGGCAAATTCACCGTGTAATGGCGCAGATCGAACCTTACTTAGAAAAGCAAACGATAGTCTCGGATGTAGGTAGCACTAAGCAGAATGTGATCGATGCTGCATATAGCCAACTGGCTAATCACCTCGATCGTTTTATTCCAGCACATCCGATTGCAGGAACGGAGTTTCGGGGCGCTGAGGCGGCTGATCCCACGCTATTCAATAACAAGAACCTCATCATCACGCCTTTGAAGGAAAATAACGGGCAAGCAATCAATTTGGTCAGAGCACTATGGCAATCATGTGGTGCGAAAGTTTCAATCATGTCTGCAGCGCAACACGATCAAATTTTAGCGATCGTGAGTCATTTACCCCATATGCTTGCTTTTACACTGATGAATCATGTTCAAACTTGTGCTGATTTTGATCCTAATTATGTTTTGAGTTATGCCGGAAGTAGCTTGCGTGATTGTACGCGGATTGTTGCAAGTTCCCCTGAAATGTGGCGTGATATTTGTTTGGCGAACCGGGTACAACTATTGGCTGAGCTTGAAACCTATCAGAAATCACTAACAGAGCTCCGTGAGCAACTGGCTAATCAGAATGGTGAAGCACTGCTCAATCTGTTTAAGAGTGCTAGCGATTTAAAATTGCAATGGTCAAGTAATCGCGATGAGGGGTAGTTAATGATTACGCACAAGCCTGTGATTTAATAATTAATCTGAACTTCCCACAAAACATTCACTCTTCTAAATTTTAATGATTCAACTAACGATATGCAGCGCTATTTATTGATCATCTTTACTTTCATCGTTACTACCCTAACTGCCATGAATTTGGGGTATGCGCAGCAATCAGTGCAATCGTTACCGGCTAACTTAACTCAAATTACTGCCGTCGAAGGAATTACTGAATATCAAATGCCGAATGGCTTGAAGGTGCTTTCTCTTCCTGATGACTCCTTGGATACAGTGACTGTGAACATCGTCTACTTAGTCGGCTCACGTGATGAGGGCTATGGCGAAGCCGGTATGGCCCATTTACTTGAGCATTTGCTATTCAAAGGAACTGAGCGCCATCCTGATATCAAAAATGAATTCACCAAGCGGGGCGCACGCTGGAATGGTACGACTTCGTATGATCGGACCAATTATTACGAAATACTTACCGCAAGCACAGAAAACTTAGATTGGGCGATCGCGCTGGAAGCCGATCGTATGATTAACTCTCGTATTGCGAAAGCGGATCTCGATAGCGAAATGACGGTCGTTCGTAATGAGTTTGAAGCGGGTGAAAATAATCCTTTTAGTGTGCTATCCGAACGTATGGCATCTACAGCGTTTGTTTGGCACAACTATGGGCGTGCGATCATTGGTTCTCGTTCGGATATCGAAAATGTACCTATCGAGCGATTACAAGATTTTTACCGTCATTATTATCAACCGGATAACGCAGTACTTGTCGTTGCAGGCAAATTTGATGAAGCAGCAGCGCTCAATAGCATATCCAAGCATTTTGGCGCCATTCCTCACCCAAAACGCCAATTACGAAAAACCTATACGATAGAACCAACTCAGGATGGAGAACGCAAAGTTACGTTACGTCGCGTTGGTGATACACAAATTGTAGCAACGCTTTATCATATTCCGGCTGCCTCACATCCTGAATCCGCTGCAATCGATTTGCTTGTTTCTATCATTAAACAAGTGCCTGGCGGTCGGTTGCATAAATCGCTCGTCGAGTCTAAATTAGCAACAGCGATTTTTGGTTTTGATCGTCAATTACGTGAAACCGGTTTTGTTTATTTCGGTGCTAACCTGCTACCGGATATGTCACTCGATCATGCCAAAGAGGGTCTGATTAATACCATCGAATCATTAACTGAGCACCCCATTACCGCTGAGGAACTAGAACGCGCACGTACCCGTTTACTTAACAAAATCGAACAATTACTAACCAATACCCGTAATTTAGCGACGACCATCACGGAATTTATCGCGATGGGGGATTGGCGGTTGTTGTTTCTTCATCGTGATCGGATCAAGCAGGTTACCTTAGAAGACGTGCAGCGCGCAGCGAATACTTATTTCAAACCCAGTAACCGAACATTAGGTTTGTTTATACCCACTAAGGCTCCGGATCGTGCGGAAATTCCAGCAGTCACTGATCTCTCGCTGATGTTCAAAGACTACCGTGGAAACGAGACGCTGAGTTTGGGTGAAGCATTCGAGGCCACACCTGAGAATATCGAAGCAAAGCTCATTCGTGCACAACTACCAGGCGGGATGAAGCTTGCTTTACTGCCTAAAAAGACGCGAGGCAATCGCGTTGTCGCTGCACTCAATCTCAACTGGGGAGATGAGCAAAGTAAGATGAACCGGGCAACCGCTTGTGGGATGACGAGTGCAATGTTATCGCGGGGTACCAAGCATTATACCCGTGAACAATTACGCGATGCGCTAGATCGCTCAAAAGTTCACATTGACATGACAGCAGATGGAATTACTTTTGAAACGACGAGTAATCATTTAGCGGATGCGCTTCAGTTAATCACTGAAATGTTTCGTAATCCTATTTTCCCAGAGAAAGAGTTTGAGCAGCTCAAACTCGCAATTCTGTCATCTATCGAGAATCAAAGGAGTGAGCCTGCTGCGCAAGCAGGTATTCATATTGAGCGGCATTTGATGCCTTTTGCGCCAGCCCATTGGCTATATACCCCAACAATCGAAGAACGAATTGAGCGAATCAAACGAGTATCCCTTGATGAAGTCAAACGTTGCCATCACGATTTTTATGGAAGCACGGATGCAGAACTTGCTATAGTCGGGGATTTTGAACCTAACGCTATTACCGAAACCTTGCAACAATTGCTGGATGATTGGAAAAGTCCTAAACCGTATCAGCGTATTGCGACACCGTATCAAGATATCAAGGCAATCGATATCAATCTGGAAACCCCAGATAAGGCCAACGCGGTTTATCAGGCTGGTATGAATCTCAAGATTCGAGACGATCATCCCGATTTTCCTGCGCTTGTGTTAGGTAACTATTTATTCGGGGGGTCTGCTGATTCACGGCTGTGGCGTCGTATTCGTGAACAAGAAGGCCTCTCGTATAGTGTTGCATCTTCGCTTACGGCGAGTGCTTTTGAAGAGCGAGGAGATTTCAAAATCTTTGCTATCTACGCACCTCAGAATCGTGATCGTGTGGAGCAAGCAGTGGATGAAGAACTTGCACGGGTTCTAAAAGAAGGTTTTACTGTAGAAGAGGTTGAACTTGCTAAGGCAGGCTATCTTGAAGCTCGGCGAATAGCGAGAGGTCAGGATAAAGCGCTCGCTGAACGGCTAGTCAATTATTTGCATCGTAACCGTACCCTGCAATGGGACATCGCATTCGAAAAAAATATTGCTGGTTTGACACCGGAACTGATATTAACTGCTTTGCGCCGTTACTTTGATATTACCAAACTGACTCAAGTGAAAGCAGGTGATTTTGCTAATACTAAGGAAGCTCTGATTAAGTCACTTATTTCAGTTTTAGTGACAAAGCTATCGTCAAAGTAGTTAATATTGACATTATTGTACGACTGATAGCTGCAATTTTTAGCAGATTACACACTTTTCTGTTCCCTGATGCAGATTTTCAGGGATATTGGACGGAATTATCCCGTGGTTAGCATCAACACCTTGCGGACAAGGTAGAGATTAGCTAGTCGACCCTGAAAAACTGCATCAATTGTTATTATGGATCAGCAGTTTCAAAAAGCGGCGTGTTAATAAAGACAAAATCGAGCAATTTGATCTTTTTCCATCAAAGAATTAGCGAAGCCTGC